>QGNH01001314.1_pt1 | contig 40790 bp, 46 predicted proteins | sample 1735481 | NCBI WGS metagenome assembly QGNH01 (sample SAMN09239004, study PRJNA386568) | Viral metagenome, whole genome shotgun sequencing project. | reverse complement strand
GAGTCAACCGGATAGGCAAGGATCGACGAAGGCGCATGTGAGCTCAGGCCAAAGCAGTTGATGCTGCGCGATCGCCCGCAAGGCGATGTTGGTCTTGTTCGAGCTATTGGGTCCGTAGATCATCGTGCATTTGCCGCGCGGGAAGCCGCCAGCGAGCGCGAGGTCGAGGGGAAACAGGCCGGTCGGGACGCGCGACGCCGGGGGCAACTTGCCGCCGAAGCTGCCGATCTCCTCGCCCATGTCCTTCTGGTATTTGGTCAGCATGGCGCTCATGCTGTTCGTCGACGCCTTGCCGCTCGCCTTCTTGAAGTTCAAAGCCATCCTGCCCTCGAAGCAATTAATTGCACGTCGCGCTTACTCTTCGGTCAATTCCTCGACCAGCTTGGTCATCCGCGTCTCGACCCACTTCTCGGCGTAGTCATAAACCTCGTCGATCTCGCCATGCCGACATGGAACCTTGAGCGACACTTGGACGCGCGCGGATTTGTAGTTGCCGAGGTTGTGCGTGTAACTGCTCTCGACGCCGACCTCGCACACGTGCTCCGTGAGCGGCTTGCCCGCGCCCGGTTGCTTCACGACCTCCTGCTGAATGTCCTCGGCGATGACCTCGCCTTTGACCATCTCCTGTTGCGTAATAACCGCCTTGGCGGGTTTCTTGATCTTAACGGACACGGTATCCTCCTGATCGTGTCGGCGTCATCAACGCCTCTTCTACTGTCCAACCATGACGGAACAAGCGCATCCACAGCGTCCGCTCCTTAACCCCAACAAGAGCGGCCCACTCACGAATAGAATGGACCACACCTTCGAACTCGATCTCGTGTCTCCTATGGCGGTTCTGTTCTGAATATGTCGCCCATCGGCAGTTGTCAGGCTCATAGTCGCCTTTCGCATCTAGGCGATCAAGGGTTTTGCCTTCTGGCCTTTCACCCATATCTTCGAGAAAGTTAACGAAGCTGTCTTGCCAGCGATCACAAACCTTGATGCCAGCACCGCCGTAGCGTTTGTAATTGGTGGCCGAAGCAAACAAGCAGCGAGCCCGCATACCCCACCAAGAACGCCACGTCGGAGAATACCAGTGTCCATGCTGCGCCATCAGTTCATATCCTTCACAATGGCGTTTATCGACTTATACCATTTGGCTCTACTGTTAGCGTAGCCGAGAAATACTGGACTGTCACTGTCTATGACGTCCATGACGACAGGGTCGGCCTTGTCGGGATATTCGCGGCGGATGCGCCCGACCGGCTGCGTGACCGCCGAACGCGGGATGGCGAGGATGCAGGTGTCGAGCCAATCTAGGCTCGTGCCCTCCGACATCATCGAATAGGTCGTGAACAGGATCGGCTTCACCTTCTCCCGCTCGCGGTGCTCCTTCTCGGCCTTGGTGGTCGCGCCGACGTAGAAGCCGATCTTGCGGCCGGATATGCCGTTCTCCTCGATCAGCTTGCGGCGCAGCGCCTTAATGTGCTCGTGCAAGGTCGAGAAGATGACGGTCTGACGGCCCTTCTCATGCGCGCTCAGGATCAGCCCGCAAATGAGCGCATTGCGCTCCGGGTCGGCGGCGAGCATTTTCTCGATATGCGTGGTCTTGCCCGGTTCATGGGGCAGGCGCACGGCCTTGCGTTCGCCGGTTTGCGGGTCGGGCCGCAACACGCGCGGGCAGGCCCAATTCGACGTGAACCGCAGCACCTTGGGGACCATCAGTTGCGCTTCGGTCGCGGCGCGTATCGGGCCAATGTGCGCGTAAATCAGCAACTCCTTGCCGTCCGACCGGCCCGGGGTCGCGGACAAGCCGAGCCGCAGCGCGGCGGGGAAGCGATCGACGACGTTGGAGAATTGCTCGGCCGGCACGCGATGGCACTCGTCGAAGATGATCAGGCCGAACTCGTCGCCGATCCAATCGGGATACTTGCCGTCCTTCGACAGGCTGTGGATCATCGCCACGACGAACTTGGTGCCTTGGACCTCGCACTTGTCGCCGCGTATCTCGCCGATCTCGTCGTCGGGCAGGCCGAGGAAGGTCTTCGCCCCGTCGAGCCACTGCTGGTAAATGTCGTCCTTGGTCGTGATGACCAAAGTCTTGCGCTGGACGGTCGCGGCGGCGTGATAGCCGAGCACCGTCTTGCCCCAACCTGTATAGGCGCAGACAATGCCGCTCTCGCCCTTGAGCAAGAACTTGCCGGTCTTAGCGAACAGCTCGACTTGATGGTCGCGCGGCTTGGGCGTCTTGGGGAACTGGACGACCTTGCCCGCTATGCGGTTGTCGTTGTCGCCGATCGGGCACAGGGCGCGCGGCAGATAGACGACCTTGCCGTCGTCCGAGACGCGATGCAGCAGCACTTCGTCGCCGAACCTCGACGTGAAGCGGAAGCGGTCGACGAGGGTCTGCTTGAACGGATAAGCCGCCGTGGCACCGTAGGCCAACGGCTTGCTCGTCATCTGTAATTCGGAGATTAACGCCATCAGACGTGAGCCCATGCTTTCTTAGCGACGACAATTGCAATTAATTGCGCTGTCACGCCGTATTCCTTCGCCAACGCGCTCCCGCTGTTTGTCGGGTGCCTCGGAACGTAACGAGCGCGAATGTCGCGCACGGCGGCATCTGTTAGCTTAGCCAGCCCGTGGCGTTCGCCTCGTGTGTGACGGTCCTTGGACACAGCGTCGGCCGCGTTGTCGCCCTTGGTGCCAAGGAAAAGGTGCGTCGGGTTGCAACAGGGCCGATTGTCGCACGAGTGAAGAACGCACTTGCCATCTGGCACAGGCCCGTTCTCCAGCCCGTAAGCTACGACATGCGAGCCTTTCAGCTTACCACCGTCCTTCTTCGCGCCCCACTGAACAGCGCCGTAACCACTATCGAAACGCCCGGCAGTCCAAGGCCAACAAGCCTCAGGACCGCCGGAACGATCGACATTGAGCCAGAACAAATAAGAGTTCTGTTTCAGCGCCTTACCTCACAACTCGTCCTTGAGGCTGTTCTTGCCAGCGCCGCCCTCGTAGCCGATGCCGATCTGCGCTTTGCCGACGCCGAGCTCGATCAGCTTTTCCGGCGAGCGGTAAATGATCTCCTCCTCGACATTGGCCGGTTGCACGTCCTCCAGCTTGAGGCTGAACTTCTCGGCGATCTCGCTGAGCGTCGAGAACTTCTGCGTGAAGTCGAACATGTCGCCGACGGCGGCGGCGCGATCGTTGGAGCGCGACACGTCGAAGGTGCAACCCGCCAATCCTCCGCGCTTCACAGCGAGCTTGGTCAGGGTCTGGATCGTGGTGCGCTTGGCGACGAACAGCTTGCGGGTGTTGGTGATCATCTTGCCCGCGTTCGGCCCTTTCTTGATCGTGTGCTGACGATGGTCGAGGACCGTCATCACGCCAACGAGCGCCGGCTTGTCGCCCTTCTCGCAGACCGGGCAGGGCTGCGACTGGTCGATCTCGGCGGTGCAGATATAGTTCTGCCATTCGCCGTTGATACGGATGCGATGCTCATAGAAGATCGGAATGTCGAGCATCCCGTCCTTGTCGAGCTTGCCGTCCAAGAACGTGATCTGGCCTTCCTCCCCGTCGCCGAGGAAAAATCGCCACAACTTGCCTTGCTCCGCCTTGCGCTCTTCGGCCTTCTGGTCTTCATGCGCCAGCGCCGCCTTGGCGGCTTGACCGGTCTTAGCCCAACCGAGCTTCTTGGGCGCTTCCGACTTGGCGGCTTCCTGCCCGGCCTTGTCGTGGTCCTGCTCCGTCGGAGCGGCAGTCTTCTTCTTCGCGAAATTTAGAGCCATGTGATGCAGCCTTTCATGCTGAGATGTTGACCATCAGGTCAAATAGAAGTGTGCGCCAATGTGCAATTAAGTGCAAGCCCAATGTGTGGTTAACTGCACGATTGGCGACAACATTTCGGCGATCATCTTATGCGGCATCGCGCCCGGGTCCTTGAAACCCTTCGGCGGCTTGAGATGATGCAGCGTATGGTCCTTGGTGAGCACGCTGGCGACCTTCTCGCGCCCCGCGTCGCCGCCCGCGCCACGATCATAGAAGGTGATCCATTCGAAGGCGTCGGCCATGCGCTTGATCTTCGCGACGCTCGGGTTGCTGAATAGCGGCGAGACGACGTTGCCGTAGACCGGCAGCACGGCGGCGAGGTCGAACGGCCCCTCGACGACGACGATCGGCTTGGAGCGATCAACCCATTGCTCGCCGAGCCAGACTATTGGATTGTTGTGGCCTCCCTGCAAATACATGCGGTAGCGCGGCTCGCGCTGCTCGTCGACGGCGCGGCCATGCAACCCCACCAGCTTGCCGGCGAAGTCGCGGACAGGGAAGCAGACGCGACCCTCCTTGGTGTCGACGCGGAGGTCGAGGACCGTGGCGATCTCGTCCGAGACGTTCCGGGTCTTGAGATAGTCGCGCGCCCATTTGACGGATGACCAGCCGGCGAAGCTGTCGAGCCACCATTCGGGGAACTCGTGCAACCCTTCCTTTGGGCCGAACATGGTCTCCTCGATGCCGGGGATGTCGAAATCAAACTCGTCGTTGACCTCGGCTTCCTCGATCAGGGCGAACGCCTGACCCCAATCGGCCTCGATGCGCGGCTGCGCCTTGTTCATGTGCCGCATTTCTATGACCAGACCGCCGAGCGTGCCGTGCCAGCCGCACGCGAAGCAATTGGCCTTGGGGTCGCCGGGGCCATTCTTAACCCCGAAGACCTCCGGGCTCGACTTGCCGCCGTCGTGTTTCCATGGCCCAAGAGCGCACTCTGAAACCACCCAACCACTCCGCTTCGTCTTCGAGGCGTTGTGGACGCCGAACAGGCCGAGCAGCTTGACGACGTGATCAGGGGTCACGAGAGTGCTCCTTCGCTGTAGCGACTGTTCGCCGCCGCGCGTCGGCGCGCGTCGCCAAAAGTGAGCGTGCGATCCAAAGACCAACCCCGTTTGAGCCTGAACCCAAGCGTCACACGGCTCACGCCTAGACGCTGCGCCCAATCACGCAACGACAGCGTCTCCCCTTGGAAGGTGATCATCTTGAATTTGTGACGATCTTGAACTGCCTGCGTCGCCCAACGGCAATTGTCGGGAGAGTAATCCTTCGTGCTCTCTTTCCGGTCGAGGGTGTGGCCGGGGGGCCGCTCGCCAACGTCCGCGATGAAGTTCTCGAAGACGTGCCAACGCTCGCAGACCTTGATGCCTTTCGCGCCGTAGAACGGGTATGACTTGGCCTTCGGCGAATAACACCGATCGAGCATCGTCCGCCATGTCTTGTAGAGCGGATGGTGCGTGCGAAACTCAGGCTGCATAGACGTTGTTCACGTCGAGCGGCACGGTCTTGCCTTGCATATAGAGGGCGTGGACGGTATTGAGCGCCTCCGTGCACAGCGCGTCGACGTGATCGTTGAACTCGTGCCCACTGTGCCCCTTGACGTGGACGAAGTGAACGTCGTGGACCTGAACGAGCGGGACGAGCGTCTCCCACAGGTCACGGTTCTTGACAGGCTTGCCGTCGGCCGTGAGCCAGCCGTTGCGACGCCAGTTCTTATGCCACTTGGTTGCGCCGTCTATCACATACATGCTGTCGGACACGATGCGGATCGGCGGCCCGATCTCCATCTCCTCAAGCGCCTTGATGACGGCCATCAGCTCCATGCGGTTGTTGGTCGTGTTCATCATGCCTTCGACGCGCTGGAACGGATGACCACCGGGCGCATGAACGAGGAAGGCCCACGCTCCCGCGCCGTTGCGCTTATGGTCGCAACCGCCATCCGTGTAGACGAAGGTGAACGGCGACTTCTCCCCGACTGGCGCTGGCTTCTTGAACAACGGCGGCCCCGAATAATCCGGGGTCGCCTTGAGCTGAAACGGGAACTTCTCCAGCGCGTTCTGGACCCGCTCGATCGCGTCAGCGCCCGCGAGGGCGTCGGGGGCGTCGGGGGCGTCGAGCAGCAGTTCGACCTTGAGCATGGCTCAGGCCCTCCGCGTGACCTTGAGGGGACGCTTGGTGCGGCTCGTCTCGATGACCTTCTCGCGCTGCGGCAGGGTCAAATAGCTGTCAAGGTCCTTCAAGGTGACAGTCGCCACCTGAAAAAACAGCTCGTCACCCATCAGCTGGCGGACGCCCTTGAGGTCCTTGATCTTGCGGGCCGAGCCCTTAATGCCGATCTCGGCGTCATAGACCGCGCCATGCTCGACGGTCGTCAGGTCGTCGCCGATCTCCAGTTCGTCGGCCAGCTCCTGCAAACGGTTCTCGGCGTCCTTGAGCGGCTTGAGCTGTTTGGTCAGCTCCTTGATCTTCGCGGCGACCGGGCCGAGCTCTTCCTGCAAGCGGCCGACCTCGTCAATCTGCTCGGCGAAGTCGCTGAGCGAGACGACCTTCGTCTTCGTCGACGGCGTCGGATTGGCCGGCGCAACGAGCGCGACCTTCTTTTTCGGGATGGTGATTAAGCCCATGGAAACCTCCTGTTTTCCGATATTTTCAGTCTACGCCTTTGGTCGGGAAGTGCAATCAATTGCACGATGTATGACTAAGAATTTCCGACGTGGGCCACTTTCCTTGTGCGTGCCAGCGGTAGAGGTTGCTACGAGGAATGTGCAACTCCCGTGACCACTCGTCTATCGTAAGGGTTTTACCCCCAACGGTGACATGCTTGCAGTTGCGCCTATTGCGGCTTTGTTCGGCCCGTGTTGCCCAAACGCAATTGCCCGGCGCGTAGTCGCCGTTGTTGTTTTTTCGTTCGAGCGTGAGGCCGGGAGGCGCTGGTCCCATGTCTTTGAGGAAGTTCTCAAAGGTGCGCCACCGTTCGCAAACCTTGATGCCGCGACCGCCATAGCGTGGGTAGGAAGTGGCCTTCTCGTTCGAACAACGCTGAACCATCTGGCCCCAAATGTTATAGGTGCGCGTGCCGAACATGCCGTGCTTGGTATTGCCGTGTGCAAGTAATTGCATAGTGCACTCACGAGATTTGAAGTTCCTCTAAAGAAACTTCGTCGATCTGACTGAAGTCCATGGTGTCGAACCGCCAATTCGTCGTGAACGCGCCCGTCTCGCCGGAACGGCCTTTCAAGATTTCGATCCGACGCTGCTTGACGGTCGCCACGCTCTCCTCCTCGAACAGGCCGAGGACCAGCGAGCTGTTCATGCCGATGGCGTCAGACCCGAATATGTGTTCGAGGCCGATCTTGCTTTCACCCTTCTTTTTCTTAGCCTCCTTCGCCGCCTCGCGATTGAATTGGAACGAGGCCACTGTCGGCGCGAGCTTGGAGATGCGTTTCTTGAGCCCATCGACAGTGGCGTTGAGGCGCGCGAAGCGGTCACGCTCTTTCGTGTTTTGGATCAAATAGGCCCCGTCGACGAAGATCGCGGTCGGCTTGAGCTGCTGCGCGATGGCCTCGATGTCGTCGATGGTCGCCGCGAGGTTGCCGTCAAGCACGTAGAACGGCGCGTCCTTGCTTTCGAGCGCGGCCAAGCCGTCCTTGTATTTGGCGAGGCTGGTCGTCGACAGCCCGGCGTTCTTGACTTTCGTCATCGGAAGGTGGGTTTGCATGGCGGCGAGGCGCTGCATGATCGGCAGCACGCCCATCTCCATCGACACGAACAGCCGTGATTGGCCCTCCTGCCCCTTGGGCGGATTGTTCCAACCGTGCAAGGCGGCATAGAGCATCTGGAACGTCTTGCCCTGAGCCGGGAGGCCGACGATGCTGATCAGGTCGCCGGGCCTCAGCCCGCCAGACATTTCGTCGAGATAGGGCCAGCCCAAGCGCAGCCCGGTGTCGTCATCGCCATTCCACTTCGACTTGTAGTCGGCCCAAAGCAGCGAGTAGGCTGCGCGGAAATCGAGCAGGTCCTTGCCGCTCTTGTGCGACATTAGGCGAACCACCGCGTCCCGCATGAGGTCCAGCGCGGCGGACGGGTCCTTGTTGCCGAGCTTCTCGATCATGGCCTTGCCGGCCTTCTTGAGCGTCAGCTCGATATGCCGCTTGACCAGCAGGTCGTAATAATAGCTCGGAGGCCCCTTGTGTTCGACCAACGTCTCGCCCGTGTGGGAGAGGATGGTCTCGGCGTAGGGTAGCTCCCCGTATTCCTTCGTGTAGCCCTTGACGAAATTGTAGACGTCTTCTTCGCTGGCCTTGAACAGATGGTCGATCGGACCGTGTTCCAATAGCGCGGACGCCTTGCCGCCCGCCAAAACGGCGGACAAGAACTGTTTGCCAAACACGCTAAACCCCCGCCAGTTGTGTCAGAACATCGTCGAGCTTGTGACCCATGTATAAGCGCGTGGAGATGTAGCCTGAGGACTTTCCGTGAAGACGTGAAGCCTCGGCCATCGACATGCGAACCCCGTTAAGCACGACGGACTTCTGACGATTGTTGCATTGCTCTTTAGCGGTCGCCCACTTGCAGTTCGAAAGCTCGTAATTGCCGTTTACGTCCTTGCGCTCCAAAGTCATTCCCGGTGGCGGTTGACCCATGTCTTCAAGGAAATTGGCGAAGATCATCCAACGGTCACAGACCTTGATGCCCCGTCCGCCGTAGGACTTAAACTTCTCGTTCTTGGGGTTGAGGCAACGGGTGTTCATGTTCTGCCAAGAGCGGTAGGCTCTCGTCCCGCTCCCACCATGATGCGGGCCGCGCGGGCCTGTCTTGCTCATGTGTCCCCCTCAGATCGCGACGGTGTGGTAATAGGTCTTGACGAAGCGCGTGAGCTCCTCGCCGTAGCTCGATTTGAGCGCGGCCATGCCGGGCACGAACACGATCGTTTGGTTGCCCTCGAACTGGCGCTGCATCATCAGATCGTAAAGCGCGCCGACGCGCCATTTGGCCAAGCTGTCCTCGAAAAAGTTCGGGATCAACAAGCAATCGGCTTGAGGAGGCCCAGAGGCCGCTACGTCGTCCAAGACCTGCCCGAGAGTGAACACCCGCGCCCGGATGAAATTGCGCACCAGCGCCGCCGCCAGCGCCGCCATATGCGTGTTCGGATCGGCGTCCGATGACGAGCGGACCAGACACAGGCCATGAACCCCCTGCAAGGCCATCTTGCGATAGTCAATCAGGTAGTCGATCTCGGGCTTGATCAGGAACGGCTTGGACGGCTTGGCGATCCAATGCGGCTGGATGCCGGCGTCCTTGGCGAAGAAATCGAGGCGCTTGACGATCGGGGCGTGGCGCTCCTCGATCAGCGCGCCTTCCGCGTATGGGTTGAACGTCATTTCTTCTCCCACTTGATGCCGAGGATGGCGGCCTGCGCCGCCTTCTCGTCGGGGTCATCTTTTGCAGTTAATTGCATATTCGATGCCGGCGCAACCTCCTGCTGCGGAACCGGACCGGAGGGCTTGTTGGAGAGCGCATAGCTTATCGCAATGTCGCTATACTTCAAGAGATAATTCAAGCTCGGCTTGTAGGGATTGGTCTCGACGCCGGCCACGTCCTGAATGGCGGCGCAAACGGCCTTCCAGTTGTCGAGGATCGTCTGCAAGGCGGTCTCGGCCCGAAGGGGCGGACAAGCCTTCAAAAAGTTCGCCAGCTGACCCTTGTGCTTCGGGAGAGCCACGATCACATGGCCCTCGATCTCGGCCATGTGGTTGCACCATATGCTCACCAAGCCTTGAACGCTGTCGGGCTTGTGAAGGACCTTTTGAGCCTTAACAGCTCCTTCAACCCCTTTCATGCTTCCACCGTATTTCATGTTTTCATTCTTCCCCTTCACTCCGCATTTTTCTTTTTCTGGTTCGCAATACGGCAGTCCGCCAACGGCGGGGTGCTGTTTCTCTCCGTGTGTTTCTCCATGCTTTTCTCCATGTATATAAGAACTGCCCTTTAACGGGCAGGTGGTCTGCCCTTTTAAGGGCAAGTGGTCTGCCTCTTTAAGGGCAAGTGCCCCCGTCAAAATGCGCCGCGCGCGGTCGGTTAGAGCGGTCTGCAAACATCGGCGTCCGCCGAACCAAGCGAACCGCGTGGCGATCAGATTGTCCTTCTTGGCCTGATCGAAGATGCGCCGTATCTGCCGGTGCGTGAGCCCGCACTCGACGCTCCAATCGGCTTGGTCATTCGTAACCCAACGGGCGTCGTCCTCGACCGTCTTTGACAGCCGGGACCAAAATTCCAACCGTAACAGGAACGTCGTGGTGGTCGGGTTGCCCGTCGCCAAGTTGAGCCGGGCCACCATATTGTCGCCGTGTGCCATAGGTCCTCCGAGCACAAAAAATCCCCGGGGCCGAAGCCCCGAGGTTTATGCAGAGCCGGGTAGGTTAGTCTTGGCCGAGGTTGCCGGTGCCGTCGTGATCGCTGTCGACCGGATCGTCGTCGCCGTGGCCGCTGTCATGGCTTTCGGCCGGGACGAGCCCGCCGTCCTCGTCCTGCGTCTTGCCGTAAGCCTTCTTCAAGATCGCCGCCTGACAGCCGAACACGCCGATGTTCCCCTCCAGCGCCGCCGCGACCTGCTTGGCCTGCTCGACCTTCTGGATGCCGCCGTCGAAGATCGGCCCGAACTGCGCGTCAAGCCACGCCCGGAGCTCGCGATGCGGGACGATCATGTTGTCCTCGCCCGCGACGCCGACCAGATAGTCGGTCATCTTCTGCGTCAGCTCGCCGTCCTTGACGGCGTTGGCCAGCTTCGCCTGTTCCTCGGGGTCGCCGCCGAGGGAGCCGCGCAGGTAGATGCCGACGGTGGTCGAGGCGCGCGTATCGTCCTTTTTCTCCCATTCGACGTCAGGCCAAGCGTCCCACAGGTTCTCGGGGTTCTTCTCCAGCTTGACGACGTTGCCCTCCTGCTGATCGGCGAGCAGCCCGTTCTCGGGGGCCGAGCGCAAGCGACCGGCGAAATAGGTCGTCCCGGGAACACCGAAGTGTGCGCCGTTGGCAATGCCGTTGATCTTGATCCCGAGCAACACGTTGCCCTTGCGGGCGAACGGGAAGTATTTCGGATAACCCGACGTGCCAGTCATCAGTTTAGCTTCGGTCTTTTCAGCGGTAGCGTTCATTTTTGAGCCTCCATGCTCGGTGTTGCAATTGATTGCACGTGTATTCTACAGTTTAGACGGTCCCCGTCAATTGCGGTGACAAGTTGATCTTAACGAAGCTGGTAACACCCTCACTGAGTTTTGCTTGGGAAACACGAAGGGCCGTCTTGTCGCCTTCCATGGCGGCTTTGAACGCCCACTTAACGATGTTCACCGCGTCGGCCTCGGTCGCGCCTTGCGCTTGCTTGAAGGTCTTGAGCACCGATTTGGTGAAATTAATTGCTTCGCCAAATTCGAGCCCGCCGAACCACATGGTCCGGTCAATGCGCCCCTCGCGGTATAGCTCCTTGGGCAGCGCCTTGGCGTTGTTCGTGGTCATAACGACCAGAACGCGGGAGTGCCGCTCGGCGAGCCACCACAACAGCTGCGACAGCATGGAGGCTGTGACCCCCGACGTGTCGCTGGTCGTGGACGCGAAGACCTTTTCTATCTCGTCGAGCAAGGCCACGGCCGGCGCTTCATGGTCGAGGCGCGACAGATTGGTGAGCAAGTTCGCCTCGCTCTCGCCGATGTATTTGTTCTTGGTTCCACCGATGTCGACGCGGTAGAGCGGAACCCCGAACTGCCCGGCGATCCACTTGGCGGCGGCCGTTTTGCCTACGCCTGGGGGGCCGTCAAGCAACAGTCCTCGCGGCATGAGGCGCGGGTCGTCGCCGGTCAGAAAGAACTGCTTCTCCATCATCGCCCATGTGAACAGCTGTTCGGGCGGCACGTAGAAGCCTTGCGCCGTGTCGACCTGCACGAGCCCGCTGGAGGCTTGAAACGACGATTTGCGGGTCCGCATGAGCCCCGTGACGGTCAGGCTCTTGTCACGCGCCATGGTGAGTCGCACGAGCTCGGCGGCCTCCTTGAGCGTGCATCCGCCGAGGCCGCGCATCAGTTCCTCGGCCTTCTTCTTGTCGTCGACGACCGCGTGCATGAAAGCATCAGCTCGCGCGGGACAGGGACCTCCCCTGCATTGAACATCGGCTCGACGATCTTCGCCGGGTTGACGATGATCAACGAGCTTTCAACCTTGACCATCCGCGCATAGAGCCACGGCAGCACCAGCTTCAAAGCCGGATCGAAGACGACGTAATAGAGCTTGTTCTTCTCGATCGCTTGCCCCGTCCCCTGCACATAAGGGACGGGCGTCCGCTTAGAGATGGTCGCGAGGACCGTTTGAAAGTTCATGGTGTCGCGCGTCGTCACCGCTATGAGCGGCAAAGACGCCTTGATCGCTAAATTGAGCACAACAGCCTCCTTGCTGATGCTTCATCTTGTCAGGTTTTTCGACGCCAGACAAGTGCAATCAACTGCAAACAGGCTCCGCGATTTTTTTAAGGACGGCGTCGATGCGGTCATAAAGATCGTCGAGATTGACCTTCGCGTTTACGATGGAATGGTCATGTCCGAGGACGTGCGTCTCACTCTCGTGCGCGCCGACGGCGGGACTGCCAGACTGTTCGTAGACGTGGACGATGACGCCCCCGAGCTTGCGGATGATCGCCTCCTCGTTCGGGAAGCGCAGATCATCAACGACCACGTTCTCGCCAAGGGAGAGCCGCTCGCGCACGTCACTGACGAACAGGTCGATCCAAAGATCGGGGTGCATGAGGGCGCGGCCCCATTCCGTGCCGAGCGTCTGCATGGCGTAACGCGGGGTGCGGCCATTGAGCCGAGCGCAGGGTCGCTCCTTGAGGTCGCCGTCGATCTCGCGGTCGGTCAGGCCGATGGCGCGCAGCATGGCTTTGAGCGGTCCGGCTATACGCATCCGCGTGAAGCCACGACCCTCCGAGAGATAATACGCCGCCGTGGACTTGCCCGCGCCAGCGCGCCCGGTGAAGGCGATCAGCGTGCCCGGCGTCACGTTAATTGCGCGAAGGTAAGGTCCTTTGTGTTCAGCAAGTAGCGCGGCTTGTTTCTGGCCCTGAACCATTTGAGCTCCTCTTCGATGCCGTGGCTGGTCTCCCAGCCCTCGATGCCCGCGACGATCAGACCGTGCGCCGCCGCGCCGATCTCCTTATCGAGTGGAAGCCAAAGGTCATGTCTGAGCGGGTCCAGATTGCCATTAATTGCAATGGCGTGAGCATGAACAATCGGCGAGAAGACCGCGAGCCCACGTGCAATTAAGTGCGCGGCGATAATAGACGCTCGTTTCGCGGCGTCGTCAATCCCATCTGGCCATTGGCTGTAGGGCGTGGCGAGATAATAGAAGCCGCTGGTGATCCTGATATTGGCGAAGTTGATGGTGCTCATGCGCGATAGGCCCCGCTCGGCGCGGCGTCAGCCCTTGGCCCAAGTCCTCTCGTCGCTATCAAGGCGGCGGCCGAAGTCGTTCAGCCTGACCTCGAAGCCCTCCTGCCTGACCTTCTGCTCGGCGAGCTGGACGAGGATGGCGGTCTGTTGCTTGGCCTCGATCTCAAGCCCCTCGACGCGCTTCGAGACGGATTTAAGCTCGGCGCGGATGGTGAAAACGACGCCGACGCCGCCGACCACAATCGCAGCGGTTTGGATGATGGCTCCGATCGAAATCGTCCAGTCGATTTGTATGAGAGGGGACGCATGTTCCATCGGAGCGACCCCTTTTTCAGTTTGTCGCGGCGGGGACGGCGATGACCTGCGACGGCGTGCTCGTTGGCAAGGGAGCGACCTGAGCCACGATGCTGGCCTTGATGCCCTGATATACGGGGCACAGGGCGGCAGCGATCTGCGCGTTCTTTTGGAGGTAGCTCTGCGCCGTCAACGCCGTGGCGTTCGTCGTGCCAGTCACGCCAATGGCCGCCGTCACGCCCTGCGTGGCGAGCTGCACGGCCGGCGAGCACTCGATCTGCACGAGCGCGTCGCCGAGAAGGATCACGTCCTTGCCGACGACCGGCGCGATGCGGCCGACGTTCTGGTTGAAGGTGGTGATGCTGCTCGATACCTGACCGAGGCTCGGCAGGCCCAAGCAGCCGGCGATACCAGCGGAAAGGCCGACAACGAGCGCGAGCGCGAAATGCTTCTTCATGTTCACTCCTTACTTTTTGACCTGAAACGCCCCGCGCACGGGGCTGAAATACCAGCCGGGATAACCGGCGATTGGCTGGGAATTGCCCGTGAACAAGTCCTCGACGGCGGTGGCGAACTCGCTCGGAAGGCTCTTGGCGTCCTGCACGAACTGATCGACGCCAGCGAACAGGGCGTTGAACGCGGAGGGCTCGCCGCCGCTCTTGGCGATGGCGAAGGCGATGTTGATGGCGGCCTTGGTCACGGTCGCGGCCGGACCGGCACCGAACGCGCTGGCGACGTCGAGCAAGTCGTCGAGCGTCAACTCCGTGACCTCGGACCAGTCGTGCTTGCCGATGTCGACGATGATCTGGTCGAGATTGGTCTGCGAATAGGCCAGCTCGGTTATGAACTGCTGCACGGTCGGTTTGCCGTGGCTGTCGATCGCGTCGTTGACCGCATCGAAGACGTAGGGCGCGAGGGTCGCCGCGAGAGCCGCGCCGGGAACGCCGAACTCGCCAGCCGCGTAAAGACCATCGTCGGCGAACAGCTCGGCGGCGTCGCGCCACTCGTGATGTTCGAGATCGAGGATCAGCTTTTTGAGGTCGGTCGAACCGTGCGTGAGCACGCCAGCGAGCGTGGACACGGAAACGCCGCCGACCGAGGTCGGCAGCTTCAGCACCGTCGCCAGCGAGGGCAACGAAAGTTTGGCGGTGATCGAGATCGTCGTGGCGGCGGTGCTCATGGCAGTGTCCCTCCGTTGGTGATTACTTGCCGGCGTCCTTGGCCGCCGCGCCGATGCCGAAGACCGACAAAACGAGCGGCAGCTCCTGCTCGAACGGCGGCAGGAAATCGAGGCCGGGAACGCCCGCGAATTTCAGGGCGTAGAGGGTCGGCACGACGAGGCCAAAGGCCGTCGTCTGCCAGTTCGTGACCATGTGTTTCATGTTCCACTCCTTGGTTTAAAGCCGCGCAATTAATTGCACGCGCGCGTTGAAGACGCTTAGGTGAGGGTGTTCACGTCCTCATGCCTCGACCGCAGATACCGGTCGAAATCGAGCTCCAGATCGGGCTTGTTGCCTGCGAACTCAATCACGCCGAAGGTGTTGCGCTTCAGGTCGGCTATCGGGTCGAACTGGTGCTTCACGAACATATCCCAGCGGCCGAGGTAGTATCGCTGGTGCTTGCGGCCGTGGAACCAATGCTCAATGGTGCCGTGGACGAAACCGAGCTTGCCGTTGATATGCGAGAGCGCGCCGGTCTCCCAACGCTTGATCGCCGCGACGTAGTTTGGGTGCGCGCCTTCCGGCACCGAACGATCTGATTGGCCAACGATGGCCAGCGCCATGTGGTGGTCGCCGCTGCCCATCCCACCGAGCTCGAACATGCCGCCGATGCGATCGAGCGTGTCGCGGGTCCACGCCCAAGCGAAGCCCGAGTGGGGGTAGTCGTAAGGGCCGTTGTCAGTCTTCCAGAACTTGCCGCTCTTCGGAACGACCGGGCCAACCGCGTGATAAACGCTGGCGAAGCTAACGTGCGTCTGAATATGCTCGTCATTCGGGCCGAGGTCGTAAGCCTTATCCCACGGCTGCACGACCGGATAGAGGTCGAGGGCGCGGATGGTGTTCGAGGCCCAGCCGTCGCGGCGGAACTCAATGTCCGCGTCGAACGTGCCGATGTATTTGGCGTCGGGCGGCAGGCGCGAGATGCCAATGTTCAGCAGGTTCTCCTTATTCCAAACCAGCGTTGTCGCTCGAACTGGAATATGCGTGACGCGCGGGTCGGCGAGGTCCGCCAGCTCATAGCCGCGAGCGCCGTGCGCGCACTCGACCAGCGTGACGCGGACGTTGGGCTCCTTTAGCCACGAGTTTATGGCGTCGCGCGCCAGCTTGACGCGGCTGGCCCAACCGATCGGATTGGACACAACCGTTACGATGTCGAGGATGCGAGCAGTCACTGCAAACTCCTTTTGCTGTGGTGGGGGGGATTAGACGCCCGCGACGTTGTGGGCCTTCATGTCGGCGTAGGGGTCATAGGTCTCGGGCGGATAGAACTCGCCCTTGAACATCTGCTCCTGCCGAAACACAGGGATGCGTTGGACGTGATCCATGTCCTTGAAGCTGTGGTGGCACTTCGGCGTGCCCCAATCACCGCCCCAAATCAGGCCGTGCTTCTCGGCGAGCGCCTGCAACAGCGTGTAGTTGGCCCTCCAATCCACCTGACCCGACGGGCCGGTGATGCCGAGGTCGGCGGCGACGCCGTAGCCGTGGCAACCGACGTTGCGCAGCTCGGTCTTGCGCTGATTGAACAGCTGGATTTGGCGGCGCGAGGAGCGGAAGGTTTCGAGCACGACGAGATGGTGATCATGCTCGGCGGCTTCCTTGATCAGCGCGGCGACGGCGGCGCGCGTGCCGGGCTCAAGAAGATCGGTCGATTTCTGAACCTCGGTCGATTGAAACGCGGGCGACTTGGCCAGCACGTTCGAGTAAAACGACAACATCGCGCCCTCCTGTGTGCAATTGATTGCACGTGCGAAGAGAGGTCTAACGCACTAGGGCGAGCTTTTCATCCGCGACGAACCCGGGCGGGGCAAAACGTGGACCGGCCGCCTCATAGGTAGAGCTGGATTAGGCGGCGGATCGCGTGGACGACGGTCGTCGACATGTTGCCGATCGTCGTCATCGGATACAGCAGCGTCGCGGCCACCTGCTTCTTCAGGCTGCTGTTCGTCACCGCGACATACTTCAGGGTCAGGTAGTGGAACCCGCCCATCGCGAAGTCGAAGAACGAGAGCGTCGACGACAGATACGTGAGCGGCCCCTTGAAGACGCCCCGGATCACCGTGCTCAGCGTATGCGACGTGTAGGCCAGCTTGCGATTATATTGCCGGGTGTAAGCTGGGAACATCGCAGTCTGCGTCGAGATCACGCGCAGCACCTTGCCAGCGCGCTTCCAAACGTGCGGGATCGTGGTCATAACGTAGCGTTTCGCGCCCGGGTAAATGTGCTTCTTCAGCTTCGGGACGGTCGTCATCTTATAGGTGAAGGTGTAGAAGCGATAACGACTGTTGATGAAGACGCCGATCGTCTGCGACAGATACGCGAAGGTCTTGCTCGTGTTCTTGAAGACGCTGCCGCTTGTCGTCGACACGGCCAGCAGTATGCGGCCGAAATGCACGGCGCTGCGCGAGAACGCCCCGACGGTCGTCGACACATAGCGCAGGGTCCGCAGCAAGGACGCATTAGCCTTCAACGCGCCGATGGTCGCGGACGCATAGCTAAGCGTGCGGAATAGGACGAGGTGCGCCTTCACTACGCCGTTGGCGCTCGGTCGCGCGATCAGGGTCAGCACCCACGCGAAATTCTCCTTCAACTTGCCGACGGTCGTCGACACGCCGATGAGCATGCGGAACAGCGTCTGCGACTTCGCCAAGCGGCTGATGGTGACAGAGGTCGCGGTGAGCACTCGGCTGTGGCCGAAATTATTGAGGAGGCCGCCAACGCTGGTTGACAAGCCCGACAGCGTGCGGGTCGAGGCGCGCTTGACGCCCGACACCGTGGTCGAGGCGTAGGTCAGTATCTTGCCGACGGCCTTGATCGACGTGATCGCCGAGGCTGTCGTGCTCAGATAGGCGAGCGTCCGCGTGTAGGCATAGGCCACCTGCGGCAATTGACCAAAGGCCATCTCGCCGAACGCGGCCATCTTGTGCGTGTTGGCCACTCCAGCCGTCCATGTGCCTGTCGGCGCGGGAGGGTTGCCGCCTATGGGAAGACCGCCTACGGGGCCGAAACCGGGCATTGTTGATCCTTACACGTTATACAGCGCTATGCTGAACGCCTTGTTGGTGCCGCCTGCCCCGAAGGCAGCCGAGCGTGATAGTGCCCGTGCCTGTTGTAGAGGTAGTTACACGAGCAAGGTCAGCGAAGCTGAGTGCAGGGATTAAAGCAGTCATTATCAAAATCTCACGGGTTGCCGTAAATCTTCATAGTGCCAGTAATGTTGTAGCCACTGCTAGAACCACCAGACGCGGCGGCGTAGACGCGAATTCCAGTGATTGGATAAGCAACCACCAATGCAGCACCGATAAAGTTGACGCCCTGCGAGACGGCGGTTGTATCGTAATACGTGCTCTCTCCTGTAATCTGCATGTTGTCGGCGGCAGGGTTCCACAACTCAAGCCGCGCGTTCATACCGCCCCAGTTAGCTGCAACCCCCACGCGGTTGGTGTAGCTAAGAACGATGGACCCAATGCCCGTTGCTGCTCGCTGTGCACTACCATAGCTATCGACGTAGGTGTAAAGTGCGACCTGATAACCGGAAGTCACCCAAGCGCCGTTGGCATAGAATTGTAGGCAAATATCGACACTGTTCGTCGCAGGAACGACGTTAAATAGTCTCACGGTGTAGGATGAGTAAGCGGCTCCCACCAAGCTGGTTGTATCCGAAAGATATGCCGCTCCACTACTCAACGTAGTGGTGTTGAGCAAAGTGGGTCCATTAGGAAATAACGAGGCGATGGGCGATACCATCACCTGCGCCGAGCCTGACAAGCTAATTGGCGCACCGCCATTCGTGCTCTGCAAGACGTTGCGCGTCAGCGTCCATGTGCCCGCCGAATTGGTGACAGTTCCCCAGCCGGTCTCGCTAGCCGCCCCACTATTGTCCGTGATCGCATAAGGCACGTTCGAGCCGCTGGTGATTCCCGCGCCGTTGAAGGTCAGGAAGCCAGACACCGCCGCTCCTAGCGTAATGGTTCCTGTTCCGGTAGTTGCGGTGGAAACGCGGGCTAGGTCTACGACGGTAAGTCCGTTCAGAAGGGTCATTATCAAAATCTCACGGGTTGCCGTAAATCTTCATAGTGCCACTAATGGTGCCGCTGTCAGGTATTAGCCGGATGCCTGTGACAGCATAGTTAGCTGCATACGCACCGGACCCCTGTAGCTGAACAGGGGTTCCACCAGAGGTATAGTATGTGCACCCTAAACGTGTCGTCATATAGCCACCGATATTAAACAAATCCATCGTGCCACCCATTGGATAGGTGTGAGATATGTTATTATCAGGTGTGTAGTCCATATAAATCTTGGATGCGGTAGTAGAGGTGTTGATCGCAGAGCCCATGCCGAACGTGCAGGCGTAGTTGCAGACGCCATAGACGGACGACGTTACCCATCCACCATTCGCGTAGACCTGTAGCCCTACGCTAATTCCGTCCGCCGAAGGTATTATGCCTGTAAACCTAAGCGTGTAAGACGTAAACGTCGAAGTGATGCTGGTCGTGTCGGCAAGCGACGCCACGCCCGATCCGGTGACGGTGTTGAGCAACTGAGGCAGCCCAAGACCTATATCCTGCGAAATGATGCTGATGCTGATCGTCGCCGAGCCTGAAAGGCTGATATTCGATCCGCTGTTGGTGCTGGCGGTAGGATTGCGCGTCAGTGTCCATGTCGAACCTGACAACGTGGCGACGCCCCAGCCGGTCTCGCTGTTGCCGCCCGCCACGTCGATCAGCGAATAGGAGATCGTGTCGCCGCTCTGAACGCCGCCCTGCGTGAAGTTCATGTATGGCGCGACCGCGCTGGCCGCCACAACCGAGCCGGTGCCGACCGTCGGCGTGTTGCACAGCACGAGATCGTAATGTTTAGTGAGCACCGCAGTCATGTCGTCTCCGTTTTTGTTGCGGTCGGTCTACCGCGATGCTCTATTTGAAGATGATTGCAATTTTACTGGAACTGGACCTGCGCGGTGAACGTCACGCTATCCCCGGAGCTGAGCCCGATGGACGAGAACACCGCATACCAGGCCATGTTGCCGCCCGTCGGGGGCGAGCCCGAACCCGCAGCGTCGAACAGCCCCAGCTCCGTCACCGAGAGCGTTTCCAGCGCCGTGATCGCGCCAACCACCTGATAGGTGTCGTTCGTCACGGTCGTGGTGACTTGCGAGACGGTGCCGACGGTGCGAGCCTCCGTGGTGCCCGTGGTCGAGCCGAGCACGTTGCTGGTCGCGCCGGGGTCGGAGCCGACGCCCCATTGCATATATTTGAACGCGGCGGCGGCCACCAAAGCGGCGGTCACGGCGGCGAGCCCTCTATTTTGCAGACGGACGGTCATGGATCACCTTTTCTTGAGCCGTTGAAGGAAGCCGAAACACGCTCGCTTGATCGGGTTCTTGTGCCAGTAGGAGATAACTCCGAGCTCTTCCGTTCTACCATCGGCTCGCGTGATTGTGGCGCGCAATATGGTCTTCTTCGCGCCGGCCTGTATCAAACTTGCACCGGGGGTCATCTGCGACATGGTTCTTTCCTTTGCAGTTAACTGCACGGTTTAGCTACCGAGCAAGGTGATGCCGAATTTGCCGACGGTCGGATCGGCGGTCACGGGGGCGACCACTTCCAACAAATCGCCGGCCGCGAAGGTCGTCGCGCTGGCGGCGGTGAACGTGAACACGCCGGAAGTGCTGATGCTGATCGTGCCGATGGACGTGCCGTTTTGCAGGACGTTCATCGTGTAGGCGCTCGTCGGATTGGAGAGGCACTTGCCGACCGATCCCGTGAAGCTCGCGGGCAGCGTCCAAGCGCGATAGGACACGTGCATCAAGATCACTTCGCCGGAATAGGGCGCATTGATCACGAACCAGCCGACCGGGTAGGGCTCTCGGCCGTTGGTCCATTTGCCCAAGGCGTTATCCCACATGGCGAACGTGCCGTCGTTGCCCGAGTTCTCGGCGACGCTGACGTCGTCCATGTCCTTGAAGTTGACGGGGACGACGCTGCCCGTGGTGTTCGCCCAAGCCGTGCCGTTCCACGTCCAATAGGCCGCCGTGTCCGCCGCCTTCAGTTCCATGTTCACGGGCGGCGAAACGAACTGCCAACCGGAGGAGTAGACGGCGATCGAGTTGGTCTTGCCGGCCCAAACGCCGGTCGGAGAGGCCGGGACGATATAGGCGTCGCCGTTGTTGGGGGAGCTGGGAGGCGCGGCGGTCGTCGCCGACAGCACGCTGCGTCCGAACAGCGCGTCCATGATCAGCAGCGAGTTGTTGAAGACCATCTCCTTGTTGGCCATGTTCGTGGCCATCAAGGTCATGCCGAGCTTCGGGGTGTTGACCATCGTCGTTCCTTAAAATTGGACAGGGGAGGTGAAGCCGTTACCGATGATGGCTCCCACCTGATAGATCGTGAACAAGGGGTGCTCCTCGGGTCCGCCGAAGTCAGCCGTCTGCATCGCTACGGTGTAAGTCCACGTGCGGACCGCGCCGAGATTGTAAGTCTTGGTCGTTCCGCCGATCGTGACGGTGATGACGTAGGCTTCGGTGAGCTGATCGAGCGTGATGTCGGACCCGTCCGCCCACTCGCCGTTCTGCCTGTTCCTCGGTTGCCAGTTCAGGATGTAATCCCGACCGGAGCCGTCCGATGGGGTGTAGCATTGACCGATCCACGGGGCGTGCGGCATCAGCGAGACGCCCGTGTCCGTGAAGTTGAACGGGGTCTCGTTGCTGAAGGGCTCCCCGCTGGTCAGCGCGATGTAATCGTTGGTGTCGTTCAGATAGGACGCCTCGTGCGAGATGCGCTGCACGTTCTGCAAGGACACGAAGTCCTCGGCGGCCAAATGGCCGTCCATAAACTGCTCGGTCCCCCACATGCCGCGCATGATCTGCGACAGCTCCCAATTGCCGTTGCCGAGGTTCGTCGCGTTGCAGAAGGCAATGACCTCCTTGCCGCACATGAACACGTTCGACGGCGTGGTCAGCATGGTGGTCGGGTCGACGCTGGGCAGCACGAGGGTCGTGTCGCGCAACAGCACGTAGAGCCGGCTCGCGTAATCCCAAACGCCGGGGATGCAGCCCGAGGCCAGCGGAGAGACGACCTTGCCCTGCGGGACCTCGAAGTTGGACGAGGCGAGCAGCGCGAAATTGGTGCCTTGCTGATCGGGCGGCAACATGCCGTCGAACGCCGGAACCGCGCCGGCATTGGACGTGTCGACATAGAGCGAGCCGCCGCCCCAATTGACGGTCGAGCCAGACAACACGACGTAGAAGCCGGGCGACTGTCCGCTGTCCGTGTCGTTCAGCATCGGGCAGTCGAACAGGAAGGGCCAGGTCTTCGTGTTGGCGTTGACCGTCGGGGCTTGCACGATCTCGGGCAGGTCTAGGGTGACGGTCGTCTGCACGTCCTGAATATACTCGAAATGGGTCATCTCCAGTTCGATCAGGCCGTTAGCGCCGACCGACATCGACATGATCCGCCACATGTCCCTGACCGTCGGGTCATACTTGTTCGGGATGTAAACGACGTCGCCGGGGTCGAGGATGATGTATTTCATCGGCACCTGCACCTTGACCGACACGCGGTTCAAGTAGCGGTAGGCGAGCATCTCCTCGACTTGCTGCTGAGCCTGCGTTCGCTCCAGCGCGAAGGTGATGTCCATGTCCTCGACGGTGAACGACGGTCCAGTGAACCGTTCGGCCCAAACCGTGTTCATCGAATAGTTGCGCGCCTTCTCCTGATACTTCAGGTTCAAGCGTCGCGGCAGGTCCGTGTCGGGGGCGCGCTTCACTTCCTCGGGGTCGGGAAATTCGTCGCCATATTGATGCGCCGCCAAGTCCTCGCGCCGAAGGATGGCGACGGGCTTGGAGTAGAGCTCGTGGAACGTCAGCTGATAATTCTGCTCGCACGCATAGAACGGGAAGACGTTCTGCATGTCCTGCAAGACCTGCCGGGTGGCGACGGCCTGCGTGACCGCGTAGCCGTCCACGGCCAGCGTGTTGTCCATCGTGCCGTAGGGGTTGTATTGGTCGCTCGTGAGCCCCGACATGCTCATGAGATCGTTGACCAAATCCACGATGCGGACCTGCCCGTTGCGCTCCTGTATTTCGGCTTGGAACGTCGGGATCGTGTTGCCGAAGCCGCCGAGCTGCAAGGCGTTGATCACCGTGTAGCAGATGCCGCGATAAGCGGGCACGTCGGCCGCCTGCGCGCCGGCCAGCGACTGCAAGGTCGGGTCAGGCTCTTGGTTCTCGTCGCCGAGGTAATGGGTGAGACTGCCATAGCGCACCATCGTCGGCGTGTAGAAGATGTCCCAAATAATCGGGTCGAACAGCTGTGCTATCGTGGGGCCGATCGCGCTGCCGTTGAAGTTTCCAAGCGGCGTCGGCGGGTGTGAGGAGATGTAGGCGTCCGCCGATTGGATCGTGCCCCAAGTCACGTCTTCCGGGTTCACGTAATTGTTCATCGCGAAGATGTAGGCTGAGCACGAGGCGAGCGTGGCGTCGACGCCGAGCGAGATCAGGCGGCTCTGCTCGGAGTAGTAGCAGGCGTCGAACTCCGCCTGTATCTCCGCCGCCGTGATGTCTGGATTGGCCCACATGAGCTTGCCGTTGGCCCAAATGCGGTTGATCTGGAGCACAGGGCCGCCGCACCACGCGAGCGCCATCGTCGACGAATAGGTGAACTTTACGTTATAAGTTGGCTTCTTGCCGCCGCCGAAAATGGACGAGAAGATATTGTCAGAGCTAATGTAGGTCGTGATGATCCAAGTCGTCTCGACGAGCCGTTGGCAGTAAATGAACTGCCCCGGAACCTTCATCGCCCCCCAAACGTATTGGATCGTGTTGCCGGGGTTGACCGACGGCACGTTCAAATCCGACACGCGCGGACCGAAGTTCCATTTCGTCTTGGCCTTGGGGGCCATCAGCCCCTGTAGGACCATGCCGCCAAGGCCGAGGACCAGACCAATTGCACCAGTAGCGATGGTCGCCTCCTGTGGTTAAGCGGGCTCTTCCGTGAAGGGCAGGGTGTAGGTAGTCAGGTATTTGCTCGTCCATGGCGGGGCGATACGGTGCATACAGACCGTCGCGCCTTGCGTGGTCATCACGTGCAGCATGGACAGACGACCGTTCAGCATGACGGCCCAAGCCAGATGCGTGCCCTGCCCAGCCTGATTGGTGGCGAACATCAGAATGTCGCCGGGCAGCGCCTTGGCGAGCCCTTGGCGATTGGCCGGCTTGGTCAGCAGTGTCTCGCACGTCTTATTCAACATCGGCGTGTTCGGCTGCTTCTGATAGTTATGCGGCACGTCCTGAGGGTAATAACCGAGGTTCTTGGACACGCCGATAATCAGGCCGACGCAATCGACGCCGCCGTGCGGACCCTTCGTCCGGCCTTGATGCTGAAAAGGCGTGCCCACCCAGCTGGTGGCCTCGGTCACGATGGCGCTACGTGAGAACATGATCCCTCCTAGACTGTTGTGCGTGCAATTGATTGCACGAAAATGAGCTCGAAGGCTAGAGGTTGAACGAGGAGTTTGCGTTTTCGAAGTTCGGCGTCGCGAGCACCGTGTCCTCGGTCGGCATGTCGGGGAAGCCTCGAAAGTTCCACACGTTGTCGAAGACCGTTGAACAGGTCGAGCGGATGTGATTGCAGCCTTGAGAGACCCAATAGGTGTCTCCTACCTGTATCGGCGACATCATCACGTCGATCAGCTGAAACGTCGGGTAGCCCGGCTTGAAGATTTGGAAATCACGAATTTCCGTGACGACGCCAGCATTGGCCCCGGTGAGCCATTGCAGGGTGCCGTATTGGAAAAACTCATACATGTCGGAGGTTTGGGCGATGCTGTTGTCGACGAAGCCCATGCGGTTCACGACGCCCGACACCGTGCCATACTGCACCCGCGCCCGGATCGCCTGCCACGTCAGCCCGTTGTCCGTGATGGTCGCGCCGAGCGTCGTCGGCCACGCGGGCTCGGTCGCGCCGCTGTTGCCGCTGGAGAGCGGCACGGTGTCCGTGACTTGTTGACCCTGCGGCGGGTTGGCGAGCCAAGCCTGCTGCAACTGCATCGCCCAAACGACGACCCAAATCGGCGGGTCCTGCCCGTAAAGCAGCGTATAGAGGAAGGCGTTGCCGACCCATGTGTTGCCGGCGTAATTCTCGCCTGACGGCTTGCTGATCGTCTGCGTGTTGGGGCCTCCGACGAGCTTATACCAGAAGCCGTTAAAGACGCTCGGGCGAACGACCGACGTGTAGGAGGCGTCGGAGACCGCGCTCGTGAAATACTGCGTGCTTGGAGCCCAAGCGCCGGCCGCCGTGACGACCTTGCATTGCGCGTCGCCGAGCTTGGCGTTGCACTCCAGCGTGAACAGCTCGCCGAACGGCAATTGCAGCTGTTCTTGAAACGACCGCAACTCGGACGTGAAATGCCCCTGCTTCGAGGTCACTACGCCGAGATTGCCGCCCCGTATCGGGATCGAGCCCCACTGAGGATTATAGGGGTTGATCCAAAACATCTGCACCGAGGCGTAATCATAGACGCCATTGATCACGTCCTGCTCTTGGATGCCCTCCGTGAACAGCACGTCGGCCTCCATGTTGTCGAGCGAGAAGTCGGCCTTCGACATGGCCGCCGAGGCGCTGAAGGCGTTGGCCGGATTGTAGGCGATGCCGTTGTAAATGAACGGAACGTCATGCGACGTGAAGCCCAGCACCACGCCGTCCAGCCGCGTGACCGTCCAAGCCGTGACGATATTGTTCGAGGTCTTGCACAGCTCCTCGAACAGGAGCGGATTGATCTGCTTCATATGCCGAGCGCCTCCGTCGGACGAACCTCAAGCAGCTTGACGCCGTCGACCGCGCCGACGCCGTAATCCTCGAAGTTCGTGGAAATCTCGTCCGTGTCGAATTGGACGGGAACATAGAAATAGAAGCCGGCGAAAACGGTCGAGCCTTCGATCGGCGTGCCGTCATGGCCTTGAATGGTCATGTCCCACGCGCCGGCGATCGGCGCGCTACCCGGGCCGAAATACTCGATGACACAGTTGCCGCCGTCCTCGGCCACGCTGATGCACTCGGCCGTCGTGAACATCGGGCAGTTGTTCTGCGTCGCGGCTCCCGTGATCTGCACGGTCTGGTTCAACAACGCCTGCGGGAAGGTGCCGGGGGCTCCTGTGTATTGCACCTTGTTCGTATCGAGCAACACGCCGTTGAACGTCCCGCTGATGATCGGGGGCGCTCCGAACGTGACGAGGCCAGTCGTCGGGTCGACGGTGAAGTTTTTGCAAGCCCAAGTGTTGAGCGAGACGAGCACGGGCGACCACGGAATGGTCATCTGCGCGTCGGTCCATTGCGCGGTCATCGGCTTGGTGATCAGCCTGACGTGCGAGGTCGAGCCGTTCTTGGTCTGATAGGTCTTCGTCAGCTGAAACACCTGCGTGGTGCCGTCGCCCGTGCCGATGACCTGATCCGTGTCCGTGATCGGGGGAACCCCGCGCTCCTCGGTCTGCGTGGCGAAGTTCGAGGAATAGTCGGCCCAATCGAAATACAGGAACGAGTAATAGCGCCCCTTCATCGCGTGAAAGAACTGGATCAGGTCGTGCAACTGCTCGCGCGTGCGGACGCCATAGGAGATGTTGTATTTGCGCAGCGCCTGATCCCATCGAGCCGTGCGCTGATTGGTGCCGCTGTCGGCCTGAACCACCGAGGTGCTGAAGCCGATCGTGCTGAGCGACCCGTAGCTGATGTCGTTCGGGAATTGCGTGTATTGAACCATCTCGATCCACTCGAAGTTGGGATTTGGGCTGTAGATCACCTGCACGTAGGCTTGGGCGAGCGTAAGGGAGTAGGTCATTTGGAGATCACCACCATCGAGGCGTTAGGGAATTCCCTGACGGTCCAGCTGCCTCCCAGCGGATCAATCTCCATGACCGTCTGGGGATTGCCCGCGTAATTAGCTGACGGCGGAACGAATGGGGTGGTGGCGAATTCTTCACCCCCCAGCGCCACGGTGGCCTGCACGCCGGCCGTGCCGTCGCCCTTGGCTCGAACGCAGGGGATGACGGCGAGGATGTCCATCGCGTCGCTGGGCAACGGCCCGAAGCCAAACACCTCGGACTGGTTGGCGGCGTTCGCCGTCAGGTAAGTCGGCGTCGGCGGCGACCACTCCACGCCTTCCGTGTCGGGAAAAGTGTTGACGCAAGCGAAATGCTCGGTTCCCGTCGAGGGCGTCATCTGATTGGGGCCTGCGTCCTTCGCCACGGGGATCGCCCCGACGCGCACGCGGCCGGGGAAATCGCACAGGCCCACGCCGTCCGTGGGGTCGACGACGATCATGTCGTCGTAGAGGATGCGGTTGCCGATGCTGCCAGAGCCGAACAACTGGATCATGTTGATCTGCGGCGTGAAGCCCGTGTCTGGCAGCTCGCCAGTGACATTGCTCACCGTCGGCACGCTGTAGAGGCTGATTTGGGTGAGGCCGTCGACCCGCAGCACGATAGTGCCGTTGGCCAAGTCGCAATCGTAGTAAATCTCATACCGATGCCACGTCCCCGGTTCGATCAAGCCAGGAGCGGTCGTGTAGGAATAGACCGCCCAATGGGAGTTCACCTCGGGGACATTGGTGTCGCAGTTCACCGTCACCGAGCCGTCGGCGTTCACCACGATCTCGGCCTGATACTGGAAGGCGTTGTCGAACGAGGCCGATCCCAGCGCCCACCAGCACAGCGCGAACACCTCCCACGCCGTGTTGTCGCTCCAGGCTTTAAGCGACAGGATCACCGTGCTCGGCGACCTCGGCAGGGGTAAACTGAGGCTTTCGGCGAACCCAATCATGATCGCCGTGCCCTCGCCGTCGGGCGTGTTGTCGCTGATGGCGTAGACATCCACAGCGCCCGCGCCAGGGCCGCCGCCTCGGGTCTGGGGAACCCAGCCCTCGGTCGCGAAATAGGTTCCGACCCAGTAGGGGCTCCAAGGTTCGCCGTCGCCGCCGCCAGTGCTGCTGCCGGTGCCGCTGTTAGCCGGTCCTTTACCGAGCTGGTCGAACCCGTTGGCGTAAATTATCGACAAGACCTACCCCATTTGCAATTGATTGCACGTTACCGCCAACGAGCGGCGGCTTGCGCGGTCGCGTGGCTGAGCGCGGAGGCGACCTGATTGGAGGATTTGCGCACGCCGTCCTCGTCCTTGGCGTGCAAGTGCACCGTCTGATTGACCGTGCGGCTGTTATTCACATTGTTGTTGCCACCATTGCTCTTGTGCTGGTTCGCCAGCTGCTCCGTCAGACCGGCCAACGTCTTCGACATGCGCGCATTGTCGTTGGCGGTGAGCACGCGCTCGCCGCGCTGCAAGATGGCAGGGAACTCGTCGTCGTTCAAACCGTCATGGTAACGCGGAGCGCCGATCCACAGGCTAGGCGAGGCCGAGCGATAACCCGACGCCGGGGTGCCAGCGCCGACCAAGCCGCCTTCATGGAACAGGCCCGCCAACAGGTCGAATATACCCCCGCCGCCGTCGGCCATGCCGCCAGCCGCGCCAGACGCCGCGTCGCCCAATCCAGAAGCAGCGCCGGAAGCCGCGTCCCCGAGGCCCGAGGCCGCCGAGGAAGCCGCGTCAGTCGCCGGCTGCATCACGCCATCGACCAAGCTCTGAGCGCCGGTCTGCGCGCTGCCGAACAGATTGCCGAGGCCACCCTTGCCGAACAGGCTGGGAAGCTGCTTCAGAAGGCTCATGCCCAACGGCATCATCGCCATCATCTTGGCGCGACTGCCGTTCGGATTGTCGGGTCCGCCGAAGGTGATCGTGTGACCGCCATTCGGCCCCGCCGTGATACCGAGCGCGGCCATAGCCTCAGTGTCGCTCTTGGCGTCCAAAACGCTGTGATACTGGTCCTTATGATGGTTGAACGCGCCCGACAGCAAACCGCCCCCCGAGGCCAGCAGCCCGGGCAACATGCCGGATAGACCGTCGAGGCCGCTCGACGTGTTGCCGGCCGTGGTCGTCGTGTCGCTGCTGCCTGCGCCCGTCGCGCTGTTGCTCGTGGACAGGTCGCGCAGCTGATCCTTGTTGTCCTTAACCTGATCCTTCCACCCGTTCTGGTCTGCGTCGCGTATCTGGTCATGCGCGTCCTTGGCCGCCGAGACGCGGTCCTTCGCGCCATCGGCCTCCACGCGGCGCAAATCATCCTGCGCCTTGCGCGCCTGATCAATCTGACCCTTCGTTCCGTCTGGTATGCTGTTGGTAGGCGTGCGATCAACGTTGTCGTTAGAACCATGCTGCTTCTGAAAAGCGTCGTTATATCGCTCCTGTAGCTTTTGCTGACTGGCGGTCGCCTCTATGCCGCCCGGTAGAGAGGTCCATTGCCCGTGCAGAGCCGGGCCGACGGAACCCACGTCCCCCTTTCGCAACGCTCCCGTCAGATCACCTCCCGTTTTTTCCTTATAGGTGCGCTGCGCCAAATCCCACGCAGCCCTGTCCTGGCTCTCGGGGCTGAAGTCCTTCAGGCCGAGGCGCTTTTGTTCGTCATCCCACGTTCCCTTGATGAACTGATACTTGCCAGCCGCCGACGACCACTTGCCGGCGTTTGGGCCACGGACAATCTGATCGGGGCTGTTCGGGTGTTGGCTGAAGTCGGAGAAATGGCGCGTAGGTCCGTGACCTGTGAACATGGACGTGTAATCACCATGGCTCTCGCCGACGCCGATCGCGTCGAGCAGAGCCTTGCCTTCAGTCGGGATGCCGTTGGGCGAAGAAGCCGGCAGCGGTAGCAGTGACCCAAAACCATTGACCCCGCCCGGCAATGTCATGCCCGGAAGAGTGCCGACACCATTTCCGCCGAAGGCGCTCTGAACCCCTTGCGACCCTTGCGCGACCAACGCACCCATGCCGTTGACGCCGCTTGGCAGCTGCGCGCCGGGCAGCAAACCAACGCTCTTGCCGGCGAAAGCGCCGGGCAAGGTCTGGCCCGCAGTGTTGTCGTTCGACGGCGCGGCCGTTGGCGCGCTCGGCGTCACGCCAAACGAACCGAGGTTCGGCATGGACGAAATCGCGCCAGTGCCAGTGCCTTGCACAGCCTGCGTGCCGGCGCTGATTGCCGCCGTCGAGCCGCCCAAGTTCGGCATGGAGCCGACGTTGCCGGTCCCAGCCGCGCTTTCATTGGCTGCGCCAGTCGTCACAGAGCCGCCAGAGCCGACCGGTCCTTGCGAGCCGACGCCACCAGTGCTGCCAACCCCGCCGCCAGCGCCCGCTCCGACCCCAGCTACCGGCGTGCCGTTGATGTTCACGACGCTGGCCGTGACCGCCATCGTGCCGGTGTTCATATTCTTGAGCGCGTCTGCGGTCTTGGCCGCCTCGGCGGCGGTGCTCTTAACCTGCTTGCCGGCCTCGTCCTTGATCAGACCCATTTGCTTGGCGGCGTCCTTCAGGAAGTTCCCCCCCGGAGTGCCTTGGACGCTCTTGATGAAATCGGCCATCATCATCTTGATGCCGGTGTCCATCATCGTCTTGCCGAAGTTCTGAGCGAACTGCTTGAAGGCGTCCTTCTTGCCGCTCAGCGCGCTGGAGATGGCCCCAGACAGGCCGTCGGCGAACGAGCTTTCGAGCTTGTTCATGTTGTCTTGCAGGTTGCCATTCTGCTTGGCCCAACCCGCGAAGCCGCCCTCCTGCGCCTTCTTCGCTTGCTCGATGTCGACGTTGTATTTCTTCAGCGCGTCGGACATCTGCGAGGTGACGGTGATGCCCTGCTTGCGCAGTTCGAGGACTTGCTGCTCGGCCTTGCGGATCGCCTCCTCGTGATCGCCGACGATGCTGAGTTGCGCGATCTCGTCCTTCTGAGACTGGGCGATCGCACCAATCGGATCGCGCGCCGACAGCGTGTCGAAATGCAGCTTGGTGCTTTCGCGCTGGAACTCCTGAAGGCTGATCGAACCTTCCTTCCGGCGCTGATCCAACAGCTTCAGCTGATCGGAATAGTCCGAGATCGCCTTGGCCTGCGGGTTCAGGCGCTGCCACTGCTCGGTCTCGCGCTCGATCTGCTTGGTGACTTCGAGGATTTGCTTCAGCTGCCCGAGCTGTTCCTCGGAATAGCCCTTGGACCGGCGCAGCGTGTCGATCTGCTGCGCGATGCCGAGCTGATCCTTCTCGGCCTGCGTGATCGCCTTGGCGTTCGCCAGCTGGTTGCTCATGCCGACCATCTCGGACTTGAACTCGCCAGCCTTCTTAGCGGCCTGCGCCGATTGGATCGCGGCGACCAGCTTGGCCTTACTCTCGGCATCGCTCATGGCCAGATTGCCGGCCTCGATCGCGTCGCGGATCGCCTTCTCAACCTCCAGCCGATCCTTCTCGGACTGCGTCACCGCGAGGGACGCATCGGCCTGATCGCTGAGCTTCTTCTTCTGCGCGTAGAGCGGGTCGTCTGCCTCGTTCTGCTTCTCCTTCAGCTGTTGGCCGACGCGCTCGCGCTCGAAGTTGTCCTTCGGGGCCATCGGCCCGGAAGACATTGCAGCCCAAGCCGCATAGGCTTTTTGGAGCTTCGCCACTTCCTCACGCAGCTTTCGCGCGTGGTCGAGCTGCATGACCAGCTCATAGTCACGCTCATTGAGGACGCCGTTCTTGTTGTCGTTGGCCGGGGTTCGCGCCGACTGCTGCCCTTCGTGCTGCTTTTGCTCCTTTTGATGGGCGTTGGCCTTGTGGCGAGCCTCAACGCCCTTGCGGAACGCCTCGCCGGCCGCCTTACCCTGTTTCTCGGCGTCGCTCACATTGATGCCGAGCATCGCCGCAAGGTGCTCCTTGATCCAAGAGCCGACCTCCTTGACCTTGTCCCAATACGCATAGATCGCCACGCCGACCGCCGCGACCGCGCCGACGATTAGCCACAACGGTGCCGTGACGCCACCTATCGTGATGCCCGTCAGCAAGGCCGACGCGCGCAAGGCCGTGAACGCCGAAGCAGCCAGTCTAACGACCCCGGCCAAGTTGCCGAACATTTCGACCAGCGGTAGGGCGAAGGACTTTAGGGTTTTGAAAGCGACACCGAACAGCATGGCAGCGCCAGAGCCGATCGCCAGATTGACGCCAACCTTCCTGATAGGCTCGGGTATGGCGTTGAACGCCTCGTGCAATGCGTTGACGGCGTCGGCCCCGTGATTGATCCACGCCATCCAGTCGGAGCGCGTGACCTCGCCAATGTCCTTGCCGAACTCCGAGATGCTGTTGTGCAAGTATTTGAACGCGCCGTCGAGTGTTTCGAAACGCTCCTTGACCATCTCAGTGGTCTTGGCGGTGTTCTCCGACGCGGACGCGGCCTGCCCCTGCGCGTTGGTGAGCGTGTCGACGTTCTTGGCCATGTTCTGGAGCAAGACGCCCGCGCGCCCGCTTTCCAGTCCTAGCTGCGACAGGATGCCGGAAACATCCTTGCCCTGCGCCTCCATGTCGTGGAGCGTGTGCAACAGCGCCATGAGCACTTCATTCGGGCTGCTGGCGATCATCTCCTTGAACTTTTCGGCCGGGATGCCGATCGCGTCGCCGAGCGCCAACATGCCGACCTTGCCCTGTTCCGCGCCCATCTTCATGCGGTCGAGAACATTGACCAGCTCCACGCCGAATTGACGCGGCATGACGTTCAGCTTTTGCGCCGCGACGGAGAAGCCTATCAGCTCGTTGGTCGTGAACTTGAGGCCCTGCGACATGCGCGTAATGCCGTCGATGGTCGCGACCATCCCCGCCACGCCGCCACCCGTTTTCGGACCCATCTGCGCCAAGGCATTGGTGAAGTGCTCGACGTTTTCGAGACCCTCGCCGGTCGCCTTCAGGATGCGGCCGATGCTGCCCGCGACCTCGTCGCCAGCGGTGCCCGTGGCCGACGCCATCCGATCAACGGCGACCGTGAACTCCTTCACCCCTTCCGGCCCGTCAGCGCCAAGACGGGTCGCGGCCCCTGCGATGCCAAGCAACTGCTCGGCGGTCTCGGCGACGCCCTTGGTGGTCGACAGCTTACCGATCTCCTCGCCGAGCTCCTTGACCTGCTCGGTCGACATGCTGCCGGCTTGATGGATTTTGATCAGGGCTTGCTCGAACCGCTCGGCTTCCCCGACGGTCTCGCGGAATAGGGCGTTGACGGCGAACAGGCCGAGCATGGTCTCGACCGCGCCAGCGGCGGCTTCCTTCAGCTCGCCGTAACCACGGCCGAGGTCGCTGATATGCTCCTTGATATCGTTGAGCGCGGAACCGTGCTCCTTCGCGCCCTCGGACGCCTTCTTGTGGGCGTCGAGAGCCTCCTTGCCGGCCTTGGACATGGCGGTGGCGACGGTGTCATAAGCCTGAGCGGCCTGTTGGCCAGCCGCGCCCATGGAGCCCGCCGCCGCACCCGCCTGCTTGAAGGCGTCCGCGTGCTTCGCGATGACAGCCGACGCTTCGTCCCGAAGTTTCAACAGGAACTGGAGTTCTGCGTCGGCCATTATTGCGGTCTTCCCTTACGTCGGCCCCCGTGCGGGGGCTGGTCTGGCGGTTGGTCCTTTGCTGCGGCGTCACATTCCGCGTTCACGGCGTCGAGGATCGAGAACACCTGCAACGCCTTATTCGACTGATCCATCACCGAGCCGGGCTGCGGCAGGAACCCGTTTTTATACATGCCGTAGAACATCAGCATGCGGTGCCACGCGAACGGCCGCTCCCTGAGGTCTTGACGAGGGCACGCATAGGTCTCCTCACCATCGAACGTCATTGGCATGTTGGCTGGGCTCTCCCAGCGCCACCACCTGCCGTTCCTGTCGGGCTTCGCCCCCGGCTCCTTAACGGCGGCCGGGAAACGCTTGGCTCGACAACCCCACTCCTTCTGCTTGACGCACCCGGAGCATTGACGCTCGGGCATCAAGCGAACGGCGATTACGCCGTGTCGGAGTTTTTTTCCTCGGACGCCGTGACCTCGCTGATCTCTTTGATCTTCGCCGCGAGTTCTTGGATCAGGCGCACGCCGAAGGTGTTCATCACCTTGTCGGAGACGACGTCATAGGGGCGACCGTTGACGACAGCCTTCTGCGTCTCGAACACGATTTCGCCGCCCTTGGCGTCCTTGAAGTTCACGAGGCCCTTCAAGCCGTGGCGGACGGCTTCGATATTGGTCTGGTTGACGCGCGTATTGATGCCGATCTTCGCCGAGCCTTCCTCACCGGTCAGCTGCGAAGCGTTGTCATATATGAAGCCCATCAGGAACACGTCGAGCGGGGCGAGCTTGAAGACGGTTGCGCCGGGTCCGATCTGCCAGCTGTCCTTCGACCCCTTGCTCGGGTCGGCTATGTCATTCGGAACCTTGACCTTCGTCTTGGACGGGTCGAGGACGGAAACGTAATCGACCGCTTCGGCGGTCGTCATCGCGATCAGGGCCATCTGTCTGCCTCCGGGCTGTGTGGCTGTGGCACGGCTACTCGCCGAGTGCGGTCACACTACCGGGGCTGTCTGGATTTGCAATTACTTGCACGCCCGCTGGCTCGCGAAACGATCCACGTTCGGCTCGGGCGTCTTGTCGGCGATGATACACGTCACCTTTGCGGGTGCATGGTCCTTGGCGATCCTGTGCGCGTCGGCGTGGGTGAGCTTGACGGCCACGACGGGACCGTGTCGCCCGTCATGGTCGAACCGCTGCACAACGTAGACCTTCGCCTGATAAGCCATGCGAAACGATAGCCGACATGGTCTGGTCGCGCTACGTGGGCGGGCTCAACGATAGCCCGCATCGACCTGAGGGTTCTGGTTCGTCAGGTTGTCGCTAGGTCCTGCCGCCGTCTTGATGCGAGCGTCCCAACACGCGATGCGGTCCTTGGCCATATGGTAGTGCTGCGAGCAATATCGCGCGGCTGCGCGCCGGTCAGCAGCCTCGTCAGCGTGCACCGGAGCCGACATGGCGATCATTGCGATGGTGATCAGGACTTTACGCATGGGACTCTCCGCGTGCATCATTGGACCAAGTTCGCGCTGATCGTGTAGGTGTCATGCTCGGGGTGAAAAGTCAGCGACGAAACCCAAGGCATCCGAATTCTGGCCCCGAAGGCGTTTTGGGCGTCGACGTAACCCGACACTCGCCATTCGCAGCCCTTTACGTAATGCGCCTCGTCGCCACCAAATTCGGTGGTAGATGGCGCTTTGAGCTTCTTGGTGATCGCCGCCTCGGAACTCGCCTCGGCCTGCGCCCGTCCCAAACCGCTATTGGTGCAATAAGTTTTCGTCCGCTCAGACAAGAACTCCTCGGGAGTTTTTGGCGTGGACGGCCACGAGGTCCAGATAGCGATACCAACGGCAAAAATCGCAAAACCCTGCAAACCGTCCTTCGTTTTCTGATCCATTTTCCCCCCCATGAGATGGTCTGTTTCGACGATCAAATTCTAGCATTTTGGGTCGGGAAGGCCATTCTGAAACAGCGGTGTGCCTAACAAATGGAAAAGGCGGCCGAAGCCGCCTTTTCATGCGCGATTGCTTGCACGTCTCAGCAAAAGAACAGGGAGCACTCATCATTACCTACGGACCTAGCAAAACTCAAGCCGGCGTCATAGACGAGGATGCCGTTGCGGTCGCCATAGGTCATGCCGGTGTATTGCGTGTTGGGGGCAATAAACCACACGGTGTTACCGGGTGCGGACCCCACCCTGAACTGGAACGGCATACGCTGAGCCGCCGCGAACTGCCCCCAAAAGTCATTGTTGGCGACGAGATCGGCCTCGGGGTCGATGCCGCCGTCGGGCTTGCGCGACACGATCCGGGTGCCGATGTAGCCGTCCGAGGACGACACGTCGGGTCGGATTTGAATGTCGTTCTTCTGGTCGAAGGTGAACTTCTCGACGATGGCGTTGAACTCGTTGATGCGGAGCCGCGCCAACTGGACCTGCGAGGGCAGCTCGGTCTCGAAGTTCGGCGACGGGTTCGGGTCGTCGACCGGAGCCTGATAGGTGCCGGTGAAGGTCCACTTCACGGTCGCGTAGTTGCCGGCCGCCGCGTTGATCTGGAACGTGCCGAAGCAACCCGGGACGGTGTGCAGCACGCCGTCCTTGTGCAGCGCCAGCGTGACGCTCTGGAAATTGTCGGAAATCGGATCGAGCGACAGGCCCGGGGGACGCAGCCACATGACCCATTGCTGCCCGGCTTCGAGGTTGCCGGCCCACGTCGGGGTCAAGGCGAGACCTTGCGTGCCGACCGTGAGCGGCGAGCCGGAAGTGAGCGCCTGCGCGGGCGAGCCCTCGCCGGCAGTGTCGGACGTGATGACGACCTCAGCCGTGCCGGAAGCGCCGCCAGAGCTGACCGTGAGATAATAGGCGATCATGTCCGTATTCGAGGCGACGTCCGCGCCGCCTTGCAGCGTGGCGTGGCCCCAAGCACCCTCGGACGAACCGGAAGGCGTATAGGTGGTCGCGATGCTGTTGCCGGCCGCGCCTTGCGACCGAGAGGTGATCACCAAGTTCGAGCCGCTGAGCGAGGCGAGCACCTCGGCCGGGTTGGCGGTCATGGCCGCCGCGTAGACCGTGCCAGCGCCAGCGCCGAGATTGACCGCCGCGATCAGGTTATTGATCGAAGCGCCCTCCGAGCCGCCGAGCAAGACGTCGCCGTCCGTGTTCGTGTAGCTGTTCACGAAGGTATAATGCTTCGTGCCAATGGTGATCACGTCGCCGGCGCTGAAGTTGCCCGACGGCGTATAGGTGCCCGAAGCGGTCGCGCCAGAGCTTTCGGCCCAAGCGACCGGCGTCGCCTCGTCGCCGACTTGAAACACGTTCGATATGCTCGGCGCGGGATTGGGCGTCAGCGCGTAACCGCACGCCTGAAACAGGCGGGCGATCACGGGCGCGTTGGCGGTCAGACCCGAGTTCTGCAAACCGTTGCCGCGAAGTTCGGTTTCGAACTCCACCGAGGCGATCTTGCGGCCGATGATGAAGGGCAGCGGCGACAGATCGTTGCGGGTGAAGTCCCGCTCCAGCACGTTCGGCTTGATCGAAAACTGCGGCTTGCTGACCAGCACGCCGTCGTTCGCGCCGACGCTCTCGGGGGTGTCATAGGTCGTCTCAAGGGCGGCCTGAAGGACCGCCATGCGAGTGAGAAGCACCGTCATCGTTCAATCTCCTATCTGGTTCGAGTGCCCGATGACGCCGATTAACCAGCGATCACATGCAACGGCTTCGCGGGGGCGTTCGAACCGACCATCAGGTCCAACAGCGCGGCGAGGGACGAGATGTTGTTCCGGTTGTTCGTCAGCCACGTGTTGACCGCCGTGTTCAACATGGTCGAGGCCGCGCCATGAACCGCAGCGCCAGTCGCCGAAATGACCGCCAGCGTGCCGCTCACTGCGCCGCCGAGGTTGTCCGTGATCGGGTCCATGTCATAGAGCGCAGCGAGAATGTTCAGCTTCGCGGCGATCGAGGACAGGGCGTTGTCGATCGCGGCCATGCGAGCAGCCGCAGTCACCGTGTCGAGCGCGACGGCCGGGGAGGTCGCGGTGCCGTCGACCGCCGTCAGCGCGACGCTTTCCGAGGCCAACGTGGTCGAGACCGTGCCGCCCGAATTGTCGGTCAGCACGGGCAGCGAGTTCTCGCGAAGCAGGATGTTGGTCGTCGCGGCGAGCGAAGCGATCGCGTTGGCCACCAGAGCCAGCTGCGTGTCGAAATCGGCCTTCGGAGCCGAGGTCGAGGCCGCGCCGTCGACGGTCGCCGGGTTGGCATTGGCGACAATGGAAGCCGCCGCCGTGCCGCCGCTGTTGTCCGTGAGCGCGGTGATCGTGCCCTGCACCATCGCGCTGTTCCAAGCATAGGCGAGCGAAGCGTAATTATTGGCGACGGCCGCGAGGAAGGCGGTGGCGTCGGCCAGCGCGACCGAGGACGAACCGTCGACCGCCGCGACGATCGTCAGCTGCGGGTCGATCACATAGTCGGGCTGGACTTCCGAACCCGGGATGGTGATCGCCAGAGGGCTCATGCCGATAGCGACGAGGATTTCGTTGAGCGCATAGGAGAGCTGGCGCGTATTGCGGCGCACGACCTCGAAGGCCGCCTGCGTGGACTGGTAGTCCGCCGCCGACGTGCCGGAAGCCGTGGTCGCCGTGAGGTCCTGCGCCGGCAGGGTGTTCGCGGAAGCCTGCACGCCGTCCGACTGAGACAGCGGAGGAAGGCCAATGCGGGCGCGAGCGTTGTTGAAGGAGTTGACGAGCACCTTCGAAGCGTTGGCGATCTTGCCAAGCGAGGTGTTCAGGGCCGCCGCCTGCGCGCCGCCGCCCGAGACAGCGTTGTAGACGCCGCTGGCGAAGGCCGGGCCGACCATGTTCACGATCGCGCCGCCATTGGTGCCGGTCGTGTTGTCGGTCAGGTCGGAAACGCCGCTGACCTCAAGGACGAGGCGGGCGTGGTCAATGGCGAGGCCACGGACGATGGCGGCGAGGCCGTCGTTGTCGCGGCTGTAAACCTTGCCGAGACCAGAAAACTGGCCGAGGCGAACCTTAACTGCGGTCATTGGAGCATCTCCTTAAGATGCGCCGGGAAACGGCCCGGCTCCAAGATCAAAAACATGCGGTGCAACTAATTGCACGGCTGTCGCGATTTGCAATTACTTGCGCAAGGAGTGGCTCGTTTAGGAGACCGGTCGTTAGATCGCGGGCAAGGGGTTGCGCGGGTCGAGATACGAGTAGCGATACTGCACTTCGGCGGTCATGACGCCGACGGCCGAGCGGTCCGCATAGGTTATGAGGTCGATCTCGGAGCCCGTGACCTTGGTGTCGATCGCCACGCCGCCCCATTGGCGATTGGCGGTGACGAGGCGCTTCACGACGGTGAGCAGCTGTTCGATCATAATGCCCGGGGCTTCGTCGTCACGGTTGACGGTGACGCGGAACTCGAAATTCACCGTCATGAAGCACATGACGTAGGGGATGATGAACGTCTCCTTCTCGGGGCCGGGGACGACGCCGAGCGAGAAGCGTTTGCGCTGGTCGTAATCCGCGAGCGGGCCGAGCGCGACTGTCGAGAACGTGATGCCGTAAGGATCGTCGGTCGGCTGGTCGGCCTGCACGGCTTGAAAGGTCGCGACCATGTTGTTCAGGATCGTCAGCCTGACCGAGGTCATATTGGGGGTCGTCATGCTGCTTTACTCCAATTCGACAAGCCAGCCCCATTCGGGACAAGTAGCAAGTGCTCGGGCCAACCGGCCTTCAACCGGTGAGACAGACACTGTTGGCTCAGACCGGCCTCTGCCGCCCAAACAGAGCATGGCCGCGTCACGCCGTTAATCGTGACCAGACGATTGTTACGACGGTTCAAGGCTTGGGCTTGCACGGTCGCCCAAACGCAATTCTCTGGTGAGTATGGACCGTTGTTGTCTTGCCGTTCGAGCTGCATACCCTGAGGGCGCTCGCCCATGTCGGCGTAAAAGTTCTCGAATTTTAGCCAACGATCGCAAACAGTGATGCCTCGCGCGCCGTGGCGCTTGTATGTTGGCGATTTCGGATTTCGACAGCGGGTCAGCATACTCGACCACAAGCGATAAATCTTGGTGCCTTCCATTCCGTGCTTCGTATTATGGTGGGTCATTTGCTAAGACCTTCCTGAAGCGACCGCACCATTTCGTCCATCGCGCGGGAAACGAAGTAAGGCAGTCCCGCGTCCAAGGTTTTCCGCAGGCCTAGCCGAGGGGGTATCGTCACAGATGAACGCAAAACATAGAGCGGGACGACCTGCGTCCCTCGGCGCTGAAAGATCAAAAGGTTTCCTGCCTTACTACGAGCGCACCAAGTATTCGGCCAATCTCGCGGCGACGACTTGATCGGGGTGCCGTTCGAGTTCAAGGCGGCGGGCAGGGGGATGGCGAGGAACTTCGCCTTCTTCGGCGTGATCGTGCCGCCGAACTCCTGAATACGCGCGTAGGGAAGATCGGAACCGATCGTGCCCTGAACGGTGGCCATCGTCGTGCCGGTGACGCGCACGCTGTCGACAATCGAGGCGATCAGATTGCCGCTGCGCTTGCTCAAGGTCTGTTCCGTGGTGCCCCCCGGCCAAGCCGTGCCGTGGCGTTCGGCCAGCGCCTTGGCGACCTCGTCGAGGAAGGCTTTCATCTCCCGGGAGAGCACCTGCGCGGAGCCATCCCAATCGGCCGAAATTGCCTCCGCGAAAGCAGCTAAACCTTTCTCGGCGTCGGTATATCGCTTGTTGCGAAACTCAAACTCGATTTCATAGGCCGCCATGTCGACCTCAGAGCGGCAAGAGGGATCGTGGCGCGTAACGCATGTGGCGGGACACGAGCGCGTTGAACTGCGTTTGCAGCATCCGCGTATCGAGTTTGATCTGCGCCTCGGAAAGGACAGGGCTGTCCGCCAGCGACAACAAGGTCCGCAGCTTGGCGGCGTTCTGCAACCAATCGGGGACCTCGGTCAGCAAATAGCTGCCCGGCGTGCTCGGGTCCACGTCGAAGCCGGCCGTGTAGCTGATCTGCACGTATTGGCGCATGAAGTGCGTCTGATAATCCGTGACGACGCCCTTGTCGGCCGAGAGCACCGAGACGGCCGTGGTGTCCGTATAGGCCGCCGAATTGGACAGGTCGCTGATCTGGTAGGCGTAGACGACCTGCGTCAGGCTCTGCACCATGCCGCGCTGGAGCCGGAACTCGGTCTCCACGGCCGGGCCGTCGCGGAACGGCGGCTCGCGCACGAAATAGGTGTCGACGAAGCTGGCCCGGTCGAACTCCGTGTTCAGGATGGCGGCGAGCTGCGCCTCGGCCGCGTCCATCGCCATGGAGATCGCGGAGTTGATGTCCGTCATCGGATCAAAACCTAGTTGAGACCTTATGTCGTCCACGCTAGCCAAGAGCATCTCAACCCCCCGGGTTAAAGTAGGAGCCGCGCAATTTCTTTGCAGCGGACACATAAGCAGAGTGCGCTTCGATCGCTGTATCGAAAGTCCCTAGATACGTCTCGTTGCCATTAATTGCAATCATGGCCAGAAAACGCTTCTTGTTTTTACGAACACCCTTCAACCCTGTTTTATTCCGAGGGTCTAACCCGTCTTATTCACCGAGGGCTTGATTTTGGGCTGGCGGATGTAGCGTAAGAT
>QGNH01000119.1_pt1 | contig 40854 bp, 57 predicted proteins | sample 1735481 | NCBI WGS metagenome assembly QGNH01 (sample SAMN09239004, study PRJNA386568) | Viral metagenome, whole genome shotgun sequencing project. | reverse complement strand
TTGCCGTGAACATCATGGCCGAGGAGCAGCGAGGGAGACCATCCGACGAACCCTCCGGAGCGGACCATCCTATCCCCCTCGGGAATTCGACGCGCCGCTGCCAGGAGAAGAGCCCAGGTAAGGTCCGCTGTTGTCTCTCTGAGCACACCGGGGGTATTTGTAACGAATATGCCACGCCTGGTAGTCTCCTTGATGTCGACGTTGTTGAAGCCGACGGCGCAGACGGAGATCACCTTAAGAAGCTGAGCGTTGGCGAGGACATCGGCATCGATGCGGTCCGTCAGGAAGCAGAGGAGGCCTTGCTTATCTTCCAGGTGCTCGACCAATCGTCCATGGCCGATCTCCTCATCAGGCGTAGGGAGGTCGACCTGGAAGCGCTCCCTAAGCCTTGATATCGCGTCGCCCGGCAGATCTCGCGTCACCAGCACCTTTGGCTTCAAGGGCACGGTCATCCCTCAGCGCCCCAACGCCTGGTGCGCGCTCGGTTTCAAGGCTTTGGTCTTCATATTGCTACTTCAGTTCTTCAAGGATCTCTTTGGCGCGATCTACCCGTACTTTGCGCTCTTTGATCATGCGTTCGGCAACTATGTCGACTTGCTCGGGGCTGGCGCCTGCAGTGACGGCGATGTTTCGCGCATGAAGAGACATATGGCCGCGTTGGATGCCTTCACTTGCCAATGCGCGGAGGGCTGCTAGGTTCTGAGCTAGGCCGACGGCGGCAAGCACCTCTCCGAATTCGCTAGCTGATTTGACCCCCAGAATCTTCATGCATATCCTCGCTATCGGATGGGTCTTGACCGCTCCACCGATTAGGCCGACCGCCATCGGCAACTCTATCGAGCCCTGCAAGTCGCCGTTTTCGGTCTTGGTCCAATTTGATATCGTTGTATAAGGTCCGTTGAATGCGGCATAAGCATGTGCTCCTGCTTCAATCGCTCTGTGATCGTTACCCGTTGCCAAGACAACCGCGATTATGCCGTTCATGGCGCCCTTGTTGTGAGTAGCCGCTCGATAGGGGTCTGCGGCGGCAAATGCAGATGCGTAAGCGATGCCATCCACAACTTCTTCGCCCCCGAGAGCTTCCTTGGGCACAGTGCACCACGATTTGGCGAGGCGTTTCACTGCCAGGTTAGAGATGATGCGAAGATAGACGCGTCCGCCAGTGAGCTGCTCAATCAATGGTGCTACAGCCTCGGCCATCGTGTTTACTGCGTTTGCGCCCATGGCGTCTCGGCAATCCACAAGCAGGTGCACAATGAGCATTTGTCCCATTGATGTGTCGATGACACGTGCATCGAGGTCTTTAGCCCCTCCTCCGAACGAGTTGAGGACAGGGTCCTGATCGTTGGCTTTCTTAAGGATATCTGCTTTGGAATTGAGAACCTTCTTTTTCGCATCTTCAGCGTTTTCCAGTTTGACTACTTGAATTTGTCCGATCATGATGGGCGCAGTGCTGCTCGTGTGGAAGCCTCCGCCGTCACGTACCATCTTGGCGGCATAGCTAGCGGCTGCGATTACGCTGGGTTCCTCGGTTGCCATTGGAATTAGGTAGTCCTTTTTATTGATCTGGAAGTTTACACCGATTCCTAGCGGTTCTGGGAGGACGCCGATGGCGTTTTCAACCATATGGTCTGCAACATCCATGGGCAAGGAACCNNGACTGCCAGTCGCTCTCTTGGCGCGAGTTTGTAAAAACCTGAGATCATTGACGATCTTATCATTCCTAATCACCAGCATTGTAGATTGACTGAGTAACTGACTCTCGGCTAATAAGCCTTAACCAGCAACGAGTGGTGAAACGTTGTCCCGGAGACCGTCGTCGCCATTAGGACAAATAACTCGCCTATGACATGGTCCCCGTTGATCTTGACTGGGCCGACCAAGCCAAGGGGCAGATGGGCGGTCCCGATCGTGTTCCCGATGTTTTGTTGGCAAAGATAGGATCGATCGTGTAAGAAGCGATGTTGGCCAGCTTAATGTGTGTGTGCTCTTCCTCCGCCTTCTTTCTCTCTTCAATGTCCTCCCTGGTCTTCCCCCGATTCTTCAGGCCTGCGTTCATACTTGTCAAATGAACAGACCTGCCTCCTGGCCATTAAACTTACTATCGATTCTTTTGATATACATCATCAATTGACGCCAACTTCACGGTAAGTTGGGGTTCTCATTTCTTGCGATTGGAATAAGGAGAATGATCCCAATGTTGAGCATCCTCCAGCAGCTATGGAATTTGGCTTGGCGCGAACACCATTGTAGAAAGGTTTAAAATGAACTCAGGTATTCTCTCGCCTACTTGGGCCCATAGCTTAGCCTGGTTGGAGCGTCCGGCTGATAACCGGAAGGTCGGGAGTCCAAATCTCCTTGGGCCCACTTCCCTATCCAGCTTTTTCTCGTTGTACCGATCGCGGTACGGCATCGGTACAGGGCGACCTGGCCGAGCTGTTCCGCGATGCTCGTCAGTTTGGGGTTGAGGCGGAGCAGCTGTATCGTGAGCAGGAAGAGCTCGCGCCCTCGACCGTTCTCAGGGAGGATCTGCTGTGATCCCCCTGCCAGCGTCGAGAAGACAAAAGACAAGACAAAATTTTGTTTTGATGGGGGAGGCGGAGTAGTTTGCCTCTCAAAGCTACCCGCTTCCGAAACGAGATCTACCTCATGCTCCTCGAGGGATCCTATGTCGAGGAGATCGCCCGCCGCAAGCATGTCCCTCAGCAGAATGTCCAATATCAAGTTAGCGTGCTGGCAAGAGCGGGAGTGGTCCGGAAGAAAGGGAAGGAACGGACATATCCGCAATTTTACGAGAAGGGCCCGAGCTCGGGCACGTTCGAGGAGGCGGCCGGGCGACTTAACAGAGAAGACAAAGACGACGCAACGGGCGTCACAACTTCACAAAAAAAGCGATCGAGGACTCACGCGAAAGGCTGCATGATCACCCTCGTCACCCGGGCGGGAGAGCTGCGCGCGATCGAGACGGACAAGGGCGAACTCCGCCTCTTCGACAAGCCGCACAACGTGCAGCACGGCAACGAGTTCTTCCTCTGCGAGATCTGCCTCGACGGGAAGACCTCGAAGGTGCAGTTCCAGCGCACCGAGAAGGGCACGATGCTGTTCTATGTCTGGCCCCCTTCGGTGATGCAGTCGGCCGGCGAGCTCGCCTACGAGCCCGAGGGATGGAAGGACTGGAACAAGCGCGTCCTGAACGTCCTGAGCAAGTACGGCGACTGGCGCTTCGGCCCCTCGAGGCCATTCTCCGGGGAGACCCATTTCGCCGTCTCCGAGGATGCCTGGTTCGACCAATCGAAAGGCACCCTGGAGTCAGAGACGACGAACCTCCACAAAATGTGGCTCTGGCTCAACATCGACCAGGTGGAAGAGCAGCTGTACGCCAAGATCCACGATGTCGAGAAGTACGCCGAGGCGGTCGAGGAGCAATCGGCCAGGAAGATCGGGAATGTTTTGCAGGCAGTGAGCACGCTGGCGGACGGCCAGGTCCAGCCGAAGCGCGACAAGAACCGCGACTGGCATGATGACATTTATTTCAGATAGGAGATGAGAATTTGACAACGGACAAGAAAAAGAGCAAGGAGGCGAGGCCAGATGGCCAGTAACGTCTACGAGGACTGCTGCGACTTCTGCGAGCGCGGCGAGGCCGACAAGAAGATCTGCGAGACGTACATCAACCGCTGCGCCCCCCTCGGCCTGACTAACGACATCCCATGCATGGGTCACTGCCAGAAGTGCCCCGACTTCAAGCGCATGGGCTTCATGGACGCGCTCGATCGCCTCAGATTCTCGAAGGCGCTGAGGCGTGACTTCACCATCCCGTCGGGAGGTCTCGAGGCCCGGCTGTCGAGGAAGGGCAAGCCGATCCCGGCGAAGGCGCAGGGATCCTACGGGGGCGGTCGCCGATGATCACCGCGAGCGAGCGCGAGAGGCTGCTCTCGATCATCGAGACGAAGGCGACCATGGACGAGCCGATCAGCGCCTTCACGATCGCCCGTGAGCTCGGCAAGAACGGCCCGGACGGGCAGACCGAGGTCAACACGCACATCCGGGACCTGCTCAACGACGGCCTGATCATCCAGAAGCCGAGGCGCGGCTGGCCATGCTATTACCTCAAGAGCCAGCAGAAGGAAGCCAAGCCCGAGCCGAAGGAAGAGGTCCCGAAGACCGAGGACTACGCCGAGGACGACGAGACCGATGAGGACCTGAACGAACAGAAGACAGAAGTAGGTGAATCCCAGGGCAGTCCAGAAATCGGGAAGGAGTCTCCCGGATCAAGGGAGGAAAAACCGGCAGCCGGCCCTGCCAAGTCGGCGAGCGATAGGCTGGCCTTCGACGTCAAGGTCTGGGAGCTTTACAAGGACCATAGCTTCGCGGAGATCGCGAACACGCTGAAGGCGGACCTGGAAGAGGTCAAGCGCGCGATCGCCAGGATGGACTACCGCAATCGGAAGGCTCAGAAAAGGGAGAAGGCCGGCATAGACCCATCCTTTGTGAAGGAATGCAGGTTCGGATGCGGCAAGAAGTTCGCACCTCAGGGAACCTGGAGGCATGAGAAGTATTGTCCGAAGAGGCCTGGCGCAGAGCATCCTGAGACCAAGGCTGAGGCTGCCAAGCCCGAGCTGCAGGCGAAGCAGAACTCCGAACCGAAGCCGAGGTCCAAGTCCGGAAAGATGAAACAAGTTGCCGCCCAGAAGAAGAAGTGCCGGAAGTGTGGAGAGGAGTACAGCATTTGCGGGATTGTCAGGCATGAGAAGTATTGCGAAGGAAAACTGGATAATGATGGGTCCAAGACGATGGCCGAAGTCCGCAAGGTCGCCGAACAAGAGGTCAAGAGCTACCTCGAACCGAAGCCAGCGAAATCGAAAGAGTGGACAAGCAACTGCATGGACTGCTCGGAGGATGCCATTCCGGGATCGGCGTTCTGCGCAAAGCATCAACCTCCGAAGCCCGACATAAAGACAGAAAGACAGGCTGACATAAAGACAGAAGAGCCGAAGCCAGCGAAGCGGTACAAGCTGAACACGCACGTCAACGACATCATCGTTGACCAGACGGAACTGGCGACCGAGATCGCGTGGCTCATGGCGCATGGCGTCAAAGAGATCACCATCAAGGAGGTCGCCTGATGCCCATCCATACCAAGGTCTCGGGCAAGGGCATCGACACCAAGGAGCAAGCGGAGGCGGAGTTCTGGAGGTACCAGGGCGAGCACAAGGGCAAGCGCATAGGACCGCCACAGGATCACCTGCAGATCATCGAGATCAAGGAGGACCGCACCAAGGTAGGCGTCACCTTCGAGATCACCTACGGCTTCAAGCCGCCGAAGGCGGAGACGGTCGTCAAGGCGGCCGGTCTCCCGAACGCCAAGGAATGCGATGGGTGCCAGATATGGGATGCTGACAAGCAGGATTGCCCGGAAGGCAATCGTCCCGGGACCTGCGGACACGGTGCAGCAGCTCACAGGATCCCGGAGGGGAGCGCCGCTATGGTCCGTGCGATCGTCTCGGGCAATGTCACCACAGAGAAGAAGGTTGATAAACCAGTAATTTCAAACCTTCCCGAAATCGAGAAAGCCACTCCGGAAATCCGGAATGAGATAGAGGTCTCGAAGATCAAGATCCTCAACGGATGGAACCCGAGGAAGGACTTCAACGAAGAGAAGCTGCAAGGCCTCGCCGACAGCATAAAGGCGATAGGCCTCAAGCAGGCCGTCCTCGTCCGGCCGAGGGGAAGCGGGTACGAGCTCGTCATCGGTGAACGGCGCCTTCGTGCGCATCGCATGATCAAGGCGGAGCGCATCCGCGCCGACGTCCGCGAGATGACCGACGACGAGGTCCTCGATGCGATGATCGCCGAGAACGTCTGTCGGGAAGATCTCAACCCGATCGAGGAAGCGAACAGCATCCGCAAGATCTATGAGAAGGGCAAGAAAACAGGCCTTACGGAGATCGAACTTGGAAGGAAATATGGGAAGTCCCAGGAGTGGATTTCTCAAAGGCTCAAGCTGGCGGAAGCGCCCCCCGAACTGCAGGAGGCAATTATCCGTCGACGGATATTTCCGGGGGCTGCGATCGAGGTGTTGCAGCAATCGAAGAACGAAGGGTATCAGCTGACACTGGAAGAGGTCCTGGAGCGGGCAGAGGACGAGGAACTCTCCCTCAAGGACGTCCGCGCGATCATCGGCAGATACGAGATGCCCGAAGGCCCGGCCTGCTCTGAGGGATTGATCAACGAAGATCTCCCGAGGGACATCGTCTCGTTCCTCAAGGAAGGGATGATGACCTTAGGCGCGGTCGGCGAGATCAAGAAGCTCGACCCGTTCCTGGCCATCTACATTGAGATCCTTCGCAGCTGCAAGGAGCGGGCAGCGCTGACCAAGCAGGAGATTACGGAAGAGACCGCGAAGAAGCTGATCTGCGGGATCATCATCGGAGATGATCATGCGGACCGCTCGCTCAACCTCGAGGAGCCGCCGACCGAGCTCCGCGAGCGGTGGCGGTTCTTCGGCAAGTCCGAGTGCGACCAATGCCCATCGGTCGGCCACATCCATTATCCGGACGAGAACGCAGGCGACCGCGAGTTCTGCATCAACAAGGAGTGCTATTCCCTGAAGCTCGCCAAGGCGCAGGCGGCCCTCGAGGAGAAGGAGGCGAAGCCGAAGGCGGATTCATATGAAAAATCATATGAAAGGAAGGAGCCAGAGGCTACCGAGTTACCTACCGAGTTACCTACCGAAGAGAAGGCAGAAGGCAAGACCCAGAAGTGCCACGTCCTGAGCTGCACCGAGCAGACAGAACCTGATTCGCATTGGTGCGCCAAGCATCAGACGCCAGAGAACCGCAAGGGCAAGAACTGCGGGCCCGATTACAATTGGAGCTGCAGGGTGAGCTCGGGATTCTGCAGTGGATGGTCCGCATCGGAAGACGAACTGGACGATATCAAGAGAATGGTAGGCCATCTTTTCACAGAGACCGGAGCATCTCCAAAGGCGCATGAGGACGCCCTTCATCGGGTGCTCCGTTGCATCCGCGAGGGCGGGGACACCTGGGGCCTTCTTCAAAAGTTATTCTCGAAGGAGGCGACGTAGATGCCAGACAACATCGTCATCTCGCATATCGGCCTGGTCTTGATCGACTTCCGCAAGGAGGTCAAGAATGGAACAACGGTCTGGCAAGTGGACCTTAGACTGAAATATGTTCCAGATGAAGAGGCGACGAAGCTCTTTCTCGCTATTCAAGGAAAAAGGCATCTTCGAATAGTTGAACCGGAGGCGCTGTAAATGACGCCTCGTCAACTGTCCCGCTGGCGCTACAAGTGCGCGGTCCGCGCCTGGTACGATGCCTACAAGGCCGAGTCCCGATGCGCCGAATGCGGATGCAATGACCCGGACAAGCTCCAGTTCCATCACCGCAACTCGAAGACGAAGGAGGTCAATATCGCTCGCCTCGTTCACGAGTCGCACAGCGTAGCCTCGATCCTCAAGGAGATCAGGAAGTGCGTCATCCTCTACGAGACGTGCCATGCGAAGGCGCACGGGTTCTCGGATGCGTACGAGCTCCGGGCGGCAAGGAAGGAGGAGGTGGCGACGGATGGTTAGGACCTTCTGCATGTCGCTGACTTACGAGGAGAAGATCCCGGACGTCCTCGCCGGCATCTGCGACTCGACGCTGAGGCCGCAAGTAGGAATGAGCCGAGGCAGGAAGATCGGCAAGCGATCGAAGAGACAGGTCGGCGATCAGTTGCTGCTGCATGGCTGGAAAGGCGTGCCATATCGTTCTGCCTGGTCGTTCAAGGTCCTTGCCGAGATCTACAAGATGATGCCGGCGCTGATCAGCTATCGCGGCGCCGTCATCCGCTCCGACGAGGGAATGATCAACTACCAATGGGAAGAACTTGATTGGCTCGCGAAGATCGACGGTATCAGGCCGGCGACCGGTCTACAGATGCGCAACGTCTTCTGCAGGATGTACACGCCAGCGCATCTTGAGCCTGGCATCTGGTTCGATTGGATCAGGTTCAAGCTGATCAAGGAGGCGAGCCCTTGACCGACACGATCTCATTCTTCGTCGGCGGGGAGCCCCAGCCAAAAGGATCCACCCGCGCCTTCGTCGTGAAAGGCCGCCCGATCATAACCTCATCGAACAAGAACCTGAAACAGTGGGAGCTGAGGATAGCGCACGAGGCGCAGGCCGAGGCGGCGAAGGTCAACTGGAAGTTCGGGCCCGAGGACGCCTACACCATCGCTGCGGACTTCAAGTTCCAACTGCCGAAGTCCCGTCCCAGGAAGTGGAGGCATCAGCATACGGTAAAGCCCGACCTAGACAAGGTCCTTCGCGCTTTGAACGATGCGCTGACGAACATCCTCATCTCGGACGATTCGCAGATAGTCAACGCCGAAGTGGGCAAGTCATATTGTGAGGGTGATGAGCAGCCAGGGCTGTACGTCGCATTGGAGAAGTTCCCAGGGAGGATGCTCCGATGAAGAACTCCATCGCCATCCTCACCCATCTCAAGGCGCACAAATCTAAGGACCCCATCTACGAGCGCACTACGCGCGGCATCATGGCGGCGTTGGGGATGTCGAGGTCTGTGGTCACGAACTGCCTCTATCATATGAAGGCGCATGGGCTGATAGCTGCGAACCCGTCCAAGATGCTCGTAGGGAAGCGCCCGAACCTTCCGACAAGGGGAGCTTGGCACGCCAACTCGTACGACATAACGAAAAAGGGATTGGAGTACCTGGAGGTGCGGATATGATCGGCCACGACGATCCCCACGATCTCTCGCCTCAGGTCCAGACCGCCTATGATCGCATGAAGCCGTCGCTGTACTTTGCTGTCGCGCTCGTGGCGATCTACCTCGCGATGTGCGTGCTGATCATCATCGCGCTGGGGGTGAAGTGATGGGTGTTGACCACGGTCCATGCAGCAATTCTCACTGCATCCACAATCGTTGTCGCGGCGATAGGCGCTGGTGCGGGAAATCGGACTGCTATCCTGATATTGGGAAAGCTGGCTTCGTGATCACATGCAGCAGAGACCTGGGCACCTATTGCCGGAGCTTCAAACGCCGAGGCAAGGAAAGAGGGCCATCGCTGCTTGAGACCTGCAAGCGCGTCACCTTCCCACCAAAGGAGGCGAGGTGATGACCTTCATGGAAGGTGGGCCATCCAAACCTCAACCGCACCCGGTCCTCCTGATGCTGCAGGCCAAGGTCGACGCGAACTGCAGGCGGTGCGGGAAGTGCTGCCGGAACTCCAAACCGATCGGCGTGCAGGACCGCGAGGTATGGCAGATCGCTCGCTTCCTGAAGGTGCCTTCGGTTGTCGCGAGAGAGATCTACTTCGCACGAGGCAGCGACCGGCAGATCGTCATGAAGGATCCCTGCCCGTTCCTGACGGACGAAGGCTGCAGGATCTACGACGTCCGACCGAGGACCTGCAGGAACTTCCCCTTCCTCAGCGACGTGTCCTTGGCGGCTTGGAAGCGATCGCAGACGATCATCGCGACGCAATACTGCGAGGCCTCCCGGGACGCGATCGAGGAGCTTAAGAAGACGGTGCTCGCGGAGACCGGCAAGGCGCCGAGGGAAACGCACGGGATAGCCAAGGCGCACACGGTCGCGGAGGAGCTCGCGGACATCGAGGCCTCACAGCAGAGGTCGCTATGACGGAAGTGCGCTGCACCGGATGCCCCGCGAGCGTTGACGGTCATTGCTCGAAGGAGATCGTCGAGCTGATCGGCTTCAACGCCCATTGCGTCGTGCTCGAGGAGATCCTAATCCACAAGCACGAGGCGATGCTCGAACGCGTCCGGAGGGCCGAGAAGAAGGGCCAGACGATCATCAGCGTGCATGAGATCCAGGACCCGGACGCCGACAAGGACCAGGAGGACTGAGGGGATGGGATGCGCTCAGGAGGTGCGAAGATCAACTGCCAAGAGAGATTGATCAGGAACATCTGCAGGCAGCTCGATGTCTACAATTACAAGGACGTCAAGCGCCGCCTCAAGGGCAAGATGAAGCGCCGGCACCGGAACAAGTACAAGCGTAACTTCCCGACCGATCGGCAGATCATCAGGCTCATCTCGACAGTTGAATGGAGCAGGCTCATCGAGGAAGGTGGGAAGAAATCCTGCAATCGGTACGAGTACGTCGGAGAGACGCACCCTGATAGCTCAGCCCGAGAAGTGTCGAGCAAGCAGAAGGACACCTAACATGCCCCAGGTCAACCCCATTATCAGGCTCGGACTGCAGGATGAGGCCGCCCGGCTGATACTCGATGGGAAAACGACATATGCCATCTCAAAGGAATTGGGCGTGTCCAGGGGAGCGGTGAGCACCTTCAAGGGGATGCTCATGAAAGCCGACCAAAGCCTTCAAACGAACGGGATAAAGGCGGTCGCCCGCCTTGAGATCTCGCAAGAGGAGGCGCTTTCGCAACTCTCGACTCAGCTGCAGCAATATACCGAGAACTACGAGAAGGCGATGAAACCGGATGGGGATGGTAAGGTCGATGAGAAGGCGGCCTATGCCTGGTCTTGCCAACGCATCGCCCTCCTCGATAAGATGCTCAGGGTGACCGGTCTCTATTGCGAGAAGGTCAAGCCGCCGAAGGACGAAGAGCAGCAGCTGAATGAAGCGGCCGGGATGATGTCCGATCAGGAACTGGAGGAACGTGTCAAACAGATTGTCGAAAGAAGAACGCCGGCTCCTTGACGAGTATGCCTCGCGCTGGGCTTTCAAGGCCCACCCGGGACAGATTCCGCCCAAGGACCGGGAATGGTTCGCCTACCTCATGCGCTCGGGGCGAGGTGGAGGCAAGACCCGCGCCGGCAGCGAGTGGGTGCTGCAGCGCGTCCGGGAAGGGTACCGCGCGATCGCTCTCGTCGGGCAGACGGCGGCGGACGTCCGCGACACGATGATCGAACTCGGAGATTCGTCGATCATGAAGTGCGCCCGGGACAAGGAGCGCCCGCTCTATGAGCCATCGAAACGCAGGCTGACCTTTCCCAATGGCGCCGTCGCGATCGCCTACAATGGCGACGAGCCGGATCAACTTCGTGGACCTCAGCACGACAGCGCCTGGGTGGACGAGCTCGCCAAGTTCAGGTATCCAGACGAGTGCTGGGATAACCTCTTGTTCGGCCTGCGCCTCGGCAAGAACCCGCAGATATTCGTCACCACGACGCCGAGGCCGATACCGATCATCCGCAAGCTGCTAGCGTCACCTGACACGATCGACGTCCAGTTCAGCACCTATGAGAACGCCGAGAACCTGAGCCCCATCTTCCTCGCCAAGATCAAGGAGCGCTACGAAGGCACGCGCATCGGCAGGCAGGAGATCGGCGGCGAGATCCTCGACGACAACCCCGGAGCATTGTGGCGGCGTGACCTGATCGAGGCGCAGCGCGTCCGGACCGCCCCGCCATTGGTACGCATCGTCGTCGGGGTCGATCCGGCCGTGACGAATAACCCAGGAAGCGACGAGACAGGGATAGTGATCGTAGGCAAGGCGGCCGACAACCACTGTTACGTGCTCGCCGACATGTCCCTGCAGGGCAGCCCTAATGCCTGGGCGAGGAAATCGGTGGAGGCGTTCGAGAAGCACGAGGCCGACAGGATCATCGGCGAGGTGAACAACGGCGGCGACCTGGTGGAGGTCAACATCCGCACAGTCTCCCCGAACATTCCATATACGCCGGTCCACGCGTCACGGGGCAAACTGATCAGGGCGGAGCCTGTCTCGGCGCTCTACGAGCAGGGCAAGGTGCACCACGTAGGAACGTTCCCTGCGCTCGAGGACCAAATGTGCGAGTGGGTGCCCGGGCAGAAGTCACCGGACCGGATGGACGCGCTGGTGTGGGCGATTGCGTTTTTGCAGCCATTAGACTCATGGGGAGAAGCGCCCTCCGAATCCGATGCCGTCGTGGGTGGGAGCATCCCGGAGATCTACTCGGGCGAGTTCCCCTTCTAGGACGATACTTCGTTTCATAAGTCAGCCCCCCGCCTCCTAATCTCGGCGGCAGCCGATGCGCTGGCGCCGGTGCATACCATGGCAGCAACAGTCGAGATCTGCGAGAGCAATGGCGCAGGGGAAACGGTCAGCCATAACATCGCAAATTGCAATTTTGGCTCTAACGATTCTAGCGCCCTGACGCCGGCAACATACCCGATAACCGTCGGAGGGTACTCTTACATCAAGTACTTCCGCATCCACTGGACGTCAGGCACGGCCAACAAGATCGACAACATGAGGGTCTGGAAGTCGAACGGCTCCTATGTGACGGGCGGCGGCATCCAGACCAACCTCGAGACCGCGGCCTATTCTGCCGAGTCTTACGCCACGCCGGTCAACACGCAGTACACTCACAACGTGATGCCGGTCGCAGACCCGGGCAGCGCCAACATCGGCATCGCCGGATCGCTCGCAGGGTCCTTGGTCGCGGTCGGGTACTCGGACTACATCAAGATGCAGTTCCAGACGACCGGCTCATCGCCACCTGGTGACATCCCGCAGCTGACCTTCACCTACCAGTACGACGAGCAGTAACGAGAAGGGTCGTCATGGAGCACTGGCGCTGGCGGTTGATCCATCGGGACGGCTCGGAGATCTCGGGAGTGGACACGCCGCCGCCGATGGCCTCCAAGCTCTCGGCCCGATGGATGAGGGTGGAGACGGTCGAAGGGCTGCACTTCGAGATCGACGTGCCGCCCGGGTTCGGCCTCATCCTGATCCGGAGGGTGCAGTTCGACGTCGGCTCGATGGATATGGAGCAGATCGGCGGGCAGCGTCAGCAGTTCATCATCAAGTTCGAGGCGCTGACCAGGGAACGAAGCGGTGTGTCCGATGGCGGGACCTGATCGGGAGAGCGCTGAGGCGGTGATGCCGCCTTGGTGAAGATCCAATACGAGTTCCTACTCTTTGGCGGGACCGAGTGGGCACCGAACAGCACGACCGACGTCGACGTGATCAACACTCGTCGCCAGGTCATCCTTTACGACAGCAGCAAGTTCGTCAACCCGCTCGTTTATTTTGAGACCTACGCCAAATACGCTGCATCTGGCAATCCCACGACCCTGTCGCTCTACGACATCGGCACGAGCGACGATTCAAGCACCGCTGGAAGCCTGGTAGGCAGTTCCTCTAACGCGCACAGCGCCTCGGGATATACCCGCGTCCGCTCTGCAGCACTCACACTCGTTAGCGGGAGGCGATTCAAGGTCAAGGGCAAGCAGACCACCGCATCGGCGACAGTTGGCCTGGGAAGCGCGAAGCTGATCGTCATCGACGATTGGGGCACCGATCCGGCCAATGTAACGAAGGCGCAGCACTCGGTCGGCATGACCCGGGGCGAGTTCAACACCACCAACGCCGCCTACCAAGAGCACACCTACCAGGCGCTTTGGCGCTACGATGCCGCCGCCTACGATGGCACGGTCACCGTGTATCTCGAAGCGACCCTTTACACTTCGGTCGCAAGCAACACCGCCTATTGCGAGCTGTACGATGGCAGCGCCCAGGTCAAGGAAGTGACCACCACCCTGGCGAATCCGGCAAGGGTGCGATCCGCCGTGCTCACACCGACCGACGCCAAGGACGAATGGTCACGCTTCGCCTGCTCAAGCGCTTCGGGGACGACCACGAAGGGCCCGGCGCACATGATCTACGACTGCGTCAACCCGGTGCGGATCACGAAGACCGCCGATGCGAAGATCCTCAACCGGGTGCAGATCACGTTGCCCGCGGACGCGAACATCACGAAGCCAGTCGGGACAATTGATGACACGATTACTGACGATACCCTCGGAATGTCAACCCAACGCAAGACCTTCTATGCCAGGGGCTACCATTACGTTTTCTATTCCAACCCGAGATACGGTTATTACAAATCCAGTCCAGACGGGACGACCTGGGGAACCGCGACAGAGTTCAATCCTCCAGGCAATGAATGGTGCGCGAATTACAGCCACCGTTGGTCGCTTCATTTCGATGGCAAATACGTCCATGTCATCATGGTCGACGGCCAGAACAACGGCGATTATTTCATCTACCGCAGAGGCTACCCGGAGCTCGATGGCACAATCACTTGGAGCGCAGCGCAGAGCGTAGCCACCGGGTCGAATAGCAATTACATTCACTCGGTCACTGTCAACACCGAGGGCAAAGTCTTCTTCTGCATAATAACGAACCCTGGAGCAGCTGGGGTCGCCAAGGTCTACAGGAACGACAACACGGACGGCACTTGGGCAACGGCCTCAGGATTCCCCTACACCATAACGGCAACGACTGGCGCGACCCTGCAAATGTGCATCGTTGCCCTCGCAAGCGGCAACGTCTTCTGTCTCTATGGCGTGACTGGCGCGACCCTCAAGGGCAAATTCTACACTAATAGCAACAACACCTGGGGAGGGGAGGAAGTCTGTTCGGTCAACGCGGTCGATCAGTCGACCAACTATTATCTGCGCCCTGGGTTCTCTGCTGTCGGAAGTCCCGACACCAATGAAGTTCACCTGGTCTACGTCAAGACGGTCAACTATGAGATTTATCACCGCTGGCGTAACACATCGGGCACCTGGCAAGCCGAGACTGATCTGGGAGCAAATACGCAGTATAAGATTCCTGAGATTTCCTATTATGAGAAGACCAATGACCTATATGTCATAATCTGCAACACCCAGGCAGCGGGTGAAATCGACTATCAGAAGCGCACCGCCGCCGGGACATGGGATGGCACCTGGACTCAACTTCTTACTGGGCAGACGAACTTAGTGAGCAACGGAACGGGCAAGGCCAGCTACGATTGCACCGGATTGAAACTGGGGTTTGCCTTCTATGTCGGTGCATCGACGCCTTACACCTTGAAGTATGTCTGGCTCGACATCGGGAAGTCAGGGCTCATCTCGAAGACCGCCGACGCGCAACTGTTCTCGGACATCAAAAAGACGATCACAAAGACCGGCGACGTCAGATTGAAGAAGCTCGGGCAGCAACTGACGAAGAACGCCAATGCGAACATCTGCTGGCCTTACAAATGGATCAAGTCGCACGTCATCACCCACTCGGCCGGGGCAGGCACGAACTATCAGGTCAAGGTGCGCGTCTACCGTGGCGCCGGCACCGACAGCGGCGACACCTGCTATAACATCCCCTGCCGCGATGACTTCGCGGACGTCCGCTTCCTGGACTCGACCGGCGCGATCATCGACTCATGGTGTGAGTCGGTCAACGGTACCACTTACTCAGACTGGTGGGTCGAGGTCCGGGAAGACCTGAGCAGCCTCGACCGGACAATCTATGTCGCGGTGGATCCAACCTACCGCTATCCTTTCGGCGCTGACCAGGCCGAGATGGATGCGACCTTCCCTTTCGCTGATCACTTCTACGGCGGCAGCCTTGATACCGTCAAATGGGACTTAGGTTACAGATACGAATCGCCAGCAAACAGCTTATTGACCACCGACCCCAGCCATGCAACCGATTCATATGATCAATTCTCGGCGACCATCCCGATCGGCAGGGCGATCCGCGTAAAATGGAAGATCCCCGATGCTGGCGAAACGACCGCTGGGTGCTTCGTATCCGTGGGATTTCGCGCCAATATCAATTCCTATGAATGCGCGGCGATGGGTGCGCTCAAGGATCTGGGCCTCAGCTACCTTGGCCGGACATATCGAGGCTCAGGCGGCACTGGCTATAACTCTTACATCGGTTCGAGCGGTGGCGGCACTGGCACAAGCCGCAGCCTGCCATTCAGCACCCTGCTGATCGACGAGATCCAGAGGACAGCGACGAAGTGCAAATGGCTTCTCAGCACGGGCACTTACAGCGAAGAGACCGACACGACACGCTATCCAGCCGGCGATTCGCGCGTTACCATTTACAACAACAACCCAGGCACGATGACGGCCTATGAGGCCATCGACTTCATCCTGGTCCGCAAGTTCATCGAGAGCGAGCCGGCTCATGGCGCATGGGGCACTTTGACCAAGCGCACCAGCATGATGCCGAAGGCAGATGCGACCCTGACGAGCGCTGGGAAGCACAACATCAACAAGAGCGCAGACACTCGATTGTTCAAGCCTGCCAACCAGCTGACGAAGAACGCGAATGCTCGCCTTAAGAAGACGGCCAACCAGACCACGAAGAACGCTGATGCTAGGCTGCTCAAGCACCAGCAGGCCACCAAGAACGCTGATGCCCGTCTGAAGAAGGCGGGCAATCAGATCCAAAAGGCAGCTGATGCAAGGCTGCGCCCCGTCCCGAAGACGAAGACGGCAGATGCGCGATTGAAGAAGACTGGCAACCAACTGACAAAGGATTCCAATGCGCGCCTGAAGAAGCTCCAATCGACCACCAAACCCGCGGATGCGCGTCTCAAGAAGGCTCAGCAGGCCACTAAGGCCGCAGATGCAAGGCTCCGTCCGGTCGCGAAGACCAAGACCGCTGATGCTCGCCTAAAGAAGGTCGCCAATCAGATCACCAAGACCGCCATGGCGCGCCTGAAGGCAACGGGCGCCGTCTACGTGACGAGCAACGCCCGGCTGAAGAAGCCGGGTCAGCAGCTGACCAAGACCGCCGACGCGAAGTTAGCGGCAGGCGTGGTCACGCAGCAGCTGACGAAGAACGCGAACGCTCGCTTGAAGAAGGCTGGGGCACAGGTAACCAAGGACTCGAACGCCCGGCTCAAGCGCGCAGGGATCCAACTCACGGAGAACAGCAACGCCCGTCTCAAGAAGGCGGGCAATCAGCTGACGGAGATCTGCAATGCGAGACTGAAGAAGGTTGGCATCCAATTAACGGAGACCTCTGATTCTAGGCTCAAAAAGGTAGGTCTACAACTTAGTATCAATTCCGATGCCAGGCTCGTCGCTCCTGCCACTCACTCGATCAGCAAGAGCGCGAACGCCCGACTGAAGGGATCCTTCTCGAGGACGATCGAAGTGGATGCGCGCCTGAGGGCCACGCGCCCGATCGTCATCCATTCCAACGCGAGGATCGTGGACTACTCGACGCGCACGTTCGTCCGGCTGCATGGGAAGGTCGCGCCGCCGGCCGAGGCGCACGGCACGATCGACAGGATTGACATTCACGGCGACTCGTCCGAGCCGCGCTGCGACGGGACGATAGATCCCGACGAGGAGCTGCACGGTGAGCTCACCGAGAAGGAACGGAAGCAGGGGTTGAAGCGATGAGACGAAGAAGGAGAGTGAAAGCGTGGTGCTGACGGGGCAGGACTTCGACATGAACGCCGGGGACGACGTCAATCTCGAGGTCCATGTGCAGAAGGAAGATGAGACCGGGGCATTGGTCGACGAGGACCTGACCGATGCCGACATCACTTGGGTGCTCAAGGAGTCCGCGGACAGCGTGACCGCCCTGGTGACGAAGACGAATGCGGACCCGACGGAGATCGAGGTACTGGATCAGGTGGCCGACAAGGGCAAGTTCGTGGTGTACCTGCAGCCGGCCGACACGGCGCTCCTCGCGCCGAACAAGTACTTCCATGGCGTGGTCATGGTCGACGTCGCGCTCGAGGTCCACACCGTCGAGACTGGATACCTGATGCTCGCGCCGAAGGTGATCTGATGGCAGCGAAAGCGAAGACGGTCAAGCCGGATCTGACAAGCGATGCGGAAGGCGCGATCTACGTCTCCTCGGCCGGCACGTACTACACCAAGCCGCAGATAGACGCCAAGGCGATCAAGGACTGCATCCGCAACAATTACCTCGCCGACCAGGTGAGCAAGCTGCGCTCGCAGATCTTCACCGAGCGTTACATGATCGAGGTCAGGGATCCGGACGGCAACGTCGACGAGGAGCTGCAATCGCGCATGATGCGCATGTGCGAATCCCCGAAGGTCCGGCTCTGGATCCGCATGCAGCAGGTCTGGGAGGACGTATGGCAATGGGGCTGCAGCCCGATGAACGACGTCTGGGAGATGCAGGGCGCGGAGCTCGTGCTCACTCAGCTGCGGCGCCTGCCTCCTGAATCGTTCGCGCGGTCGCCTTTCACTGCCGACCTGACGTTGATCTATTCTGAGATCCTGCAAGGGATCCTCCTCGACGCGAACGGCGAGATGCAGTTCTGGCAACAGGCATCCGACTACGAGCTGCAGCCGAAGCAGCTCTGGAACGTTACGCTGATGAAGGACCCGACTAGCACGGAGCTCGCCGGCACGAGCAAGATCATCCCCCTGGTCCCGCTGATCAAGATGCTCGATTTCTGCTGGCAGGCGCAGATGCAGAAGATCAACCGGGTCGGGGCGCCTACGCTCTTCATCAAGGTGACCAACCCGATCAAGAGCAAGGACCGGGACGACATCGCCTACGCCAACAAGATCCTGAAGAACTGGGGCAAGGGGACGGCCTATCAGTTGCGCGAGAACATGGAGGTGGTCGAGCTCAATGTCACCGACAACGAGGCGGCATTGAGGACGATCGATGCGCTCAAGGCCCGGATCAAGGAGTTCTTCTCGCCCTCGGAGCTGATCAAGAAAGAAGGCGCCACACTCGGCGGGAACGCCATGGCCGATACGAAGCTGATCGATACCTGGAAGGAAGGTCAGCACCAATGGATCGAAGACCAATTCGAGCAGGTCCTGCAGAAGTACCTCGATGGGAATGCTTACGAGGGCTTCACCGTCCATGTGCAGATCGGAGCGCAGGACGTCAGCATGGGCGACCTCGAGGTCAAGCAGGCGCAGGTCGGGTATCAGACCCAAACGCTCACCGTCAACGAGATCCGCGAGAAGCTCGGGGAGCCGGAGCTCGACGATGCGGCGCTTGCGAAGTTAGCGGAGGATTACTCGAAGGCGGCGCCGGCGGCATCTACGGGACCGGCCGGCAGCGGAGGCTTCCCCTTCCAGATCATGAAGGCGCACGATAAGGAGCACGTGCCGACAGCAGAGGAGCGCATGTTCGATGATCAGTTGAACCGGACATACGAGGAGCTGCAGAACGATGTCGTCAAGGCCCTGAGGAACGAAAGGGGAGGAGCAGCGTGAAACGCTACCTCGAGCGCCGGCTCTGCCGCGGATGCGAAGGGCACGGCATGATCGACCCGCCCTATGGCGATGAGTCGACCGGCGTCGCCAAGCAGACCTGCCCCTGCTGCGGCGGCACCGGGTACCAAGAGGTCGAGATCAGGGAGGAGTAGATGAGGCCGGACACGCTGACCGCGCTCAATCGCGCCATGGAGAGGTTCCTGCTCAGCTTCCAGAACCTGCTCGAGGAGAACGCCGGACGATCGTATGTTAAGGGTGGCATCCTTGGCGATATCGCCCTCGGGATCTCGCCGGACCGGGTGCAGATCTCGACGAACGCCCTGGACTTCGCTCGCAACTACGGCGAGCTGCTCCGGACCGAGGGCGCGAGCGTGATCGGCGGGCAGAAGGTGACATGGCTCAAGGACTTCGGCGCCGAGCAGCGCAACGCCATCGATCAGATCATCGAGAAGGGCCTGAAGGAGGGCAGAGCTCCGGGCGTCAAGGAGAGCGGCATCGGGATCTATCCCAAGGACAGCATCGCCGCGGACCTCCAAGGCTACTTCGACGAGCGCAAGTCGCACGCGTCGACGGTCGCAAGGACGGAGACCGGCCGGATCCAAAACCTATCGAGCCTCGACCGATGGAACGATCACGGCGTGACCGAGGTCGACGTCCTCGACGACGAAGGGCCCCACAGCTGCAACGGATGTCAGTCGGCCAATGCGCAGCGGTGGACCTTGGAGTATGCGATGGAGCATGAACTGGAGCATCCCAATTGCGTCCGGGCCTTCAACCCCGTCCGGCCGCAATAGACGATACTTCGTTTCATAAGTCAGCCCTACTCTCGAACTTTCGTGCAAGAGAGGAATCCCTCTGGCGCCGGGCTTGGTGGCTCTCCCGGCGCCAACAACCCTGATCAGTTCAAGGCGCATGAGACCATCCTGCATACGCTGGACCGATGGATAGTGACGCCCGACGGAGAGAAGGTCTTCGTCCCGGCCGACGTCTTCGCGAAGAACGTCGACGCTTGGAATGGAGTACCGCTCGTCTATGGCATCGATCATCCAGATCCCAAGCTTTTCGCGACGGACCCGAAGGCGGCATTGGCAGCTGTCAAGGCAAGGCTCGCAGGCGACCTGAAGGCGCCAACAGTGGCGATGGAAGGCAGCCCTCGGTTCATGGGGCAGTTGGATTGGGGCGCAGATCCGGAGCTCGATAAGCTCTGGGCGGACAATAAGCTCTCCGCGTCGATCGCGTATTTTTCAGGCGGACGCGATGGCGGCGGACAGGTCAAGGGCCCGATCGGCCCGAACCACGTGCTGCTCTTCGAGCTGAGCGCCAAGGACCTGCCGAGGGACCCAGGGGTCTTCATCTTGAACAAGGCGACGGAGGTCGAAAGCATGACTGTGACGGCTGGAGAGCAGGACGATCCGATCGGATTGCTGGACCGGCTCAAGGCGGCATTGATGAGGCGCGCTCCCGCAGGCGCTTCGTCCGGGGGATCTGCGGGCAAGGGAGAGGAACAAGACATGAGCGAGGAGGACAAGCAAAAGCTCGCCTCGGCGTCCAAGGAGTTGGAGGATTTCAAGACAAAGCTGGCCTCCAAGGACGCCGAGATCGCAGAGCTGAACAAGGCGAAGGATCTGAAGATCGCCGAGCTCGACAAGCAGCTCGAGGCCTTCCATAAGACGCAGGCCGAAGAGAAGTGGCTCGCCGCGAAGGCCAAGTGCCCGCCCGGACTGGTGCACGCCGAGAAGGAAGCGGAGATGCGCAAGCTCTTCGAGAACGACAAGGACGCGTTCTACGAGCAGCTCTTGAACTTCAAGGCAGCCAACCCGACCGGCAAGCAGGGAAGGGAGTTCGTCGGAAACAAGGCCGGCAAGACCGACGAGAAGACCGAGGCACAGGTGGACGCGGAGCTCATGAAGTACACCACAGGCGTCGACGTCATGAAGGAGCAGTGAGCAAATGGCATCTGGAGACATGAAGGGAGAGTGCGAGGTCATAGAGGTGACCTCCGGCGCGGCCATCGTGATCGGCGACCTGTGCCACATTGAGAGCGATGGATTCTGGGACCCATGCACCACGGCCGATACAGGCAAGTTCGGGGTCGCGCTCGACGCGGCCTCTGGAGCAGCCGAGCTCGTGAGAATGGTCGTCAAGGGCAAGATCGAGGTTAAGGCTACGGCGGCAGCGATCGCGAAGGGCGCCTACGTTATCGCTGGAACTACTGGCTTCGTCGTGGATGTTGGGACTCTATCTGAGACCAGCGTTTACGGCACGATAGTCGGGACGGCAATCACCGCCTTCGACAGCGGCGGCCAGGGAACCATTGAATTGGGGCTGGTGGGCTAAATGGGTGGAATCACAAGCGCAACAGACATAAGCGGCTCCTTGGACGCCAAAAACATCGTTCTCGGGGTCTTGGAGAAGCAACTGGCAATATCGGACTTCGTGAAGCTTGCGGTCGCGGTGGGAGTTCCGGAACTGACGGCAACGATCCCGGTGCAGACCGTTCCCGATGGGGATGAGGACCTGAAGGAATGGGAAGGCTCCGTCGTGGCCGGAAGCGACTTCACCCATGTCGACTTCGACCTAAAGAAGGACCGCGTGAAGATAGGCAAGAGCGACGAGTCGGGCTATAAGAGCAGAGCCGGGGACCCGCTCGCCCTACAGAAGAGCTCCTCGGCATCGAGGCTGGCCTACATCCTGGACAAGAAGTTCGTTGCGGCGGTTCAGACCTCCCCGCAGACTGGGGCGGTTGTCGCCGTCTGGAACACAGGGCACCCGCTCGCGGATATCGGGAAGGCTGTGGCAACGCTCAAGCCATTCAAGGCGGACTTCGTCATCATGAGCGCGAACGTCTGGGCCATCTACGCAGGGAACGCGGACATCACCGGATCTGGAAACCAGGGGCCGGGCGAGAAGTCGGGCGCATTGACGAAGGTTCCGGGCTTCAACCTGGACATCTACGTCTCGGACCTGATCACCGCGAAGACCGTTATCGTCGGTGCGAGCGGCGCACCGGCGGTCGCCTATGGCTACGGCCCGACCAAGGTCAGGCAGCAGGACGTCATGGACGGCGGGGAGATCTACCAGATAGATGTCTTCCGGCAGATGAAAGCGCCCATCCTCAAGACCTCTGGAAGCCTGAACATGGCGGCCTATGTCTTGACCGGGGTCATCACCTAAACCTGAAAATCTTTTTTGTAACCGAACGAAAGGCCCAGCGCTGGGGGCAGTCCAGCGCATCATGATCATCCGGTGGAACATGACGGCAACGGCGGCGATGGTGGCGGAGATCTCCTCCTATTCGGTGGACGACGAGACGAAGTTCACCAAGGCGGTCTTCGCGCGCTTGAGCGCGGTCGCCAAGGTCCTTCTCGATCAGGACGACCCGGGCCTGGGCACAGTGCTCTACGATCACGCGCACGTCCTGCTCATCGTCCACCTGTACGAGACCGGGGTGCTGGGCAAGGGGACCTACACCAGCGAGAAGATCGGCGATTACTCTTATTCGAAGGCAGCGGGCGAATCGTCCTACATCCTCGAGTACCGCGCCGTCATCGCGTCCGGATCCGGGAGAAGCAATCTCGAGGGACAGGAACGGGCCGACGCCGACATGGAAGAGATGCATCTCGACCAGGGCGAGGTCCCGAAATATCCTGAAGATGTGGAGTGAGGAAAATGGAAGAAGTCACCATAGCGGACTACGAAGCCAAGAAGGCTGAATTGGAATCGATGAAGCAAGAGCTCATCGTGCAAGGAAAGCAGATCATAGACCCGGCGACGGGGAAGCCGCTCATCAAGAGCAAGATGTTCTGGCTCAACATGCTGGCGATCGGCGGCGTGGCGGCTGGACTGTTCGGGTATCAACTGCAATGGGACCAGGCCCTGGCGCTCGTCGGGATTCCGATGCTGAACATCGTGCTGCGCTACCTGAACAAGGACATCAGCGGAATCGTGAACTGAGAGGTCTTGGAATGGGTGACTCGGCTGAGGTCATGGCGGCGCGCCTTGAAGGGCGTTTCGATGGGTTCGAGACGAGCCTGAAAGACGTCAAGTCGGCGGTCGAGAAGTTCGTCAACAGGTGCCCATCCCCATTGTGCAAGGAGCACACGGACCTCATCAAGACGATGGCGGACCTGCAGAAGGACCTTGAGATCCGACTAGCCAAGCAGGAGGACATCGAGGCGAACCGCAAGGACTCGAAGAAGACCTGGCGGGACTATGCGATGAACGGGGTCTTCATCGGCCTGGGTGCTCTGCTATCGATCATCGCCTCACTGGCAACTGGAGGCTGAGATGACCCTGAAGGAGATCGTCGCAGAATCGCACGCCTTCGATCATCTCGCCCCGAGCGCGAAGGAAGAACTGGACAAGCTCATCGAGCGCATGGAGGCGGCATGAGCTTCGAAGGGATGCTTACCGACGTCGTCACGATCGCGCAGCGCGTCGACTTCGCCAACGGCATCCCCACTTTTGGAACGGCAGTTAAGGTGAGAGCATGGGTCGAGCCCTACACCCACATGGTGCGAGGGGCCGACGAGGACCTCCACCAATCGCACGCCCGGATCTACCTCCCGGCCGACACGATAGTGACGTCCGATTCCCAGGTCACGCTCCCGGACGGAACGAAGCCCGAGGTCCTTACGATCAAGCGCCCGCGGGATTCCAACGGCGAGCATCACGTCGAGGTGGTGCTGTGAGCGGCGCGATCTCGATCTCCGTGTCAGGTCTGAAGGAGACGGTGGAGGCGCTAAGAAGGATCTCGGCGAACGCGCCTGCAGCGATTGGGAACGCGATGTATGGCTGGGCGGAGTACGTCGTCATGCCCCAGGCCCGCGACGAATGCCCCCACGTGACCGGCTATCTGCGCCGCTCCGGATCACCGCAGGGGGGCGGCGGAGTCCAGGACCCGGTCGTCAGCGCCGACAACATCAGCGTCACCTTCGGCTTCACCGCCGATTATGCGATCTACGTGCACGAGAACCTCGAGGCCAACCATCCGAGCGGCAAGGCGAAGTTCCTCGAGGATCCCGCGATGCAGCACGCGGAGGAGCTCCACGACGTCTGCGCCAAGGCGGTCAACGAGACGGTGGAGGCCGAGGCGGCATGATGCTCAAGGAAGTGGCCGACTACCTGGCGGCGCAAGGGCTCGGCACTGTCGACACCGACATTTTCATCAATCATATCCCCGGGGGGCCGGCGGTCCCGGACAGCGTGATCTGCGTCTATCCGTATGCTGGCAGCCCCCCTTCCAAGTCATCGCCTAAGATTGAGAACCCGGGGTTGCAGGTGGTGGCGAGGGGACTGGACNNCGACCCAGAAACGGTGGGCGCGACGATGGAGCTGATCGAGGACAAGCTGTGCCTCGTCGCGAACCAGGTCCTCGGCTCGACCAACTATCTGGAGATCGAGCCGAATGGCGCCTACTTCAGCATGGGCACGGAGAACAAGCGGTGCAAGCTGGCGCAGAACTACCGGGTGAAGAGAGCAAGAAGCAATGTGTAAGCGTGGACAGAGCGGAGAAACGAGAAAATGACAAGCAGCGCAGTGGCGGGCAAAGGGCTCTCGCTCACGATGGGCGGGAATGCGATAGCGGAAGTGACCAGCATAGGCGACATCGGGATGGATGCCGAGACGATCGACGTGACGAACGAGGATTCGGCGCTCAACGTCAAGGAGTTCATCGGCGGCATGTTGGATGGCGGGGACATCGCCATCGAAGGCAACCTCATCGTCGGCAACACCAACGGTCAGATCGCGATGTGGAACGCGCTCAAGGCGCGGACGGTGCAGACGTTCGTGATGACCTTCCCGGTGGCGATCACCGCGAGCTGGACATTCACGGCGGTCGTGACGGCGTTCAAGACCAAGCAGCCGATGAAGGACCAGCTGGGCTTCACGGCCAAGTTGAAGGTGAGCGGCATTCCGGTCCTGGCGATCGGGGCGAGCGTGGACGCAACGACCATCGCCATAAGCGTGGGCACGATCGTACCGGCCTGGGCTGCAGCGGTCTACGAATATGCGGACGCGGTGGTGACCGGCACGGCAAGCGTTACCGTCACCATCACCGACGCGACGGCTGCCAGCATCACCGTGTATGATAGCTTCACTGGCGGAACGACGGTCTGCTCAAGCGGAGTGGCAAGCGCGGCTCAGAACCTGGGCGCGGCGGGGAGCATCACCAAGCTTACCATCACCTGCACGGACACAGGCAAGGTCCCCAAGATCTACGTCATCTGGGTGGTAAGGGCTTAAGGAGGCGGTCCAATGGCTAACAAATTGGACGAACGCCTAGATCACCTGAGGTTCGACATCAACGCGATGATCGACTTCGAGAAGGCCTCCGGGATGAGCGTGGTCAAGCTCGACCTGGACAAGCTGTCGAAGGACCTCTCCTTGCATCGCGCCTTGCTCTGGGCGATGCTCAGGAACCTCGACCCCAAGGAGTACCCGGACGCGAGCAAGATCACCATCGAGGAGGCCGGCCGCATGATCACATTGCGCACCTTGGAGCCGGTCGCCAAGAAGATGGTCGTCGCCATCATGGACGGCCTTCCCCTGCCGGATCAGGGCGCGGAGGCTGGCAAAAAAAAGCGCTGAGCCTATCGACTGGCTTTTGCTCTGGTCGATAGGCCGGTATGACCTCGGGCTCGGGAAGGACGAGTTCGGGAGGCTGACGATGCGCGAGTTCGACGCCCTGACGAAGAGACGCACGCTCGATATCAGGAAGCAGGACGCCCGCTCCGCGCAATTGTGCGCATTGACCGCCGAGATACATCGGGATCCTGCGAAGCGGTCGACGCCGTTCACGGCCGACGAATTCATGCAGAGCGCGGAGCCCAAGGAAATGCCGCAACAGACGCCTGAGGAGATGCTGACGATGGCCAAGATGTTCACGATAAGGAGCGGTGGAGTGATCCCGGAGGGTTGAGATGAATCGAAAGCAGTGGCTCATGTGGCGGGAGTTCAGGATCCTAGCGGCACTCGAAGATCGGCCGATGTCGACCAACGAACTGATCCGCGTTTGTCGATTGACATTCTCGACCGCGTACCATGACCTGAATCGACTTTCGGCCAGGGGGCTCGTCGTATCGACACATAATGGCCGGGAGCGGATCTATTCCTCCAATGTGAAATCGGCCAAGCTGGTGTTCGATCATGCGGTCTGGACCTATGCGATCGAGTTCAAGGACGGTCGGAATCAGACCTGGTCGAGCAGACATGAATTGATGGAGGTCTGAGATGGTCGAGGTAGGAGAGATCATGGTCCGCATCGGCGCGGACAATTCGTCGCTGGTCAAGGGGATGCAGGAGGCGCAGTCGACCGTGGGCTCGGCCGGCGAGACGATGGCATCTGGGATGGAGGGGGCGAGCGCGCGCATGGAAGGCGCCACGATCCGTTCGACCGGATCATTCAAGCAGCTCGGCCTGGGGATGACGCAGGCGATGACCAGCGCCTTCGCCCTCTATCGATCGATTGACGACCTGGAGAAGAAGCAATACCAGGTCGAGAAGGCCAACCTCGCCGTCGACAGATCTGAGCAGGCGGTCAAGAAGGCGCAGGACGATTACAATACAGCGATGGACAAGTTCGGTCCGACGTCGCAGCAGGCGACAGATGCGGCCACCAAGCTCTCGATCGCCACCGACGCGAACGATCTCGCGAACGAGCGCGCCCGGTTGAGCCAGAATTCGCTCAACGACTCGATGCTGCAGGCCGGCATCATGATCATCCCCTCTGTCATCTCGGGGATCGACGGTATGTCGAAGGTCTGGAAGAACCTCAAGGACCTTGACATCGCAGGGCATCTGGGCACGATCTCGACAACTCTAAGCTCCAACAAGATGGCACTGGTCTCATGGGGCGCGGGCTTGGCCGCGATCGGCGTGATCTTCGGTGCGTTCACCACCAAGAGCGAGAGTACGCGGGTCATGCTCTCCCTGTTGGCTGGGGGTCTTATCGCTGCAGCTGCTGCACAATGGATCTTTAACGCGGCTGCCGCATTCGGTCTATCGTTGACGGGCGTCGGGATCGCCTTGGTGGCCGTAGCTGCTGCAGCTGCTGCAGCGGTCTACGTATTGAGCTCAACCTATTGATCCTCGACGAGCGGAGAGACGGCCGCATCGACTCAGCCTTCGCCTAGCTCTGCAGCGACTGGTGGCGGAGGTGGGGCGGCAGCTCCAGACATGGGCGCGAATATAACGGCTACCACATTGTTCAGGGATAAGAACGGCGAGCTCAGGACTGGAGCGTTTCTGACCGCTCACCCTGAATTGCGAAAGAGTTCTTACCAAGACGTCAATGGAAATTACATGGACTGGCAGAGCTACCTCGCCCTGCCCGACGATATGAGGCGTTACGCCGAAGGCGGCTGGGCGATGACGCCGCAGATCGCGATGCTTGCCGAGAATGGGCCCGAACCGATCATTCCCTTAAGCAATCCGCAAGCGATGTCCCAGCTTCGTAAAGGTCTCGGCCTCGAGGGCGGTGGCGGGAATAACTACACCTTCTACATCGACGGCTCAAGGGACGTCGACCTGGTGATGGCGGAGATTACCAAGAGGTTGCGACAGACGACCGGGGTGAAGTTCTAGTGGCGATCAGAATCAATATAGCTGGAACGAACTATCCCTTCCGGCCTGGCTCGCTGAAAGTAACTGACAAGCTGGGATCCCGATCGACCGCGGAGTTCGCGCTCCGTCAGAACAAGGCGGGCATGAGCTCCTTCCAACGTGGGCAGGAAATCATCATCTACGATGACGCTCACACGGAGAGCGTTGACGTCAGCAATCAGTTCACGCCTTACGGAGCTCCGGGGCTGCTCTGGAATCCTACGCATGATGGCTACGTTCAAGGAGATGGCCTGGTCGATGTCGTGGGCAACGGCGACAACGGGACGCTCGAAGTGCTAGTGGCGCTTCAATCCGGTACTGAGGACTTCATTGCGGCCGCGGCCTATTGGGATTGGGTCTTCACGCTCAACGGCTGTTACAATGATGGCAGCTACTACGCGACCGTCATAACAGGTAGGTTCGAGGTCGCGGCCGGCGCGATCGTTTTCAAGACGATTGCGAACAGCTACTACGGAGTGGGCCAGAGCGCCGCGATCAACCTGACAACCGCCAATCAAACCTTCGTCGAGGGCAAGGTCTATCGGATCTCGCTGACCTGGGCGCATTCAGGCGGATCACCCGGATTAACGACCATGATGATCTACGTCGATGGCGTCGAGAGGGCGAGCGGAACGGGCCAGGGATGGGCGATGCGCGATGCCAATGGTAACTATTTTCCTCATCTTCAGCCGTACCTCCACGCCTATGTCGAGGTAATGGAAACCTACATGGCCGACTTCAGGCTGTGGTCGGCCGCCCAGAGCCAATCGGACATCGACACCAACAAGTTCACGCGGTTGGTCGGCAACGAAACGAACCTCATCAACTACTGGAAGATAGATGAAGGAACGGGAGCGACCTGCGACGATCTGACCTCCGGCTCGCATGATGGTTCGATTGCCCATGACACCTTCTCCGGGAATCCTGAATGGGGCGTCGCCATCAAGGACTGGACCGGCCTTTATGATGGGACTGGCACTCATGGCAGCGCGACCAAGGACTACCGCTGGTTCACCGGACGGATCGAGAGCATCAAGTTGGAGAAGCTGCCGCCTGACTATTACGAGATGGCGATCCAATGTTCCGACGCCTCCTCGCGATTCGATGAGCGTTTCATGAACGCCAATGTCAGCAACATGAAGGCTGGCGACATCATCAAGGCATACCTTCCCCGGTACTTCTCGGCCGACGCGATCGGCGTCCGGACGGTGAGCGACGGCCCCACCATAGCCGCCGTGAGATTGCAATTCGACAAGGCCCGCAAGCTGCTCGACGACCTGAAGAAATATTCCGGGTACATCTGGTACGTCGATGCCTACAAGGAGCTCCGCTTCCACGGCTCGACATCGATCGCAGCGCCGTTCGACCTAGACAACACCGACCCGAATCACAGCTATTACCCCATCGGCGGGATCAATCACGAAGGGCTCAACTCGAACTACGCCAATCGCATCATCGCCAGGGCGCAGACCACGACCGGCGAGTACGGGATGCTCATCTGCGAGGATGCGACCGAGATCGCAGCGAGGATCGCCATTGAAGGTGGCGACGGGATCTATGAGCAGTACACCGACCTGGCGACCGTTGCCTCGGTAGACCACGGCGAGATGCTGATCAAGGGTCTGCTGAAGGATGCCGTCAACATCGGCGTCAACGTCTCTTACACCTGCCGTTACGAGCGTGGCCTGCGCGTCGGCATGAAGCAGCACATCAAGCACACCGAGCTTGGCCTTGACACCGACTTCATCATCACTGGCCTGACGTTCAGCTTGAAGGGTGGGGTGGATCCACAATATGCGGTGCAGCTCAGCTCGTCGAGCGCCTACCAAGAGTTCGGGAATCAGATCAACGACATGGTGGAGAGCAAGAGCAACTTCAGGACGAAGGGAGTGCTCTATATCTACGTCGTGAGCTACCCATAGGTTCAATCCCAGACAATATTCGGGGCATTATACCCGGTGTACCTGATCGAATATGACGCAGAATCGACCGGGACCTGGTAGACGATCTTCGTGGTGAAAGTCCCTCCTTTGCCGACATCCACATTCTGATAGCCAATCGAACTGTCATAGGTGGCGACATCATTCTGGTAAGAGACTCCAGAGATGACGCTCTCCCAGAAATAGGCGTTCGTGCTCAGGCTTCTATCGGCCTGGTTATTCACCGTGATCGTGTAAATTGCATATTTCATTCCCGCACTCGGTTGATGCTGGTAGACGCCCAATGAATCGTAATATTGTCCGATATGCGTCGCAGTGCTCACCGAGAAGCTGACATGACAGGCTCTAGCGCTGGCGACCGAAGAAAGACCAGGCAGCACTACGATGGCGGCGACGATCGCAACGATGACGACGACTATGATCAGCGCGATGATGATCCCGCCGACCGCAGATCTATTGAAGCGGTTTTTCATTTGGATCCCCTGATATTCATTCGGCGCAGAGGATAAAGCACTTTCGGCGACCTCAGGCGGTAGGCACCTTCGATAATCTGACCGACAGGGCTTTAATGCCGGCCAATTTATCGAAAATAGCTCTGACACGCATAGGCTGATTTACTAGAAATGGGCCCTGAAGAGCTGGGGGACCTGAATGTATTGGACATGACTGATATGAAGGTGCAGCAGATCCTCGATATGTTGATAGACGAAGGTACCGCGAAGATGGGCCCCGAATGCGCCTCCGGGTGCATGATGATTTCAATGATCTATGACATCAAGGAACAGGTACGCGAGTCGACCAATCATGAGCTCGCGATCCAGTTTGGGGTCAAAGGCAATTGCCCGGATGGGTGCGCACGATGCAAGCGTGAGGTCTGAAACCTCATGACCTTTTTCCCGGACATCTCCGTGTGCCAACTTATTTATCCTGCCATCAGGATTCAATCATAATGGCGGCCGACATTCCCTCCCGGGGTGACATCGATTGCATGTTCCGTAATAGGGCCGTCAGGGTCACGGATTCCGCTTTCGCCGACATGTATGCTCAGGACATCGAGCCGAACGTGCTCTGCAGCATGCTCCAAGGACCCATCGAGTGTCCCGGAGGGAAAAAGGGAAAGCCTCATAGGCGCAATCTTATCCAAGTATGTGCGGCTAGAAAGGGAAAAATATTCAGCATATTGCTGGCCAATGATTATTCAATGGACACTAGCCAGGAGGTGTTCGGCGTAGTCCACCTGAAGCCGATTGCATGACAAGGGAAGCGAGGGAGAAGAAGACCGGGCACGTCAAGCATCAATTCAGGAAGGAAGAGCGCGAGCTTCCTCNNCTCCAAGGTCAATCAGTTCATGTTCGTCCAGGATTGGGTCCTAGCTATCCTCTATACCGATCCGATCGTGCCAGTGGTCGGTATTACGAGCTTCATGAAACAGCTGTTCCTGACATTAATCGAATTCGCCCCAGAACACAAGATTCCAACAGAGAATCCAGGGTTCAAAGCATACTACTTCGGACCCTATTCCGAAAGGGTCGAGGATGTCATTCTTGGCCTGGAGGACGCCGGGTTATTGGCGACTTCGGGAAGGAAAGGCACTGCTGGTGAGTATTTCATTCTGACCGAACTGGGCAAAGTGCCCGCCAGAAGGTCGTTTGAGAAGCTAACCAAGAAACAACAAGCAGCCCTGATCGAGGTCCGCCGTGACTGGCAGGAACTCGGGACTGACGGGCTGATGAAATACATCTACAAGCATTACCCTACGTATGCTGAGGAGTCGTTGGTGCTCGATCGCGTTCTTCACAACAGACGGCTAGGAAAGAGGAAGTGGGGTTTGGATGATCAAGAACGTCCGCATAAGAGCCATTGACGGGAGCGCGCCAGGTGGTCTTGGGGCGCGCCTTCTCGATTTCGACCTTCGAGACGGCAAACATCAGACTCCCACGAGGCCAATCAGCATTCCAGACTTCAAAGCCAAGCGATATTTGGCGTTCAGGGGAACGCTCGAGGGTTGCCTTGCCGCAGTCCAAATCAACTTGCAGGGCGACCGGCTCGCCAGCTTCCGCGCGAACAATGGGGCGGTGATCGAGACGGCCCGTGAGCTGACCAAGTTCTCAGACAAGTCTGCCTTCTTCGAGAATTTTGCAGTCCTTGATGTCTGTCCAATCGCCCCGAACGACGACATTCTTAAGCTTCTTTTCGAGAAGCAGGCGGAAGTTCCGACGCTCCATAACATTTCTCTTCCTCCGCTCGCCACCAATGACCCGGACGTATATGCCAGGAAGGTAACAGAGTGGCAGAAGGAGGCCGAGGGAAGGGGAAAGGGATTGGTGCCTCAGATTGATCTCCATGACGATCCTGCACTAATCCGAGAGGAGCTCAAGAGACTGAGCCAACTTGCCGAGTCCGATGCAACCCCTTTGGTCAATCTTGTGTACGTCGACCCCAAGACCCACCCATTGCAGTATTTTGAGGTGTGGACAGCGGCTAGAGATTCCCGCATGATCTTCAACTGCAGCGGAGTTCCCAGGGAGAGCGACAGCCTGTCATCTAACCTGAGAGAGAGCACAGCAGTACAGTTGGAACGGTATGGAATCGACTCGAATACGCCAAAGACCAAGCGCGCCAGCTGGAAGTACATTTACATGATGCAGCGCGCTCCGCCCCCCGCGTCCGTTGACGAGGTGGATAATTGGGATTGGGCGTTTCATCCGGCTGGAGCTTACCTCGCGCCAGAGTATTGGCGAGGACTGCCACCCCATGATGTGTCTTGCTCATGCAAATTGTGCAAGGCAAAGGTCCAGTCGGAGATCATCGAAACGTACGGTCGCAATGCCCAAGGAGCGCTCGATAGGACTGCATTGGTAGGTATGTCCAGGCTCCATGATGGACTGTCTCACAATCAAGAGCTTATCCGCCTGCAGCGCCGAATCGAAGCGAGAGAGGTCGGATGGTACTTCGACGAGATGGGAAGAGTCAGGAACGCGTTCGGGACTTCATCCGCCTCCACAACGTTAGCATGAGCTCAAGGGAGTTCACCGTTTCCCAGGAACGCTGCGGAACCCGGGAACTGGAGGATTATTTCAAGTCAAGAGACGGGCTGAAGCCATTTGTATAATGGAATTCATCTCAGCGCCTATTGAACGGAAATCAGTAAGACCAAGAATGCGGTTCTCTAATCTGCTGGATGGAATGCGATTTTGTGCGGCATCATATAAGAAGGCTATTCCATTTGATTCCAATGCTGGGTGCTCTTTTATATTTAGAATGGCATTATAAGTATGAAATCTTCCCACATTGGTCAGCCAGCCATGAAGAAAGTCAGAAACGTCATCAGAGTATCCGCTTCGCTACCGCCCGATCTGTTAGAATGGATCGATGGACAGGTCGACCGAAGGCGGTTCGCTTCCCGATCACATGGCATCACTTTTGCTATTAGCCAGTTAAGAAATAGTGAAGACAGAACATCAGAGGGACAAAGATGAAGCTGGAAGATATTTTCATTACATATACGGACAAAGGCGAACTAAAAGAGATCCTTGACAAACTGAGTCTACCTTCGTTCGGGACCAAGCAGGAGTCGGTCGCCAGGATCATGGAGAAGATGAGTGGGAAAAGCCCGAAGTCGATACTAGCACTCCTTGATCATCCAACATTGGTTGAGATCTGCCGAGAGAACAAGATCGAGGCGGACGGATTGTTCGGTCTCGCATTCAGCTCGGATGATGAATTGGTCAAGAAGATCATCGCAAAGATTCTCGATAAGGATGGCGTGGAAAGGAAGCTAGAGCATAAGGAAACGACAGCAGCTCCATCAATGATCCAAGGGATGAAGACCCTTTTCGGCAAGGTCTCTGACGTGGCGGCGACCATGAGCGCTGGCAGTCCTAGCCGCCCTCAAGAGGCTAGGAAGACCATGGAAGCGCCGCCAACCGCATCAGATCCACTTACCGACCTGCTTAGGTATTGCAACAAGGAGGACCTTCAGGGTGCAGCCGAAAAGCTTGGCCTGATGGTGTCCGGTTCCAAGGACGAGATCATCGGCAGGATATTGAACCGAACGAACCGAAACCCTCAGGATGCGCTGTCCATGCTGGACAATTTCAGCCTCCAATATATTGCTGACCGGCTCAATCTGCCTCGAAGAAGGGGCAAGGATGATCAGCTTGATGAGATATTGCGCAGGGTCTTTAATGTCCAGATGGTCAGGGCGCCAGTCCCTATAGTCGAAGAGAAGATCGTTACCGCCGCCATAAGGGCGCCGGTCCAAGAATCATATCGACCGACCGCTCCAGCAGAACTGCCCGCGAATACGTTGTTCATCAAGGTCGTTACGGAGATCTCCGAGTGGACTCCCGATGAGACCTATAAGAGCGAGGAAGGTTACAGGACCGATCTCAAATCGTTCCTGCGAGCCAGGGGATTCATCACGCGAAGGGAGACCGGTGATTCAAGGGTCGACATATTGGTTAACGACGTCATACCGATCGAAATTAAGAAGAACCCCAACAAGACGGAATATACCAGGGCAAAGGGGCAGATGGATAACTATTGCAAGGAATATGGTGCAGGCATCGTGGTAATATGCGATGCGGGCAACGCCGATCTATTCGAGGATTTCTCCCGCGACGTCTCCAGGGTATGCTCAGGTCATCCGGTCAGAGTGATAAAGAAGCGCTGATGAGATCAATCCTTTTCTAGGATCTCCTCGACAGCTGCGAGATGGTTGGCAACCTGCCTTCCGACCTTCGATAGCTGGACGTTCTTCGAGAATGGTTTCACGTCGAGAACGTGCTCCTCCAGCAAGCCCGCATCCCTCAGCTCATTCACACGCTTCACAAGAACCGGTTCGCCAACTCCGATTGCCCTATAGATCTGAGTCCTGGTCTTCTCGCCTTCCGTTCTCAATAGCAGAAGGACCTTGATGGCGTGAGCTTGTTCGAGGACATCAGCCTTTCCCATTTCTAATTCACAAATCATAAACAGTCTAATTAGACTAATTACCTTGCATTTATATCTTATCATTTGCAAATTAGTAATGATTATATCCTGCTTCGACCATTTGGACTTAGTAAATCAGTAATGGTGGGATGCATGAAGGTTATCCAGACATCGAAGGTAGTGGGTCGAGGCCGCACGTATCTCGGCCCTGATGTGATGAAGATCCTCGGAGTGACCGACGGAGATCACGTCATGTACTACCGGTCGAAGGATGGCCGTGTCTACGTCGACAAGGTGCGCTCGCCAGAGGAGGCATGCGGCAAATGAGCCGCTATCTCTATGATCGCCATCCGGACGGATCCGGCGACCTCGAAGCGTCTCTCGATCGATATTTCAGAATGACAGGGGCGGAGTTCGACTCATCTCTTTCTCCGTCCGCTGTCGCCACAATGGTCGGGCCTGGGAAGGTTCCCCTAGCTCATGAGCCTCCTTGCCCGGCCGCCTCTCATATCTCACATGACCAGGGCGCTGGGGGTCAAGTATGTTTTCCTCCAGTGAGTAGTCTGAACCTCGTAGACCTTTCGAAGAGCCCAGCGCCCGGTCACCCTTCCATTTTATCATTTTCCAAGCCTGGAGGGATTCCAAAATGGGAGAGAACGAGCCACAGAAAACCAATGGAGAATACGTCTGGCTGATCCAAGAGGCCGAGGCGTGGGCCCAGGAGCGCAAGGATTACAAGGCGCGACTGGAAGCGGTTGAACGCGAGCAGTCAGCAGTTATGAAGAGGCGCGACAGCATCGACATCGGGACTGCTGGAAAGGGCGGTAACTTCAAGCACTATTTCGATCCCGGAGCTCCGGTCGAGGAGAATGATCATCTCCTTGCGGAGGCAGCGCGCAACCACGTGAATGCAGGTGGGATTCTGCCCGAGAACTTCAGTAAGAAGATCGTCGCGAAGATGCTGCTCCTCGAGCAGTCGGCCGAACATCAAGAGGTCGCGAAAGAAGCGCCAGCAAGTAATGCAACGAGTTCTGCACAATCGCCGAAGGAGCAGCCGAAGCCAACAGAGTCCGAGAAGACCGAAGCGCAGGGGAAAATCACCAACGTGCCAAAGGGCATGGCATACGACAAAGACAAGCCCGGCTGGAACTTCTGTCCCCTTTGCTTCTCGACCAATATCAACCAGGTAAGGGTCTCAGACGGGAAGAAGTACCAGGCATGCTTCGAGGATAGGGTCTTCCTGAATGCAGGCAGCCCGACGCCAGTCCCTTTCCCGGACCGGCAGGGGGGGAAGGCATGATCAGCGAGCATTCGCACTTCGACATTTCTGGCGAGTATATGCTGCTCGCAATGACTGATGGGAAGTGCCAGCTTGGATTCCAATCGCGCGAGATGACCGAGATGACCCCTAAACAGACAGTCAGAATCCTTGACGAGATGATCATGGAGATTGGGCGTCTGAAGGAAAGGGTAGCCGACCTTGGCATGCTGCCGAAGGCGGAAGGTCTCGTGCAGCGCGCGTTGGAGGCCGCCCCAGCAATCGTCGTCATCTTCAACGACGTCCATGCCCTGAACTCCGGGCACGCGCGGGATGTGGCGTTGGAGCGCTTCTACGCCGTCGAGGAGAACAGGAAGGTGGTCCTGACCGTCAGCAACTGCGAGCCGGTCACGCATAACAAGGACAGCGAGAACGTCTATGTCATAAGGGGCTACACCAAGCCGAGGAAGAATCCGCTGAGGGCGAAGTTCGTGGTGAAGGCAGCGGAGGACGGGGGGCTGCTGGCGTGAGCCTAACGAAGAAGCAGATCCGGAATCTCGCGCACGAGCTCGCAAAGGCTGATGCGGACATGCAGAATGCGGTCGCCGAATGCAACAAGGCAGGGATGCGTCTGGAGATGCACTTCCAGCCAGTCAAGGACGCGCTCCTGAAGGCAGAGCAGAGGGTCTCCGATGTCCAGCAGGCCCTTGAGGACGAAGGCAAAGTGGAGGCGAGGAAGTGAGGATCCTCCGCCGCCGCAAATGCCCCTTCTGCCACCAGGCAGGAGGGCAGCGCAAGGTCCGGAGCGGCACCTTCGCCGGATGGACGAAGTGCGCCTGCGGGTTCATCTATCGACCAGCGACGGCCAGGATTTAGAAGGGATCGGGATGCACTATGTCGAAAACTACAAGCGAAGCGTCCGCGCTATCGGAGGCTGAGGGCAATGAGCCGATGGCAAGTGGCCCTCAACTCGAAACTGGAAGAGTATCGTGCGCAGCTGACGAGGAAGCATCGCCAGGAAGCGACCATAAGCGAGTACGAACGGATCGTCTGGAACGCCTTCGAGGCATTCAGCGCAGCCGGGCTGAGCCGCTACCCGAGGAGCATCGGGGCGGACGAGATCGCCTTCCTGCAGGACGAGCTGTACGCGCATATGGAGCCGCTGACCGCGAGGAACCAAGTGGCGATGGTCGGCATGTTCCTGAAACGATGCGGGAACCCGATCGTCGAATCGCTCGACCTGGAGTGGCCGGTGGACATGCGGCGCCACGTCAAGTGGCTGGACCCGATGAAGGCGATGAAGCTGATGAGGTCCGCGCAGGGCATGGAGCGCATCCTGATCCATTGCGAGCTCTGCCTGCTGATGCGCAGGGTAGAGGTCAAGCGGGCGGAAGTGCGAGACTTCCGGGACGGCCGCTTGGACGTTTGGGGCAAGGGGCGGAACGGCGGCAAGCCGAGGACCATCCCCTGGCATCCCCGGACGGCCGAGGAACTGGACTACTACCTGCGGCTGAGGGAAGAGGTCAACGTAGCCGCGATGGAGTTCACGGCACCGTTGCCGGAGGCGCTCCTGGTCTACGCCACCCCGCAGCGCGTCGGGGCATATGCGGACACGGCGATCGACGGCATGATCAAGAAGGCGGCCGGGCGGGCGGGGCTCGCTCCGGACGAGGTGAGCAATCACGTCCTGCGGCGGACGGGGGCGAGGATCCTCAAGCGCGCAGGCGTCCCGCTGATCACGATCATGCAGACGCTAGGTCATCTGACCGAGAAGCAGACGCTCGACTACATCGGCGAGGACCTCGAGGAAATGGCGACCGGGATGGAGCTGAGCGAAGCGTACATGCGCAAGTTGGAATGTACCGGCGACGGTACAAAACGGGACTGAGCCAGACGGAAAGGAGGGCCCAAATCTCCTTGGGCCCACTCTCCCTCTGGCTCAAACCCCTTTCTACCTTTTGCGGTAACATTAAGGATTTCTCGTATGCGGAGGCAAGGTGCATTGCCTCGTCTTGGTCGTCGAGGTTGATGCCCAGGTACTTGATCGTCGTTCTGGTGTCTTCGTGTCCCAGGATAGCGCCTACCGTCTCGATCTTAACTCCCGCTAGCCATAGAATCCTACCGCCCGATCGTCTCAGTGTGTGGTTGGAGAAGCTTAGCTTGCGTTCGTATAGAATCTCGACTCGCTTCCTCAGCTTGGTCAGTATCTTGTCGATGCCGCTCTTCTGGTAGGCTACCAACCGTCCGCCCCTTTGGTGGATCAGGAAGGCCTCGGGCACCTTGATCTTCGGGTCGATGACCTTTGCCGCTTCTATCATCCTTTCGCGCTTCAGTAGCCATTCACCGATGATCTCCTTGGTGTCCGGGCGATACTTGACCGTCCTCCACTTGCCACCCATTCGGCCTTTCCCTAGCACGTTCACGCGGTCGCCCTTGAAGTCCTGCGGCCTCAACCGAAGCACTTCAATCCTTCTCATGCATAGGTCAAGCTCCAGGGTCACGATCACGCGCTCGATGTCCTCGGCCGTATTCTTAACGGTCATCGCTTCGTCGGGCTCTAGCCAATTCGCATTGACCCGAGCGTCGTTCGGCCATCCTATCCGCATCGTCTCGATGATGTTGTTCCCGCACCACTTAAGAAAGGTCCCGAAGATAGATAGTCGCCAGCGGTTGTAGACGTCCGATTTGACGTACACTTGCTTGCGGAGATAGTCCACTTCCCGCTTGCCAACCTTCCTCGGGTTCACTTCCAGCCCTGCCTGCTTGAGCTTGAGGAACGCTTCGCGAAGAACGTCATTGTAGCTTTCTAGCGTCCTTTCGCTTCGCTTCTCGTTTGCCAGCAGGTCGACATACTCCTTAATGCGCTGCTGAAGGGACCAATACGGGGTTGGCGTATTCAGTCCCTCCAGCGTGAGTATGGGCTGGACGTTCTATTAAGCATCCCGTTGCCTCGTGTCGGTCAGAAGCCGTCCGATGATCGCTTCTATGTCCGATTCTCTCGTATTCGTGTTAGACACTAGACTTCGTTCGATTTGCTGCTCGACCGTCGTAGCCAGTAACTCGCGGTTCGCGAAATTCGAGTCTAGAATGAAAATTCTAGAGTTGTCTAGACTTAACGGCGAATACTCGAAGGATCGGCCTTCGATGGGCAGTTTATCCTCGGTCGCAAAATCGTATCTGTATTCAGTTCTGCGCCGTGATGTCAACAGATTCTTCTCTTCCAGATCGTGCGCATATTGGTAACAAACTTCTGCGCTCAACGCTTCGCCCCATTTCTCCCCAGTACGAGTTGACAGTTCGACCTTTGTGAGCCATTCCCCCGGCTCGAACAACTTCAAGAACCGGGTCAGATACTCTGGGGCGCTGGTCCTTTGGGCTTCCTCATTCGCTTGATAGATCGCCAAGCCTTCGTTCACGTCGGCGATCGATACCAGCACCAGAAGCATGTCGTCATCCTCGAACTGGGGGCGCTGGAACCTATTCGCGTAGGCGATCGCGGATATGAGCGAATCGAGCATCGGCCTCCTGTTCCGCGCTCCATGCTTGGACTCGCAGATGTGCCGACCGAATGGGTTCAATATCAACGGGCGCTTGGGCTTCGGGTTGTCCAGGTCCATTATCCTCTTGATGATGTGCCGCGCAGCCACTACCGCAGGCGATTCGTCGTACCGCCGACCAAAGGTCGATTGCTCCTGTTGCATGCTTTCGACAGCGTCGCCTTGCTCGTCGGTGTCCTCGAGGTTCACCTTGAAGAATCGATTATGAAGCTGGTTCCCAGCGTCCTCGACCAGCTCAAAGGTGTTCGTCCAGACCACTGGCAGCCCGTCTATCGTCATCTCCCGGTACTTCTGATCGTCAACGGTCTTCAGGCTGAGCTTCTTCCTATCGTTCGTGGTGGCTTTCTTGACGAACTGCCGTAACATGTCGCTCATGTCGTTCAGCTCGTCTATCATCACAATCTTGCCATCGTACAGGCGCGGATTCTTCTTCTCCTGAACTTCGTAATACATCGCCTTAGGGCTGATCTCGGTGATGTCTTCGAAGATGCTCGGGAACAGCACCGCGCCCATTTGTGTCTCCAGGAAGGTCTTGCCGTACTGAGATTCAGCCATGGTGAGCAGGTGGAGTTTGATAGGCAGCCTGGCACTGATGCCAGAATATAGCAGCGAATCCTTGACGTTCCTTTCTCCTGCAACGTTTTCATCAATGGCCGCATCGACGTGTTGCTTCCAGGTGCCTTTCATCAGCGACTCGTCGGCTAGCTTGAGAATGTCGCCCATCTTCTCGGGGAGTGGCATCAAAACCCCCGCTCCTCGACAACCAACTTCATATTGCTGGACTTGGTGTATACGATGTAACAGTCGCCTCGATCGCGTAGATATCTCAGGATCTCGTCGTACGACGCGTCCGGACATCTCATCACGATCGCTCGGCTCTTCGCCGGCCTCTCTCCCCCTTCACTTGTTCTTGTATTTCCCATCACTTGGATCACCTTGTTTCGCTAAGTGTAACCTTGATCCCCTGCCCGCGTGGAGCCCGCTTTCTCAAGTCGGGCCAATCGAGCGTTCATATCGACGAAGGCCTTCGCTCTTGACTGCTCTGAAAGTGCCACGCGTTGTTCCGCCTCCGCCAACTTCAGCAGCAGCTCCGCATTCTGTTTGACGACACTATCCAGCAGCTGCGCGGTCGTCTGGAAATATGCGAAAAGCGCGTTGACCTTCTTCTCAAGGACCTCGATCTCGGGCATGATCACGCACGTCCCGCCATGCTGTATCTCTGCTGGTTCATCGTCTGAGCTACCTGTCGTTGTCCCTGGCCCGTCGATATGTCTGCGGCCACGCTCAGATTCGGGGCATGCGGTAGTCCAATGTCCCAGTTGGCTTCCCCGAACTCGTATGCGACGAATGCCGCTGTAGCAAAAGCCGCCGCGAGTGCTGGCCACATTAATGGATCAAATGCAGCAGCCGCAGCCTCGATGAACGCCTGCGCCGTCTCCCATAACGCTTGAGCTTCTACAGCCGCCCTAAGAGCCGAGTTGATGCCCATCGCTGCCTGGGTGACGCCCATTACGAAGCCGACGAGCTGAGCCCCTTCCCCAGCACCTAGCATCGT
>QGNH01000592.1_pt1 | contig 40898 bp, 65 predicted proteins | sample 1735481 | NCBI WGS metagenome assembly QGNH01 (sample SAMN09239004, study PRJNA386568) | Viral metagenome, whole genome shotgun sequencing project. | reverse complement strand
CGACCGTGCGTGCGTGATCGCCCAAACGGTTCCTGGCGCATAATCGGAAGGGATCGAACCGCCCCCCCTATGTGATTGACGGCGCGCAGGTTAGGCGAACTCATCGAGGTCGGTGCTGAGGTCGGTGGGTGGCTGAGGCTTGACTGGTCGACCGAATCCGCCGTCCTCGCGTGCCGTCTTGATGCGATGGCAGTCGTCGCAGAGGCCTTGATGGTTCTTTGGGTTGCGGAAGAGACCGATGTCGCCTTTGTGCGGGATGCGGTGGTCGATGACGGTTGCCGCCTGGTGCCCACGGTGGCGCTTGTACGGGTCGACGCACCAGGGATGCTCTCGCAGGTAATGCATGCGGTACTTGCGCCACCAGGCGCCGTATCCGCGTTGGGTTGCGGTGCCGCGGTCGGCGTCCTGGGATCGCTGGACGTCGCGCCTGCAGGCAGGGCAATAACGGGCAGTGGTTCGGCGCCGGCAGTTCGGATTGGCACACTGGTGAGGCGCGTCGAATGGCATCGTGTCCTGGTCATGCGCGCACAAGCTGGTAGGCGGGATTGCCAGGCGCTCCGCCTGGTTTGGTTTGGTTCACGATGCGCCAGCGCGCGTTGCTGTCGATCGCGGCGTAGTTCGCGTAGTCCTTCGCCTCAGGGATGGTTCTCGCGTCGCGGTGCTCGCAGGTGAACTGCGCGCGGTGTCGATCGATCATTCGGATGGCACCGGTGTCGAGCAGCATGTTTTTTCGTTTTTTGTTGGCGTGAAACAGCGGCGCGTCGATATCCGGATCGGCGTCGCGACTGAAAATCTCGGTCTGCAATGTGAGGGTTAAAACGGTACTCGGCTGTCCGGTGGAATGTGCAATCTCGCGTTATGCCGGCGAGGTCGGTCAGGTCCGTCAGGTTCTAAGAGAACAGGATTTGTGCGGGTTTGTAAAGTGCATACGTGATTTCGCGCTGCTCCGCGCGCGGTACACTCGCGCTGTGAGCCTGGCCGACGAACTAACGAAACAGCAGCGCGAAGACGATCAGCGGCATGCGGTGCAGCGCGCGAAGTTCGGCGAATATACGACCGATGCCTGCCCGAATTGCACTCGCCATCGAATCATGCGCGGCGCCGACGAAAAGCGCCGATGTCAAAAATGCGCCTGGTGCATCGAGGACGGCGCCTTCGATTTCGGTTTTCTGGATTTCATCCGCTGATCAGAAATCGAGCGCGAACTGCTCATGCTCGTCCTGGTCGCGGTGCACGCGGCAGAGGTCGCGATTCGGTCCGACGTGCTTTGCGTGCTCGCTGCACATCGGTGCGTCGCAGGTTTTCTGCAGCTCAAACGCTCCGCGCTCTGAAATGTCGAAATCGCACAGGCGCGTGGAGTCGCGATCGCACCAGAGGCATTTTGCTGGTCGCTTCCCGCTGAGTCGTAAAATCGCGACGCCGCCGTTCTCGAGTTGAATCGTTTTGCAGTAGGCCATTTTCGTTATTTCCACCGGCTCGGGACCGTTCCTGGTTCTTCTGTCTGCAATATGCAGTAGGCCGCGATTTCGCCGAGTACGAAGATCGCGGTCGCCGACCAGTACGCGTGGTACCCGACGGCGATCGGTAGCGCAAACCAAAACGGCAGTCCCAACAAGCAGCCGTTTAGAATGCCGAGGCCGAGGCCGTCGTCGGCGTTCATGGGTTCACTCCTGGTTCGCGGCAGAGTCGTTTCGCGTCGCGCATTCTCACCAGCTCCGCGGTCGCCGCTGTTTTCCATTCGGCGCCGTGCGCAATCACGAACTTGAGCAGCCAGCGCATCACGTAGGCTTGCTCGTCCTCGCACTTTTCTCGGATGTGGTGTCCGTCGGCCCTGAGTCCGTTCGCGATCGGTGCGGTGGTCCACGGCATCAGCTGCAGGACCTCGAATGCGGCTGGTGAATCGAGCCAGTCGTTCATGCGTGGGCCTTCCCGCATTCATGCGGCTGTTCGATGTCGTCCTCGACAAACGTCGCGAAGGAAAACCCTGGCCGGTGAATTTCGAGCATCAGGCGGAAGTCGTCGAACTCCGCGATGCTCATCACCAGGTCGCCGCATTTTCCGTGCGTCTGATTTTCGGCCTTGCCGGCGAAGAGGCGGATGTGGACATGACCGCCTCCGACGGTGTAGCGAAAGCGAAAATGCGAGTTCTTCATGCCTGGTTCTCCCTCGCCGCGTCGCTCCATGCGCCGCTGTTCAGAATCTCGATGATGTAGTCCGTGAATTCCTTCGGCGTGATCGTCCGGCCGTCCTCGAGGGTCACCGAAGGCGGCGAGTTGCCGTAATGAACCCGAAGCACCAGGCGGCCGTTGTGAAGAATCACGCCGTTTCCGAAAGCATCCGGCCGCGGCATATCGACGACGTCGCCGGTCGCCTGGTGAGTAAATCGCGTCATGTCTCCGTCGGTGCCGCCTTTGTCGAACCCGAAGAATTTCATGCTGCCAGCTCCGTCTCTTTGTCTCACCGCGAGCGAGCTACTTTGCGACGGCGGTGAGGTTTGTAGGGTTTGCTGCAGGGATGCTCGGGTTGACGGTGTTCGAGGTTCCCGATTCGATGCCGGCCAGGACCGCGGTCACGTCGTAGCAGTACGTGGTGATGATCTTGACGGCGGTGTCGAGGTAAGTCGTCGCGGTGACCGTGGCGCTGCTGTTCAGCAGGGTCATGGTCGCGGCGCCGCACGGTCCGGTGCCGCGGTAGACGTTGAAGGTCATCAGCGGGTTGAGCGCGAAGTCGGCGTCGGTCCAGGTGAGGCGAACGCTGGGATGTGGATCCGCGGCCTGCGCTTGGGCTGAAATCGCCAGCGTGAAAACGGCCAAGAGTAGCGCGACTGAAAAGGTTTTACGCATAGAGTGATTCTCCGTTCGTGATTTTTTTTGCTGCTGGTTTCTCGAGGTGTTTCTCAAGGGTCGTCCTGGCGCGCTTGATTTGCTGGTCGAGATGCTCCAGCGAATCGCTCACGCGGTGACCGCTGTCGCCGATCGCGGCCTCGCGTAGAAATGGGATCCCACTTTCGACCGAGGCCCAGGTTTCCTCGAGGGTCGCAATTCGGCCGCCGGTGTAGGCGACGATCTCCTCGGGTTCGCCGACCTCGAAAAGCACGCCGTTTTCGACCTGCAAGGTTTCCCAGCTGCGCGTCACCCAAAGCAGAATGACGCCCGGGTTGCGATCGATCCCGATGCCGGCCGGATCCTTGCGTCCTTCCGGCAGGTTGTCGGTCCGGCGCCGCATGTTCGCGCGCGAGAGAAACGGGCAGGCCTGGACCGAGTAGGTCGCGCAGCGCCGGTGCGACGGTGGTTCGCTCGAGACGCGATTGACCGCGCACATCGGTCCGATGGTGAAGACGTCCCAGGATCCGCGCGGGCCTCCGCAAACCCAGCAGCGGTGTTCTTTCACCGCGCGCGCCAGCTTGCCTGGCCCGATCACGCGGAAGTCCGGCTTGCCGTCGATCCAGGCGACGAACCAGGGGACCGGATATCCGCGCTCGTCGATCGGCAGGTCGGTCATGTTCTGTGGCAAGGGTGGCAGGTCGTCGCGCATGCGGTGCCTGGTGGGTTGCGTCGCTTCATTCGCCATTTCCATTTCCTCCGCTGAATTCGTTCGAGTCTGCCGCATCGCGTAAGGCGTCCAGCGCGTCGACGAGGCGGTCGCGGTTGCGCTCGCGATAGTCTCCCTGCACCGGTTTTGCGGCGATCTTGGCGCACTCCGGAGAACAGTAAAAAGTGAACTGTTTCGCGAGCGCCAATCCGCAAACTCGGCAAGCTCCCATCACTTCACCTCGCCGATCGCCGCGACCAGCTTGCGCTCGAGTTCCACGATGCGGGTCGTGTTGTTTGCCAGCATGGTTTCCTGGTCGGCGATCAGCTTGTCCTGCACGCCGATGTGCGCGGAGAATTCGTCCAGGTCCTGGTTCGCCTGGATCGCGGCCGCCTTCCATGCGTTAAGTTCGCGGACCGCGGCGTCGATGACGTCCGTGTCGATGAGTTTGGGATTTTCCATTTTCTCAGCCTCCAATTAATTCCGCGCGCGCGTCAGCGCGTGCTTCGGTGATGGGATTTCCTTCAGGACTTTCGCCAGGTCGACCTGTTCGGCCGGTGGCAGCTCGGCTCCGAGCTCGCGCTCGAATTCCGCCTGGCACTCGCTGTGATGGACCGCAATGCGTGAAACGAAGACGAAGCACTTTGCTCCGGCCTCGGTGACGCCGGTCCACACGCGTGCTTGCCGGCCGTCGATGGTGGTCAGTTTATCGGTCGCTTGGATGATGATTCTCATCGTCGCCTCCGGCCTTTGTCGGTGTACGGCGTCCAGTTCGGATTGCCGGCGTTGAGGCGGTCGACCAGCGCGAGGTCGGCGCTTAGATCTCCGATCCTAGTGGATGCGCCGGCGCCGCAAATCATCAGCAGGCACTCGTAATCCGCGCGCGTCATGGTCAAGGTCACCAGGCCGGCGTGTTCGCTGTAGCCAGGATTCATCGCGGACTCCGTCGCTCGTCCTCGACCGCATCCCGTTTTCTGTCGAGGGTTTCGAGCAGTTCGTAGATCGCGTCGGGTGTGAGTTTTGCGTTGAGCTCCGCCAGCTGCAGCGCGACCTCGTAAATCGCGCGAGTGTCGGCGCTGCAGTTGTCGATGACCCCTTTGATTTCGACCGGCGTCAAGACGCACGCTCGGTTTCTCCGGTGAGCGCTTGCAGTCCGTCCTCAGGTGTGACGGGTGCGAGAGTGATTGACCAATCATCGCCGCGGGATTTTCCCGCGGCGATATCCACGCGAATGGTGCGCAGGATCCGCATGGCATGTTCTTCGTCGCGGACCACAGCGTTCACGTAAATGCGAAGTTTTGGCTGTCGTACTGTCATTGCTCGATTTCCCCTTCTTTCGTTTTTGAGCTGCGTTTTGGTAAGGGTTTTCTATTCCCAGCTGAGGTGGTAATTCCGAACCAGCGCGCTGTACGGCGACGGTGGGTTTTTGCCGTTGCTGTCGAGTTGGAACGCGTGGCTCAAATAATCCGCGCTCCCACCTGGTGCGGCAGGCAGCGATACATTGCAGGGATAGACCTTGTCGTCGACGGTGAGGTCGGTGTGCACCGCGGTCCCTGGTTTCGGGATGGCGAAGTTGGCGACCACCGACATCCATTTTTGCGCACCGAGGGTGAGCGGGATCTTCGACGGAATCCACTTGCGATTCACGAAATCGAAGTATGTCCAGAGGCGTTCGCCGGTGTTGGCCTGCCACGCAAAGTTGTAAATCCATCCGGCCGCGGCCTGCTGGCATTCGAACTCGAGGCAGTTGCAAGCGCCGAGATCAGCGATCGATGGAAGTTGCATTTCGAGCGCGAGGCGAAACTTCGTCGCCTTGTTCGATGGGTATCCGTAAAGTTTTCTGTACCAGTAGCCGTTGTTCCACGGATAGTTTCCCTTCGCCGAGAACAGCGCCGGCGTGCCTGGGGTCATTGTGAAAATTCCGTTCTTTTTCCCGCTCGATCCGCCGGAGTCGCCCGAGTTGCCGTCTTGAATCCAGTCAGTCTTGGCTTCGAGATTCAACATCGCATTCGCGAGCGTCGCCTTCGGTGGCACAGGTGGTGGAGGCTGCAGCGCGGCGAGCTCGGTTTGGAGGACCGCGATCTGGGCTTCCAGTGCCGCGATGGTCGTCTGGTCGGTAACTTCAAGCGCGGTCTCGGTTGCGAGGTTGGTTTGGAGCACCGCCACTTGGGCCTTGATTCCGTCAATTACGGACTGTTCTTTCGCTGCGTCGGCCTGGATCTGGGCGGCGTCGTTCGTGATTTCCTGATTGTTCGCATCGAGTGTCATTGGACTAATTTCCCCTTGTGTCGATTTTTGCTGTGTTCTTCCGGCTCCGGTGCCTGCGCGCGTCGTAGCAGCGCGCCGTCCTCGTCGCTAGAAATCGTGAAGTAGATTGCGTCCGGTGGCGACGCCGCTTTGAGCTCGAACTCCATGCGCCGCACCCTGGTTTCCTCGTCGGCGACCTTGACGCCGATCAGCCATTCCGCCCATCCCGCGATCGCCGAGGCGCCGCGCAGGCGCTGGGTCAGGGATCCGGTGTCGGCTTTCGAGTAGTGGTGAACCACTCCGAGGCAGCATCCCGCTTGTTTCTGGATCTCGGTGAGGAGTCCGAGGACCGCGGTCATTTCCGAGTTGTCGTTCTCGTCGGCGGTGTGCAGGCGGTTGAAGACGTCGAAGAGCGCGAATTCGATTTTGCGCAGCGCGAGCACTTCGATCATCTGCGCCAGCAGATCCGGCACGTCGAGTTTGAAATCCGGTGTCTGCTCGCGGGTGTTCACGTACAGCACCGCGTCGCCGTCGAGATCCCGGTGGGGTTGCGACAGCGCCTTGATGCGCCATCCGGTGAGGCCAGGCGTGTCCTCGCGTGAAATCAGCGCCACGCGAATCGGCGCCGGCACGTTGAACTCGAGCCAGGGTCGGCCGGCCGCGAGCGCCAGCGCCATGTCGATCGCCACCCAGGATTTTCCAACCTTCGGCGCCGCCGAGATGAATCCGTTCGCGCCGCGCTCGATCACGCCCTCGATCAGCCAGTCGATTTCCATCTGCACGTTGGCGATCGCGACCTTCGCCGTCACCAGGACCTGGTTCTCGTCCTCCGACGGCCGCCAGCTTTTCGTGTTGCGGATGTGCTCGAGCAATTCGGCCTTGCTGTGGCCCAGGAGGTAATCCGAAACGTCGCCGTGGTCCTCGAGGCCTGGCAGGTTCACCAGCTTCACGCCGGCGGCATAGCGGCTCACCGATTTCGCGACGTGATCGGCGTGCCGGCGGCCGATGTCGTCATTGTCGGGAAAAACCACCACGTGCTTGCCGGCGAAAAACACCGCGTAGTCGTCATGCCACTTGCCTGGTCCGGCGCCGTCGAAGTTGCAGGTCGCGGCCACGCGCACGTTTTTCTCCGCCATGCTGAGATCGAGCGCGGCGACGTTGTCGGCGTCCTTCTCGCCCTCGCAAACGATCACGTCGGTTGCGGTGATCACCTGGTGGAGCCGGTAGAGCGGTTTGGTTCCGTCGACGGATTTGTATTCGTATCCGCCTTTTCCGTTCGGCCGGCGCTGCACAAATCGCTTGCCCGGGTAGCGCAGCTTTTCGAACAGCACCTTGCCGCGCGCGTCGGTGTACTGGTAAATCTTTTCCGGTTGCTGTTGGTAGGCGAACATCTGCTTTTCGCCGAGTAGCTCCGCGACCAGCGCTTTCGCCGACTCGCGATCGGTTTTCGTGAATTTCATTTCGAACGAGACCAGGTCGCCGTCGCCGCATCCTGCGTGACATTTCCAGACGCCCTTTTCCATGTTGATCGAGAGCGAGGCGCTCTTGTCCTCGTGCAGCGGACACTTCGCGTAGATCTGCGCTCGGCCGCCGAGGCGCTGGCCTTTCAGGCGGGTCTCGTAGTACTTGCGCACCAGCTCCGGCGTCAGTTTGCTGTCGCTCATGCGGCCTTCCCCGAGTAGAGCTGCAGCCAGTGTTGAAATTTTTCAGGCGAGCGGAAGATGTACTCCCAATCGCAATAGGCTTTGCCTTTGGTTTTCGGATCCCGGCCCATGTGGAAGTCGTCGGCCGCGAGCTCGTCGACCAGGCCCTTGAGCACGTCGATCGCGTTTTGCTCTTTCGGCTCCTGGAGCTGAGGCCAGAGTTCCGCAAGACGCGCGAGCGCTTGTTTTTTTCTTAGTGGTGTCAGGGTGTACTGCGGAGTTCGATCGATACGCTTTCGGAAGTACTCGAATGTCGCTTCCAAAATTGAATTAAAAACCTTCGCTCGATCGATCGTCGGAGGCTTGTCCTCCGACAAGAGCTCTTGCTGCTCGGGTGGTTGATTCTGTTGAGGTTGTTTAGTTCGTATGGAACGACTTGGGGATATCTCTATAATCTCTTCTTCTCTTATCTCCTCTGTAAAACCAAGTTGTTGATTCGTTGGGACTAAAAAGCATCGCTCTATGAGCGTACGTATGGCGTACCCCACGCGCATCCTCTCCGTAGGTATGACTTGGAGTCGGCGCTCCACGAAACCGACGTCGTTCGGGATGTTCTTCCCGAGCTCGCCGCGGATGCGCTGGATGCCGTCCAAAATGGCGCGCTGGTAGAGCGTGAGTTTTTGAAATTCGACGTCGTTTTCTTTGTTCACGTAGGAGCGGATCCACTTCTCATGGTGCGGTCGGGTCTGCTGGTACTTTTCCCAATTTCTGACCGCTAAAAATTTGAACTCCGAGGTCATCGTCCGATCACCTCGCAGGTCCAGTCACCGTTGCGTGCGCGTTGCCATAGCTGGAACTCAAAAATGGGGAAAAGTTCGGCCGCGGCCTTGATTTTCACGATCGAGTCCTCGGCGGCGTGCGGCCCTTTGGTTTCGTGAAATTCGAGTAGGTCGAGCGCGTTCATCACCAAAAAGTCGGGTTCGTAGGTCATGCCCTTCGCCAGGATGAGGCGCAGCGGCTTGCTCTTGAACCACTGGATGTCGCCGGCGCGTCGCCGCAGCTCGAGGTTGTTCGCGTGCTCGAGCTCGGTGCCGGTCATCACTCCGAATGGCAGGCGCCCTTTAGCGCGCCACAATGCGTTGGTCACTTTTCGTCCTTCAAAATCGCAGGAAAATTCCGCGCGTGCGATGTCGGTTGGGTAGCGGCCTCACCCCCTGGCAACACCGCTACCTGGGAAGGCACCGCACGCGCGCGGATTCGCGATCGGAAAACCGCCTGGCTCTCGTCAGGCGCCGATCGCGAAGCTGGTTAGGCGGTTGGCGCTCCGCCGGCTGCTGGTGCTCCGCCGGTGCCGCTGGTGGACGTGCCGGTGCCTGGGTCGGCCGGTGTGTTGGCGACGATGGCCGCAGCCAGGTCGGTTGCGCTGCCCTTGAGTTCCGTGGTCAGCGCCTGCAATTTCGCAGGGTCGGTGCCGGCCGCGGTGATTTTGGCGGCCAGGCCGTTGATGACGAGTACGGCGCTTTCCTCCAGGTCGTGGTTGGCCTGCGCCTGGGCTGTGAGGTCGTCGAGTTCTGCCATGATTTTGGCTCCTTGGGTTTGCTGAGTTGTGGTGAGTTGCTGGATAGCAGTCCGTATGGCTTTCATCTCCGCGAGGACCGCAGGGTGGAAATTTAAAGTCAGCGTAATCTTCACTTTGCGTGCTCCGTACCCTGGTCGGGTTTCTTCGTCGACGCCGGTCGGTCGAAGTTGCCGGCGTTCTCCGGCCCGACCGGGATCATCTCCGTCTTGAACAGGTCGTCCGTTTCGCCCTGGTCGGTTGGCCTAGCCTGGTCGGTCACAGCGCCCGACACTGGCTCAGATTTCGTCTGAGCGGCGTCGCCGCCGGCAGTCTGGTGCTGGGAGCCCTTGCTTTCGGCCGCGGCCGCCTTTTGGCCCTTTTGCTTCAGGCTGTCCTTGAGGCCGGAGGTCCGGCTGCCAGCGGTGGTACCGGCCGGCGCCTGGTCGGTTTTCTTGCCCAGGACCGCCTCGCGTGCCTCGATGATCTCTGCCCAGGTGGTTTGTCCGTCGCGCAGCGCGGTCCAGATTTGGCGGAGGTGCTTCAGGGTGGCCGGATCCAGGGTTTGCATGTCGGTGCCGGTGTAGGCCTTCAGGTCCTCGACGCGGATTCCCATTTGGAAAAAGCCATCGATGAGGCGCTTGCGCTCGCCGTCGGGATCCTTCGCCGCGCGATCCTCGATTATCTTTTCGATCAGTTCGCGGCACTCGTCGAGCATGCCGCCGTCGACCAAGCGCAGGCCGAGCGAGCGGATGAGTTTCGAGGTTAGCGCGGCCTCTTTGGTCGCCAGGTCGTCCTCGGAGGCCTCGACGATGTAGACCACGTCGCCGAAGGAATTCACGCGCTGCGCGAGCGCCTGCTGACCGTCGCGCAGTTTCTTCCGTTCGACGGTTTTCTGCAGCACGATCGTCCGGTCGAAGGTGGTATTCGTCTCGAGGTCCGAGACGGTCACGCGGATGAGGCGCCGCTCCTGGTCGTCGAAAATGACCACCGACTCGGTGGCCGTGTTGCCCATCTCGCGCAGCGCCGCCTGCACGAACTGGATCGACATTCCGGTGATCGGCTTATTGCTTCCACCGCGGCCTGGCAGCGAGTACATCGCCACTTCGGCGAATCGCGGGTTCGCGCAGCAGCGCAGCAGGTGTTGCCGGACCTGGTCGGGATCCCGGGGAAAATCGCGCGCTTGCGCGAATCGTGCGCGCACCAGCTCTTTCGCTTGTACGGCCAGCGCTACGGCCGCCATCTGGTTCGCGCTGCTTACCAGCCCGAGGCCACGGTTCTCGCTGTCGACCTGGTCGCGCTGTGGCGCGCGAGATGCGCTGAGAATTTCGCCCTTCTGTTCTTCCGTTCTGATTGCCATCGTTTCCTCCGAAAATTTATGCAGTTGTATGCAGCTTGAAGATGTCGACCTTCGCGTCGACCAGGATGAATCGCGTGCTTGGGCAGTACTTTTCGAGTTGCTCTCGGAACCGATCCACGAATTCGCGCGGCATCGGCCGGTCAAACCGCAGCAGGTAGGTGCATCCACTGAGGATCTCTTTCGCGGATTCGACCGGCGCTTCTGGTAGCAGCTGTTTGAATTTTTCCGCGTCCATCTCAGGCCTCGTCCTTGGCGCCGGCGGCCGCGGTCTTTCCGTCCATCTTTTCCTTCATGGCCAGCGCGAGGCTCTCGGGAAACCACTTCGCGCCAGGGACCGTCGGGCAGGCAGTTTCCTCGCCGTGCTGGTCGTAGGCTTGTTTGCAATTCGCGCAGAGTTCCGGCTCCGCCGGTGTCGGCGCCGCGGGTTTGGTACCAGGCTCGGCGGTTTCAAAGTTCGGACCGTCGCCGCCGTACAGCTTCTCGAGATCCACCAGGTCGGCGTCGGTGAAGAGGTGGGCCTGCATTTCTTCGTCGGCCATCGGCTGGTCGTCCTCGACGATCGATCCGTCGTCGACGCGCAGGATGCGCTTGCGTCCTGGTCGCGGGATGTTGTAGCGGACGAGGCATTCCACCAGGCGGTCCTCGCCGCGCGCGAGGATCTCTTTCGACAGCTGTTTGCGCCGGCTGTCGATGGTATCGATTTCCTCTTTGCGTTCCGCCGCGTCCGCTTTGGCCGCGTCTTTTAGCCTACCGATCTCGATCGTGGTTTCAGCCAGCTCGTCGCGCTTGGAGTCGAGTTCTTCCGCTGTGAATTCGTGCCGTACTTCGCGTTTCAGTTTCCGCATGTTTCCTCCGAAAAAAGTTATGCAGTTGTATGCAGTTAGGTCGTGTCGTCGCCGGCGGTCGGCACTTCCTCGACAGGATCCCATTCGCTACGAATCGTTCGGCCGGCGCCGAGTTCCTTCTTGAGTTGCACAAACGCGCGCTCCATGTTCGAGCGGATCCAGGCCTCGTCGCCGGTGTAGGTGAGGGTGCGTTTTACGGTGAGTCGTTTCATGCCGCGAGCTCCGTGATCTCCGGTGCAACGAAGGCGATGCACGAGCACAGCGGCTCGAGGCAGTGTCGCGAGACACAGCGGAATGGTTCGGTAGCGGATTTCCATCCGAGGTGGATCTCTTGCCCCTTGCAATGCACCGAGCTCGAGTGACCGCAGCGCGCGCAGCTCATGCCACCAGCTCTTTCAGCGCCGCGCGCATCGCGAGCTCGGCAGCCTCGACCGCGTCGGCCGCATCGAGGTCGCCGGCGAACGTCGCCTTCAGGTATGCCGCGCGTTGCGCTGGTTCCGAGTGCTCTTTGATCGCCTGGTCGCCAAGTTCGATGATCTGGTTAAATTTGCGCGTGTCGGCGACCAGTTCGATGAGTCGCAGGAAGGCTGCCTTCCAGTCGGTGGCGCGGCCTGGTTTCGAGCGCACCATCGTGAGTTTGAAGCTCGGGTCTTGTGCGCTCCGGTTTTCGCCGATCGCGGCCATGATGAAGTTCTTCGCCATCTGCTCGCGCTCCTCGAGCATTTTCTGGACCTTGCGAACTTTGTAGAGGTCCTCCGCCGCGCTGCGCAGTTCGCCGGCGATGGGAATCACGCGGTCGGTGCCGGTGGCGAACTTCTTTGCGAGGTAGGCGCCGTAGCGATCGCTGGAGTCGAGCGGTGGCTCTTTGTCGGTGGCGACGTAGTCGTGCCAGAACTGCAGGCCGGCGTCGACCATCATGTCCTCGAGCTCGAGGTCGCGGTGCACGTGGTAGATCTCGCAGCGGTTGCCGCCGAAGAGCACGGCCAGGTCCCACCGCTCGAGGCCGGTCACCGCCATGTACCAGGCGCATTGAATCAGGTAATGCTCGGGCAGTTCGTCGGTGCCTGGTTCGCCCCACAGCGGTCCCTTAAAACCGGCGTTCTTGATCTCGAGGCCGCGCGGTTGTCCGACCACCAGGCGGTCCGGCGAGCCCAGGATGATCGGGTGCTTGTCGTGTTGCAGGATCCCGACGTCGCCTTTGAGCGCGTACCTGGTCACTTCGCTGTAGCGCCGCGCGATTAAATCCTCGAGCGCGTTGCCCCACCACAGGTACTGCGCGTCGTTGTCGATCGCGTCGAGCAGGTGGGTGCGTTTAGTTTTGGCGAGCCACACGTCGATCGGCCGGATGTACGGCGACTTGCCGAGGATGCCGGCGATGTCGCTGCCACCGATGCCGGCGCGGCGTGACTCGAGAAATTCTTTACGAATGTCTGCTACGGCCATTTCCCTGGTTCTCCGTTTTGTCGAGGTACTGGTTCAGTCTGGTGGCGCAGACGGTGGCGATCACGCCGGCGATCGCGGCGACGCCGTCGATCCATCCCGCGTGGTACCAGACGGTGGCGATCGCAATCACCACCGCGAGCTCGAGCGCGATCGCCAGCGCCGCTTCGTGTCGGCGTCTCATAGCGAGCCCCTCCGCAGCGTGAGGTTCTTCAGCGCTTCGTGGAATCGCACATACGCCGAGCACAATTCCGCGGCGTCGTCGGCCGCCTCATCGTCCTTTGGTTCCGATCCCGACGTGGAGCCCTCGAGGTACCCGTACTGCAGGTTGCGCGCGACGGTGAGCGCTTCGATCGCGGTGTCGAGTTCCTGCGGCGAGATCTCGATTTTGCCTATCGTTTCTTTTCTCATGCGCCACCGCGCTTCGCGTTGCGGCCGCGGTTGGCGCGCCACCAGGTGCGCTTCTTTTCTCGCAGCACGTCGAGGCTGCAGTCGTCCGAGCAATAGCGCTGGTTCGGAGTTTTCGCGACGAAGCCCTTCGGGCATGTTCGCCGCGCGCAGGGTTGCTGCAGTTGGTTAGCAAGGTACAAACCAAATTCGAGGCGCTCGATTATGTTTCGCTTCGGTGCGCTCTGTTCGATGTCGAGCATCACGCGCTTCAGCGCGACCCATAGTTTCAGCGCGGCCTTGCCCTTCGTTGCCACCAGCTGCGCCGCCGCCGTGGCGCGCGCTTCTGTGTCGGGTTCGAGCTCGGGGATCTCAAGCCGTGGCATGGTCCCTCCGCTGTTTCCCGAGGCGGCTCGAGACCTCAGCCACCAATCGCGCGGCCGCTTCGTCCCAGGCCCAAATCGCGCTTTTCTGGTGGCCGCTCAGTCGAACCATCGTGTGCGGAGATGGCGGGTCCTGATCGGTGCGCAGGCGGAGGATGATGGTCAGCTTTCCCTCGCGTCGCGCCAGCGCGCCAGGGTAGGTTTGCTTTACAAAGTTTTCGCTTTCGGTCATTTCCCGTTCTCCCAAAAGAAAATCGCCGGCAGGCCCTGGTCGGGTCGGTCGGCGTGTGTTCAGTCGCTTGCGGCGCTCAGGCCGGTGGTGATTGGCAGGTAGATCGCCGCATAAGCATCAGTGACCGTGTGGGGATGGACCACGGTGCCTAGGCGATTGTCGCCTGCGAAAACCGCGGGTGCCGCGGTGCTCTGCGCCGCCGGCAGCAATCCGGCGAGGCGAATCCCGCTGATTACGTAGTTCCGGCAGACGATCTGCGGTGCCGCCGCGGTCAGGATCCGGCGCTTGTCCTGGTCGCTCAGGATGTGCCAGCGCAGGAAGGGTTTGAGGACCTCCGCCAGGCGCTGCGGCGTGACCGCGCTCACCGCGGCAGTTTGTCGCAGCGCTTGCTCGAGCTCCACGGTATCGCGCGCGATCGCTTTCAGTTTCGCGTCGCGGTCGTTCGCTGAGGTGTGTCCGGCTTCGTAATTGTCGAGCACGCGGATCCGGCGATCGCGCAGCTGTCGGAGGTCGTGCTGGATCCGTTTCTCGTTCCGCGCTCCGGCGTTGCCGGTGTTCATGGCGACAAAGGCGTCGACGATCCGGCGGAGGAAAGACATCGAGGTCAGGTCGCGGCCGATGAGCTCGTCGAGCAAGCCCTCGAGTTTCAGTTTCTGCTGGTGCGGTGCGGTGCAGTGTCCGTGGCGCTTCTGCTTGCAGATGTAGTAGCGCCTGGTGGATCCTTCGCCGTAGAGGCGGTGGCCGCACTCCTGGCAAAAAACAAAACCGGCGTAGGTGTAGAGATGCTGGTTCGGTGCTCCGGCCATTTTCCAGTGGTTCTTCGCTTTGAGCTCCACCAGGCGTTGCACGTGGTCGAAGGTTTCGACGGAGATCAGCGGCTCGATGTCGACGCCGTCGTACTGCATTCGGGTTCGGATGATCTCGTCGGGTTTGCGCATGACCTTGGGACGCTCCGCCTGCCTGCCGTCGGTCGCCATGCGTCGCGCGCCAGGTCGCTGGTCGCGCATTTTCGAGTAGACTCGCCAGCCGGTATAGACCGGGTTGCGAAGAATGCAGCGCAAGGTAAGAGGGTTGAAGTCGCAGCGTCTCGCCACCTCAGCGTAGCTCACGTCGCCGCCGTCGAACATCAAAAAAGCATTCTTGATGCGTTCCGCCGGTGAGGTGTACCTCCAGCCGTGTCCCTTTTCCCAGGTCACGCCGGTTGGCAGAGTGTTCGGCGCTCCGACGTGGATCCCGCGGCGCCGCTTCGCTTCTTTGCCGCGCCACATGTTCTTGACCAGGGAGCGGAGTTCCATGCCGGCCAGCGCTCCGCGCAGGGTGCCGACCAGCATGCCGTCCTCGGTGTTGAAGTCGATGGGTCCGTCGGGCAGGTAGAGAACCGTGGCGCTGTCGGCGAGCGCGTCCAGGACGACCGCCAGGTCGCTGTTTCTCTGCGAGCGGATCACCCGCGAAAACATCGCGCAGATCAGGCCTTCAATTTCCGGCCGCGCGATCCACTCCAGCAGTTCGCCCATCTCTGGACAATGCAGGGTGTTGGCGCCACTGACGTCGACGATCTCGAATCGTCGCACGATTTTGAGGTCATGCTGCTTTGCAGTTTTTTGGTTCGCGTCCCTCTGGGAATTCAGTCCTTCCCGATCCACGCCGGCCTGGTTCGCGGTGCTGACTCGTATCAGCTCGATTGCTTTCTTCGTCGTCATTTCCCTGGTTCGGTGCTGCGGTTGATGTTTCCGGTTTCAGCCCTGCGAGCGCTCGAGCGCAGACCATCGCGGCTGCGATGTCTCCACGCAAGAAGCACTCGCGCATCGTGAGTGTGAGTTGCGTGTCGCGCTTCGCTATGTCGAGCGCGGCTTCCATGAGCCCTTCGTTTCCTTGAGGCGTGTCGTCCTCATTCGTCATTTGGGGAAGATCTCGCTCTTCTTGGGTGGAAATAAATCGGCGTGGAAATCGCGTCAGGTCTATCGCCATCGCGGGAGTATGCCTGTAGGGATACAGGAGACTCCTGAGTTCGTCAAGCCTATAGGTGTACCCGAAATGAAAACATTTTATCGTTGCTGTGGAAAAGTCTGGTAGCGACCGGCCGCGCGCTGCTAGGATGCGCCCTGTGCCGGCCTGCAGTTTCATTTCCCCTGCAGCGCTCGACATGCATTGGAACGGGCCACCGACCTCAGCCCTCGGTGGCCCGTTCTGTTTTGTTCTGGAAACAGAACGGGCGGCTGCAGGTTTTTGTTCTGGAAACAGAACGCGGTCGAGCAAAAAAAAGACGCCGCTCAGTCGCGCAGGATTTCGACGCAGGCCGTGAGCACGTCGCCGTGTCTCCCATAGGAAGTCGCCAGCTGCTCGATGAGGTCGATGGTCCTCGGCACCAGCTTGTAGGTCGCGGCGCCTACGCAGTCGGCTTTGACGAGCTCCGCCGGCAGCTTGATGGGTTTCGTTCGCCGCACCAGGAGTTCGGTGCCGACCTGGAGGGTCCGGCCGCGGGATCCGTATTTCGGCGCCAGGCGTTTGATCGCTTCGATGATCGAGGGATGCAGGCGGTAAGTTTTCGAGACGGTCAGAGGCGTCTTGGGGATGGGTTTGCGCTTTGGCATGGCCATAACTTACCGGAAAAACCCTGAGGCATACAAGCGATTAAGGCGGTTTATTTGCTGCCACCTCCGGGGATACCCTAAGGTGCCCCATCCGGCAGCTGGTTCAGTCGAAATGGGCCTTCAGGTCGTGCTCGATGTCGTCGGCCGCCTTGCGCAGCAGCGCTGGCACTCCTGCCAGCATCAGAGGGTCGTCGGCCGCAAGGCTGAAACCGGATCCGCGATCGCCCTGCAGCACGATCAGCAGGACGGCGTGTGGTTCGCCGCCCTGCGTCGCATCAAACGCCATCTCGCATTCAGGATCGTAGATGCCGCCGTCGCCGATCGTCACGCTGTCCCTTCACGTTTACGTTTTGAGGAAGTGATTGGCAATCACGACGAGGCTCATGACGAGTCCTATCAAACCGCCAAAGATGGTCATACTTCCCCAATGCCTGCTGTCAGTCTTCCCCCGCATCAATGCAACTAGCACGACTGCCCACATCCCACTGAGGAAAAACATCAGGCCAGCTTGCATCGGATGGCGGTGCCATACCAAACTGCCGGACTCAGCGAGGAAGAGCGCTAGTAATCCCACCGCCATAACGCGCATGTTGCGAAGCGATCGAGTTGGATTCGGATTGGTCGCTAGCATGACAGCATGTCTCCTACAACCGTCATTCCCGCGCCAGCGAGCAGCAGGGCTATTCCGATCTCTGGGTTGGCGGCGATCACCGACAATTCAAAAATCGTTTGGAAAGACAGCGCGAAGCCGGTTGCTAATCCTAGCCCAGTGGTAAACATGCCGCCGAACAGCAATGCTCCGCATGTCCAGTGAGTCACTGTCTTGCCCAGGCTCGTCCAATCGATCAGCATCGCTGCCACTTCGTTCATGCGCGGGGCATAGCTGCCATTCTTAATCATCGTCGAAACGTTCGCCAAGTACGGGTTCGAGTTGGCTTTGACGCGAGCGGCCTCGAGTTGCTGGGTCAGCGTCGGATGCACGCCGAAGGTCGAATGCACTCCGCCTGCTACCAGCATGTCGTGGCCATGAGCGACCAGCGAGGCTGGAATGGTCGGGATAATATTCGGCACAAAGTACAAGCCACGGTTCGCGAATCGAGTCGTGCCGATGAAGCTGTGTAGGGCACCCATCTTCAGCCCGAATGCTGCTACGGCTGGACCATTGAGACTCAGCGGGTTTGCCAGGATCGCATTCAGTGGAGTGACCATCCCTGTAATCAACGAACGAATGTACACGACGTTGCCGTTGATCAGGCTCGGCTGATACCCGTCGTTCGGTGGAGGACACCCATTACTGCCGCTCGCACCAACGATGCAAGTGACGTCTTGCGCGGTCAGGTTCGGCAGGACGATCGCTCCGGCCGCTAGTCCGAGCGCGCCCTTGCCGATGTTCGCCATGAATTTTCGACGATCCGTTGCGTTCATTGTGTTCCTCCTGTTTGAGTTCATGCTGTCACTTCCATTTCGGGTTCATGGTGGAAGCTGGCACAGCGCACGCAGTAGCGTTGTGCGATGTCTTGCCGGCGGCTGCTGGTCGTTCCGCAGAGGTGGCAGGTGATGGTTTCCTGGTCGCCGCCGACGCTGTAGGTTCCCATCGCGCGCGCGATCTCCGGCAGGATTTTTGGCAGGTTGTCGTCGGTCCAGGCCTCCGTCTCGAGGTAGCTGTCGTCCCTGGTTTCGATGTACTCAATGCGCAGTTTGCGCCGACGGTCGTCCAGGCCGTCGACGGTCAGCTTGAATCGATCAGGGTTTTCGGCGAAGCGCTCCGGCAGGGGAATTAAAAGCATGCGCTGCTCCGATCGCGCCAGGCCGAGTACTTCGACCGCCTGGTCGAAAGATGGATCCAGCAGCCAGCGCTTTTCCACGATCGCCACCAGGTGTCCGTTCCAGGTCGCTCCGTCGCCGAAGCTATAGCGCTGTCGTCGGCCGGCGGTCGCGAGTTCTTCTTCGGTCACGCCGGAGGCGTAGATCAGCTTGCTGTCCGGCAGGGTCACGACCATCTTGACCGGCCGCGGCGCCGCCTGGATCCCGAGCAGGCCGAAATAATCGCAGGTCAGCCTGGTGGCGCCAATGCAAGAGTTCGCGCGCATGTACTTGCGCTGAATCGGTCGCGCGGTCCGGCAGTAGTGCTCGAGGAGATCGTCCGGTCGTTTCACGCGCGCCGCCAATTCGCTCCGCAGCTGGCTGCTTCCTTGAGCTCGAGGCGCTCGAGCTCCGGCAGCCAGTACATCAGGCGGGTTGCGAACCAGGCGACGATGATCTCGCTGGTCGGGTTCTCGAGGCCTGGTACGTCGTTCAGGTGATGGTGATCGACGAGTTTGAGTTGGACGGCCATTGCGTCCTCGATTTTCTCGAGCATGCAGATGATGCCGTCGGCGTTAGGTTCGCCGGCGACGATCACGCGTAACTGGTAACTGTGGCCGTGAACCCGCCGGCATTGATGGCCGTCCGGCATTTTGGGCAGGACGTGCGATGCTTCGAAGTGAAAATCTTTCCAGAGCTCGGTCATTTCCCGTTTCCTCCTGTTCAGCCATGTCCCTTCAGATTAAGAACCACCTCTGGGATTACGTCAAGCCCAGAGGTGTACTTTATTTTCGGTCGCTTCCCTGGGGTTTACGCTTGCCGGTAGATTGCGATCAGGAAGGTTGCCAGCTGGTAGGCGACGACCAGGCCCATGCAGGTGTTGAAGATGGCCAGGCCGGCGACGATGATCAGCGCGGCGTTCTGTACGCCGTGCTCGGGTTGGCGTTGCTGGTAGGTGACGCTCATCGGTAGAGACCATGGCTCTTCGGTTGGCCGCTCTCCATCTTGAGCGCTTGTGCGCGCTGCATGACCGCGCTCTGCTGTGCCGCGCTCAATTGCTCGAAGCCCAGGCCCTTGCCGATCTCCTGCAGTGCTTGCTTGAAGAACCCCGTGTCCATCTCTCAGCCCCTCTGTACTAGGGGAAAGAGTAAACCCAGAGGTGTACACAACGCAAGCCAAAGAAATACCCAGAGGTGTACTGGCCTAACGGCCCTTAGCGAGGAGGTAACGGGACGTGCAGGTTCGGTGGGACGGTCAGATTTCGCGGGTCATTCGGGGAAAAGGAAAGCAGGGTATCGAAGGCGCAATACCGGCCGAGGACGCGTGCCCAGCGTGCCGGTCCGTTCGGCCGCGTGTCGACGTGGATGAAATCGCCGTCGTAGGCCCCGATGCCGCCTTTGGCGAAGGCAGGGATCTCGAGCGCGAGCTCGTAGGTTTCTTCCATGGTCAGGCCTGGGATCCGGAGGTCGGCCGCCATCGTATTTTGGCCGCCTGGGATGAAGAGGTGCTCGCTATGTCCGACTCCGCCGGCCGCGGCGTTGTGCTTCGGGCAGCGGCAGGCGTCGTCGATCACGACCGGCTTGCCGGCCGCGTTGCGTAATGCGTCCAGCGCGGTGACGAGCGTGTCGTCGACCTGGCAGACGCCGCAGCAGTGGCAGGCAAGCTCCGCCTCGGTGAAATGCTCCGAGGCCTTCATGCGGTCGGTGGCGAGAGCGGTGTCGGGTTCGGCAGCAGTGCGAGCACCGACTCCGCGGTGATCGGCGTGCCGGACGAGGCGCTCCATGCGGCGAGGCCCTTCGCGGCCAGCTTCGCTATTTCCTCGACGAGCGCGGCCTCGGGTGCGATCGCGGGATCGAGGGTTTCGATGGTGGTGAGGATGAGGTCGGCGGATCCGGCGACCTCAGAAACGTAAGTTGAAACTTGCGCGACGGTCGGCTTGTTCATTTCGTCACCGCTTTGGTTTGCAGGTAAAGCGCTTTCACTGCAGCGATCAAATTGGGAAGCGCTGCGAGGGTTGCGTTGACGGTGGCCTGGGAGGAGGTGAGCGCGGTCGTGCTGCCTTTGTTCGCCTTGATGCCTTCGTAGGCCGCGAGCGATTGCACGGCTGCGACCTGGCCGGCTTTGGCCTCATTGATGGCCGCGAAGGAAACCGCGGTTTTCGGCAGCGCTCCGGACTCGTAGTCGGCCTGCGCCTGGTCGACCACTGCCTTCGATGCGGCGAGCGATTGGTATGTTTGGCGCTCCCAATTGGAGCAGGCGAAGCCGGCGAGCAGGATCGCGATCGCGACGGTCGACGTGAACTTTACGACGGTGCGTCTTTTCCGCATGGAGAACTCCGATCAGGGTTTCGCCGCTGGTGCGGTGAGTTGCGGCTGCAGCAGGTTCGTCCACGTTCCGTGGATTCCCGCTGCTGAGGCAATCGCGAGCACGACGGCGAGGAGCGTGCCGGTCGAGAATAACTGCCCAGGCTGTGCGGTGGCAAGGATGCCGGTCGCGTTGAGCACGACGTTCAGGCCGAGTGCCCACCATCCACCGAGTTTGGGAAAGAATTTCTTGATGGCTTGCACCAGCGCGAACACGACCGCCGCGATGGCGATCACTTTCATTTCAGGTGTCATGGGTTTGTCCTTATTTTGCCAGATGGTAAATCGAGATGACGAGCCCGATCGCGGTGAGGATCATGTTCGCGACGATGACGAAGCCGGCGAGGATCATGCCCTGCCCGATCCCTTTGCCGTGCATCGCGCTCTCGCCGAGCGCGACGACACTTAGTTTCGAATTCACGCCGTCGACCTGGATCTGCATTTGTTTCGATCGTTCATCGAGTTGATCGCGATCGATGAGCGTCGCGCGCTGCGAGTTGAGGGTGGCGACGGTCACGTCGCATGATTCGAGCCGTTGGTTGACCGAAGTTTCGGCCTTCGTGATCGCCATCTGCATGAGGTCATGTTCGTGCCGGTGCGAGATCCATCGTTCTTCCCAGAGTTTTCGCTCCGCCGTGTAGCGCTCGTCCATCAATCTCGCGAGCCCATCGAGCGCCTGTTTTAAATTGGCGCGGCCCTCGCGCTCGCGCTCATCGAGAAGTTTGTCGAGCGCGGTGTGTACATCGGAATGTGCATCCCAGCGCTGGACGATGCTGCGCTCCAGCGCAGACCAGCGAGCGTCATCGAGGCGCCGATTGTTGGCGAGCACGGAACTCGGAGGCGGGTTGGTATTGATGTCAGGCATGGGTGCGCGCGCTTAGGTCACCGACATAAACGTGCTCGGCGAATTCTGATTGTTGTACGAGGCCAGCGCCCAGGCCGCGGTGCGTGCCACCGTCGAAATGCGGACCTCGCAGATCACTCCCGCGGTGTAGAACGAAGTCGAGTTGACGAGCCGGCCGATGGTGAGGTTGCTGCTGGCGGCCGAAGGCATGGTCACCGTGGTGGTGAAATTTCCGCTCTGCGCCGCTCCGTCGACGTACTGCGCCCAGTTCGCGTAGATGGATGGATCTCCGTTAAGCACGGCGGTGATGTGATGCCACGATCCCAGGCCCACGCCGGTCACGCTCTGCGACCGAATCATGCTTTGCGTGCCCGAGTTATCCATCGATTGGCTATAGCCAGCGTTGTAGTAGTAAAGCTGGAATCCGTCGTCGGTCGTTCCGGTGTTGCTCACCAGCATGTCGAGGATGTGCGGGACGGAGGAGATGTTGGCCCATAGCTCGCAGGAAAACGTGGTGCTCGGCGAGTAATAACTTGCGCCGCAGTCGATCGCATCGCCCGAACCATTAAATGAAGCGCCGCCGAGAATCACTCCCGCGGCCGGCGCCGCTCCGCTCGTTGTTCCGCTGGTGCCGTCGACGGAGTTCTTCAGCGACAGCGTGCTCGGCGTGCCGAGGTGATAGACCGCGCTGTATCCGTTCGACCAGGTGCCGGGCACGTTCTCTTGCGAGGTGGTGATCGCGGCGTTGCCGTAGAGCATGTAAAGCACGGTGTCGGCGGAGGACGAAAGCGCCGGAACTTTCACGTAGAAAACCACCGTGCCGGTGGTCTGGTCGTAGGTGCCGATCTCGAAACTGTAAGGCGTCGCGCCGGCGGAATCGGCGGCGAAGATGATGTCGAAGCCACTCGCGCTGGTGACCGCTCCGCCGTTCGCGATGGTCTTGAGGTCAGCGAAAGTGCCCGAGACGACGAGAGGAAAATCCGTCACGCCGCCGCTACCGATCTTCGTGTGATCGACGGTGATGGTCTTGAATGCCGACCAGGCGCTGCCTCCGCCTCCGCCGTGCTGAATGCCGGCGATCGCGCCCATCATGGAGAGGGAGATCATCTCAGCACCTTCCCTCGAGGGTCCACTCGTCGGTGGCGCGCTTCTGAATCGTAACCATGCCGTACTGCGCTTGAATGATCAGCGTGCCTGGGGTTCGGATGGTCACGCCGGCGCCTGCAGTGATGGTGGTCGCTCCGGCGCCGTATTGGCGGATGACGATGGTCGCTCCGATCGCGAAGGCGACGGCGGAGTTCGGTGGAACCGTCAGGGTGTTGGCGCCGGCGACGTTCATCTCGACGATGTTCTCGTTATCGCCGAGCACCAGGGTGTAGCTGGCAGTTTGGGTATTGATCGTCGGGTTCGTCGCGCCGCCGCTCGGAGTGACGTCGTCCCAGGTGGTCCCGTTGTCGCGCAGGATCTGATGCGTATCGCTTGCGAAGAAGAGGCGGCCGAAGATGCCGGCGGCCGGCAGCGCGGAGTAAACGTCGCGGATGATCATGTTGCCCAGGTCGCTCATTTAATTTGGGACTCCTAACACGACGACGATGTCGCCGCCGGCAAAGATGAAATTTCCGTTTCCGTCGGTCAGTGGCTCGGCATGCGTGCCGCCTCCGCCTCCGCCACTCGGTGTCACCCACGCAACATCGCGGTCGGTACCGCTGACCTTCGCCAGGACCTGGCCGGTCGCTCCGCCGGCCGGCACGTTGGAGGAAGCATCCGGTCCGGCGCCGGTGGTCGGTACCGGCGTCACCGTCGGTCCGGTCGCGGTGATCACTTCTGCGCTCCGGCAGGCCATGGTGATCACGCGCAGGGTGCCGTCGTGGTTTGCGAACCAGCCGTCACTCGAGCTCGAGGTTTCAAACGAATTGATGGTCACGGCGCCGGTCGTCGGGTCGACGCCGACCTGTTCGACGACCATGCGGTTGTGATTGTCGCCGGCGTATGGTCCGGTGTCGACGAAGTCCCAAATGTAGGTGAGCTCGCCGCGCGCGTAAGTGTAGCCATCGATCGGCGAGGTCGGAAGTGCGACGGTGTCGCCGTGCGCGTGCGTGCCGGTGAAGAATTCCGGCGTGCAGTACGCTTCCTCGATGTTCTTTTCGACCTGGAGCATGGTCGAGGCCTTCAGCGGGTCGCCCGGGTAAAACGTCGCGTCGGGGATCTCTGAGAAGGAATCCGCGACTCCTGGGATGACCGCGGCCGAGGTGGTCACCGTCATCACCACGAATCCTGAATTGTCGCCGAAGGTTCCGCCGTCGTTCATGCCGAGCGAGAGGCGGGTCGCTCCGGCCGGCGCCGTCAGGGTGCCGCTATCGAGGCCCACCACGAACGGGGTTCCGACGACCGTGCCGGCGCTGTCGACCCAGGCGCCGAGCATCGCGCCTGAGTTCACCGTCAGGCCGGTGCAGTAGTAGCTTGGCGGTCCGGTACCGCTCGGTGTGCCTGGTGGGATGGGAGCGCCGGCGTCGCCGAGGCTGGTCAGGTTCGGTGTGGGACCTTGCCCCCAAAGGCCCGAGACGAATTGCACGCGGTAGGTCGCGCCGACAATTACCGGCACGGCGATCGGTCCGATGCCGCCGATCCACATTCCCGAGAATTGTTTAGTCGAGTCGCGCCATGGGCAGGCCAGTCCTGGCACGATGACGGTGTTGCCGGTCCTCGAGCAAAACGCGAAGACGGCGACGCGGCCGGTGCCATAGTCCGTCTCGCCGCTGAGGTCGTATTGAACTTGCGTGGTGACCAGGTAGGTCGCCGAATTCACCGACGTCGCCCAGCCCTTCAGCTGTCCCTTGCTCATGGCCGGCGGAGTTGCGACCGGCGGCGTCGCTCCGTTGTCGTCCATCGTCCAGCGCAGTGAGGTCATCAGCGCGATCTGCCCAGGCTGGTATGCGTATCCGTCGATCGGGGAGACCGGCGCCGCGCAGGTGTCGCCGTTCGAGTACTCGCCCAGGTAGATCACCTCGGTGAAGGCGATGCCGGCTTTCGCCGAATTGTTCAGGTCGTCGAGCAGCTGCTGAGTCAGCGCTTTGTCGGTTGCGAAATCGGTTGACGGATGTGCGACGAAGTACGGCGTCGCCGCCATGACGAGCGAGGTGCGCTGTCGCTGCGCGATCGTCCACACCTTGAGGTATCCGTCGGTCGTGTTGGCTTGCCGGTCCTTGTGATCGTCATTGCCGCGATATCCGACCGCGGTGGTCACCAGGCCGGTCGCCTGGTCGACGTTGAAGGCGAGGTACCACACCGTCCATGGCGGTCCGTTCGACGCCCACCCGCTTGCAGGGTTGCCGGTGGAATGCGAGCCCCAGCAATAATTCAGCTCGTCCCTCGAGTACTGGTATCCGTCGGCCGGCGAAATCGGAAGCGCCACGGTGTCGCCGTTTTTGTACCAGGCTTGGAAGACCTCGAGGCGAACCATGCCGAAGGCCGCGTTACTCGAGATGCGGCCGAGCAGCAGGCCGAGCGCCGGCTGGTCGTGAAGCAGCGCGCTGTCGGCGAGGTCGGCGAATCCCGGGATTGCGGAGAGGATGAAGGTCATCGTTTACCCGAGGATATGCGCGGTCGCTCCGTCGCTGTACTTGCCGGTGTCGTCGCTCATGAACATGTACTTCGCTTTGTCCGGCGAGCTCGCCGTCGTCCAGTCGTCCTCGCCGGTCGGTGCGATCAGGAAAAGTCCGAAGCTCGAGAGGTAGGTCGCGTCGAGCAGCGTGACCATGCAAAGGCCGGTGTTGAACTTGATCGTGCGATCGAGGACCTCGAAAAGTTTAGCGGTGATGCCCATCACGCCGGCCTGGCGATCGGGGACGTTCGGATGGGTGACCGCGACGATGTCGCCTGGTTCGAGCCGGCAGGCTTGCCAGTGCGCGTCCGGCGCATTCTGGTCGAACTTCAAGTTCTTGAATCCGTAGCGCATGAAAACCATGCGCGCCACCAGGTGCGCGGTGCTGAAGCCCTGGAAGGCCGAGCGCATGCCGTCGCTGGCAATGGTCAGCTCGCCGTAGGTGTCGTACATCGCGACCGATGGTCCGTAGCTTTCGGTGTCGTTCGATCGATAGTTGCTCGAGCCCGAGGCGTCGGCGTCGAACTGAAAAAGCACCGTGTTGACCATGTCGGTTTGTTCGGCGACCGGCAGGGTCGTCCAGGTCGAAGGTCCGAGGGTCTGGACCGCCACAGGTCCGGCCAGCGGATAGAAAAATTTCACCGAGATCTTGCCGGCGGAGTTCACCCACATGTATCCGCCGAGAGGCTTCATGATTTGGTTCTTGATGAAGTCGGCCGCGGCTGGTGGCGCGGTGAGGTGGAAGAGAAAATTTACGCCGCTGAAGATCGTGTCTCGGTAGGCCTCGATGGTGGCCACGTCGTAGAAGCTGGTCGTCAGGCCGACCTCGGTGCCGAGGATCTCGAGCAGCATGTCCATCGGGTTGCCGTTGAGGGTGCGCGGATTGCTGCTGTCGGTCGGGTTGCCGCTGTCGCCCTCGGTGTAAATCACCTTCGCCAGCTTCGTCGACGTGTCGCTGCAGAGGAAGTAGTACTCGGTGTTGCCATTGTTGCTGGCGACGCTGTCGATATATCCGGTAAAGAAAACGGGAAAGTCGGTGAGCGCCAGGCCCGGCAGGCCGATCTGCAGAGTCACCAGCTTTCCCTCGAAAACGAACCCTGGAAAATCAGCGGTGATCGCTCCGCCGCGGTCCTGGACGGCGAAGCCAAGGGTCGCAGTGTTGGCGCCGCCATCGAGATCGTTGATCGAGGTCGCGAAGTCATCGACGCTGACCAGCCACTGGTACTGCCCGGTGGCCGGCGCCGCGAGGCCCTTCGTGAAAACGCGCGAGTATCCCGCGATGGTGATCACCGCCGGCAGCTTGCCGGCGCGGAAGGTCGCGAGCGCGGTTTGGAAGGTGGAGGTCGCTGGGATCATGAAACGAATTTTCGGAGGTTGAGGGTCATGGAGAACGTGTCGCGGGTCACGAATGCCGGCATCCAGCTTTGGTCGCTGAGTTCGTAGGTCGTGTGCGTGCCGGAAGTGTTGTCAGGGTAGTAGTCGAAGGATCCGCCGGCGAGCGCGAACCCGAGGAAGGTTCGCCAGGCGGCGAGGTCGGTCGCGGGGATGTACGGAAAGGTGAGCGTGTTCACCGCGTCGATTCGCTCCACCACGGTTTGCCGATGGCCGTCGCTGGTGATCGAGTCCGTCCTGGTCGCGTTCATTCCGTCGACCGGAATCTTGCCCTTCGCCGGCCAGGTGGGAGTCAGGGTCACCGCTCCGGTGCCCGGGTCGTAGATTATTTTCGGCTGAATCATTGCGACCTCTTGTTCACCCGCAAGCTGGCCGAGCTCGCCAGGTGCAGCTGGTTTCCCTTGACCTTGCGGTTGATGTCTTTAACGACCTTCGCCAGGTTGTCCGGCGAGATCAGGCCCTGAACGAAAACCTGGATACTCCCACCGCCGCCGCCGGCGCCGGCTACGGCTCTCGCGATCGCCGCGCTGGCCTTCGGGTCCTCCAGCGGCCAGACGATCTCTTTGGCGCCGGCTGTGCTTGCCCTGGTGCCGCCAGCGATCGAGTCGCCGATCATCGCCAGCGTCGGTTCGGTCACCAGGCCACCGCGCGCGAAGCTCTGCACGTTGGCGACCTGGACCGGGTTGACGGTGCCGGTCGTCGCCGCGGTTGCGGCCGGCGACGTGGATCCGGTCGTCGCGGATCCGGTCGTCGCGGTTTTGGGATTGATGGTGCGAGCGAAAACGCCAGCCACGCCGGCGATCACCGCGAACTCCGCGGACGCTGCAAAGTCGGCCGCCGATCGGCCTGGGTTCCAAAACATATCGGCGATGCCCCAGGCGGCCCAGTAGAGCGCGTACATGGCCGATTTGGAGGCGATGGTGGCTGCCTCTTGCGCCAGGCTTGCCTCGAGCGCGTGTCCGAGTGAGTCGGTGCCGAGGATGGCCGCTTCCACCGATTTGCCGAAGGCGCCGGTCACCGAGCCCAGGACGTCGTCGAACGTCGATTGGGTTTGAGTGAGTTCCTTGTGCTGGTCGCGCAGCTTCTCTGCGAACTTATCGAGCGCGGCGCCAGCGGTGTTGTACCCGAGGCCCATTTTCAGGGTTTTGTCGTGCGTTTTGTCGGTTTCGATCCCGAGTTTTACGAGCTCGGCTCTCACCGTCTGCAGCTCTTTGTCGTAGGCGTCGGCCGCCGAGCGGTTCTGAGTTGAGAGCGCGAAGGCCTTCTGCGCGATCAACATTTTCTCGTATGCCTGCAGGATGTCGGAGGTCGTCGCGTCGGCCGAGGCTTTGATCTGGTGGTAGGCCGCGGTCGCGTCGGCCACTTGTCCGGCCCAGGTCGCGGATCCGGTGATGCCGAGCGATTTCAGCGCGTCCTCGAGGTCCTTGATGGCCTTGCCGGCCGGCGTGAGCGCGATCTCCGTCGCCGGCACGATGACCGCCGGCTGTTCGATGGTGCGCTGCAGGACCGCCACGCGCGCGTATAGGTCGGCCGCGCTCGCCAGCAGTTTCGCCTTGTGCTGGTCCTCGAGCGCTTCGATTTGCGCGTTGAGTTCCTTGATGCGATCGAGGTTCTTTGTCGGATCCTTCGCCAGGTTCGCGGCCTGGTCGTGGAGGGTCTTGACCGAGAGTTCGTAGAGCTCCTGGTCGAAGCCGGCTTGCGCCTGGACCTGGTCGTAAAACGAGGCCCGGGTCAGCGCCAGGTGAAGTTTCGAGTTCGCCTGCAACACGCCGATGGTCGCTTCGCCGATCGTCTTTTCGACCGTGATGCGCGCTTCGCCATGGGTGATGGTTTCGGCCAGCGATTCATCTTCGTAGGTTTTTTGGATGTTCGCCTGCTGTTGCTGCTGTGCTGCGACCAGCGGACCGAGGCGCGCGATCTCGAGATTGGCCGCGGCGATTCGTTTGGCGATTTCCTCCGGAGAGACGGTGTCGTCGGCAAATCCTTTGCTGTAAAACGCTGCCGCATCTCTCGCGTCCTGCAGCGCCTTCACGTTCTTATTGACCTCGGTGGTGAGGCGCTGGAATTCGATGATGGTTTTCGAGGTACCGGAAACGCCGATCAGCTCGTAGGCGTCCTTCAATTCTTTCAGCTTGTTCACTTGCTCGAGGATGGCGTTATTGACGTCGACCTGCGCCTTGTAGGCCGCCTTGTTCGCCTCGGTGTAGATGAACGTGGCGCCGATAAATTCGGTCAGCTTCTGTGTCGCCTCGACTAGGAGTTGGACCACCACGAAGAGCGCGACCGCGCTGAAGGCGGCGTTGAGCGCTTGCCCGACGCCAGGCATGTCGGCGATGAATCCGCGGATGTGCCGCGGGATTTTGACGCCCATTTCCTCGCTGATGAGCGCGAGGGAGCCCTTCGCCTCTTGCATCGAGAATTCGCGGTTGAGCGCCGCGGTGCTCACCGTCGCGCTTTCCTCAGCGACGACCAATTGTTCCGTGGAGACGGTCGCCGCCTTGCGTGCCGCGGTGAGTTCCTCGGTCGATGTCGCAGCGTTCTGCAGTGCCAGCGCGTAGCGATCGAGCGCGGCAGCACTTTCGCCGCCGGTGGCCTTGACCGCGAACAGCGCAGCGTACAGCTCTTTCTGCGCGGCCGCGTTGGTCACGGTGGCGCGCGCCACGTTCTGCCAGGCGGCCGAGATTTGCGTGCCGGCTTGCTGTCCGGTTTCGCCGGCAGCTTTCATCGAGGCGGCCGCCACCTCCGCTTGCGTCGCGACACGGTCGAAGCTCGCGCCCACGCCATCGATGGTGGCTTGTGCCGGAGCAAGCTTCGAGGCCGAGTTCGCGGCTTCGTCGAAGGCCAGGTTCAGTTGTGTGAGGTCGCCGCGGAAAGTGAGGATTGCGTCGCCGACGTTCAGTGCCATCGAGGGTTTCCTGGGACAACAAAAAACAGGCCCATAGGCCTGTCCGCTGGTGGAGCGTTAAAGTTCGTTCTACTTTTTGCAGTTCGCGTCGCGCGCCAGGTCCTTGACCAGGATGCTGCCGGCGACCTTGCCGCCACTATGAAATGGTGCGTCGGTGAAACGCTCGCTCTTAGACCATACCAGGTCGCCGCTCGCCAGCGTCAACGTCGCGGAGGCGATCCAGTTGCGGCCGCCCATCGCGCCGAATCCCGCGTCGCCCTGAGTCTGCGAATCGCCGGTCACTTCGAGGACCGCATCCGCGTCGGCCGCCTTGCCGACCAGGTTGAAGCAGGCGTTGCCCTTCAGCAGTTCCGAGCGTACCGATTCGGCCGCCTGATTGTTGCCGGCGACGAAGATGCGTTTCACGCTGGCAATGCGCGGATCCGCCGGCTCGTGGTTTCTTGCAAACGCCAGGCCCGAGGCCAGCGTTACGGTTGCGATCAGGATTGCGGTGCGTCGTTTCATTTTAAGTGTTCCCCTGAGTTAGGAATGTAAACCCAGAGGGTTGCGCCGTGAAAGTTCCCAAAGTAACCACCATCCGGTCGGTGGCGACTAAGCCAGCAGGTATCCGGCGGCCAGGCCGGTGAGGTACATGGCGAAGTCTAAAAGCGAACTACCGCGCTCGACGGTCGTCTCGTAGTAGCAGTCGTACCAGAACTCTTTGATCGCCGCGGCCCAAATCGCCACGCCGATCACCGTCAGCACGAACCAGTGCGGCGAGTGCAGTTTGAGAATCATGATCGCGGCGCAGGTCACGGCAACATGCGCGGCCTGGCTGGTGATGTTCCACAAAGTGCTGTCGACGGTGATGTCGCTCATTCGGTTTGCTCCCTCCGCCTGGTCAGTTGATTGCCGGTTTCACGCCCATGCGTTCGAAGAGTTGAGAATCGGAGATCTCCCTGGGTTTATCACCGACCGCTTCAGCGTGTCGCTCGATGCGTCGCTGTCGCTTGAGAAACATTAGGGTCAGCAGTTCTTCCGTCCAATGCTCATGGATATATTCCGGTGTGAGGTGCCACTCCACCAGCGCTAGTTCGTAGATTTCGCCAATTGTGGGAAGTTCTGCGCAATCCCCATCACCGTCGAAATCATGCCCAGCTCTTTCGTAAAAGGGAACGCGATGGCTACCACCTGCCCGAAGGCGCGCGCGACCTGTTCGTCGGTGCCCTCGTCCTCGATCACGTTGCGATCGAGCGCTGGTCCGTAGAGGCAGATCAGGTCGAGCATCTTGTCGGGGAATTGCAAAAAGAAAAACGCCAGGCCGTGAGTAAAGACGTCATTGTTGTCGCACTCCGTGCGGTGGACGTTGACGATTTCGCGCACGCGATCGACCGCGTTTGCGCGCCATTCCTTCGCCTTGCGAAATCCGAGGATGGGCACGTCGTGATCGCGCGTGCCAAAGCGCAGCTTGAGCGGATCCTTCGCGATGATTTGATCTTCGGTGCGTTCCGTGGTGCCTGGGTACATGAGATGTCTCCGGTGGAGCGCAGTGGAGCGAGGTGAAAGTGGCCGGCATGCTTCGCGTCACGCCGGCCGCTCTGCCTGGTGCCCGGTCGCCTTACGACGTCGCGGGTCCAGTTTTGTCGACGTAGGCGAACAGGCGCTTGCCTGGGTCCTTCGTCGAATCCGACAGCAGGTCGAATTCTACGGGAATGATCATTTTGCCGGTGCGCTTGAACGCGAGCGCGAGGTTCGCTTTCACGTTGGCGCGGTAGGCAACCATCACTCTCCAGAATCCGGCCGGCGAGAGGCCTTCAAATCCGACCATCACTTCCTGGAGGGTTCCACCGCCGACGTCGAGCCGTTGCAGCGCTACTTGCCCGACGCCGGCCGCGGTCACCGAGAGCGTCCCTCCCGAGATCGCCAGCTTCAGGTTGTCCAGCGTGCCTTGCGACATTTTCGCCGCGACCGTCGCCTTCTCTTTGTCGAGCAGCTCATAAATCGGCGAGGGTTCTTCGTCGACCAGGACCTCGACGACCGTCGGTTGGTAGCCCATCGTCAGGCCGTCCTCGGTATAGCCTGGGTTGACCCAGCCGGATGGCCAGGTGATCGTGTCGCCGGTGAAGGCCGGCAGGCTGGTTCCTTTCGGTGCGGTCATCAGCTTCACGGGTCCGACGATGACCTTGGAAACATCACCAATATTCAAATTACCCATTTCGTTTCTCCTTTGTCAGTTGGACCGCATCATCACCTTAAAAAAGCTGGTGACCGTTGCCCATTTCGTTTCGGGATCTTCTCCGTCCTGGCCTGCAACTTCTTCCACCGCGCTGAAAATGTAGCCAGCAGCGCCGAGGTTGATGTTGGTCTTACCGTGCATGAGGTCGAAGATCGCGCGGTAAAGTGCGCGAGCTCGCAGCCCCTCATCTTGTGGCGCCCATGCGAGGACCTGAATGCTGGCCTCGAGGATCGGGCACTCGTCCTCCGCCGTTCCGCCGCGCGAGCTCACTGCCAGCGCCAGGCCGTTCGTCGGGTTGTAATCCTGTGGGATTTTCGGCGAGAACACTCCGCCGGTAGCCAGCGCCATCGTCGCCGTGTCGCCGGCAATCCACGCCAGGATGGTTCCGTTTGCGTCAATCATCCGTGCAGCCTCAGGCGCGCGGCGCGCTTCTTTCGTGCGGCAGATCCGCCAATGATGCCGACGCCCTTGTCGGCCGAGCCCTTAACTTTTCCAGCGATGCCGGCGATTACTTCGTCGGGTACGTCGACGTTATTTTCCGCGGCGAACTCCAGCAGGCGCGCCGCGACCATTTCCGGCAGCTGCGCCAGGCCCTCTTGCACGGATGGGTAGATGTACGGCCGCGGTCCCATTTTGCGCGTGCCGCGCTCGAGGTATCCGCCGTATCCCGAGGAGGTGGAGATCGAGGCCGACACTCGTCCTGGACCGCTCTTGATTCGAATGCCGATGCTGTCGGCGTTCTCGTCGGTTTCGTGCGGCGATCGCTCTCGCGCCAGCGGCAGGATGACGTCCTTGAAGCAATCGCGAATGCCGGCTTTCGCCGCGTTCTGCACCTTGCGGATGAAGTTCGGATCCGCGGCGATCGTGGCTTCAGTTTTCCCTGGCATCAGGCGACGATCTCCGTGCACATCATCTCGATTTCGCGGTTGCGGCCGTCGGGATTGAGCGCGTCCTTGATGTCGAACACGCGGGTGCCGAAGAGCACTCTGCACTCCGGCTTGATGTCGCTCCGCCAGTTCAGGTATCCGCGGATGCTCACCCGAATCGTGACCTCCGCCACCAGCGCTTGCGCGTTGATCAATTCGTTGCCCTGGAGTTCTTCCACCCACGCCGGCACGGCCACCAGGAAGCCGACGTTTGTCCAGGCGCCGGACCGTAGGCCGGCCGCGTCCTTGGTCGTCGGTCGTGCTTGGATGGTGATGCGATCGCGCAGTCGGCCGGCTAACATTTCACCTCTGGACCGAAGCTCTCCCGCATCCGATCGTGTCGTGCGGTCACTAGCGCGCGGTTCTTTTCGAGATCCTCGCGGTGGAGAGCCTGGCCGCCGTGGACGCGATAGTTCCACAGGTGCTCGCGCAGCCAGTAGGCGGTGGCGCCGATGTAGCAGCAGCGCCACCAGAAGTCCCAATCGAACAGCGGTGTCTCTTGAAATCCGCCGGCCATTCGCCAGGCCGCGCGCCGGCACAGCGAGGTTATCAGCGGCACCGTGCCGTGATCGATGTTGTGTCGGGTCCACTCTCCGCCGGCGAAGGCCGGACCGACCTCGTCGCCGAACAGAAAGCAATCGGTGTAGACGATGTCGACCGCCTCGCGTTCCATGGTGCCGACGGTGCGCTCGAGGAATCCCGGCTCGAGGTAGTCATCGTCGCTCAAAACCACGAACGCATCGCAGTCGGATTTGATCACCGCCTCGTTCAGCTTGCTCGAGACGGTGCAGTCGGCCGCGGTGGAAAAGTAGCGCGCGTAGCTGCCGAGGAGGGAGGCGCTCGGCCGAACGTCGCCGATCACGATCAGCTCGTCGGCCGCTCGCGTCTGCGCTGCGACCGAATGCAGGGCACTCATCAGAAATTCTTCACGCTCATGCGTCGGGATGATGACCAGGACTTTCATGCAGCACCTACGGCGTCGCGAAATGCGGCCGGCAGTTCGTAGATCGATATCGGCGGCCAGCTGGTCGTGTTGAATGGGTGGCGCGCCATGTTGCCCGGGTGCAGGCGCGCGACGATCGCGTGCTCGTTATGGACCACGTTCAGCGCTCCGGCCTTGCGCGCGCGCTCCTCGAAAATGCCGTCCTCGCCGCTGGTGACGTCCTCGAAGCGATTCAGCGTCCACCAGGTGCGTCGATAGCAGAGCGAGGTGCCGGCGGCGTATCCGGCTTCGCCCTGGTAGCGGTAGGCTTGCCGGCCGTCCCACCACAGCAGGTCCGGTCCGTAGGCGGTGACCTGGCCGTCGCCAAGATTGCGCAGCTGCTCGGTGATGCGTTGCGGTGCGCTCCAGTCGTCATCGTCGAAATGCACGATGATGTCGCCGCGCGCGTGCTCGCATCCCAGGTTGCGCTTCTGTCCGATCGGCAGGCGAGCGCTGCGCACGTAGGTCGAGTTGGGGACGTTCTCGAGCATGTCGAAAATGGCGTCGTCGCCGTCGTCGATGATGATCAGCTCGAGCTCCGCGTAATCCTGGGCCTGGTACGACGCGATCGCCAGCGGCAGCAGGTTTCGCCGGTCGGCCGTCGGCATGATGCAGGAAACCAGATTGCTCATCCGAATTCCTTAAACGCGAATTTGTCGCAGAGCCACTGGACGCTCATCGGCATCTCGTAGCCCTGGTTCACTCGTCCGAGCAAGACCGCCTCGCGATTTTCGTACCAGGTCGCGAGCAGTTGCTTGATCGCAAGCAGCAGGCCGCTCGGCAGGACCGTAATGCCGGCGGTGTAGGTGATGACGATCGGAAATCCCTGGTCGAGGATGTCGGCCGGCCAGAGCTCGGTCGGTCGCACCCACATCTCGCCCGGGTCGCCGAGCGGATCCACGGTAAAGACCGTTGAGGCGATCGGCGGCGTCGCTCCCTTGTCGAGCAGGGTGTTGACCGTGCCGCCGTAGAGCCGGTACGTGATTTTCGTCACGTCGATCAGCGGTGGAAAGGGAAATTCGATTTTCATCGGCCAGTAGCGCAGCAGCAGCTGGTAGGTGTGGCTGCCGATCGGTCGCTGGATTTCCTTTTCCACCGCGTTGCGTGCCGCGGTTATGAGGCCCCCGATCAACGTGTCATCGTCCGTCATGGCGGCCAGCACGTTGCAGTGTTTCTTTGCGTCAGCCAGCGTGATTGGCTCGGCAGTGGCGTCGGTGATCAGGTTGACCGTGTAGTCGTTCATTACCGTTTCCGTTTCCCTTCAGTGATAACCGGCGGCGCGTTCAGTTGTTCGCCGGCGAGCGGTCCTGGGATGGAGGGTGGGACGGCGCCGGTGGTGGTGAAGTTGCCGTCAGGCGCTTTATTCGAATCCGGTCCGGTGGCTTTGTTCGAGCCCGGTCCGGTGGCTTTGGTGGCGTGTTCTTCTTTAATCGTGAGATGCTCCGCGATCCCGCGCGAGATCAAGTCGTCGGCGAGCGCTTCGGGCAGGTTGACTTTCTCATGCTGCGCGAGCTGGTCATGGCCCAGCAGCATGCGGACTCGTTTCAGAGGTTTGGTCGCCATCGGATTTAATTCTCCTGGTGGAAAAATCAGAGGCGGCCTTGCGACCGCCTCTGTCGGAGGGTCACCTCAAACTTACGACGGGAATGCGCCGTAAATCAGAGCCTTGGGGATCTCGACCGTCAGGCCCATGCGTTCTTCGCAAAGGATTGCGGCCATGTTGCGCACGAAGAAATCCGCGTGCTCGAGCGAAACTTCGACCGTCGCGTCGTCACGGTCCCAGATGGTGGCGGCCATGCGCGATCCGACGACAAAGTTGCCTTCCGCCATCGAGTAGCTCTCGACGACCGGACGGCCCCACAGGGATTGTGGTCCGATGGCATGCGGGTCAGCAAAGATGTACTGGCCGCTGCTCACCGAGCCGACGGTTTTGATCAGCTGGATCGCGGTCCAGTCGCTCGGGTTCATGATGGTGAATTCCCAGGGATAGAACGAAGCCTTGACCTGGGTGCCGGCACGGAGGATCGTATCGATCTTCGTGTCGCCGCCCACGTTGAGGCCGGTGTTGTACGCCGTCGCCGCGGTGAGCAGGCCCTTCAACGATGCGCCGGTGCCGGTGCCGTTGAGGATCTGCGATTCCTCCGCGATCTTCAGTCCGTACAGCAGGCGCGCGTCGATGTAACCGCGCAAGGCCGGCGCATCGGCGAGGATCTGACGCGATGCGGGAATCCAGTGCGCGATGGTCTGCACCGGCGCGTAGAGCAAATTGAACGCCAGCGCCGACTCTGCTTTCACCACGTTCTCGTAGACCTGGGGAGAACTCCCAATGCCTTGAGGCGCGGCGTTGTTCGTGTAGGAGGTTTCCTGCACGTAGTAAATCAGGTTCGACACCGTCGGCAGATTCGGGAAGAGATCGCGAATCGTCAGCGGCTGCAGCGCGGTCGGGATAATTCCCGGCACGAACGTCGGCACGACCAGCGGTTGGTTCTGCCCAGGCGTGCTAACGATCGCCGTTTTTCTGCCCTGGTGGAGCGTTCCCACCATCACCTTGCCGGAACTTCGCGAGCCGTTTCCGATGTTCTTGAACTGCTCGCTCTCGACGAACATCTCGCCGATGTTCTTGTGCACGGTGCCGGCGCCGAGATCGGGTCGGGTCAGTTTCTGTTCGATCGCGAGCAGGCGGTCCTGCAGCCCTTTGCCTTCGACCGCCAGCGCCTGCACGGCCGTTTTGGTTTCGGTACTCGAGCTGCCGAAGGTTTTCATTTCGGCGTCGGCCTTCTCGATCCACTTCGTGAGCGAGGCCTCCACCCCTTGCAACTTGGTTTGAATCTCTGCAGTTTCCATTTTCGTTTTCTCCGCGCAAACAAAAACGGCCGCTTGCCGCGGTCGTTCGTCGCGCTGTGACAGTTGCGTGATTTGTTAAGCGAAGAGGCGCTTGGACAGCAGCGACTCCAGCGACGAAAACGACGGGTGGAGGTCCGGCCCATCGGTGCGATTGGCGGCTGATTTTCCGTCGCCTTCCGGCGGTTCAATCAGTGCCTTTAAATTCTCCATGGCGACCTGCATCGCGGCGTGCGAGGCCTTGAGGCGCTGCATCGTCGCTTCGCTGTGAGTTCGGCCGTCCTTCATTTCCGCTCGCAGCGCTTTGGTTCGGCTGAGTAGGTCGCCGATCTCGTTCTCGAGTGCCTCCGCCAGCGCTTTGACGCTGGTCACGTTGGCCCGGGTGTTCATCGGGAAGGTCACCGTGGAAACTTCCCACAGCTTAAGTTCTTTGAGGGTGCGGATGTCGTGCGCGGAATCGTACTCGCTGACCACGGTGTCGTATCCGATCGAGAGGCCCTTGAGCACGTCGGCCTTCATCAGCGCGTAGGCCTTCTGCGCGACCGGCGATTCCATCACCAGGTCGCCGTGAATAAGCAGGCCTTCGGTGCCGTCGGTGAGGGTTCCCAGGCCGATCGGCTCATGCGCGTCGTGCTGCCAGAGGATGGGGACCTGGCTATTCTTTTCCTTCAGCGTTTTCGTGAAAGCGCCAGGCGCGATGATGTCGCCACCGAGATCCACGTTGCCGTAGACCGCGGCCAGGCCGTCGAACTGTCCCTGGTCGGTCAGGGTCTTAATCGCAAACTTAAAATCTTTGATCATGGCTTTCCTCCGTCGGTGAGCTGCGGTGGTACGGGTTTCGGTTTCGCTGGTGGCAGCGCGGCCGGTGGTCCGGCCGGTGGCGCCGGCGGCATCAGTCTTGCGGCCACAAGTTTCCCGAGCAGGTCGAGCTCGGTCATGTTGCTTTGCACGGTGAGCTCCGCGGCGGCGCCACCCATGCGCGGCAGGTTCTCGCTGTCGCGGCACTCGTCGCGCGTCATGATGCCGTTCTGGGTCATCGAGGAGTAGAAGGCGGCGCGCGCGATCGAGTCGCCGCGCATCAGCGCATCGAGCGAAAATTTCGCGTAGACACCGTTGTCGGTGCCTGGTCGGTTGAGTAGTGATTTCTTGATGCGCTGCTCCCACAGTTCGCAGGTCGGCGCAAATCCGTAGATCACCGCCTCGATGCCCTGCTGTTCGATGTTGTTATTCGTCGAGCGGTCGAGGTTGCCGATGAGGTGCGGTTGCACGCCGTAGATGCGCGCGTACTCGTCGAGTTGAAATTTTCGGCTCTCGATGAATTGCTGGTCCATCGGCGAAAGGCCGACCGCGTTGTACTTCATCCCTTCCCACAGGATGGCCACCTTGCCGCCATTTTCGGCGCCGGCGTGGATGGCCTCCCAGGATTCGCGCAGGCGGGTCACCGCCGGCTTGTCGAGTTTCGCGGGATGCTCGAGTACTCCGGCCGGTCGACCGCCGTTTTTGTAGAGCGCGGATCCGTAGCGCTGCTGTGCCAGGCCCAGGCCGATCGAGTGCCGTTGCTGTTCGATCGGGTTGAGGCCCACGATGCCGTCGAGCGAGAAGTTGCGGAGGTGGAGGATGTCGTCCGGCTTGAATTCGGTTTGCTTCGAAGTTTTCGGCCACTTGTAGCGGTAGGTCAGGTTGCCGTTGTCCTGGACGATCTGCATGTGATCGCTCTGCAGCGGGTTCAGGGAAACCACGCGCGCTCCCATGCGCTTGATCTCGCTGAAGGCGTTTCCGTAAAGGTCGAACGCGACCGACATGCATTGCCGCCACTCCATGCTCGTCATGTATTGGTTCGGCGAGTCGTGCAGCACGGTGTAGAGATCGTGGTCCTCGAGGACTTTGGTTCCGTTTGGTCCTTTGCGGAAAACCACCACCGGAAAGGAGCCCAACATCTGCGAGCGGATCCGCACGCACGCCCAAATCGCCGAGATCGCGAGCGCGCCTGGTCCGTTGACGCTGATGCCGGCGTCGGTGGACGTGTCGCTGCCGATCTTCAGGCCGTTCGGCCAGTTGCCGGTCGTCCACGGTGGAAATCCCATTGCCTTCGAGAATGCCCACGCCGTCGCCTTCTGCAAGATGTTCATGCTCAGAATGCCTCGATGCCTTCGTTGTCGTAGATGGATCCACCTTCCGGCTTCACCATCGCAATTCCTAGCGCCATGGCGGTCGCGACGAGTCCGTCGATCTTGTCCATGCTCTTTTCCTTGTCCAGCTTTTGGCCGCCGGCAGGATCTTGTTTCACCGCGGCATTCGCCGCCATCCAGCGCGCGACCGGATTGCGGCTGTGCGCGTAGAGTTTGCCGAGCACCAGCTTCATGAGCTCTTTCGTCGGCGCCGACATGCTCTGAAAGCCTTGCCCGAATTTCGTCATCGTGAAACCGTCGCCGGCCAGTTGCGTGGTCAGCTGAGTCGCGTTCCAGCGATCGAATGCGATCTCGCGGACGTTGAAGCGCTCGTTCTGCTTACCGATATCCGCGCGGATGAAGTCGTAGTCGGTGACGTTGCCAGGCGTCGCCAGGATGTGGCCGGTGCGGATCCACTCGGTGTACTTGACCTGGTCGCGCTTCGATCGCTTGACCGCGGTTTCCTCGGGCACGTAAAAGCGCCACAGGTTCGCCCAGACCGGCCGCTCGTCGGTCGGAGGGAAGAGCATCGAGAAGGCCGCGATGTCGCTCACTGATGCCAAGTCCAGGCCGCCGCAGCACTCGTCGCCGAGCAGGTCGTCCTCGGTGAATTCGATCAGGCCGCAGAGATCCCATTTGTCCATCGGCATCCACCTGGTGGCTTGTTCGGTCCACTGGTTCAGGTGCAGGCGCCGGAAGGTGTTCTCGTTCGCCGGCTGCTCTTTCGCCTTTTCGCATTGTCCCTGGATGTATCGAAGTTTCACGCTGATGCCAAGGTTCGGATTCGCTTTCTTCCAGATCCGTAGACTCGTCCAGTCGTCCTCGGTGTCGGCCGCGTAGATGATCGGCAGAAACGAGTCGTCGCGGACGATGCCGGCGGCCACCTTCTGCGCGTAGTCCCACTTTTCCCAGCACACTGAGTGCTTGTCGTATCCCGCGGTCGTCGCGATGAACACGACCGGCTGTCGACGCGCGCCGGTGCCGGTCTCGAGCGTATCGAGCAGGTCGCGGTTTGGTTGCGTGTGCAGCTCGTCGAAAATCACGCCATGAGGATTCATGCCGTGCTTCGTTTTCGCGTCCGAACTCAGCACGCGATAGACCGAGGCGGTTTGCCGCGCCACGATCGATCGCCGGTAGACCTCGCATCGCTTCGCCAGCGCCGGCTCGTTCTCGACCATCTGCTTGGCGACGTCGAAGATCAGCGCCGCCTGGTCGCGATCGGCCGCGGCGCTGTAGATCTCCGCGCCTGGTTCGTTGTCACTCAACAGCAAGTACAGCGCGATGCAGGCGCCCAGAAAACTTTTGCCGTTTTTGCGCGGCAGCGCCAGGAAAACTGTCCGGTACCGGCGCAGGCCGTCGACGACGCGTTTCCAGCCGAATAGCGATCGGATGATCTCGCGCTCCCACTTCTCGAGGACGACGTACTGCCCGAACCATTCGCCTTTGATGTGAGTGAGAAAGCGCTCGATGAATCCCACCGCGCGATCGGCCGCGGCTTTGTCAAACCAGTAAAGGTCGCTTCGCCTCAGGCGCCTGGTCGAAGAAATCTTCGTCTTCGCGGTCGTCCTGCGGACGGAGTGCTTTGTTTTTGTCGACAGACTCGGCATGTACCTTCGTGCGCGAGCTCGGCGTCATGCCAAACTCGACGATGAATTTCCGCATGTTCTCGAGCGCAGCGTTCGCGATCGCCAGCTCCGGATGTTGGACCGGATATCCGGTCGGCGATTTCAGCGTTCGGCCCTCGGCCTTCAGGATCCGCTCGGCGTCACGCCAGCGCGCCCACATCACGCAGTAGGCGGTCAGCGCCGCGCGGTCGACCAGGGTAATCACTCCCATTTTCAAAAGCAGCGGCGTGATCCGGATCCACTCGTCGCGCGCGTCGCCGTCGAGATCCTTCGGGCATTCGGGGATCCGCGGTTTCGGCCTGGGTTCGTCCGGTGGCAGTGGACGATGCCCTGGGTTGCCGGCGAGCTCTTTCATCGCGCTCGGTTTCGGTTTTCGTCCCTTGCTCATCTCAGATCACAATTTCGTTTGAAATCAACTCGTTATGCCGGCCCTAATTGTGAATGTAGTAAAGGCCGCGGCAGATGCCTGATCGGATTTCCTTGTCTCGAACCATGTACTGCAGCGTCGTCTTGTCGACGCCCGAGCACGCCGTCATTTTCGGTTTATTGATCCATCCTGTGAACCTGGCTCGCTTCGCCAGGAATGAGGACTTGTACCCGGGGAAGCTGGCGGATCCTAACTCGAGCGGCATATAAAACGGCGCGCCACAAGTGTCCGGCCCACAGATCACGTCGGAGCACAGGACTAAATCCCAGTTATTCGTGACCGCCGCGCCGAGCATGCGCTGTGCCCACTGCGGAGGGTAGTAGACGTCCTCGCATGGGAAGCCGAGCCAGCGGCCGGTGGCTTTCGTCATGCCAAACTCGGAAGACCAGTAGCAGTCAGAAACTTTGAGGTGAGAGGTGGCGAAATAGCGGCCGCCCATTGTCGTGACCAATTCCCGATTGGCTTTGGCCGTCGCGGGATCCGTCGTGTTATCGGTGATGATGATTTCAAAATCCTGGTGCGTCTGCGCGGCCAGCATCGCCAAACAAACCCGCAGCTGGTCGGTGCGGTTGTAGAGCGAGACGATGTAGCT
>QGNH01000561.1_pt2 | contig 40906 bp, 52 predicted proteins | sample 1735481 | NCBI WGS metagenome assembly QGNH01 (sample SAMN09239004, study PRJNA386568) | Viral metagenome, whole genome shotgun sequencing project. | reverse complement strand
ATGATGCATCAAGACGAAGCGGTCCCGTTTAACGTGTCTTTGCGAGCGACGGCTGTAATTATCAAAGATTTGGCGCGCCAGATCAATGAACGTGAGAAGTGTCCATTTTATACGAAAGCCAAGAAATGAAGATTAGCGATTTGCTCATTAAACTTGACGATATTGCCCGCGAGCACGGGCAAGGCGTGGAAGTCTTCATTGAGCTTGACGATCCCGGCGCCGAGGGTTTACAATCCTACCTCGTGGACGAATTTGAGGTATTGGTCGGCCCTACCAGCTTGACCGATCCCAAGCGAAAGGTCGTGCTGCGATGACGCGCGAAACTACAACATACAACATTTACACTTGCGACCGTTGCGAGATCGTCATGAAGCGGGCGCCAAACGATCGCAAGTGGGGCACGATCAACGGCCAATGCGACAACGGGACAAAGTTACTTGTCGATCCCGATTGTTTTTACAAGATGGCGGACATTTGCCCCGATTGCGTCGCCAGCTTTCAATCATGGTGGAAGGAAGTAATATGAACCTCGATCAAGGAACGGTTAACATCGTTTTGCTCATATCGTCGGTCCTGGCGATCACGGCCGGCGCCTTTGTGCTGTGGGGCGTCGGCGGCGCATTGATTACTTTTGGCGTCTTTGGCCTTGTCGGCATGTGGATTGCTAACGAGATATGATCAAGGCGGCTGTAGCGGCTTACGAGGACCGCGTTGTGGCCAAGATTGCTAAGGCGATTTCACCAGAGCACTACGCCGCCAGTGGCACGGAGCACGGGCAGCAAGTCGCGCTGTTCATGTGGGCATCGCCTACCGGCGAGGGCGGCAAGTGGTATCCGCAGCTCCGGTTGATGCACGCCATACCCAACGGCGGCCTTCGCGATAAAATCACGGCGGGCCGCCTCAAAGCCGAGGGTGTCAAACGGGGAATTCCCGATATATTCCTGCCGTGGCCAGTAAATGGCTGGCACGGGCTCTATATTGAGATGAAGCGGCCAACAACGCGAACGGACGGCAAAGCGAGGCGCCGGCACGGATTGACTAGCGAGGAACAAGACACGATTAAGGCCGATTTAATGTGGGCCGGCTATGGCGTCGCTACGGCTTACAGTTACGAGGAAGCCAAAGAGATAATTGTCGCTTATTTAACGTGGAAACCAACATGTTAGACATGCCAACGGCCCCAACTCCGCCCGATGACGATAGGCCGGCTGTCCAAATAATACGAATGCGGCTTAATACCGCTATTGCGATCGCCAAAGGCGACGGTTTGATTTATAGTTTGACGATCGATAATGATTATATGCTCGATTGCCCACAATTGCCGGTCAGAGTTAACATTGCACAAGCTACTGACGATGAAATTGCCACTTGGGCGGTCGAATTCGCGCTTCCGAACCTGATTTCACGAGCGCAGAAGCCCAACTAGACGCCATTAACCAATTCTGCTAAACCGGGGCATGGCGCCCGGCGATATTCAGCTCAAGGAACGCTTCGCAGAAGCCTTTTTGCGTGATCCCGAACCTATGCGGGCCGCCATCGCCGTGGTCGGCGCCCTGGACATGGGCGTAGCGATCGGGATTGCCACGAATTGGCCTCACGATCCCTATGTGCTCGACGTGCAAGCGCAGCTCATTTCCGAGTTTGGCGCAGATCATTTCCTCCCCGACAAGTTGCAGCTCGCTAGAGCGATTTGGGCTCACGCGGAGAACACCCGCGACCCCGACGCCAAGACGAAGGCGTTGAAGCTCTATGGCGAAGTTACCGGAATTCTCAATCGTGACCCGCGCGGCTCTACCAACATTGTTGACAACCGGACGATGGTTATTGTCAGCAAAGGTAGTGGGGCCGAATGGGAAGCGGGACTACGCAAGCAACAAGATCGCTTGTTCATTGAAGCCGAAGAGGCAATCAAGTAAAGGAACTGGCCATGTCACCGCTAGGTCTAATTCTATTGGTTATCGTGCTTGTTGCCATCTTTGGCGGCGGCGGGCATTACGGAGGATGGGCCGAGAGTTGGCAGTGGGGCGGTCAACGCGGCTATTACGGCGGCAGTGGCCTCGTTATCGTCGTTATCGTCGTGTGCGTTCTTCTGTTTTTACGCTAGGTGTCACGTCTCAATCAACCGCTGACAAACCCGGCGCATTCGATCCCCTCGATACATGCGCCTTGGGCGAGCGCCGATCGGTCAACGCCGATTGGCGCCGCTCAGCGGCCGACTGTGCATAAAGCCGAGGAAGTCAAGAAACCCGTTTGGCAAGCGATTGAGGGCACGAGCCAAGAATTCGCGATAACGTCGGATGCCAATCACATTCTCTACACCGGCACGAGAGGCGGCGGTAAGACGGATGTGCAGCTCATGCGCTTCCGTAGTCGCGTCGGGCAAGGCTATGGTCCGTTTTGGCGCGGTATCATCTTTGACGTTGAATACAAAAACCTTGACGATATTGTTGCGAAGTCTAAACGATGGTTCCCGCAATATAACGATGGCGCTCGCTTCTTAGAAAGCAAGGGCGACTATAAGTGGATTTGGCCAACGGGCGAAGAGTTGCTATTCCGAACGTTTGAGACGGAAAGTGATTACGACAAGTATCATGGCCACGAATACCCGTTTATTGGCTGGAATGAGCTTTGCAAGCAGATCAAGAGCGTCGGTTACGATGCCATGATGTCTTGCAACCGATCAAGCTTTACGGTCGAAAAAGACGCGCCGTTTGATCCGAAAACGCGCAAGCGAATTGACCTTCCGCCGATCCCGCTTGAATGTTTCAGCACAACTAACAGCTTCGGACCCGGCAGGTTGTGGGTAAAGCAACGTTTCATTGACCCGATTAAGATTGGCGACGTTTTACGCGTTGAAGTCAACATCTTCAATCCGCAAACGCAGCAACGGGAGAAGATTACACGTTCCCAAGTGACGATCTTTAGTCATTGGAAGGAAAATCGGCATTTGTCGCCGCAATATATCGCGGAATTGTCGCTGATTACGGACCCAAACAAGAAAGCGTCATGGTTCGGCGGCTCTTGGGATATTGCCAGCGGCGGAGCTATCGACGATCTATGGCGGCCGGCTTTTCACGTTGTGCCGAGGTTCAAAATCCCTGAAAATTGGTTCCTTGACCGATCGCTCGATTGGGGTAGCTCAAAGCCGTTTGCAATCGGCTGGTGGGCGGAAGCCAACGGCGAGGAAGTCACGTTGCCCAATGGTCGGCGTTGGGCGCCTCAACCGGGCTCATTGATCCAATGCGCCGAATGGTATGGCTCGCCGGCTATCGGCTCTCAGGAAGGCTTGCGCATGTCTTCCAAGACGGTTGCAGAAACCGTCGTTAAATTCGAGGCGGATATGCAGCGGCTAGGATGGTTCGCAAAACGTCCGTGGGGCGGCCCGGCTGACAATCAAATCCGCCAAGTGTCCGATCCCGGTTCCGACACGACTGAAAAGTTGATGGCGGAGGCCGGTTGCCATTGGGGCGAAGCTGACAAGTCGCCAGGATCACGAGCGATCGGTTTACAGGTTATCCGTGATCGGCTAGAAGCGGCATTGAAGCATGAAGGTCCGGCGCTCTATTTTATGGACAATTGCCGGGCGTCAATTTCGACAATTCCTAATTTGCCGCGAGACGCCGACAAGCCAGACGACGTTGATACCAAGGCGGAAGATCATGCGTATGACATGGTGCGCTATCGGTGCTTGGCAGGATCATCGCGCATAGCCGGGAGCATTCCGGCGAGCTGGCCAACGTAAGGAACCGACATGGCTGTAGCAGGTAAGCCCGGCGCGCTCGCACGTAGCAAAACGGCGGTCAGGGGTAACAACAAAGCAGCGGCCGGCGCAGCGGCCGGACCAAACGTTGAGTTTGTCCGCAATGAACTATCGACGTTGATCATGTCCTATGATCTCATTCGCGATTGTCTCGGCGGCGAGGAAATTGTCAAGAAAGCGCAAACGAAGTATTTGCCGATGCCTAATCCGTTGGATCAAGGCCAAGAGAATTTACTTCGTTACGAGAATTACTTGCGTCGAGCGATCTTTTACAACGTCACGGCGCGGACCCTATCGGGCCTTGTTGGCCAAATCTTCCTTCGGCCGCCGGTCGCCAAGTTACCAACAAATCTTCAAATGGTGTGCGACGATTGCACGGGTGAGGGTGTGCCGGCCGATCAGCTCGCCAAGTCAACGGCGAATTACGTGCTTGCCTACGGTCGAGCTGGCTTGATGGTCGATTATCCCGACATGGCGCAGCCGGCGTCGGTAGCGGAGATCACGGCCGGCACGATCCGCGCGACGTTCAAGCTCTTTGCCCCTTGGGACGTGATCAACTGGCGCACGATCAAGCGTGGCGCCGAAGTAATTCTTTCCCTGGTCGTGATCGAAGAGGGCTTTCACGCTCGCGATGACGGCTTCGAGGTCCAGCTTGGCGTTCAATGGCGTGTCTTGCGGCTCTTGCCCCAAGGCGACGATCCTACGGCGCCGTGGACGGCACAAATCGAGATTTGGCAGGGGAGCGCGCAAGGCGGCTATACCAACACACAGATATTCTACCCGCGTGATGTCAACGGGCAGCTCCTAACCGAATTGCCGTTCACATTTGTAGGTAGCGAGAACAACGCCAGCAATCCCGACAATCCGCCACTGTCGGATATGGCGCATTTGAACATGGGCCATTATCGCAATTCAGCCGACTATGAGGAAAGCTCCTACATGGTCGGTCAGCCAACGCCGTGGGTTTCCGGCGTTACCAAACAATGGATTGACGACGTTTTCAAAGGGAGAATTCAGCTTGGCTCAAGAGCAATCATTCCACTTCCAATTAATGGTGCGGCCGGCTTACTACAGGCGTCCCCTAACATTATGCCGAAGGAAGCAATGGACGCCAAAGAAAGGCAAATGGTTGCCCTTGGCGCTAAGCTTATTCAGCAAGCAACTGTCCAGCGAACCGCTACTGAGACTGACATTGAGAACACGGCAGAAAGCTCAACGCTTGGCGCGTCGGCTAAGAACGTCGCAGCGGCGTTCCAATTCTGTTTCAAATGGGCCGCTCGTTTCATGGGCGGGGCGGTTGACGGGATTAGCTACTCGCTAAATACCGAATTCGATTTGACGTATATGGATTTCAACGAACTGTTGGCCATCGTCAAAGCTTGGCAAGCTGGCGTGCTCACCGATCCTGAGATCAGAGACAATCTCCGCCGGGCTGGCCTTGCAACAGAAGACGACGCCACGGCGCTTCCGGTCATGAAGGCCAAGGCCGCCGCCGCTCTTGAAGCATTGAAGCCGGCCGCGCCGGCTCCCAACTTGGGCGGTGATCCCGCCAAGACAGGCCATCCCGCCAACAACGCCAACTGAGGAATTGACAAATGGCTCTCCGTCGCAAGATCACGAAAACGGCTTTCGATGCATTGTCGGAAGACTTGAAAAAGGAATACAAGATCAACACTAAAAACGATCAAGAATACTTTCTTGACGTTGACGACGCATCCGAATTGACGAGGGCTCACGATCGCGAGAAAGCGCGGGCTGACGGCTTGGCGGAAGAGTTGAACAAGGCCGGGGAAAAGGTCGCTAGTTTGACGACGGAGCTTAAGGCCGCCAACACGCGATCGCCCGACGTTGCAGAGCTGGAAAAGTCGTGGACGGCTAAGCTGGAAAAGTCGGAAACCAAGTCGGCGGCAACTGTCGCTAAGCTTCAAGGTGCCATCAAGACGACGTTGGTTGACGGCACGGCATTGACACTGGCGACCAAGATCAGCAATTCACCGGAGCTTATGTCAAGAGCTATCAAGGATCGGCTCGCCGTCGAATACGATGGTGAAACGCCAATTCTGCGAATTCTCGACAAGAACGGCAAGCCTTCCGCCGGCACTTTGGCGGAGCTGGAAACGGAGCTATTGACGGATAAGGCATATTCCGCCATAGTGATCGCAAGCAAGGCGTCTGGTGGCAGTGCCCCAGGTAAAACGCCTTTGCAAAGGCCGGGCAGTGCGATGGCCGATGGAACGCAACCGCCCGTCCCTTTGTCTGCTTTGAAGCCTAAAGACTTAGGCGTCTCACTTACAGCAGCAGTAGAAGCCAGACGGGCCGCAAGACAAGGATAGTCAAGTGGCTCTTTCCGATCTTTCCGTATTCAGCGAGTATGCTTATCTCGCCGCAACCGAGGTCTTGGCGCAGCAAATTGACTTGTTCAATGCTGCGTCCGATGGCGTCATTACGTTGACGGTCAAGGGCCGCCAGGGTGATTTCAGCGACGAGATTTATTTCGCCAAGATCGCCGGCATTGTCCGCCGACGCAATCCCTATGGTTCCGGCGCCGTCACGGAAAAGGTTCTCAAGCAACTTGACGACGTGAAGGTGAAGGTTGCGGCCGGCACGCCTCCGATCCGCCTCGATCCCGCTCAGTGGCGTTGGATCATGATGGACCCGGCAACGGCTGGCGCCGCGATGGGTCAACAGATCGCCGTTGAGACGTTGGCGGACATGCTCAACACGGCAGTCGGCGCCACGACCGGCGCTCTTATCAATGAGGGCACGACCGTCACCAACGATATGTCGGGCGTCGGCACGGGGATCGTGGCATTTTCCGATTTCGTGACTGCGCAGCAATTGTTCGGTGATTATTCGTCGGCAATTCGCGCTTGGATCATGCATTCGAAGCCGATCGGTGACTTGTGGAAAAATGCAATCACCAACTCGGAATTTCTGTTCAATTACGGCAACGTCGCCGTGACGCGCGATCCCTTCGGGCGTATCTTTGTCGTCTCGGATATTCCGGCGCTCGTGATTGCCGGCACGCCAACGTATGCAACGCTTGGTCTCGTGCCGGGCGCCGTTTACGTCGAGCGTTCCGACGATTTCGACGACAACTATTCGACGCTCAACGGCAATGAGAACATCACGCGGACCTATCAGGCCGAATGGAGCTATTCGCTCGGCATCAAGGGTTACGCATGGGACAAGACCAACGGCGGTCACGCGCCCACGGACGCGGCTCTCTTCACGGGAACCAATTGGGATAAGATCAGCACGTCAATCAAGGATACGGCTGGCGTTGTTCTGATCTCGAAGTAACCAACGGAGCGTTATCAATGGCTGGCAGGAAACCGATCAGAGTTCTCTATTGGATTGACGGCATTTCGCCGTTGCCGGGAGACAGGATAGCGGCCGACAAGATTGTGGGCACTGTCATGTTTCGCAACGCTCAACACGTTCCGGTTGACGGCGCCTTAGAGGACTTTGACGATCTTGCCGGCCCGGCTATCCCGGCGCGTTATGCGGCGGAGCTGACGAAGCGATCGGAAACGATGACGGCTGATCTTCAATTAGTGGCGGATTTGCCATTAGCTGACGTGAAGGCAATCGCCGGGCCGGACGCTGAAACGGGAAGTAACCAAAAGCCGGCGCCCGAAGCCGGATGGGGCGCTCCCAAGGTATAGCAGCAAAGGATAATCAACCGTGGCCGCAGCAACGAAGAAAGTTCTCTATTGGATCGCCGGACAGACGCCTTCGGCGAATGAAGCGAAGGACATTCAATATCTCAATGATGGGAATGTCCCGAAGTATGAGGTTCATATCCGGTCGAAATTGACGGTCGGAAACCAAACCTACGGCAGTGGCGCAACCACGAGCCCGGCGGCCGATCCAACGCTTGGCACTCTCGAAACGGCGGACTATTGCGCGTCCTATTCCGGCGCCGCTATTCCGGCGGCTTACAGCGGCGTCGCAACGTTGAGCGTTGGCGCGGCCGATGAAGTGTTTGGCCCCGGCGCTCAGCTCGTAATTGGACCGGCGGCTCTGTCGTTTGTTCACACGGCTAAGTCGCAGATGTCAGCGTTCCTTGTGGACGATGACGGCAACGTTACCGATGTCACGGCGGACGCCGGCATGGCGTGGACTTCCGCGACGGGCGCAACGGCAACTATTGGCGCCGGCACGGGCGTTTTGACGGGTGCCGGGGCTGGAACAACGGTTGTCACGGCGACGCTGACCAAGAGTGCCAAGACGATAGTTGCGACTGAGTTGGTGACGTGTTCCTAACATGCCTACGTCACTGATAGTTGAAGACGGCACGGGCGTTACAGGCGCCAACTCATACGTTGCTTACAACGATGCGTTGACGTGGTGTAATGCCCGTGGCTTTGTCATGGGCGCCGATCAGCCATCGTCTGAAAAGGCTTTGATCATGGCGACCGATTATCTGGAAGCGCAACGCAATCGCTACCAGGGCCGGAAGACAAACGATCCGACGAAGTTCACGCTTCCCATTCAACAGCCGTTGCAGTGGCCACGCGACGGCGTGTTTATTGACGCCAAGTCGCTCGTGTCATTCCAAGTATTGAACGGCTTTGACAACTTGGTGCAAGCGATCGTCAACGCTTCATTTCCCAAGAATGCAATTCCCGTTGAGCTGATCAATGCACAGATCATGCTTGCGAAGAACGTTGCCGATGGCGTAACGTTGTTTCCGACGCAAAACGGCCCCTTCGTCACGATGAAGAAACTTGGCCCGCTTGAAAAGCATTTCAGCGAGATTATCAACACGTCGATTGAACCGGACATGCTCGCAGTCAACGCGTGGCTTGCTCCGCTTATGCAAGATCAGTCCGGCTATTCATTGTCATCGGTTCGCATATGAGCAACCCGTTATTCGACGCGGACTATAAAGACTATATCGCTATGGCTCACGAGATGCTTATTGGCGATGGGCCGAGCGAAATTATCTCTTGGACGCGTCCAACTGCAACTGCCGGCGCGCAAGCATGGAATTCTACAACCGGATCACCAACGGTCTACAATAACATCAATCTAAGTTGGGAGCCGTCGCCGTTTCGGGCTTACGCGGCTCTACAGCTTGATCCCGCTGATTTCATCGCGGCTGGCGTAAGATTTGCCCACATGGTAGGCGACGTTCCATTTACGCCGTTAATTGGCGACGTAGCAATCCTTAATGACGGTTCGCACCTTATTGTCAAATATGCTGACTTTCTAGGGCCGGACGGTCGGCCGATCCTTTGGATTGTGGCGTTTGACGCATGACAACATATCCGCAAGCACTTGACGCTTTGTTCGGTGCGCTTGAGACCGCATGGGCCGCCGGCTCGACTGCGATCGTGGGGTATGTGCCGGCAATCGAGTGGCCAGATCAGATCAGCGGCGCCTCGCGGCCGGGTGATAAGTATTGGGTCCGTGTCTGGACACGGCAAGGAACCGACAAGCAACGGAGCGTCGGGCGCCCGGCAGTCTACACGGTTGACGGCTTTCTATACGTTCAAATCTTCTCGCCGTTGACAACGGACAAGGGAGCCGGCGCCGTCCTAAGCGCTCTTGCAACACTCGTGAAAGGCGCCTACACGTCCAAAACCTTAACCGGCGTCCGATGTGTGAGTGCTTTAATTCGTGAGATGGCCTCGGAAACTAAATGGCATTCAAAGCGCGTTGCCGTTGAATACCATTACGATTACCTCATGTAAAGGAAACGAGCATCATGGCCGCCGTAGCAAAACAGGACAGCAACATCACCGGACTTCGTTATGTCCGTGAGCCGTTGGCAGGCAGCTCCGCCGACGTTTGGATTGGCGCGGAGCCCAACTCCTACAAGAATTTTGGCGGCACATACAAGCTTGTGGCGCGGTCGCCTATCAATGCAAGTCGCCAGCAGAAGAAAGGCGTTGTGGTTGATCTTGACGCCAGCGGCGGCTTTCAGTCCGATTTGACGTATGACAATATGCAACCGTGGATCGAGGGTCTATTCTTCGCCGCGTTCCGCAAGAAAGTTGAGTTGACGGTTGCAACCGTTACGGCGTCCGGCGAGGTTTATACGGTCCCGTCCGGCGGCGCCAGCTACAAGGCCGGCGATCTTGCATGGGCGAAGGGATTTGACAATCCCGTCAACAATGGCTTGAAGCTTATCAGCGGCTCGCCGGGCGTGACAAGCGTTCCGACTGCAACGGGCGGCCTCGCAGACGCCGCGACGCAGACGGGTATCATCTCACGCGTTGGCTTTCAGTTCGCGGCTGGTGATTTAGAGCTGACCGACGCTCTGACGTTGCACACGACAACCAAAGACTTCACGCAGCTTGGTTTGATCCCCGGCGAGTGGATTTACATTGGCGGCGACACGGCCCCGATGAATTTCGCCACGGCGGCAAATAAGGGATGGGCGCGTATCGTCTCAATCGTGGCACATGACATCGTGCTCGACAAGACGGAGAATACGCTTATTGCCGAGACTTCCGGCGCGTCGGCGCAGACGGTTCAATTGTTCATGGGTCGCGTCGTCAAAAATGAGCTGGCGGCGTCGGATGGCGGAGCGGGCATTGTCAAAATCCCGTTCCAATTCGAGCGGACGCTTGGCGCTCCCGATGATGGCTCGTCAAACGTGCAAGCCGAATACTTGCTCAAGTGTCTGTTCAACGATCTGACGTTGACGATCAACACGGCGGACAAGATCACTTGGGACACGACGTTGATCGCCGCCGGCTATGAGACAAAGGCGGCCGGTTCGCAGAAGGCGGGCACGCGGCCGGCCAACACGTCGGGCCATGCCTTCAATACCACGTCACACGTTCGGCGCTTCCAGCTTGCACTTGTGGGCACAGAGACGCCGTTATTTGCCTATCTCTCGCAAGGTTCGCTGACGTTCAACAATAACATCAAGCCCAACAAGGCGGTGTCGGTCTTGGGCGCCTTCGATCAGTCAGCCGGCGACTTTGCCGTTGGCGGAACGGTCGAGGCGTATTTCAACAACGTCGGCGCCGTCGCGGCAATCCCCGACAATTCGGATTGCACGCTCGACTTGATCATGTGCCAGGATAACAGCGGCATTGCGATCGATCTTCCGTTGGTCGGCCTCGGCGGCGGCGAGATGAAGATTGTCGCTAATGAACCGATCTTGCTTCCGTTGACGATGGACGCAGCGACGGCGGCGCAGAACAACGCCAATACCAACTTTACGGCAATTATGTCTTTCTTTGACTATTTGCCGACTGCGGCAATGTAATGGCGGACATCGGCGATCAGTTTGATTGAAAGGATGGTGTAACAATGGAAGTCTCGAAACTCTACGGCTATAACAAGCAGAAAGCCGAGGAAGGCGTGTGGATTGAATGCGGAGACGACGGGGCAATTCTTTGTCGTTATTACAATCCGCAAAGTCCACGCGTCTCAGCCGTAGCAGCACGGCGCACGAAAAAGTTTCGTGCGCTGATCAACGCCAAGGCTTTGCCGCCGGAAAAGGATCGTGAGATTGCAATCGGTATCTTTGTCGAATGCGCCGTGATCAACTGGCGGAATATCAAAGTCAACGGCGAAGAGGTTCCATTCACTGCCGAGAACGCGGAGAAGCTATTTCACGATTGGCCGGAATTTCACTTGGACGTTGCCACGCAGGCAATGGACATGAAGACGTTCCGTGATGATGAAGACGTAAAAAACTAATTGACTTGCTTGAATGGACGGTGAAGCAAGGCGGGCAAGTCAACGTTTTAGTGCTTCAACAAATGATCAGAAGTCGCCGGGAAATTCCCGACGATTTTAGCGGCCCCGATTTAAATCTTGGCTTGCAGCTCTATTGGACGGCGTTTTGGGATTTGTCGTCATGTCGGAATACCGGCGGAATGATCCCTTGGACAGCGGTGCAAACATGGGCAGAGACTTACAAGCTTGACGAGGAAGTTGCCGACGATCTCCATTATCTAATTCGAGAGATGGATCAAGCGTTCATCAAGTTAGTAAAGGTCAAGGCTTCACTCAATGATCAAGGTAGAGGTAAGCCCATTGGCCGCGAAACTGTCCCTGTTAGCCGCCAACATCCGGTTAAACGCTAACAAGCGTAAGCAGTCGGTCGCGGCGAACCTCACGGCCGATCTCGTCAGTGCAACGCCGGTTAAGACGGGCCTCGCTCAGTCGAATTGGCAAGTGACTAGCGGAGCGCCGGCCGAAGGTATTGTTGAGATTGGCCATCGCGCTTCGATCCCCGATACTCAACCGGGTGATCCGATCTATATCGCCAACAATGTTCCATACATTCAACGGTTGAACGATGGCAGCTCAAAGCAAGCCCCGGCGGGCTTTGTAGAAGATGCCATCGCCCGCTTTCATTCCAGCGGCGCGACAATCTCGATTGTAGGAGGGCCGGACCTTGGCTGACCAAACAGAAAATGTCGTCATCAAGGTTACGGAAACCGGCACCGATGATACGGCCGCAAAGCTTGCTAATCTTGGCGTAGCTGGCGACGCAGCGGGCGCCAAGGTCGCCGCCAGCCTTGCGGCGGCTGGCGCGGCGCAAGATGCCTTCGTTAATTCGCTCGCCAAGGCTACACAAGCCGCCCAGGCCGCCGCCCAAGCCGACGATGGCTTGGCCAGTGCCGCCGGCCGCGTCACGGGCGCCACGCAAGCCGCCACGGGCGCCACGCAAGCCAACGCGATCGCAGCCGCCGAGGCAGCGGACAAGACACAATTTGTTTCGGCCGCCCACGTCGCGGCGGCCTCGTCAGCAACAGCTCACATCGCTTCTGTAAACAGCTTAACGAATTCCTATTCGGCGCTTGGCAGCATCATGAAGTTGACGGCGCTTATTATGTCAGTCAGCATATTTGAGAAAGCGCAGGACGCCGCCACGACAACTAACAATATCCTGCAACGGTTGACCAAGACAACCGGCGACTATGATACCGTCTACAAGCGGTTGATGGACACTTCGAATGCAACCGGTCAATCGTTTGAGGTAACGGTTAAAGCTTTCCAATCGCTACGCGTAGCGACGGCGGGCCAAGGCAAGACAAACGATGAAATTGCCACGTCAATCGACACGATCAGCAAGGCAATGCAGCTATCAGGAACGTCGAGTGAGCACCAATCGCGGTTATGGCGTGATTTGACGGAAAGTTCGGCCGGCGCCACATTAAGCAGTCGCCAGCTCGTTACGATCTTGGCGCAAGCTCCCGGCGTCATGGAAGCTATTACGATCGGCGCAGGCAAGACAGTTTCGCAATTGCTCGCCATGTCGTCTGCGCACAAAGCGGCGGGCGGCGTCATCAAGTTGGCCAACACCGATATTACGGTGTCGGAACAACTGCGCATTGACAGCGAGACGCGCCATCTCAAAGTAGCGCAGGACGCCGACTTGAAGCTTTCGCTTAGTGGCACGGCGAGCGCCAAACAGATAACAGCGGCTCATAAGGTCGTGAAGGACAGCCTTCAAACGTTGGGCGATACTCATACGCGTATCTCGGCAACCATTGACGCCGCCACGGAAAAGAATTCGGCGGCGGTGCAAAAAGGCGCCAAAGAGACGACGGATACCATTGACATCTTAGTCAAGGCCAACGCGCCCATAACGGCGCAAGTTCAATCTTTCACGTTGACGATTGCACAATCTTTTTCCGTGTTGAACAACAATCTTATCGCCTATCTCAACCCGGCGCACAATGTTGTGGGCGTCAATAAACTAATCTCGGAAGGCATCATTGCGATCGGCGCGGCGCTTCCGGCTCTTATCCCGATGGTTCTCGCCTTCGGTGCGGCGTGGCTTGTCATTGAAGCAGTGACTATTCTTAACACGATCAGAAAGGCAATCGTTGAGCTAACCGTTTACTTGGTCACAACTGCCATCCCGGCGGTGCTCGGATTTGTCGCGTCGTTCTTCACGCTCCCCGGTTTAGTCATCGCCGCCGCCGCCGCACTTCTCGTCTTTGTTATAGGCGTCGATAAAGTTAAGGCAGCGATAGGCTTTGCTATTGATTATGCCAAGACATTCGGAACCGAAGCGGTCAAAACGTTCACCGATGCGTTCACAGACGCCACTAAGACGACAAAGGCATTTCAAGATCAAGCTGGTGCGATCAATGGCATGACGGCGGCTATGGGCGCCTACGCCAACGTTGCCGGCGCAGCTCTTGCCGGCCAAGGCGGCAGCTCCGTGTCAACCGGCGCGCAAGATTGGACCGGCGGCCCTGGCTCAAACAATGGTCCGTCGCAAACTTCGGGCGGAATGCCGTTATTCGGTGGTGGTGGCACGGGTGTGTCAACCGTTCCGCAACTCAGCTCGACGGGCGGGGCAATTCCGCAACTGCGATCAGGCGGTGCGATAACAATACCGGGCGCCGGACCTCCCGATACGCAGCTCGTGCAATTCATGGCATCGCCCGGCGAACGCATCATCATTCAAACGCCAGCGCAACAGGCCGACAAGATACCGCACTTTCGTAGCGGCGGTCAGCTCAACATCACTAAGAACCAAATTTCAGACGCCGTGTCGCTTGGCCTCACGGGATTAAACGTTGCTTACGTCGCGTCCGGTTCAAACAGTCTTGTGGGCTATAACGCGCCGGCTCCGTCTGCAAATGCCGTCGCCTCCGTCCCGGCAACTACAACTCCCACGTCGAGTGCAACGCCGGCAACGGCGCCGACTAACACTTGGACAACTCCCGACACTAATTCGATAACGGCGCCCGAATTAGCTTCGATTGCTTACTATGAAGCGATTTACGCGGCGAGAGGCGGTAACGGCGTAACTCCCGGTTCAAGCGACGATTGGGTCAATAACTTAGCTATCATGGAGCGGCTTGGTGATCCTGGCGGCCCTCAAGAGTATGCCTATTATCCTTTTGGCGGGACCAACACAGGCGGCAAATCAAAGGTCAACACTTGGACGGGTGTGCTATCATTGAACCAAGATGGCACTGCTAATCGTGGCGGCCAATACTTAACTTGGCCAACGTCGGGTGCAATCAAGTCAAGCGACACGTCATCGCTCGGTAAAGCTAAGTTGAATATGACGCCTGTTTCATCGAGCGCCGACAACTACCCGTTTGTTAGCGGCGGAACATCGAATGCACAGCAGATCAACAATTATCCGTTTGTTAGTAGCGGAACGTCAGCTTATGCCCGCGACGGGCTTGATCTTACAGTGCCAGGGACGGGCGCGGTTGACAGCCGCGTCCTATCGATGGCCGTCTCACCGGGTGAGCAAATCAGCGTCAAGACACCAGCTCAGCAGCGAGCCGCCAATGATGGCAGCGGCGGTAAGTCGCTCGTGCAGAATATCACGATCCAAACGACCGACGCCGATAGCTATGGCCGATCGAGCAAACAGATCATGCGTGATCTGGCCAACAAAATTCAGGCGGCATTCTAATGGCATTCGACAACATTAGGCTCCCGGTTGACATTGAGCAAGGCGCTCAATTCGGCCCCACGTTCTCAACTACCGTGCTGCAACTGTCGAGCGGTAAAGAGCAACGCAACCAAAATCGCGGGCGCCAACTATGCGCCGGCGACATTGCTTATGGTATTCAGAGCAAGACTGATTACATGGCCGTGCGGACATTCTTTTACGCTCGCCGTGGTCGGGCTCGTGGTTTCTTGTTCAAGGATTGGAGCGACTTTCAGTCGAATGGATTGCAGACGCTTGGCACCGGCAACGGATCAAACAAAGACTTCCCGATTGTCAATGTCTATGACGATGGGGTGAATGCCTACACGCGAACGATCACGCGGCCGATTAACGACGCTAATTTCCTCGTATTCAACAATGGTTCATTGGTGAGTAGCAGCGATTACACTGTGGATACAACCGGGCTTCACTTTACAACGGCGCCTGTTACTGCGCACGTCATTACTTGCTCATTTGAGTTTGACGTGCCAGTGCGGTTTGACGCCGATGCATTCCTGATCACGATGGATCAAGTTGAGGCGGGACAAGTCGGGCAGCTTCCAATTATGGAATTGCTGGAATGAGGACGGTATCGGGCGGCCTCGCAACACGGCTGGCGAATGAGACGACAACGCTTTGTCGATTGCTCACGATCATTCTCGCCAACGGCACAACCACGTATAGATTTGTCGATCTTGATTATCCGATTACGGTTGCTGGCAATCTCTATTCGGCTGATTATGCATTCGACGTGTCGGCAATCGAAGTCAAGCTTGGCACGGGAACCGCCAGTTCATACAAGGTCGATTTGGCGTTAAGCGCCGCTTCGATCAGTCGCGATATTGTTGAGAGCGGAGCACTTGACGGTGCGGATATTGAGGTTCGTATTGTTGATTATCAGAGTTTGTCTGATGGCACGGTTTTATTGCTTAAAGGCACGCTTGACGAGTGCGAATATAAGGACAAGCTTGTGGCGTCGATTGACGTAGCAACGCTGTTATCGCAAAGTCTACAGATATTTGTTGAAGCCTTTTCAAGCAACTGCCGTGCTGATCTTGGCGACGCACGCTGTAAGGTTCCGCTCGTGTCGGCCTCAACCGACACACACGGCAATCCAATGCACGCCAGCTTTACCGTTACCAGCTCGCCAACGGACTTCCAAGTTCTCGGCACAGATTTAGCGGACGCCGATGGAACATGGGATAACGGCCTCGTGCTGTTTCTGACGGGCGCCAATGAGGGCTTCGCCTTAGAGATCGGAACGTATGCCGGCGGCGATATTACGCTATCATTGATCACGCCCTTTCCATCCGTCATAGGTGACACGGGAACGGTCTATGCCGGGTGTAACAAGATACTTGGCGATGGTTCCGACCCGACAACGGGCGGTTGCACCAAATATCAAAACTGGCTCAACTTCCGTGGTGAACCGTTCTTTGCCGATCCCGCAGTGACGCAAGCAACACCGGGCTCAATACCGGGTGTAACGGTAGCAGCTCCGCCCGCGCCTCCGCCTCCGCCGCCGATCAACGGGGCAATACCAATCGCATGACAATCTCTTACACGTCCAAATTCAACTATATAATGAAGGATTGGTTTTTCACGTCGTTTTCGCGTGTCAACACGACTAGCGCACTCGGCACGCAAGGCACGGGCTCGGATTTGGCAGCGAGCCCGTATGGAAGCCCGATACCGATCTTATTCGGCAAGGCAATTGTTCCTGGCGTTGCGATCTGGTCGGGCGAAATTCTCAACGTAGTAGACGTGACAACTACGCAGACGGGCGCCGTGCTAGAAAACCAAGGCGGCGGCGGTCCTATGAACGGCACGCTGGATTGGTTCAAAGAGGGTCCGGTAACAACGTCTTCAACGTCGGCTTTGACCGGCAATCAAGTTGCAGACTTGGCCGTTGCATTCGGCACACGGGCGCCAGGGACCAACAAATGCACGATCCTTAGATTGTGGGTAAATAGTATTCTTGTTTACGATCAGACTAACGGCACGTCGATTGTCGATAGCGGCCAATTCAATTACACGCTGTATAACGGCGACGAAACACAGTTGCCCGATCCGACTATCGTGGCGGCCGAGGGCAACAAGACGCCGGGATTTCTCGGCTTGGTCTATGCCGTGTTCAAGGCTTTTCCGTTTGCAGCAAGCGGCGGCGCCTTTCCGAGTATCTCGGCGGAAGTTAGCTGTTCATCTAAGATGGAAAACCCGGTATTGCCGTTTAATTCTCTCGGCAATTCCGGCACGCCAGTATATACCAGCAACCAATATCTGATTAATTGGGCCAACTCGGAACTCTATGTTAATGATAAGACAACCAATTGGGACAACTACGATATTGATAATGCTGTTCTCAAATCGAATAACGCTATAGGCGCAGAGATAAGCACCGATGCAATGGCGCTTTCGTTAGACGGAAAATTTGCCTACACGTTTGACGGTTCGATTGTGTCCAATTCAACGATCTTGTATGTTATGGACGCACAGACGGGCGCGATATTGTCATCGTTCGGTAACACCGGAGCGTCAACGGTCAATGATGCAGCCGACATTATGCATCCCGCATGGCTCCATGCTGTTCGCGGGACGTATGGCGTTGATGAGTATTTAGCGTCCGCTTCACTTCTAAACGGCCGCTGTAGCGCTTGGGAGCGTAACGGCGTTGGTCCGATCGCATTCCATGCGGATTATACAGTTGTCGGCGGCACTGCCGGAATTGCGATCAAAGCTGTTACGAATGGCGTCAACAAGTTCTTTCCGGCCGCTGCTATGTCAGCAGCTCCGCCAATTGATCAACAAAACTTTTCATTCTTTTATTTCCTCAAGTTTGGGAATGTCTATTGTGTCACGTTGGCCAAGACAATTCAGCCGACAAAGGGGCTCACTGCTATTCAATTTCCGATGCTCTACTTACCGCGTATCGCAACCGGCGGCACTAATCCGCTTACTAACTCTTGGACGATGGCTGTTGGGACCGATGGCATTGAGCTGACGGATATTGCCTTTGCAGCAAATGAACACGCAGTCTATGGCATGACGGGGCCGCCCGATGATCCTTGGCTTACAATCCTTGTCGTCAATACCGTTGCCGGCACAAGCTACGTGCGGCGTTATGACAGCATGTGGAACCGAAAGGATTATACGGCGCAAGCCCTAGAAGTCTTGGACGCCCCGTCGCAAGCCCATATGACGCTAGTATTCGACATTCAAATTCCGTTCCATGCGTTCAATGATCAAACGGATTTTATCAGCCAAGATCAGCGGCGCCCTGGAACATACTGGCTCATGAATGTGATCTCCGGTCAGTATGTTAAGCTCGTCAATTTCGAGACGGGAGAGCAACAAGCGTATGACGAGGGCTTGCCAACGTATGTCAACGCGCTTGACCTCACGACCATGTATGGCTTTGCGTTCTCTCGTCTCGACGTATTTGATCCATTGACCGGGACGGCGATTTATGTAGGCTCGCAAGGCGCTTCAACGCTGGCGCCATATCCTGGCAAGGCGGCTCTATGGGTCACTGACGACGGCGGTTTACTCTTGTCGAGCCTCTTGTTGCAGTATTGTCTTGCCGCCGGCTATCTCGCGACTGACATTGACGTGACCGGCGTTGTGTCTAACGACACGACGGTTACAGGATCAATTATAAATACAAGCGTTGATCTATCAACGTTGCTTGGTCAAGTGTGCGAGCTGTTCCGCGTTGACGTGGTTGAAAGCGAGGGCAAGATTAAGTTCTCGCGCAAGACGCGTGGCGTTGGTATGGTTGTCGATTTCGATTTGACAGACGATGATCTTGCGCAGCTACAGCAGTCTTCTAGCAATGACGGCACGCTTGTTGACAGCGACCGTAATCCGTCGCTATTGCCGTCCATTCTCGTGACTAACTATCTCGACTATGACAATCTTTGCGCGATCGGTTCGCAGTCGGCAAAGCGGCGGACGTTCCCATTTGCGACAACAAAGCTCACTGCGCAAGAGACGCTCAATGTGCCAGTTATTATGACGGCGAGCGAGGCGCTTTATTGGACTACGTTTTGCTTATTTGATCAATGGGCCGGCGATACGCTCAACACGATCCGCACTGGCCAAGCGAACCTTGCGGCGGAGCCCGGCGACATTGTGAAGCTCACGCGAGCTGACGGCAAAGTCTATGTGATGAAAGCTGAGACGACAACGCTTAATGCTGATCTATCGGTGACGATCATCGGCCGCACGTTCAACCAATTCAACAATCCTGTTGTGCCGCCGCCGATCCCTGGCACGCCTCGCCAGCAATTGCTTCGTGCTACCGACGTTGCCTTGTTCATGCTTGACAACTTCCTCTATGATCCCGCCGCCGATCCTGGCGATGGGTCGCGGATACCGTATTGTTATGCAGTGAATGCACCGGCCTCGATACAAATCTTGCGCGGCTCAACCTACGCTGATTTTGCTGCAACTACGCAAATTGCCGTTACCGGCAGTCCTGTGGGCACGCTTGCCGATCGGCCGCTCAAGTTCATGTGGCAAACGGATACGGTTAACACGATCGTAATTGATCCGGCGTCGGGTGATCCGGCTGGAATTCAAACAGTATCGGATGCCGAATTCTTGGCTGGTGTCAATGCCCTGGTGATCGGTGCGAGCGAGCGTTGGGAGCTGGTCTATTTTAAGACCGTTGTTCACAACGCTAATGGCACGTTGACGCTTAGCAACTTGTTGCGCGGTCGGCGGGGAACCGACGTGTTCGCAGGAACGCATACCGGCAGAGATACCGTTGTGTTTCTTCCATTCTTGCCGTTGACGTTTTCAATAGGTGAATTAGGGGTTACGGAAAGTATTCGCGTTGCCAATCTCAGCTCGCCGTTGCGCCCGGCGATCGTCAACACATGGACTTCAAACGGCGGCCCGTTGAAGCCTTGGGCGGGCTCCGTTCCCAAGGCGGCTTATTCCGGCGGCGACATAGACTTGACATGGTATCGCCGGACCCGGCTAGCGAGCGTGCTTCATGACGGCGACGGCTTGACGCCACTTGGCGAGGCGACGGAGGCTTACGAAGTCGATATTTACAAAGCCGGCGTTGTGATCCGCACGATTGCCGGGCTTACGGCCTCGGCTGCTACCTACACGGCCGCGATGCAGACGACCGACACAAATTCGGGCCTTGCCAGTATCGAAGTCGCCATCTATCAATTGAGCGCAATCATGAAGCGGGGCTATGCCCGGCACGTAACAGTGGACGTAACGCCGTGAGCAACAATCTTAATCTCGATCAACTGACAACTGGTCAATCCTCGAAAGAGGCGACAATCAACGCGGCGACGGCGCAGCTCGACGCGGCGTTGACTGAAACTCTGGCACTCGATTTCACGGCCGCTGACATTGTAATCTCAGCCGCCAACTATGAACGGAACCTTCGGTTCACGCTGACGAATACGGGCACGCATCATCAATTGACGTTGCTTGCCCAAAAGAAACTTTCACTGCTATCAAATGGCAGTGGCCATGCCGTTAGTGTGATCCTTGGAACAACTACGCTGATCGTTCCCGATGGCCAGCACAATCTTGTCTATACGGACGGAACCGCCAACGGGCTTTTCTTGATCAGTGCTTCACCGCTTGTTGTCGGCGCCATCAACGATCAAACAGGAACAACTTACACGTTTGCCTCGGGCGATGCTAGCGTTGGAATGGTGCGAGGCGACAACGTTGGCGCGCAAACATACACGATCCCGCCCAATTCAAGTGTTCCTTTCCCGCTCTTGCAAACGATCATCATTGCACAAAAGGGAGCTGGTGCAATAACGATTGTCGGCGGCGCGGGCGTGACAACGCCGTCATTGGGCGGCCTCTTGGCAACATCCGGTCAGTATGCCGAGATAGCAATCACGCAAACGGTTATCGACGAATGGTATGTGTCGGGGGCCTTAGCATGAACAAGCTACTTATTGGCATTCTGGCAAGCGCGGGCGGCGCATCGCCGCCGCCTCCCCCTCCGCCGCCGCCTCCGTCAACGTCTTATGCTAACCTCGGTGGCCAAGGGCTTCGCCAAGCTCCTATCACTTGGACTACAAACGCCGTCTCCGGTTCCCAAGATGCAAGCTATTTGCTTGATGGTGTTCACGGCAACGTCTACTATATTAACGGCGGCCAAACGGGGCGTGAATGGCGTTGGGACTTCGGACAGTCTGTTTTAATCGATGAAGCGACTTGGTATCAAGACAGCATCAATTCGCAAGGGACATGGAAATTTCAAGGATCATCGGACGATATTACATACATTGACATAGGAGGCACGTTCAATCTTGGCGCGTCTGCAACGGATGTCTTAACGTCGCTCAACGGCAACACGTCGGCTTATCGTTACTACAAACTATTGCAGACGGCCGGGGTAACAAGCAGTGGACCCTATCTGCAAGAGATTGAATTCAAGATCGATGCCCACACGACGGGGTATCTCAATCCGACGTATGGCATGGGCGATCGCTCCGCCAATATCACCGTCTCGTCAACTGGCGGTCTGTGTGCCGGCGGCGGCGCCAATGAACAACAATGGGTCAAGGATAGTTTCACGCAAGCTAACTACTTCAACAGTCTGTCGAGTGCTTCGCTGACGTTTGACTTAGGCACTGCGCACAAGATCAATGAAGCTTTCTTTACGATGCTTACTACCCCTACCGCTCAAGGGACTTGGCAGTGGGCGGGCTCAAATGACGATATAACCTATGTCAGCATAGGATCGACGTTCGCAATAGGAGCCGTTGCCCACCAACGGTTGACTACGTTGAACGGTAACACGACAGCTTACCGTTACTACCGAATGACGCTAACAAGTGGGAATAGCAACAATACGCCGTATATCGGCGGCTTCCAATTCAGCATAGGATAGAGGACAATGGCAAAGCTTGACTACGCAGCCGCTTACAAGATCATTCGCGTGTATGAAGGCGGCAACGTTGACGATCCGCAAGACCCTGGCGGACGCACTTCGCGGGGATGCACGCAGACAACCGACAACGCCTATCGTGCCCGGCATGGTGAGCCGAAGATTGACGTTTACAAGGAAACGGAAGACAACATCGCCGCGATTTTCAAGGAAGGCTATTGGGACAAGATGCACTGCGATGAGTTGCTCGCTGGCGTTGACCTTGAGATTTTCGACGCGTGTATCAACAGCGGTCCCGGCAATGCTACCAAGTGGGCGCAAGCTCAGCTCGGCTTGGAAGTTGACGGCAATTTCGGCGCCAAGACGTTGCAGTCTCTTCGCGGGATCAATGACGCCGAAGAATTCATCAACGGCTTTTGCTCGCGTCGGCTGGCGACGCTCAAAGGTAGCAAGAATTGGAAGCGGTATGGCAAGGGATGGGGCGCACGAATTGCCAACTGCAAAAAGATCGGCGCAGCATGGGCAACGGGTGACACTCCGCCGCCGGTCGCCGTTGTCGAGCATATCGGCGGCCATCGCAAGGTGATCACGGCCGATCTCAACACCGCGCCGACGCACGCGGCCCCGATCGCCGTTGGGACTGTGGGCAGCATTGGTGCCGCCGCCTCACAAGCCGCCGGCAGCGTCGAGGCCCTGAAAGATATCGCCCCGATTATGCTGTGGTGCTTCATCGGGCTTACGATCCTCGGCGTGGCAGCTACGATGCTCGTCAAGGTGCTACAGGACCGTCAGGCCGCCAGGAACGCGGGCGGCGTGCTGGCGCCCGTCCTAGACACCCTGGACGCCGGCTTGCCGTCGATCCAAGTGGCAGCTCCGCCTACGGAGGCCGCCGCCGTGACTGTGGCGCCCATGCCGGCGCCGATCGTCGCACCGATCGCAGCTCCGTCGCCGGCCGCGATCGTCGCCGCAAGCCAGGCTTCGGCGGCCGTGAGTATGCCGTCATGATCGGCTGGCTCGTCACAACCTTGGGGATGCGCGGCATTCTCTATGGACTTGGCGCCTTGGCGATCGTAAGCTTTGGCGGATACCTCTATGTTCACGTCCGCAACATTGGCATTGCGGCCGAACGCGCCAGGATCGAACGTGCCAATCAAGAGGCGGAGAGGAAAGCAGACGATGGCCAATCGAACGTTGAGCGTTGCTATAACGCTGGCAATCATTGGAACCGGGCTACAGGGGTGTGTGACACCGGCCCCGGTTGACAGACCTTGTGGCGTCATCAAAGACAGTTTGTTTGACGTTTCAGCCACTACCCGCGACGGCAACCGCCGGCTTGCCGATCACGATGAGCGGGGGATTAAGGCCGGTTGCTGGAAGCGCGGACAATGATCAAGTATGAACTCCGCAAAATCCTTGACGAAGTGTTCTCACTTCGCGGGGAATTGAGAATGGGATTTGAAGCCATGTCAGCTCAGGAAGACGCAGCCCTAGCGGCGGCAACCACGAAGATGGTCGCTGATCTCGCGACCCTTTTGACGACGCAGCAGACGGCAATGAACGTGCTGCTTGCTGCAATCTCAGCGTCCGGCGGCACGAGTGACCCGGTTGTCGCGCAAGCGGTATCCGACATTGGCGTTGCCGATCAGAAAGTGAATGACGCCATTGCAGCGGCGAATGCGATCATCACTCCGCCCGCCAAGCCGGCGGCTCACGGTGCAATGCCCGTTGGCCCGCTCGTGCCCGTCATGACGGCGGACAGTCCGCCCGTGCCCGTGCTCGATACCATGACGGGGAACGCCGTATCGAGCGATACCAACGGCGACAAGTGGACAACCAACGCGGCCGGACAGACCGTGCCGTCGCCGGCCTCGCACGCGTAAGCCACAACCGCGCGCACCGGCAAAGCGCCGCCGCCAAAAAGCGGCGGCGTTTTTATTGACCGAATACCTTTATCGTTGACGGTTTCCAATCCGGCCCATGCTTCTCGCGCATCGCTCTGATATATCGAACCATGTCCCTTTCGCCGTAACCTTCCATTAGCTTAGGTGGCAAGCCTTTGGCGATGCGATCGGCCGCAAACTCAGCTTCCTTTTGCCGTTGCTCAGTAAGCGCTAACTGCGCTTTATTATAGGCCGCGTTTCGCCGGACCTCGGCGCGGGCATTAGCTCGCGTGGACCTTAGCGCCTCTTTCTCTTCGGCCGTTACGGCTTGCTTCATCGTCTTGATCGGCGCCGTGAGCTTGACGTAATTCTTGGCATACTGTCGGGCGGCATTCTTGGTGCTCATAGAGATGATATACTCGCCATCTCGACTGACAACGTAAAGCGACTTGTTGCTCGACTTGCGCCTCTCAACCTTGAATGGGCCGATCATCTCTTTCCAGAAGCGACTATATTCCGCCATCATTTTCACCCTCATAGTAGACTTCTAGCAAGACGGGAGGATGCACGGTTCCCATAATTGATAGGACGATGCGACCGCCGGCCATAAGCTTCGTGACCTCTAAAGGCGTCGGCTCCCATGCCGATTGCATGAAGTTCTTTCCGTGTGCGATAATGTCTCGAATGCACAAGACGTTATATTCCGGCTGGTTTTTTGCCAGCTCTCGCGTTGTTCCAAGTATCCGTTTGCTGATCATTCGATAACTCCCCAATTAGCACCCGTCTTTGCGTCAACCGTTATTGGCACGCGAGCGAGCGTCGAGTGTTCCATAATGTTTTCGAGGTAAGCGAATGCCTCACGTTGAGCCGGGCCGTCATCGACTTGCGAGAAACCTAGCTCGTCATGAACCTGTAATAACGGATCGCCGGTCGCGGCAAAGACGCCGGATTGTTCTGCGACCGACATAGCTTTCTTGATCACGTCAGCCGCCGATCCTTGCAGCTTGTAATTGACGCCCTTATACTCGTAAGCTCGCTTGATCCTTGGACCGTAATTGAGTATCGCCAGCTCTTGAGGCAGCGGCGTTCCGCGTGTCCCATAGCTGCTAGGTTCCCACAAATTGAAGTGGCAGCGACGGTTGCCGATCGTGGTTATAAAGCCGTTCATTTGAACCTCGTCAGCGATCGCTTTCATCGTCGAGCGAACATATGGAGCGCCTTCGTGGTATGCCTTGAAGAAAATGTTAGCCTCGGCTTTGCCAAGTCCCGCCTTGTAGGCAAGACTATCTTGCGACTGCCCATAGATCAGTCCAAAGTTAATGTTCTTAATTGGCCGGCGCTTATCCGTGCGCAATGCCTTGTCGGTCAGATCGTAGCCTAGCAGCGGCCCGACGTTGTCATATACTACGTCGTGGTAGTCCGTTTTCGGATTGTTGACGTAGCTTTCGACGAGCCTCTTGACCGCTTCGATTTCGATCGGGCTGCGACCGCTAGCGAAATGTGCCAACATTCGGTATTCAATTTGTGAATAGTCAATCTTTCGCCAGTAGAGATGTCCGCTTTCAGCGAGAAAAGCGCTCCTAATCTTTTTGCCGAGAGAAGTTCTAATGGGAATGTTTTGTAAATTTGGTTCACTACTAGCAAATCGTCCTGTAACTGTTCCATTTTCATCGCCTTTCAGTGAGTGAAAGTTGCAGTGAATTCGACCGTTAACGTGACCGTCTAAGATATAGGATTGCAGGAACGTCCCGCGTATCTTGTAATGTTCGCGGATTTCATTGACTAGCTCAGCGACAGGATGATTTAGACCCTTGAGGAATTCCTTTTGAAAGCTTGGCGCTCCCTTGACCGTGAACGGATATTCAATACCGGCAGCGTCAAAGATCGGTGCTAGTTCTCTTGGGCTGTTGACGTTGGCTCTAATACCAACCAATTCATATAGTCGGTCTTCCAACGTTCCGATGTCGCGGCTAATCTCTCCATGCAACTCTTGGCATCGTGCCAAGTCAACTCTAACTCCGTGCCGTCGCATTCGAACAAGTAAAGGGATGAGTGAACATTCCATTCTAAAAAGGTCGCGCATGTATTGGCGATCCAAAATAGATGCTTGTTGGTCGAATATCCTAATAGGCAAACTTGCGTCCGCTTCTCCATAAGGACCGACCAACGAAGGCGGAGCCCGATATATATTCGATCGTTGGTCACTTGAAGCAGCTCCGCCGTATGCACTTGCGAGCCAATGATACAACAGATTTGTTTCTTTGCCGGTCCCGACGTATTTGATGGCAAGATTATCGAGCGCAACTCTAGCTGTTTCATCGATCAATGCCTCTGCAAATTGAACGTCATATAGTTCCCCCTGGACGTTGATACCTTCCTCACCGAGCCAGCCAATATCATAAACAAGATTTGCCCCGATCTTGGGGATATGCGGGGTTTCCAATTGAGCCTTAAGCCATGCCAGCGGCAAAGTTGGATCAAGGTTTTGTTCCGGGCAAACTTCATGACGCAGCGGGAAATACCATGATCCGATATTGCCGATCTTATCGCGAGCGCCAATGCTAAATCCGACAATATGACCTCTAGGGCCGCGCGCCCATCCCGGCCCGCGACCCCAATCATCCTCGCGTGTTTCCACGTCAAGAGAGAGGACGGCCGCGCTGGCGAGGTTAGGGAAGGCCGTAGGCGCCTTCCAGCCAGTGGCGGGGATCGGCGGCGGATCACGGAGGACGGCGCGCTTGCGCTTAGCGAGGGCCGCGATCTCGTCATCAAAGAACATGCGTCATACGGATTGAATTGAGCAAACGGCGCCGCGAATGCTATCGCCCCAAAAGTAAGCTATGCCATTGTCAAATCCGAAGTCAGCTTGCGCCATGAGCCCTTGCAGCATTAGGAGCTTGGACGGAGCAAAGCACCAATCCGGTTCAATGCCCGGCACCGCGTATTCGGCGCCAACGTCCGCTTCCTTGTGTGACTTAACAACACCCTCGCAGAAGTAGCAGCGATCGAAGTCATTGTGCGGAGCAACGGCCGCGACGGCGGCAAACATTTCAGGCGGGATTGGCCGGGGTTGAACGTCAGTCTGCGCCAAGATCAAGAAAGCCGACGCCGGCCATTTATCGTTATAGAGTTGCGTCTTGATCCAGCTCCCATCCTCAAAGTAAAACGTGAAGCTAGTTTCAGAGAAACCAAACCGCGTTAATGACTTGCCGGCGCCGACAATAGCCTTGGTGCTCGCTTTGGGGATCACGAAGCCATGCGGCGGAAGATCAATGCCGTGCCAGTATTCAAGCATGACGGTTCGATCGGTCGCCAGCATTGAATTCGGCAAGAGCATGATAGACGCCGTTAGAACGTGCTCCGCCGTATCGCTGGCGAGCCGGCCAATCTTTTCGAAACCTTCCTTGATCTTGTCATTGATCACGCCGGCAATCGGATCGGGCGCCACGTTCGGCATTAGATCGGGCATGATGCACGGCACGAAAACGCGGAAGGCACCGGACTTGATCGCAAGCCGACCCTCGTGCAACGTGATTGAAAGGTCGCTGCCCACACACTTCGCCAAGGCTTGCGCGAGCTTGATCGTGTGCGGCGAACAATCCAACTCTTCGGGGATCGGGCAAGCGGCCGTCAGTATCCCGTCATAAGCCACGGCCCATTTGTAGGCAAGCCGGACGTGTGATTGATATGGTTGCCCGATGTCCCGTTGAGCGCAGCTCACAAACTTAAGTGCGTTTCCCAACGCTTGAACGTTTGCTGGAACGGCAACAGTTTTCGTGCTTCGTGGACGTTTGGCCATCGTGTAATTCCTTTCGTTTTCTAGCTTCCCATTCGGGCTCTAGCTCGCAACCGCCATCCTCGCAAGCCATATACTCGCCGTGACCTAGATTGCACTCTGTGCAATAATAGGGCTGACCGTCAAAAGGGGATCGTGTCATAGTATTCGCATCCATTCACGATGATAGGGGCCGGCGGCCGGCAACCGTTGAGTTTGCATAGCTCGTGCTTTTCGTCCCAATGAACGCAGTCGATGCACGATGGCCAGCACGCGCGAAGTGATCGCGGCGACTGCCCCATTTGATCGTATAGAGCCGACGCTATGACAGTGGCAACACGATTGATCGTCTGCTGTCTTGCCTTATCTTGTTCACCACTCATAGGACATTACCTCGGGATATTTCTTGTTGACCCAAACTCTGATTTGTTTGGGCGCGCGGCAATCATTGACCCAATTCATGGCTTCATCGGTTGTCGGCGGCGGCTCGCTGTGATGGCGTTGGCGCCACCAATCGCGAGCTTTCTTGCCGGCAAATCCAGGGTGTTGAAGTAGCAGCCATTCGTTGAACATGCGAAGGCCGCAAAAGTAACTAACGCGAATGGAGGGCGGCGAACCGGCTTTCTCGTATCTCGTATAGATCACGCGGTCAACGTCAAATAACTCGAATAGCGGAAAGTCCCCCTTGATCAATTCTTGTGTGTCAGCCGTTTTAACAATCTTGTTCTGAAAGTGGAATTCAGCACCGCATGAGATGCAAAATCTAACACTCGCATGGTTATACGTGCCGCAAGTCTCACAAATCTTAACGGGCGCATCGCCTTGTGCTTCGCCTTTTTTCTTCGGAATGATCGGATCATTGATCGGACCTAAGCGCCTCGTGTTGCCGGCAAAGTCCATAACCAAACAATTCGCCTTGCCCGTCGCTGGCGACGGTCGCGTGCCACGCCCTAGCATTTGGACCCATAGGCCCGGCGACATGGTAGGGCGCAGCATCGGGATCATGTCAATTTCGGGATCGTCAAACCCTGTCGTGAGAACATTGTTGTTTGTTATGCAACGCAGCCCGCCAGCCTTGAAGGCCCGAATACGTTCATCGCGCAACTCGCCGGGCATCTTGGAATGCACTGCGGCGGCGGCCACTCCCATCCACGATAGAACGGTTGCGACCTTTTCGGCGTGCTCGATACCGCTGCAAAAGGCCAGCCACTTCCGCCGATTGGAGCCCCACTTGCAAATTTCCTCGCATACGGCTTGTGTGAGGCTATCGGTTCCGACCGCCTCTTGAAGCTGTCCAAGCGTGTAATCTCCATTTGTGATCCCCACCTTGCTAATATCATATTCGGTGTTAGGCCGCTTCGGGATCAACATGCTAATCCAGCCTTCGGCTAGAAGCCTATTAAACCCGTCAACATTGCAAGCGTTGAAACAAAGATCAGTAAACAGGCCGCCGTCAGTAATGCGACCATGCCCAAGTCGGAACGGTGTTGCTGACATGCCAATGACACGAAGATACGGATTGACCTTGCGCAGCTCGTCAATAATGATACCATACATTCCCGTTGCGTTGGGGTTGAGCAAGTGGCATTCATCGATGAACAACAGATCGATATGCCCGAATATCTCAACGTTATTGTAGACGCTGGCAACGCCGCCAAACGTGATCGGATATTGAGTGTCTTTACGTTTTAGGCCGGCGGAGAAAATGCCCATTGGCGCCAGCGGCCAAACTTCGATCATTTTGCCGGCATTTTGCGCGATCAATTCCTTGACGTGTGTTAGGATCATGAACCGCTGCGTTGGCCACATGCGCAACACTTCGGTGATGAACCACGCCGGTATCAGCGACTTGCCGGTTCCTGTGGGCAATGCAATCACGGGGTTGCCACGTCCGCCGCCGTTGAAGTAATCCCAAATGGATTGAACGGCTGCGATCTGATAGTTGCGTGGGACCGGAGCGCTCATAGTGGAATATCCGTGATCGGAACATGCGACGTGCATCCTTTCGGTATCTCGGATGCCGGGATTGTCGCGCTCCATTTGTTGCAGTGCCATTCGGCGTTAGCGATCGGAACGGCAAATTTGCACGAGCGGCAATTGTGCTCGACAACGGCGCCGTCGAAACAAATGTCAGAGTGCGGGCACATCTTGCATTTCCAATATGTCTTTTGCTGCGCAATCCGTGCTGGCGCGACGGGTGACATAATCACATATTCGGCTCGCCGGGCATATTCGGCGCCAATCGTATGATCCAACGGGACCACTTCAATGTGCAAGTCATCGTCATTCTTGTTCACGACCATATAGATTGCAAAGCGAAAGCCATAGAGAACGCCATAGCAGCACATTTGAGCATAGTGTTGCTCGTTAGTAACTCTCACCCCGAGTTCACGGAGCTTATTAAATCCCGAGCCAGTAGCCTTTGTCTTAAATTCGCACAAGAGACGTTCGGACACTGCATATCGTCCAGGCGACAAACCGCGACCATCAAACGACCCGCCGAAGTGCCCAAGGACCGCGCTAACTCTGTGTTGCTTACCGTCTGTATCAACGTCGTGAATTTCAAAACCGATACCACGCAAATACTCAACAAATCTTTCTTCCTCGCGATGTCCACGGTTGAACAATCGCAACATTCTAGCTTCGAATAATTCATGTTTGACCCATCGGAAAATATACCAAAGATGACGCGAGCATTCGTGACCGATAAGCGACGCGCCTAAGTGCGTCCGCCGCTCGCCCTGAAAGGTCGCTGTGCAATAAGCGTCAATATCTGTCTTGATCCACTCCGCCAGGAGCTTGCAAGCCCCTGGCGTCGTTAGGTCGAGCTGTTGACGCATATCAGCGAGGGCCAGCGGCCCATGCCGGCGGAGCGCCAGCGGCAGCCGGCGCAGCACCAGCACCTTGAGCCCATGCACCAGCGGCAGGGGCGGGGGCCGGCTGTAGCGCGGGCGCCGGGGCGCCCCACGCCGGGGCACCAGCGGCGGCCGGGCCGTTGCCAGCTACCGGAGCGAGGCCGGGAGCCGGGCCGCCAGCGGGCGGGGCTCCCCATGCGGCTGGCGCGGGCGGCTGATATGCCGGGGCCGGCGGTTGACCCTGCGGGGCTGGTGCGCCCCACGCGGCGGCCGGCGGAGCGCCGCCTTGCGGAGCTTGCGCAGGCATTCCCGGTTGCGGCCCGGCGGCAACCATCGGTCGAGCGCCAGCTTTGCCGGGCTCATTGCCCATAGCGTCAAAGCGCGTCTTCACGTCATTCTGTTGCCCGTTGGCATCCGTCCGCACCGTAACGGCAACCATGAGCCGAGCGCCACGAATTGCCGCGCCTTGGTCCCGCATCGTCAAATGCTGAATGTTAACGGCGTGACAAAGCGCCGACAAGTTGCCTTGAGCAATGCCGACCGCTTGCACACTGTCATTGATAATGTTGAAGCGATCGTGGAGCACCGCGCCAGCGTAAGGCCCTTCGGTGACGGTATAGGATACGTCAAAGTAAGCGCCTTTAGTGTCTTTCGTCGGTTTCAGCTCCGTGTTGCTGATCACGACGGGATATGTTGCCGCCGGGATAACCTGCTGACCTTGGCTTGGTTGCACAAGCGCAGCGTCGAATACCCAATTTGGGGCTTGTGTGATGTCCATTCTACTTTGTCCCTGTTACTTTGCGGAAGATATAGTTGAGGTCGGCGGGCTCCCATTCCGCAAGCATTCCCGACCGATCTTTGGCATCGTGTTGATGATCTGGCTTTGTCCGTAATGCGCGATACTCTTGGCCTTGCGCATCCTTCCCGACGTTAAGTTGAAACAACTCGTCAAAGAAGTAAGGCATTCGCTGCGTTAGAACGCGACCGGGCATAGACGGGCGCCATTTAGTCAAGCCCGTTGCTTCCTCTTTGTCCCATTCTTGCTGCGCCGTGAAATAAACGTTAGGTCCATCGAGATCGCGGAGTGAACGAAAGACTGCCATGATCTTTTCATTCGTTTGACCGTAAGCGGCGCGACCGTCTTTGTTCATTTGTTTTTCAGACGTTAAACACGTCTCGGCAATCTCCGTCATACTATCAACGCAAAATGTTCCGAATTGCCGCGCTTCGGCGCTTCCGATAATCCAGGCGTGAATACCTTGTAATTCTGGAAGCGTCTTAACTTCAACGTAAGGAATTCTCCATCGCCGTAGCGAGAGCAATCCCTTTTCCGCTGAGATAACAAACGGTGACGGAGCTGTCGCACACAGCACCGTCTTTCCGCTTCCCGCCATCCCGTAAACGCCAGCTTTCACGCCGCGAACGACCCAATCGCTGGTTGATTGAATAATCATGCTGCTGGCGGCGCTTTGATTTCGAGGGCGGGAAGTCCAGGCTTGACCGTGAGAACACCATCAATCAAGCTCTTGATCTGCTTGTCGGTCGCGGACGCATCCTCGGCTGACAACTTCCGATATTCGCCAACGGCAATCTGCGGCGAAAACTTCACGAGCCGTTCGCTGATCAACTTGCCGCGCTCGCCAAGCGCTTCGATCGCGTCGAGAACGGCGCCGATCTTGACCTTATCGAGCGTGTAGTTGAATTTGTTGTCAGCTTTAAGCTCGTAACCAAGTCCAAGGTCGAGCGTGTTCATGCCTTCCTTGGGATCGGTGAAGCACATTTCGAAGATCAGCCTGCGCAAATTCACTTCCGCGATCTGCGCAGCCTTCAACGCCATTTGGGCTGTTTGCCAAGCCGTCAACGCATCGTCGCGTGACATTGGAGCTTGGGCGGGCGCGGCCCATTGCGCGCCCGCTACTTGCTCGACTTGGCTCACGTCTGACCGTCGCCAATCTTGCCGCTATCGCGGCCCTGGTCCTGCCCGTAGGTTCGCGGGGCGGCCGTTCGCAACGTTTGACCGGACGCGTTCGAAAGAGACGGCACCTTGCCGCGCTTGTCGAGTTCATCAAGCCGGTTGTCAATCGACTGCATGAAAGCGTCATCGGTATGATCATAAGCGTGACAACCGCCAACGTCAGTGACCGCTTGAATGTAGGCACTCCGTAGTCGTGTTCTGTGGGGAGAGGCCATGTAGGTTCCTTGATCTAGGGTTTCAGATAGTGAGGGCGAAGGCCCTGTTTAGAGTGAACCATAGGCGAGTATAGAATGTCAATGGGTATTTTCGCCATTGACACGCGGGCGCCGGCATGGGATCGTTGCGGCTTAACTCCCAAAAGGTCAAATCACAATGACGGAACGTTCAACTCGCTTTAGCGAGCGTATCAACGTCAGTATTGACGAGAAACAAAACATGTTACTTGTCGAATTGAGGGCCAAACTCGAAAGAGTTTACTGTAAGCGTATGTCCTATGCCGAAGTAATGCGGGAGGCCATACACGCTTTGGCTCGTGCCCACAATCTGATCTAGTGTCGTTTGACAATATCCCTATCGAGCTTAGGGATTATCACCAATGGGTAGTCTGGAAATACGATGAGACGGCCGAAGGTAAACCTACCAAGCCGCCGTATCAAGCAGTAAATCCGAATAAGCTCGCCAGCGTTACAGACGCTACCCAATGGGCCAGCTACGATCAAGCAGTAACCGCCAGCTCTTGGGCGAACGGTATTGGCTTTGTTGTGACTGCGGACTGCCCTTATACATTCATTGATCTTGACGAAAGCACCGATCCGGTTGTGATCGCCAAACAAAAACAGATTTACGAGACGTTCCAAACCTATAGCGAATTCAGCCCGTCCGGTAACGGCTTGCATTTGATCGTGCGTGGCAAGGTTCCGCACGGTCGCCGTTACAAGAAAATCGAGATATACCCTAGCGGCCGTTTCATGACGGTTACAGGCAACGTCTATCAAATGGCGCGGCCTATTGTCGATCGCCAAGAGATGCTCACAACGTTGTTTGAAGAGATGGGGCAACTTGTCGGCGGTCAACCGATCTCGCATCAAGGCGACGCTCCGCAAACAGTGGACGATAACGCCATTTACACGATGGCAATGGCAGCGGCTAACGGTGCTCGTTTCGAGGCGCTATGGAATGGCCGATGGTCAGAGACGATAGACGCACGAACCGGCACGCCTTACGCCAGCCAATCGGAAGCCGATCTTGCGCTAATGAATATGCTTGGCTTCTATTCGCAGAATGCCGAACAAATGACGCGTATGTTCCACACGTCGGGGCTTGGCAAGCGCGAGAAAGCCAAACGTCAAGACTATCTCGGATGGATGATCTCAAAAGCATTTGACAAGTTACCGCCGCCGATTGACCTCGATCTAACGTCGGATAAGTTACGCGCTCAAGTCACAGAGAGCGTGCGGGCGGAGCTGGTCGCCAAGGTCCAGCCGGCGTTGCCAATGGTCGCCGCCGGACCCTACAGCGTGCCGCCGCCGGGCCTTGTCGGCAGGATCGCGAATTGGTGCTACATCGCCTCGCCTCGCCCCGTGCCAGAGATTGCTCTGGCCGCCGCGGTCGCCTTCATGTCCGGCATATGCGCCCGGCAGTATAACGTCAGCTCGACCGGGCTCAACCAATACATCGCATTGATCGGCACAACCGGCGTCGGCAAGGAAGCGATGGCAAGCTCTATCGATCGGTTGATGTCCGTGTGCATGAACCAAGCGCCGGGGATCATGGAATTTCGCGGCCCGGCGGAGATTGCCAGCGGTCAAGCACTCGTCAAGTATCTGGAAGACAAGCCGTGCTGCTTTTCAATCATTGGTGAATTCGGTTACAAGCTCCAACTGCTATCATCCGATCGCGCCAACTCCGCCGACATAATGTTGAAGCGTATCTTGCTCGACCTATACGGCAAGAGCGGATCAACACAAGCTTACTATCCCATGATCTATGCGGACGCGTCAAAGAATACCGGCGTTCTCTATGCCCCGGCATTCACGTTGCTTTGTGAGGGCACGCCGAAAACGTTCTATGCCAACGTCAATGAGCGTATGATCGAAGATGGATTGTTGCCGCGCTTCACCGTTATTGAATATCTAGGTAAGCGTGTGCCCACAAATCCAAACGCCTTTACCGTTGTTCCGTCGCCTGAATTGATACAAGAGATATGCGACCTTGTTGTGACGGTCGGCATGATCTTTGCCGCCAAGAAAGTTTGCAACGTTGAGCAAACACCGGAAGCCAAAGAATTCACGCATGAGTTTGACTTGTATTGTGATGCTCAAATCAATAATTCCGAGAGTGAAGTCACCAAACAATTATGGACCCGCGCCTATCTAAAGGCGTTGAAGATGGCAGCGATTATTGCCGTTGGCGTTGACCGGCTTAACCCCATGATCACACTCGACATAGCACGTTGGGCGAAGGGGCTGATACTTCACGAGGTTAAAACATTCATCGAACGTTTCGACGCTGGCGAGATGGGATCGGCCGCCGCCATCTATGGCCGTAATGAAACGGCTCAAGTCCGTGAGATTGCTAAGGTAGCTGTCAAGTATCTAATGACCGACTATTCGGAATTGAAAGCGTATAAGACAGACGTTGACTATCATGTCAACCATATCATACCTTACTCATACTTACTGCAACGGTGCTCGCGTCTGTCTGCCTTTGCAAACGATCGTCTGGAAGTCTCAATTACAATCAAGCGCTCGCTGCAATACCTCGTGGACGTTGGCGTGATCGTCTTGCTCAACACCCGATCGCCAGCATGGCGGGCGCAATGGGGAACTAAAGGCGCAGCCGCGACACTTTACTTCGTGGCGGACTTTGACAAGCTCAAGGAAATGGCCGGCAAAGTCTAGGTGTGCAGCGGCGTTCGCTCGCGCCGCTTCTGGCGTTTCAGACCGGCGGCCTCAACGGCGTCCGCGATCTCTTGTCGGCGTTGCTCAGCGTCATAGCGTTCTCTAAGAAACTTGTTGATGTCTACCTGCGCAGCGGCGCCCGCCTCTAAGGCTATGGCAACCCGAATGAGTATTGGCATCGCAACTTGCATCGGCAAATCGTGACCTTCGATCGCGAGTGCATCGCCTTTAGTCTTGCTGAATAGCGAGCCGGCAAATCCCCTGGCGCCGATCAATCCGGCTCCTAGCAGGACACCAATCGAAACAAGGATTTGCAACCACGGCGGAAGGCCCGTCAGGCTTTCCATCGGTTTATCCTGCATTCAATCGCTCGCGAATAAACGTTGTTCATTTCGAGGACAAGCAGGACTGCCCATGCCGCCGTGCTTGTGGGCAATGGTCTAAAGGTTCCGTATCCCATTAGAATGTTCAACCAAAACGGAACGGTAATAATTGACAAATGCATCCGAGCTAATGTTACGCCTTTGATATGCGGGAATGCGCCATCGATGAAGAGCGCCGTTAGTCTTGCAACGCCAACGGCAACGGCTAGGATCAACCAAATAAAGGGATCGATAACCTGCGTTAATAGACGCAGTGTGTGAGCCGTGATTGGATTGTTGCCAGCCGCCGCACTCGGGATAATGTCGAGTGCGCTATACACGAGCGCACTAGCAAGACACCAATCTGTTAGTCGCGACCGTAAATGATCAGTGATCCCGCCCGCTATTCGATTAGCGATCGAACGTTTTATGAGGGGATCACGGGGCGCCATTGTCGAGGGTGACATGGGAGGCTTGTAGCACAAACGAAAACGCCCGGCTAGGCCGGGCGCTTCGGGGTTAAAGGGGTGTGGCCGCTCGCGAGCCGGGCGCCCCGCTCCCTACCGCTTACGCGGTTCTCAGGATCACCGCGCCGGCCCCAAGGGCGTCGGAGGCGTCCACGGCATAGATCACAAAGCGCTTGGTGTATTGGAGCGCCGGGCGGCTCTCCGTGACACTGTGGCGCACGAGCTTGCCATCGGCTCCCTTCATCACATTGCCGGCGGGATCACGCTGCGCGATGCTCACCGTCTTGTCCTCCATGATCACGGCGCCGTTGGCGTCTTTCTTTTCGACGGCAAAGCGAGTGTTGGCGGAGCTGACCGTTGACTGCAACGTCTTGGCCGGATCGGGCATTTCCGCTGAATTCGGAATGTGGACCCATCCGTTGATTTCCATCGTCGAGAACGGATAGCGCTCGCTGCGTCCGCGACCCGTGGACTTGCGGGGCGGAGGCGTCCGGCCGCCAACACCCGACTTGAAGGTGACAGGCGACGTTGAAGCCATCGCGGCGACTGTCACGCCAGGAACCAACGTTGAAGCCGCTGGCGCCGGCAAGCCGGCCGCTGGCGTGTTGGTTGTGAGATAGCCGACGCCGGCCGCCGTGGCGCGAGTTGCGCATCCGCCGGTATCGTTGGTCATCGCTGCGTTCTGCTCGACCAAGGCGCCGAACGTGACGGCCTGTGCCGGCGTGATATAAGCGAGCGTGCCCGACTGCGTTCCGTCCACGATCGCCTTGAGTAATGCGAGATCAATCGCGGGAGCACCGGCCGGCTTCGAAGTTCTGCGAGATGCCATTGAGATAAATCCTCTTCACTGTTTGATTGACGATAATCCTGGCTTACACGTGCCAAGAGCCGATGTCAACAGTTAGTTCGCTCAAACGCACTGACGGCCGTTTGAGCAAGCGACGCTTGGCTTTCGGCAATGCTATCGAGCCGATCAAAGAAAGCCCAAACGATCGTAATGCCCGCTTGCATCATCTCGGATATGATTTTTGCCTCTTCCTTGTCTTTCGCCCGCTGTTCCGGCAGGTTCAATTGACGCTGGCGCTCTCTGTTCTCTGTCTCTTGAGCGTCCATAGCTTTGATCCGTGCCGAGAGTGTCTCGAATGCAGCGGTAACGTTGACTGCCTCAATCATTTAACATCCTCCATTTGCACCGTTCCAACAATCCAATAACCGGCAACAAGTTATTGGTTACTTTGCTCGCTACTTTGAATGACGTGCAAACACAATCCTCGTCATCAAGCCAGCTAAAGCAAATGACTAAGTTTTCGAGAGGGTGACACTTGCCGCTGTCAATCTCGCGTAGCATTTGGATCAATGCATCACGCGGCGTCCATGCCGAGGCGCGATCCTCTTTCTCGGCGCGAAACTCCGTTATCGAGACGGGCGCGTCTTTGAACTCGTCAGCCAAGTTGGTTATACACCTTATGACGTTTCTTGATCTTGGCGTAATTGAGATTGGCCAACTCTTCCAGCCCGATCCCAAACTCACGGGCGAGAGCTGTTATATACCAGAGACAATCTCCCATCTCGTCAATGATTTCAGCCTTGCGCTTAGTGACGGCAGGATCAACCGGCCGTGTGCAAGTGAATGAGTCGCCGCAGATGTCAATCTTTTCATCGCGCAACGCTTTCTTCCACTTGTTGCAATTCTCGCCAGCTTCGCCGGCAAGTGCGACAATACAGTAGTTGACGCCTTCGTTACTGCCGATGCCAGGATAGTAGGCTTGCGGAAACGTCTTGTCTTCGTATTCAGTCAGCGTCGTTATACGCGTCGCACTCATTGACAATCTCCACTGCTTTGTGATTGTGAAATGCCCACAGACTGACTTTGTTGATATGGGCCTTGTCTTCGCGGCTCATGTAATTGAAATTGAGCGTGCGAATTCGCTTGTTGGTATCGAGATCGTAGACATAGACAATCACGGGCAAGGGCTTATGTTGATGCCCTTCCCGTTGATTGGCCTGTCGTTGGCGGGCTCTGAAATTACGCTGGCGGTTTACTTCCGCCGGGTAAGGTGAGCTGTCAATCGTCGCCATCATCACCCCATAAGTCTCTGTCGGCTCGTTTGCCGGCTGCGACCGCTGACCAAACAATAGCAACGCAGCCGACACAAATAATAGTAAGGCCGATAGCGAGCATCATTGGCAACGCCGCTCGCCAGCTTCCAGGCGCGTGAGAATATGGATTTGACCGGGGCCGCAACCGTTGGGACCGGCCGGCCGATCAAAGCTGTTGATACTAGGGATAGGGGTATGCTCAGCTTCATCGTCCAAACCCCTAACTACGGACCATGAATAGAAGCCGTAGCTGGTGAACCGTAATTCGGCGGAGTGCGCCGGCCATGTCAGCAGCATTCCGAAGATCGTAATTGCGAAGGCAATTATGGCGCCGACAAGACAAAGTTTGCTGCTAGGTGCTGTCATGTTCAATATCCTTTCCAACGTCGCGGAGCATTCCGCTCAACGCGTCTCGTATCTCGGAAAAGGATTGACGAACCGTTAAGAATTCCTTGTGACCTTTAAGCGTTATGATGCAACGCGGTTCCTTGCTAGGACCAAACGCTTTAATCTCGCCAATATATAGAACGTTGGGCAGGACAACTAGGACATTCTCGCCGTCAACTGTTGTCAATGCTAAGATCATTTGGCTTTGCCGATCGTTGATAGTAGGGATACCGGATACCGGATAGGGGATGCTAAAACCCAAAACCCAAAACCCAAAACCCAAAAGGTAGTCGAGACGTTTGATCGTAACGTCAGAAAAGTAGCCCGGCCATTGTCGCGAGCGTCGCAGATTAGCCGGGCCAAGTGCTTCTTGCGTCGGGGTCAAACAGGCGATCGGTTCGGACTGAAACCCTGCGTCGGGAATGCAGCTCTAAGCCTTTGCCTGCGATCTGACGATGCGCCTTGCGTGCTAGTATGTCAAGCGTGAGGCGTGGACGAATGGCGACCTCGGCGTCAATCTGTAGGCAGCATACAGACCGCGCTCGCGACCGCTCAGTCGCTCCATTTTTGCTGCGTCGATCGCGCCTTGCAATCCGATCTGGATTATGGAGCTTGCGCGCCGCTGCGCCTTCATGGCATCGGCCATGAGGAGCTGATCGGCCTTGGGAAGTGTGACCCTCCTTTTTTGTTTTTTGGCTGGCGATTTGGCTGGCTTAATTTTTCTGGCTTTTTGCATTTTGCTTTCCTTTCCTGGCTGGCCATTTATCAGGTTTTCGAAAAAAGTTGGAAATGTTTTTTTGCGCGCGGAAAAAATCGACCGTTAATTATTAACAGGTCAAATGCCGGACGTTAATGGTAAACGAGCCGTTAGGGTTAATAATTAAGGTTAACGCGGCGTTAAGGTTACTAATTAAGGTTAACGCCCCAGGAGCTGCGCCGGCGCCCGTTAACCTTAACGTCGCTGAGCTGGCGAGCGCCGCCGTTAACCTTACCTTTTTACCATAGACGTTAACTCGGCCGTTAACCATGTTTGTTAAGAGCTAATTTTTGCAAACGTCAATTTTCGTATAGTGAATTTTTCGTTAACGCAAAAACTGCAATTCGATTTTTTTGCAAACGTAAAATTTGTAGCTTTAATTTTTTCGAAAAAACCGGCCCGTAGTCTTGTAAAAGGCGATCGATCCTAAGCCCATTGCGCGGCTCACTGGCGCCGATCGGCCGGTCAAGCCTAGATTGTCCCTGGCGCAAACGAAAACGGCGCCTAGCATGGCAAGGCGCCGTCTCTTGATCCTGATCGGCCGATCAGCCTGATCCTGATCGGCCGATCAGCCTGATCCTGATCGGCCGATCAGCCTAAGCGATAGCAATCCAATGCATCGCGCGCATTGTGCGAAAGCTCGCCAGCGATCGCTTCACACATTGCGAGTTGCGCAAGTAGCGGTCGCACTCGGCGCCGAGCTTTGCGACCGTCAAACGCTCGCTTGATCGCGCGCATAGTCGGCAACGGCTTGTGATGCTTGCATGTCATGACACGTTATCCCTGTTGAGTGCGACCGCAACGCGTTGCGCCGCTTGCCTTGCCGCGTTCAATCGTTCCTGGCGCCGTGCTTCCATGCGGTCGCGGAAGGATCGGCGCCGATCGCGCATCTCGTCAAGCTGGCGCGATGCTGCTAGCGAGCGGTCAAGATCGCGCGCCATGTGTGAGCCGCTAGCAAGATCGCGATGCACGGTCGCGGGGCTCCAATCGTCAGCCGTAATCCACGCCAGCAAATGAGCCGGCGGAGTGATCTTAATCTCACGGACTTGAAACGGTTCAATCCAGCGAATGTAGGCAAACGTTAAGTCTTCCGCGAGTTGCGCAACTTCCAGGTAGATCACGCCTTGACATGTCACCCGACAAATAACGCGGCCGACGTTTTTGTGGTTATCGATTTCATACATAATCCAGCGACCGCATTTTGCCGTAATCACATTGAAGGCGAGCGTTGACGCGTTGCGACATACGGTCGCGATATTGTCGCGCTCGCAATCTAGACGCGTTGCCGAGTTTTCGATCCTGATAGACATTTCCCTAACTCCGTTTGCTTTCCCCGTTCCCATGTCAACGGCGCCTCGCACTGGCGCCGTTCCCATTGGAGCGATTAGAATTCCAGATCGGCCGCGACCGCTGGCGCGCTCGCCT
>QGNH01000550.1_pt2 | contig 41106 bp, 55 predicted proteins | sample 1735481 | NCBI WGS metagenome assembly QGNH01 (sample SAMN09239004, study PRJNA386568) | Viral metagenome, whole genome shotgun sequencing project. | reverse complement strand
CATCAACTGCTGAACGGCGAGAAAAACCTCTGGAACGTGGAATCCGGCATCAAGGGCTCGCTCACCGGCGGGGCCCATGAACCACCCCAGAAGCAGCTCGAACTGTTCGGCGATGCCTTAGATTCGCTCGCCACGCGGGCGGAACGGTTCAGCGATCCGGCCAAGGCGGCGCCGGAAATCCGCAAATGGCTGCGCGACCTGGAGACGGAATTTTGCGAGCACCGGAACAAGTCCGCCGAGGAATTCCGCGACAAGCTGCAGCACATCGCGGCCACGACGAAGATCGCGGCGCAGACGATGGAGACCAGGCTAAAAGAATTGGCTGCGCCAGCGGCCACCAAGCAAGCGGTCCACGCTTAACCACGGAGCAGGATTATGTATCAACCTAATTTTTCTGACGCGGACGACACTGGCGCAAACATATTACCTCCGGCCGTGAGCAGTCCGTCGTCAGAATTTTCAACTGCGGATATGGGCGCTGACGCAGTCAGTGGCCGTGACGCAGTCACCACTTTCGCGGGAAATACAGGGTCAGGCAGTTCCGCGCCTGGTCGGCCGCGATCCCGCGAACTGAACAGTTGCGCGGCCGACACTATTGACGCCGGCTTGGACCCGACGCAAGCGGAACAGTCCACGGCGGAACCGACTAGCGCCGGGTGTGGTGTGACGGGAAATCCGTCAACGGGGTTAGATGCCCCCATGAATCACCGGGCTAGTCACTCACTGCGTGAGGGCCACCATTCAAAGCGTCGTTTGACCACGGCGCAGATCGAACACGGGCAATTATGCCTGGCGAAATATGAGATGGTTCTGGATTACCGGCGCGTCCGCAAGGATGCCGACTGGAAGGAAATTCGTCGCGAGACCGGCGTGGGCCCGGTGGAATTCTGCCGCTGGAAAAAGCGCCTGGCGGCGTGCCACCAGGGCTGGGCCACAGAGCCACCACGCTCCGTCAAGATTGAAGCCTTGGCGAAACTCGCGCCGCCCGGCCGCAAGCCGAAATACGCGCTCTCGGAAACCGAGGCCGGCAATGTGGCGGCACATAATCTGCAATCCAACCGCACGGCCACGGCCGGCAGTCCGCAGGAGGCGCTGCGCCATGCCATCAAGCAGGGCGAAGTGGCGGCGCCACTGGCCGCCATGCTGCGTGAGCGGGAAAATAATGGCCAGCCGCTGCTCACGACTTCCATGCGCCGGCAGATCGAGGTGGGCGAGACCACGGTGCGCGCGTATCGCACGCCGCGCAATGCCTGGCTGAACTATGTGCAGAGCCCCGGCTCGCTCCAGATCACGGTGGATCCGGCCTCCGGCGAGGAGCGCATGATCGAGCCCGGCGAGTGGCTGACGATCGATGACGCGACGATCAATTTGATTTTGACGGTGCCGATCGAACGGCCGGGTGACAAATGCTGGGACCGGTTCGGGGTGATGTGCGGCCGGTTCCAGTTCATCGTGCCGGCGGATCATCGCAGTTATTTCATCCCTGGCTTTTCCTTCACGGCGCGGCCGCGCAGCTCGTATCGCGCCGAAGATCTGACCGCGACGATGCACACGGTGTTCCGCGAGCACGGCATGCCGCGGGGCATGTTCCTGGAAATGGGCGTCTCGAAATCCAGACTCGTCCACGAGACGCTGCGCCGCGCCGGCATCCAGATCAAGCACGTCCACTCGCCACATCAGAAGGTGGTGGAGCTGCTGTTCAACAAACTCTGGACCAAGCTCTCGTTTTTGCCCGGCCAGGTCGGGCGCAACCTGACGGATGACGAGGAGACCACCAAGCTGCTGATGAGCTGCCGCGCCGGCGCCACGGATCCGCGCCAATATTTCCTACCGCTGGACGTGGTGGTGAAGGCGTTGCACGAGGCGATCGACGAGCACAACGCGCAGCGCATCCAGCACAGCCGCTATGGCAAGTGGATCCCGAACGAGTTCTGGCTGGCAAAGGCCAGTTCTCAATTGAGGAAACTGGATCATGATTCGGAATGGATGTTCGCGCCGGTGGTGTCGCCGGAGATCCTCGTCAAGGGTTTCACCATCAAGACCACGGTGCGCCTCATGGACGGCCTCAGCCAGGTGTTTCATTTCAGCGCGCAATGGCTGCAGCAGTTTCATCGTGCGCCGGTGCGGGTGCATTACAACCCGTTTGCGGATGTGCCGGGCAAGGTGGTGCTGGCGGCGGATTTCAAGGGCCACAAAGCCAACACGGTGCTCGGCGATGCGGAGATGATCGACCGTCATGCGCGGTTCAATCTGCGCAAGTTGAATTACGGCACGTTCCCGGACATCGGCCTGGCGGCGGCGCGGCAGAATGCGCAGGCGCTGGTGCGTGTGGCCAAGAGTGTGCGGCCCGACGGCAAGCCGGGCGTGACCTTTGTGGAGTCCAGGAATTTGCAGTCGGCCGCCACCGTGCCGGACAAGAACACCGCACCCGAGCCGGCGGCGCCGTTCCTGCGCCGGCGCGCGGGCATCGGGGCCAGCGATGAGGAATTTAATCGCGCGGCAGCGAAGCTGCAGCGCGACGAGGTGCGGGCCGGACGGGCCATCAAGGTGCCCGTGTTTATCGAGGAATAATTTTAGGCGGACTCACGTCCGCTGCTACCAACAAACAACAACAACCCGGAGGAAAATAAGATGAAAACAATACTCAACGAAGTCCAGGCGCTCTGCCACGAAATTGAAAAGTGGCCGGCCTCGGAACAGCAAACAAAAATCAGCGTCATGGCGGCGGTCATCGCTCAAAAGTTGCAGGCCAATCAAGCTGGTCTTGAAAGTCTGGATCTCGCGAAGTCGGCCATTGAATACGCGCTCACGCGCGTCCGCGATGATGAAAACATCCGTTACCACATGGGCGCCTTCACCGAGGCGTTCGAGCAGCTCAAGGCCGCGCATTGCGCCCTGACTGGGGTCTCTGAAGAAGACCTGGAGGCTTCGATATTCGGCCGCGAGCTCAAGCGCATGCCCTACGCCAAGCAGGTGGATCTGATCCGCGATCTGCTCGACAACTATGACGCCCACCAGGAAATGCTAACAGAAATTCCGGCGAAAATTTCAGCCATCATTCGCCGCTAACCCACGCAACCCATCAATAGGAGAACAAAAGATGAGCGAAGCCAAAACACGCGAGAACCGTCAGGCCACGACCATTTATTGGGACGATCCCCATGTCGAGTCGGAGATGCAGCTCTTTCCCAAAGATCTCCAGGAGCTTTTCCGCTGGCTCAAGGTCTTTGTGCGCGATGAATGCAAGCGCGATGTGGATGTGCTGGTGCAGCGCGCCAAGGAACAGGGCGTGACGATCGACAAGACGAACTGGGTGCGCGTGCTCAAGGGCCGCTGGAAACACGACGCCGACGGCAACGAGCTGCCGAACCCCTACGTGAGCGCGACCAACCTGCTGCAGGCCATCACGGCCGTGCAGAAGCAGGTGCGCGTGGAATTGCTGCAGGGCGGCATGCCATTCGTGGAGACGACCACGTTCCACACCATCCGCCGGGTGATCGACAAGGCGATGAAGAAGGACCGCGTGAACCGGTTCCGCGTGATCGTGGGCCCCACGGGCACGCAGAAGACGGCGAGCTACAAGGAACTCGCGCTGCGCAATCCGCTCATCAAGTGGATGGAATCCGCCGACAACGGCTCGCTCAAGGAGTTCGTCATCCGGTTCGCGGTGAAGTGCGGCGCCAGCCGCAACATCAGCTACGGCCCGGCCCGCGCGAAGATCTTTGAGGCCATGCAGCCGCATAACGGCCAGCCCAAGTGCGCGATCGTGGACAACATGCAGGACATGGTGAAGAGCGACAAGAAGCTGCTGGCCCTGGGTAAAAACATCGAGCAGCAGCCCGCCTATCAGTTCATGCGCTCACTCCAGGATGAGACCGGCTGCGCGATCATCTGGAGCATCACGCCGGAGAACGAGGACCAGATGTTCAAGGCGGACAGCATCTACCTGGAACAGTTCGAGGGCCGCGCCGGCGGCCGCGGGAACTTCATGCGCCTCTCGAATTTTCCGCCCAAGGCGGATGTGGTGATGATCGCCAAGACGCTCGGCTTGAAGGATGCCGACAAGAATGGCGACGCGCTGCTGTTCATCGCCAAGCAGCGCGGCCGGATCCGTTTCTTTTTCGAGATCCTGCAGGAAGCCAAGGATGAGGCCGCGCTGGACGGCAAGGATTTCACCTACGACTACGTGCAGTGGGCGCTGGAGGAGGCCACGCTGCCCGAGCCGGTGAAAGGCGGTGGCAAATGAATGACTGCGCCATAGCCACTATTAAAAAGGTGGGAAACCCGGTTCATTTCAAAGACTGCCCGATAGGTCTTTTTGAGTTCGATGGCACGCTCGCCGTGATGGTGGAATATAGCGATGCTATGTGTGGGCGCTTGGCTTATACCGTGGCTGGCGGCGAAGTTTTCTGGGGTGGCGTCGATGACCGCTATCATCGCGCCATGCTGCTCGTGCAACCGTGCGAGGTGGTGTCATGAGCGCCAAACTCAAAAACTCTCCAGTGATCATGGCCGTGTTTGAACGCATCGCGCAGGAGCGCAGCCACCAGCGGGAGTTATTTCTGAACGGTCAAATCATGTTCGACGTTTCATCCGCGGTGCCGGATCCGAACCGCAAGCTGCGTGTATTGACGGAAGAGGTGGGCGAGGTGGCGCAGGAAATTGAACTGCTGGAAAAATTCAGCCTGACGGGCGAAGGCGGAAAAGCGCGCGCCAAAGGTCTGGCCGTGCGGACGGAAAAGCTACGCGACGAACTCGTCCAGGTCGCGGCCGTGGCGGTCGCATGGCTGGAATCACTGGAGGCACCTAGCGGTGCGGCCACCATTAAACCACCCAAATGCATTCATGGCATACCCATGCAGGAATACTGCAGCGAGTGTGCTGCGGTGATGCGTCCGGCCATTGCCAGAAACCCCAGGAGAGCATGATGAGCGCCGAACATGAACAGATGAAACTGCCGGCTGGCAAAACCTGCGACTCCTGCTTTGCCTTTTACTTTTGCAACGGTATTGGCTGCACGTGGCCCGGTCGCACGGAGTGCGATTATTTTCCAAATCGGTTTCACGAGGAGACACCTCAACAGCCCAAGGATGGCCAATGAAAAATCCGTTTACCCCCCCCTATGAAAAAGCGTCGCGGCATGTGGATCCGCGTGGACGGCGCGCCGGTGCGGTTCGAGTTGAACCGGCGGCGCGGGCTGGTGGTGCGCCGCGGCCGGCAGCCGGCGCGCGTGATCTCGTTCCCGCGCCTCTATGACACCGCCGTGGATCAACCGCAACTCACCCTGACATGAACGACGCCAAAGCCAATCACCTCGCCCGGCTCCGCGAACTGGAGCGCCGGCTCATCGCCGCGCAGACGGCCGATGCCGAGGACAATATCCTCAAGCTGATCGAGGCGGAAAATTCCCGCTGGGCAGCCATGCAGCGTGACGCTGCACCCCAATAATCATGATCACCGTCAACCTTGGCTATCGGAGCTACTCCGTTTACCCCGACCCAGAAAAACAACCTATGCAAACCGTGATTAAACATTTTCCCATCAAGCCGGGCGCGCGGCGTGAGGCTTTGGGCGCCGGGTCGGAACTGCACGGCGACATGACGCCGGATGAAGTCACCGCCTGGCTGGACGAACGCGACTGCCGTCGCCGGCAGCGGCATTCATTGGGGGCTGCCTTCTGGATCATCGCCACCGCGCTGGTCCTCGCCACCATCGGATTTTTCACCCACTGACCAGCGTGATGCTGGACCTAAAATTTAACAACCAAGTAACCAAGCAACCAAGTTATGCCACTGAACATGAAAAAAGAAATCCGCGCCGAGATCAAAACCCTCAAGGGCGCGCTGAAAAAAGTTGGGCGCGACTTCCGCCTTGCCACCCGTCAACTGGTGCGTGAGCACCAGCAACATAAATCCGCCATGCGCCGCATCGAAATTCAGATCGAACGCTCGCAGCCGCGCCTGATTCGCGAGACCGGTAAAATCAACCGGCGCATCCTCATCCTGGAAGGGAGGCTCGCATGAGCATCAAGGCTGACATCGATCGCGGTCTGGCGATCATCGCCGAACTAGAGAAGCTCGAAGCGGAGCTGAAGGCCATCGAGGTGCGAGTGAAGGCCGCCGCGCTGCACGGCGAGCAGGTGGAGTTGAAGGACGCCGACCGCGAGGGCAAGCAATACCTGGCCGCCGGGACGCAGCGCATTGTGCCGGTGATCCTGACGGCGGATCTGATTGTTGGCTCGTTCACCGCCAATGGCCCCAAGCATGTTGAAATTTCTGGCGCGCTGCCGGCCGGCCATTCGGTCCGGGCATTCTTCAAGCCGACGAGCGTTTACAAAAACGTATATGACGACGGCAAAAAATTCCGCGCGACCGCCGATGAGCTGCTGGGTAAGGCGGCGCCGGCCTTCATCACCGCGTGCCTGGCGCGCGACAAGGACGGCATCCCGAAGAGCGACATCAAGATCATGTGGGAAGAAAGCGAGGTGGCGGCCAAGTGAAAAAAGAGATCTGCCACATCTGCAAAGTTGCGCCGGTAGAATATGGCTGCTGCGCGGCCTGCCGGCCGGTCGCGCGCATTTGCTCCACGAGCGCCGAGGAGGGCGTCAAGTATGGCATTCCCGCCGCCTCGCTGACCGAGCTGCTGCAGGCGCGCATTTACGAGCGCCACAACTGCAAGCGCACCACGATCATCAAAGCCATTGATCGCGCCATTCGGAAACTAGATCAGCCAGTCAGCACCGACGGCAAATCCATCACCCGGAAGGCCACCATCATCAAGCCGGTCGCCGGCAAAGTCAGTCGTTGGCGCATCAGTGAGGTCGTGAAGGTGACGAGCATCATCGGCCAGTTTGCCGTTATTGAGCGCGTCCACTGGCGCGGGACGCTGCCGCTGCTGAACCAATGCGCCAACGTCCCCCTGACTGCGCTGCGCCTCCATCACCCGCCCGTCTCACGTCCGCCGGCCGTCGCCTGCGCGGCCCCGTAATTTTGTTAGCAACCATAACCATAAACACCAGGAGAAAACAGATGATCAGTAACACACAACCAGCGGCGCGCTCGCCGCAACGTCCTCAATTCAACCGGCCGTTCAATGAACGCCCGCGCGTCCAGGACGAAGTCTTGGACAAGCGGACGATTGAGACGCCGCGCAAGCGCTTCACCATTACGCGCCGCAAGAACGGCGCCGGTGAATTCGTCCGCATCGTCGAGGAACGCGGCGGCGTATTCAACACCATCATCATTCCCGACGACAGCGCCAAGGAGGTGCTGGAACATCTGCAGTCGCTGGTGGCCGAACTCGGCCAGCCGGCGAGCGACGGCATCAACGGCCGGCCGGATGGTTGGAACGGTGACGGGATGTGAGCCTAACCATCAACACAAAATCACTGTAAACATTATGACAATTTCAACTACGGAAAATTTCGGGGGGGGGGGNNCTGTGAAGATTCCCGCCGCCAATCTCAAGGACACGCCCTTTGCCCACGTGCGCTTCACGTTTGTGAACGTCACGGCGGAGCTGGCGGCGGACTGGCTCAAGCACAATCGCAAGAACCGCAAGCTCAAGGAGCGCGTGCTGGAGAAGTACGTCATGGACATGAAAAACCTCGCCTGGCTCACCACGCACGAATGTGTGGCGTTTGATGACGCGGACAACCTGATCGACGGCCAGCACCGGCTGGAGGGCATCGTACGGGCCAAGACGCCCGTGCTGATCGTGGTCTCCAGCGGCTGGCCGTCGGTCCAGGGCAAAAAGAAAACGATGGACGCGCTGAACATGGGCGCGAACCGTTCGCTGGCGGACCAGCTCAACCTGCAGCATGACCTGCCGCCGCGCGATGCCAAGAACGTGGTGCAGATGTGCAACGCGATCGCCGCCGCGAGTTTCGGCAACAGCCGGATCCGCTGCAGCACCACGGACGCCATCCTGGCCGTGTTCGCGCTCTACAAGTCGGAGATCAACTGGTGGTTGGCCAACCCCATCACGCAGCACGGCCTCAAGCAGGCCACGGTGGCGGCGTGCCTGATCATGGGCCGCGCCGTGTGGGCGGACAAGATGGAGGACGCCCGCAACCGCCTGCAGACCGGCGAGAACCTCACGCGGGAAAATCCGCTGCTGCACCTGCGCAACTGGCTCATGAGCACCGGCAGCCGCGAGGATAATTCCATCGTGCGACAGGTGACCTTCGCGCACCTGGCCGCGTTCGTGGATGGCAAGTCGCTCCCGCAGATCGTGGTGAACAGCAACCAGGCTTACATCCGGATGCTGAAGTTCCACAAGGTGCGCATCGAAAAAATCTGCGCCATCTACGGCCAGCCATTACCTGAAATTCTTTTCGAGAAGGGCGAAGCGCCGAAGTCGAACAAGGCGTGGTCGCCGTTTTCGCCGGAAGGCTTGGCGATGGCCGCGACGCTCGGCGACAACTTCACCACCACCGACCTGCTGGCGCGCGTGGATGGCGGCGATATTTCCATCTACCTGCTCGCCTGGGAAAAGCGCGGCTGGATCGTGGCGTGCGGTTTCAAGCAATACAAGAAGACCTCAGCTTTCGGCAAAGTCCAATGACCCGCCGCCAACATATTTTTCCCGCCGGGAAACAACCGAAAGGAGGCAACACCTATGGCGCTCGCGTGACGTTGAAGGCTGCCAGACGTGGCGGCATTAAGACCAGTAGCGCGAGCCTAAACCATAAACAGCCAGTTACACACAACAGCCCGAACGCGGACCTCAAACCGCGTTCGGGCTTATCCCCCAAACGCATCCGCCAGTTGAACGCCGCCGCCATGCGCTATTATTGGAAAAGGAAAGCGGAGTTTGCCGCGCGGAATCTCACCACGCGCGGCACGGCCCGGATCTACGAATTGCACCGGCTCGCCGCCCATGGTCAGCACCGGCGGAATCTTCGCTCTAAAATTTATACGGCGCGATTAAACGCCGCCGGCCTTTCCAAACGCGGCAATAAAAAATGCGGCCTGGTCCTGCTTACACCGCTGGAGTCGCAATACCGGATGCTGCGCTCCCTGATTCAGATCCCGCCCGTCAGTTTTGAGGATGCGGTCATGTTGCGCAATGAGGGGATTTATACCAACGGCCGCCGAACCTTCCAGCGCCGCCGCTCAGCAGCCCACCTCACCACATGATCACCGATTCACAACGCCTGGAATTCATGGGGAAGCTCACGGTGGACGTGCGCCGGCCGAACGGCGTGCTGCTCTCGGAATGGGAAGCGGAGTTCATGGCCAGCTTCATCCGGTACCCGCAGCTCGGCTTTTTCATCCGCAACGGCCAGCCGTCACTCGGTCGGCGTCAGACTGTGGACCGGATGTGGATGCGTTACGGGCCGGAGATCGGCTGGCCGCATCCCATGGACACGGTCCATGAGCGGCCGCGCATGGACGAGGCGGATCCGGCCGGGTGCGAATACCTGGTCAAGCCGGATGAAGGTGGCCAGGGCGGCGCGCACCAGCGCCGCTGCAATGAGCCGGCCACCTGTCAGGAACCGGGCAAGCTGCGCTATTGCGCCGCCCATGCCGAGGCGGTGCAGCGGGATTGCAAGCGGGCCAACATCGAGTTTTGCCTCATCAAATTTCAACCACAGAGTGCGAGCCGCACTGGCAACACGGATACACACGGATGAACGCCACCGAACAAATTTTAGAACCGCCACGCTGGCCGGGTGGTCCGCAGATCTGCAGCTATGAGAATTTGCCGGCGTTTCCCGACGAGCGCGCGTTGAAGGATTTTAACACCTCGATCGGCGACCGGCCGATCGAGGAAAAATGGCGGTGTGCGAAGTGCGAATGTCTGCACGCCGTTTTCAAAGGCGCGTCGCCGGCGGGCGATTCCTCCGGAAACGGCCGGCATTTCTTTTACACGCCACCCCGCTTTCGGCGGGAAACAAAACAACCATTATGAGTACCTGTTGGAAATGCGGATCGGCCACGCCGGAAGGCGTGGTGGAATGCGAGGACGGCTGCCAGCCGCAGGCGCTGCGCGAGCTGATGGCGCTGTTGCCACCGCCGGTGCCGGATCATATCAAGGTGCAGATCAATTTGTACATGGAGGCGGTGGCCGCCAACCAGCCAAAGTTTAATGCGACTGTGAGCCGGTTTCTAAAAATGTTGGAGATCATCACCATGCAGAGCGGACTGCACGAGTTCGCCAAACCCAAACCACTGGAAGAATGACTGAGCCGCAACAACGACGTTTCTTCTTCCCGGCGTGGACGGCGGCGTGCCGCGCGCTGGGGTGGCGTATGGCAGATGGTAGATTGCAGATGGGCAAGCCGGGGGCGGAGATCCAGCGGCAATTGGACAATCCCCATATTGTCAAAGTGATCAATGCCGCCACCAGCATTGCGAACGCACAACACCGGGCGGTGACCGTGGACGACCTGCGCCACGGTTGTTATGTGGTGGCGCTGGGGCGGGACATGGACACGCTCAAGCTGAACAACAAGCAGGTGGATGCGGTGACGAGTTTGTTCCGGCTGCTGGTGAACGATGCGGACATCGCCGCGGATCTGCGCCTGGGCAATCCGGACATCGGCGAGCGCGAACGACTCGTCATCACCATCAAACGGCTGAACATTCCCATGGCGATGATCGACACGATCTGCAAGCGGTCCTTCGCGCCGGTTTACACCAGCCCGTTCTGGGATGATCTGCCGCTGCCGAACCTGCGGGCACTGGTCGGCATTTTGACCGAGGTCAAAAGCCGGAAGGAAGAAGGCAGAATGAAGAATGCAGAAACGAAGGTGGTTCAACCATTTTGAATTATGGCCAAAGAAAAAACCTGCGTGATGTGCGGCTGCACCGACAGCCATGCCTGCCCCGGCGGTTGTAGCTGGGTGCATGTGTTCAAATTCGGCGCCGCCGGCGTCTGCAGCCAGTGTGCGGAAAAGTTCATGGTGCTGCAGGCGAGGTCGCTGCCGGAAACGCGCAACCTTTATCCCGTGGTGTTGTATCTGGCCAATTCCGCGGAAGCGGAAACGCTGGCGGCGGAGTTGCAGGCGGTGAATCCGAATTTGACCGCGCGCCGGCTGGACCAACCGAAACGGAGGAAATCATGAGCCCGATCGATTTTCCAGAATCCAATCACCGGTTTGGTCCACCGAAAGGAATGGACGAGTCGCAGGTAAAAACCATTCCGGCATTTGTGGCCGAGGTTCAACGCGGCAACCTGGCCGGCGTGCAGACCGTGGTGGTGGCGTGGCAGCCGACGCCGGCGGAGATTGAGCAGATCAAGAATGGCGCGCCGATTTTTCTCTCGATGATTGGCGGGCTCCTGCCGCATTTTCTTTCCACCAGTTTCAAGGAGGCGACGGGGCTATGAGCTTTGACTATCATCCCTGGAATTTTCTTGTGCTGCCGGTGCTGGTCGTCAGTTGTGGAAGCTGTGACACGCCTGGCTGCGATTCCGACCATTGGCGTTTGTCGGTTGGCTGGCTGGTTGGGTCGGTGCATTTTGATTTTTCAAACGAACATCTATGAACCCGGCACCGCCCACTTTTCGCGATCCGCAGCTGGGACTGTTCGAGTCCCGGCCGGGCGATGCGAATGTGGTGTGGCTGGAGGCGATGCTACTGCAGCGGAGTGAATGGTTGACAGCGCGGCAGATTATCGCGGCCAGCCTGGATCATCTGCACGATCGCGATGTGCGCGAGCTGGCCAGCGCGAGCAAATGGATCATCTCCGGCCAGCGCGGCTACAAACATCTGGAGCACGCCACCACGGAGGAAACGCAGCACGCGGCGAACTGGCTCATCAGCCAGGGTAAGAAGATGATCAAGCGCGGCATCGCCATCCGCACGAACGGCCACAAACTTTTGGGGTGACATCAGCCACAGATGGACACAGATTAAACACAGATATGAAAGCCGACTATAAAACAGCCTACCAGTGCGCGGAAAAAATCTGGCGCTTGCGGGCGCAGAAGTTTTTATCTGGAACAAACGCATCAACCCGGCCGTTAGAGCTATTTGAGTTTGACGAAGTAGAACGCATCGCAATGGTCATTCGCGCCGAGTTTGGAATTGTGCTTCCACCGAACGCCATGTCGGCTAAAAAAAGTTTTATGCAATTCGTGAAGCCCATGCCGTTTGCGGAGGCGCTGGACAAGCTCGGCAGCCAGTCGCCGATCAGCGCCGCGCTTTCTTCCAGCGAATGGAGCGACCTGCCGGTGGAGTTGCGCGAGAACGCCTTCTTTTCCGCCAACGTGGAGAGCCTGCGATTCCTCCAGGGCGCGCAGGATAGTCTCACGGATTTTCTCGCGGGCAATGTGAAGACGCTGGAGGACGGCCAGACATTGCTGGCCACCGGCAGCCGCGCTGCATTCGTGGACCAGATGCAGCGGAGGCTCGCGGCGATGGGCGTGGGGCGCGAGGACGGAGGCATTACGGACATCACCAGCGAGCGGCGGCTGGGTCTCATCTTTGATATTAAAACCCGGCAGGCCGGCGATTACGGTTACTGGCGCCAGGGCATGGACGCCGACGTGCTGAACGAATTTCCCGCGAGCCGTTTCATCCGGGTGCAGGATGTGCGCGAGCCGCGCGAGCTGCATACGCGGTTCCAGGATCAGGTCTATCTCAAGACGGATCCGATCTGGGCGCTAGAGATCAACCGCGATTTCGGCGTGCCGTGGGGCCCATGGGGCTGGGGCTGCGGCCACGATGTGGAAGATGTGGACCGCGATGAAGCGGAGAAGTTGGGCCTGATCAAGCGGGGACAGCGCCTGGTGCCGCAAAAGAAATTTCTGAACACGAATCTGCAGGCGAGCGCGGCCGGCATCGAGCCGGAGCTGCTCGACAAGATGAAAGCCGTGTTCGGCGATCAGATCGTCATCGAGGGCGAGACGATCCGCTGGAACAAATAAATTTGACCACGGATGGACACGGATCAACACGGATTGGGAATAGGGTTTTGACAATGCTGCTAGAGTTATCGCGCATTCGGAGCAGTGAGTGTCCGGGTCGGGTTGCTCAAGTTGTCGCAGATGAAAGTGGCTGCGGTGTAAAACTCGGCACGGACGGGCGCAAGCAACAAGCTGTCCGAATCTTGATTAAAATTCAATGGCCCAGCTAGAATTAACCGGTGTCGGATTGCCGCGCACGAAGCCAACCCTGGCGTTGGAATCCTGCGCGGATTTTTTCGATCGCGATTACGACACGCTCAAGCTTGATGTGGAAAATGGCATCATCAAGTTCGCCTGGGACATCGCCGCGGCCGGCGCCGCGCGCCGCGAGATCCGGATCTATGCGCCCAGCGCGTGGGCGTTCTGTTATCAGAAGCCGATGCCGGCGATCGGTGAGGACGAGGTTTACAAATTGATTTTGCCGAACCGGGATCTGCGGTCCACCGAACTGAAAAGAATTTTCGCGTGCAGCCACCAGCACGTCCACGAGCTGAAGGATCATTTTGACGTGACGCGCGAACCACGCCAGGCAGACGGCCCGAATAGCTTCTCGGTTTTCTCCCGCGCCAGCATCGAAAAATTTCTCCGCAGTCGCCGGCTTTCCTGATCTCCGCTGAATACGGTCGCCGCGACTGATACTTCCACGTGGAACTTTGGTTTACTCGTCGCGAGATGAACGCGACGGTTGAATCAAACTACCAAAACTTCCCCCTTCTGGGAACTACGCCCTTTGCGGCGGGTTTCAACTCTGCCCTAAACCGGCTGCGCTTCATCTCCGCACTCCGGGTTGTTGCCCGCCGTCCAATTTCAAATTGCGAATTTCGGATTACGAATGGCCAGGGAGGTGCCGCGTGAATCCGGTGCTCAAGGCCCAGATCATCCGCTACCTGCTCGCGATGAATGCGAGCGCGTTTGATTCCGCCATCCATGCCGTGGTCGCCTTTTTTGGCGTGGCCGGCGCGCACGCGGTGGTGGACACCATCCCGGCCCTGACGCTGCAGCAGGGCGCGGCCGTGTTCCTGATCGCCTTCGGCCGGGCGCTCCTGGCGTATCTCGATGCGCATCCGGTTTCGATTCCCAATCTCATCCCGGCGGAGCCGCAGCTCCGCCCTACCGCCGAAACCACAACCAACCAACCCAAAAAAGAAAATGAAGTTTAACAAATGGACCCTCGGACTCGCCGCGATCGCGGCCGTCATGCTCGCCACCACCGTCCGCGCACAAAACAGTGATCCCGGCCTGCCCAGTCAGATCGCATCACAACTCCCGCCGGGTGCGCCGGCGTTTGATCCCGCCGGCCTTTCGTTCACCAATGTGAATTACAAGGCGGCGGTCGGCACCCAGATGGCCACCGGCAACGGCGGCACGCTCACCTACGCGCAGGCGGATGAGGATTTTTTCCACCTGTCGGCGCTGGATATCGGTCTTGGCCAGGAGATCACGCTCAGCTCCACCGGTAACGGCCTCAACTCCGGCGCCATGGATTTGGAGCTGATCAAGAATCTGTCCAACTGGCAGCTCGTGGGCAAGGGCGGCTACGGCCGGAATTTTGAAAATAACGTCGGCAACTTCTTTTCGCTCGGCTTCGATGTGAACTACAACCTGACGAAGGGGGCCGGTCTCGCGTTCCTGGGCACCAAGGGCGGCAGCTTCACCTACGTCGGCGCGGGTGTGAAGTTCAACGACAAAAACTTTTCCCTGACGGCCAAGCAGGCGGACATGGAGAAGAAATTAACCATCTACGCCGGGTTTGCATTTTGAAATGTGGCCCTGCGCATCAAACACCAGCTCTGGCAGCGGTTCGCGGACCGGCTGGAAAAGCTGACCCCGAATAAATCAATCGTGAAAAACGATTCTAAAACCAAACCACCAGGCACCGCGCATCGCGCCGGACGGTGTCAATCCGCCAAGGCGGAATCCGGCTGCAATTTTCCAACCATGGCCCGGCGTGGCCTCACGACATGAAATCTCCCGACCTCAACCACGTGAACAGTTTCCCGGAACTCCAGCCGGGCGACATCCTGCTCTATGGCGGCGGCGACGTGGTGAGCCGGCTGATCCAGTTCCGCACCTGGAGCGATGTTTCGCACATCGAAATCTATGTGGGCGACGGCCGCTCGGTGGCGTCGCGCAACGGCGTGGGTGTGGGCCAATATCCGCTGCGCGTGGCCGGCCTGCGCCGGGTTTACCGGCCCAAGGTGTTTTTGAACCTGCTGCAGGGTTTGAACTGGTTTGCCACGGTGAACGGCACGCCCTACGGCTGGGCGGATCTCCTGCGGTTTTACCTGATCAACGTGCCGACGAAGGGGCTAATCTGTTCCGAGTTTGCGGATCTGTTTTTCCGCAACTGCAACCTGCCGCTGTTCAACACCAATTATCCCGAGGGCGCGGTCTGCCCCGGCGATTACGAAAAACTTTCCGACCTGCTGGTCGCCCAAATCTGGTCGTGGAAATAAATTTATGATGCCCGCAATGCTCGCGCTTTTTGACCCGGCCACCGACTCGGTCATGGAAAAAGTTTCCGTGACGGCGGGCGGCATCTTCGCCGCGATCTACTACGCCAAGGAGATCTTTTATCCGCGCAAGCAGAGCAGCCAGCTCGACGTGAACATTGTGGAAACGCTGGCCACCAAGAAGGAGCTGCAGGATGTGGAGTGCGCCAGCATCGAGGAGGACAAGGTGCTGCACAAGCGCATCACCGACCAGGATAGGGCGAACAACGAAAAATTCCAGCAACTGCCGATGCAGATCGTCACGCTGCTGCGGAACACCGGCAACCTGCGGGACCACAACCGATGAAACTTTCCGCCGAACAACGCGAACAACTGCGCCTGAGCCTGCTGCGCTTCCTGGATAATAATGCGTCCAGCCGTGGCCTGAGCGCGGCCTTGCTGCTGCAGATGGCACGGAGCGAGGGGCGATCTGATCTGGATGGCTCCGTGGTCAATGTCGAACTGCAGTACCTCGCGGACAAGGAACTCATCGCGCCGGCAAACAAAACCCTCAGCCCGGAAATCTTTTACTGGCGCATCACCGCCGCGGGCCGCGATTTCATGGCTATGAACAATGAACAATGAGCGAACAACGTCCAGATTTGTTGGTTGGCCGAAAACTGCCGGCGCACGCGCTTTGGGAACAATTGCAGCGGCGGGCGCAGCCGTTGGCCTTGGAATTCTGTGCGCCGTTTTTCAACAACGAGATGGATTACAAGGCCGCGCAGAAATGGCTGGCTGGCTACAACCTCAAGGTGTCCATCAACGCGCTGCAGGGGTTCTACAACTCGCTGGACATGCGGCTGCGGTTTGCGTCGCTCCAGGCGGCGCAGAGTGCGGAGACGGCCAGGGCGGAACTGCCGGCGGACATCGAGCAGGCCACCAAGGACCGGATCGCGCAGACGATGTTCGAGATGTCGTTCCTCAATCTGGGCGAGAACCAGAAGCTGCAACTGATCGCGCTGCAGCAGAACAAGGAGGGCATGCAGGGCAACTTTGCGCTGAAGAAGGCCAAGCTGGATCTGGACCGGATCAAGGTGCAGCGCCAGGTGGTGAAAAACTTCCTCGACTGGTATGCGGACGCGGAGGCCAAGAAAATTGCATCGTCCAATCTGCCGACGGCCGAGAAGACCGAGCGGCTGGGCCAGCGCCTGTTTGGAGATCTCTGGCAATAATGAGCGACGCACCCGCCATCTTGAAATTCCGTTCCGGACAGAAAAGTTTTGTCCGCGGCGTGGATCTTTACGGCGTCACCGGCTTTCTCGCGCGCCGGCAATACGGCAAGACGACGATCCTCGCCAGCATCAGCCTGAAGAAGATGATGAAGCAGCGCGGGCACACGGTCATCTTTGGCTCCGTCAAGCTCAGCCTGGGCCGCGAGGTGGTGCGCAAGGAGTCGGAAATCATCCGCAAAGCGATCGCGTCGCTCCAGGCGGACGTGGCCGAAACCGACGGCCAGCTCAAGACCGTGGACGCCACCACCGGTAAAAGCCTGGACAAACTCCGGGATGATGATTACGCGGAAATGTTCGAGGCGCAGAAACTGGAGTTTCGCTATTACCACGACCGCACGGATTATTCGCGCACCAAGGTGGTGGCGCTGGAGCCGGACACTGTCGGTGAAACCGGCGACCTGATCTGCGACGAAATTTCCCGCAAGAAAAACTGGCCGGAAGTCTGGGAGGCCATTGAGCCGATCGCGCAGAGCAATCCAGATTTCCGCGTCATCTTCGCCACCACGCCCTCGCCGGATGATGCTCATTTATCTAATGAGATGCTGGTGCCGCCCGTCGGCACGCCGCTGCCGGTAAATCCCGCCGGCAACTGGTATCGCTCCGACTTCGGCATCTGGGTGCTGCGCGTGGATGCGTTCGACGCCTATGCCGACGGCGTGCCGGTCTATGACCTGGAAACTCGCGAACCGTTGGCGCCGGCGGAACATCGCCGCCGCGCGAACAACAAGGACGCCTGGGATCGCAACTACGGCTGCAAGTTTGTGCTGGGCGGCACGTCGGCCGTGGGCGTGGTGCAGTTGAACGCGGCGCAGACGCGCGGCATCGGCCAGTGTGCGTTTTTCCTCTGCGAGGACGATGGCGACTTTGAACGCGCCCTGGAATTTCTGGTGGACCATATCGGCCCCGGCAAGGTCGGACTCGGCTGGGATCCGGCCACCACGGAAAAGGAGACGAGCAACCCGTCATCCTTCACGGTCACAGAAGAGCTCGACGCCATCAACTGGAAAGGCACCGTCACCATCGCCTGGAAGACGGCAGATCCGGACATTGCCCTAGCCCGCGCCAAGAAGATCGTGCAGGGTGTCAATTCCCGGCCCACCGGTGGCCGGGCCCGGCGGATGGCGGTGGACGCCACCAACGAACGCTATTTTGCCGTGCGCGTGCAGCGCGAGTTGGCCGCGCTGGTGCCGGTGGAACTGGTGGTGGCCAGCGAGACGGTGGAGCAGCCCGGCAGTGAGCCGATCACCAAGAAGGCTTTGCTGGGCAACCAGCTCGCCGCCGAGATCAACGACAACCGCGCTACGCTGCCGCCGGAGAAATACATCAAGGAGGATTTCCGCCGGGTGAAGCGCGATCGCGGCAGCTTTGCCTGCGAACTGGGACCGAACGGCGAACATGGCGACACGTTCGACAGCCAGAAACTTTCCTTACACGCGCTGCGCTCGAACATGGACGGCGCCATCACGGACGAGACCATCAGCCAGATGCGCGTCGGCTTCCAGCCGTCGGGCCGGATGGGTGTATTTCAACCCCGGAGGATCCCTGCATGACCGGAGCCGCCCACAATTCGATTTGCCGGAAAAAAACAGCCCACCGTCTGGAGACAGGCACCTTGGGATTTTTGGGCTGCAATGAGCTGCAATGCGCTGGAACCGCCCCAGTTTTCGGCAGTGAGGAAATTTTATTGCACCCGAATAGGGTCAACGCCATGGAGGTGGTCGCTTGAGCCCGGTTCGCATCCCCGGAATTCCCCTGGCGAAAGCCGGTGGGCTGCCGCCGATCCGGCCGGGCGCCGGGCGCGGGGTGGTGGGCACGGGGCAGTCGCCGCAAGCCGCCGGCCCGGAGCCTCAAGCCGGGCTAAAAGACCTGGCGCAGATCATCCATCCGTCGGCGCGCGACCGCTGGATGACTGGGCTGATCGGCATGTATTCGCCGACGCTGATCGAAAACACGATCCGCGGGGCGATGGGCGGCAACCTGGTGGCGCAATGGCAGATGTTTGACCTGATGGAGCGCACCTGGCCGCGTCTCTCCAAGAACCTGAACGAGCTGAAGACGGCCGTCATCGGTCTCGGCTGGAACCTGCAGCCGTTCGCGCTCAAGGGCGACAAGCCCACCAAGGAGGCCCAGCGCCGCAAGCGCGTGATCGAGCAGATGCTCTGGACCATGCGGCCGGATCTGGAAAAGGACGAAAACGATTTCGAGGACACGCTGCGCGACATCATGGATGCCGTCGGCAAGGGCGTGGCCATGCTGCAGGTGGATTATGAGCAGCGGCCGATCAATGTGAGCATGGATCCCAAGGTGGCGCAGATGGCCAAGCTTTGGTGCCCACGCGCCACCCAGTGGGTGCATCCGCGCTATTACGGTTATCCCTCGGCTAATTCCGTGGCGGACGACCGCCTGATGCTGAACGCCCGCGAGATCCGCGCGAACAATCCCGGCATCAACCTCAACATTGTCACCGGTGAATGGGCGGAGATCCCGCGTGAACAGTTCATCGTCTCCATCATCAAGCAAAAATCCGGGCACCCGCTCTCCGGGGCAATGCTCTCGATTTTGGGCTATTGGTGGGCGGCGCAGAATTTCACCTGGGACTGGTTCCTGAACTTTGCGCAGATCTTCGGCCAGCCGATTCGCTGGGCCACTTACGCGCCGGGCGTCCAGAACCAGACGATCCAAGGCATCATGGACATGCTGGCGCAGATGGGCAGCATGGCCTATGGCGCGTTCCCGGCCGGCACCAACCTGGAACTCAAGACCGGCGCCACGGATGCGCGCAACGTGCCGCACAAGGTTTTGATCGATGCCGCGGACACGATCTGCGATGTGCTCATTCTCGGCCAGACCAGTTCCACCCAGATCCGCGAGGGCGGCGGCGTGGGCAGTGGCCATGCGGCGGCGCTGCAGGGCGATGTGCGCCAGGAGAAAATCATGGGCGTGGGCAAACGCACGGCCAAGATTGTCAACGTGCAGCATATTCCGGCGCTCTGCCGGCTGAATTTCGGCGACGACTCGGAATGTCCCCAGCTCGTGCCGGCGGATACCAAGGGCAAAGATCTCCTGAGTGTGGCCGAACGCTATCAGGTCGTTCTTCAGACTCCCGGCGTGAAGGTGAGCAAGGCGCAATATTACGAGGATAACGATCTCGTGCAGCCGGATGACGATGATGAAGTGCTCGTGGCCATCGCCGCCGGTGCGCCCAAGCCCGGCGGTAATGAAGGTGGCGACCAGGGCGGCGGCGGTGACATCTCCAGCTCGGATATGGCCCAGGCGCGGCGCGCTCGGGCGCATGGTGCGGATCGTCCGCCGGCCGAAACGGCGATCGTCAACGCCGCGCTGGAGGAATTAACCGGCGTCTCGGAGAAATGGCTGGGCGGCGTAAAACCGTTTTTCCACGAGCTGCTCGCCCAGGCGAAAGACGGGGCGGTGACCGATGAGCAATTTATCGCCGCGCTGAAAAAAGCGCAGGCGCAGATCCCGGAATTATTCGGCAAGCTGGATCATCACGCGCTCGCCAAGGCGATCGAGGATGCGATGAGCGCCGCGGCCGTGAACGGCGTAGCCCGCGGGGCGATGGATCGGTCCTTCCGGACGGGCACCATGAAAACCGGAGGTGCCAAGTGAGCCGCGCTGAAAAAATCCGGAAGCTGGGAAATTCGATCCGTCGCTGGCGCGGGCTGGCATTCGGAAAGAAATTCATCATCGCACCCCAACCCAATGCCGCACTGGATGTCGTTAAACATCTGGATGCGCTCGGTCATCCGGTGGAAGTCATCAAGGCTGAGATGCGGATCATCGCCGGCTTCCAGAAAATGGCCGAGTTTGAAAACTGGATTCGTGATCTGGATAAACCAAGTCCGCTTTCAACCGTGGCAGTGATGGGAGGTGCCGCATGATCTCGCTCGCGTTCAACGACACCAAGTTCCAGGCGAAGTTCGGCAGCGTCATCCAGCAGGCCCGGAATCCGCGCGCGATTCTACTGAACGCCGGCCACGAGGTCGGCAACCGGCTCAAGTCCCATTTCCGGATGCGCGATCGCAATAGTGCGAATCCGTTGTCCGAACGCCGCTCGCATTTTTGGCTGGCGGTGAGCCGCACGGTGCAGAACCCGGAACTGGAAGGCTCCAACACGGTGAGCGTGTCGATCAATCATCCGGCGTTCGCCCAGAAAGTTTTCGGCGGCACCATCCGCGCCAAGATCGCCAATCCGGCGTTCGCCCAGAAAGTTTTCGGCGGCACCATCCGCGCCAAGATCGCCGATCCGGCGCTGACTATCCCGGTGGAGGAGCGGGCCTACGGCCGTACCGCCGCCACGTTCGAGCAGGAGACCGGTTTGAAACTGTTCCTGATCAAGACCGGCAAGGGAGCGTTTCAAAACGCCGTGCTGGCCGTGAAAGATGACGGCGCGAAGGGTTTCACCGTGGAATATATCCTCACGAAATCCGTCACGCAGCAGGCGGATCCGGAAGCGCTCCCGGACAAGACGATGCTGGAGCGGGCCATCCTCGCCCGCTCGCAGCGCGTGCTGGACCAACAGAACGCCGAGGACAACCCCAATCCCAACGCGGAAATTCCATGAGCAAAAAAATCAAATGCCAGCATTGCAGCAATGATTTCACCCCGGCGACGGACGCCAAACCAGCGATCTGTCCGGGCTGCTCGCTGCCGGCCCTGGCGAATGTGGCCACGGCCCGCGCCGCCTTTACCGCGGGCGAACCGATCAACATCAACGCCGCCGGCGGCGATGAGTTCGACATCCAGTGGATGCCGCCCGGCGCGCAGAAGCCGGTTTGCTTCGTGGATGACGAACCGCAGGAATTGAGTTTCACGGTCAAGCCGCAACATGCGGCCACCTTTAACGCGCAGTTGCAGCGGCTCCGCAGCCTGGCAGCCGCGGGCCAGGGCGACGAGCCCTACATTGATTTCAACCACGAGGACGGCCGGGCGGCCGGGCGGCCCACGGAATTTTATTACGGCGGCGAGGATCCGAAAAAAGGCGGCGTCCGGCTCAAAGGGAAATGGACCGCCAGCGGGAAATCATCCGTCACCGGTCCCGCGCCGGAATTCACCCGGTTCTCGCCGGAGTGGTATTTCAACGATGACCACGAGCCGATCGCCATCGGCGCCAATTTGGGCGGCCTGGTAAACAAGGCCGCTTTCAAAACCATCGCGTCGGTAAAGGCCGGCGCGGCAACCAACAACCAAAAAACGAACATGACCAAAGAAGAAATGCAGTTGGTGGTGAGCGAGGCTTTGAAGCCCGTCATCGCTGAAGTCGCCGCGCTCAAGGCCCAAGCCAAGGGCACGGAAACGGATCCCACGAAAGCCACACTCGGCGCGTTGGATGAAACCACTTTGCAGAAGGCCATCGCGAAAGCGCTGGATCCGTTCACGCAGAAACTCACGGACATCGAGACCAACGGCAAGAAGGCTCAAGCCAAGGCGTTTGTCGCGAAGTTCATCACCGCGCCCGGCAACGCCTCGGGCGTGATCGCCCCGGCGGACACCAAGGCGATCGAGTTCTGGGAAACTGCCTACCTGGCGAACGCCGCCAGCGCGGAGGAGCAGCTCGCCAAGCTCGGCGCGCGCACGCCGCAGCGGATCATCATCGGCGCCGGCGCCGGCGGCACGGGCACCTCGATGGTGGCCGAGTTCAGCGAGCCGGAGAACCGCGCGATCGCCGGGGCGAAGAAGCTCCGCGAAAACAACAAGGCCATCGCGTCCGACGCGCAGGCCATGGAGGCATTCCTCCGCACGGGAGAAGGCAATGCGGTCTATGCCGAGATTCTCGCCAGCCGCGACGGCAAACGCAACGACGTGAAAGTTGCCCGCTAACAGTTGCCCGCTAACCCACCAACCAACGAAACATCGAACCAAATAAAATATGAGCAAAGCGTTTTATACCGAGTTTCCGAAGGAGTCGTTCAAGGAGAACGTCGCCCTCGCGCTCGTCGGCAAGGAAAACTATCCCGTGGAAATCGCGGCGATTGATTCCAACAACAAACCCACCATCCAGCTCCTGAATGCCGGCATCTACATCGGCACCATCCATGAGCGGTTGGAGGGTTCCAGTGCGTATCTGGTCCACACCCGCGGCCCGATCCGCAAGTGCATCGCCAACGGCGTCATCAACGCCCCGGCCTACGTCAAGGTGGCCAACGGCGGCCTGGTGGCGGCGAACAGCGCCGACAAGTGCTGCGGCATCGCCATCGCGCCGGGCGTCATCGCCGCCGGCGACATCGTGTCCTTCATCCAAACGGACTGCGTGATGCCGTAACCAGCGACGAACCACTGAAACCGAAAATTGAATAAGAAATAAAATATGCAAACCACAGCCACACTGAATCCGATCCTGACGGTCGTCGCGAATGCCTTCATGCGCGATCCGAAAGGTTTCGTCGCGGACACCATTGCGCCGCGCTTTCCGGCCCCGCTGCAGGCGGGGACCTATTACAAGTTCGACGTTGACGACATCGCCAACGTGCCAGACCTCGCGCCGCGCGCGCCGGGGTCGCCCTACCATCGCCTCACCAGCAAGGTGACGAATGACAGCTACAACTGCGAAAACTACGGCCTGGAAGCCCCGGCGCCGGATGAAGAGCGCAAGAAGTACGCGGTCTATTTCGACCTGGACAAGGTGAAGGTCAGTCGCATCGTGGACACGATCCGCGTGAACCGCGAGAAGCGCGTCACGGCGCTCATCGCCACGCTGCCCAATGCCAACATCGCGGTGCCGTGGAATGATCCGTCCTCCAACCCGAAGGCGGATGTGGACGCGGCCTGCGAGGTGATCCGCCAGCAGAGCGGCACGCCCAAGGCGGCCATCACGATGACCATCAATCATCCGACGTTCCTCTCGCTGCAGACCCATCCCAAGCTGGTGGACCTGTTCAAATACACCAGCGCCGGCATCCTCAACGAGGAGAAGCTCGCGGCCTACTTCGGCGTGCGCCGGGTGGTGGTGGCTTACAATGTGCAGGCCATCAACCACGAAGGCCAGGCGTTCAGCGCGGCGGACATCTGGGGCAACCTGGCGTCCTTCACGGTGGACGTGGACACCGCGGATCTGGAAGTGCCCTGCACGATCCGGACCTTCCACTGGACGGCGTTCACCAGCGAGATCACCACACTGGACAGCGGCGGTCCCCCGACCACCGGCACCGGCGGCGGCCCCGGCGACCAGTCCATCTTTACCTACCGCGATGAAACGGTGAAGGCGGACGTCCACCGCGGCGACCATTACGTCGTGGAAAAAGTCGTGGCCTCCGTCACCGGCTACGTCCTGAACGGCTGCCTCGGCTAAGTCACTGCGTGACGGCCACCGGGCGAAAAAAACCCGGTGGCCCGATCGCAACAACCACAACTCATCATTGAAATAAAATTATGAAGCAAAATAAAAAATACGGTTTCACGCTGCTCCAGCTTGTGCTGGTGGTGGCCATCATCGGCCTGCTCGCGGCGCTGCTCATCCCGGCGCAGGCGCAGCTCGCCAGTTCCACCACGATCGGCTTCCAGACGGGCCAGCCGAACTTCTTCAACCTGGACACGAACAGCGCAAGCTTTGCGCTGACGAACAACCAGACGCAGACGTTCACGGCCGGCGGCAACAACACGTACAAGAAAACCATCCGGCAAAAGCAGGGCCTCTCCCTGTTCCTCGCCGTGTGGCAGACCAACAGCGTGGCCAGCACCACCACGAACTATACCGTCAAGCTGGATACCACGGGTGATGGCTCGACGTGGACGAAAGGCAACGGCGCTTATCCATTCACGTGGACGGTGTCGCTGACCGGCGCCGGCGCCTCAACAAATGTGTTCTGGACCAACATCCCAGCCACCACGCTGGACAACGTGCGGCAGGTGCAATGCACCTCGGTCGGCACCACGGCCAGCAACAATGTGTTTGGCGCGCTGGGTTATTCCCAAGGCACCCAGTAAGTGACTGCGTCACGGCCACCATCCAAAAAAACAGCAACCAACCAAAACAATTATGGCTAAAGAAAAAGTTAAAACGGTGCCAGTGAAGTTTCTGGCGAACACTGCCCACGCCGGGAAAATTCGCCTCAAGGATTCCGTGCATGAACTGCCGGAAGCCGATGCGGAATCGCTCGTCGATAATAACCACGCCGTGCTGGCGTCGGAATCCCAACAGCAACAACAGCAGCAAGCACCGGTTCGAACCGATGCTGAATTGCTGGCGCAGTTTGAGGGTTTGAGCAAACCCGAACTCGGCAAGGTGCTGGCTAAAGCCAAGGCGGTGAAACAAAGCGAGGCGCTTTACGCTGAAGCGCAGGCGGTCATCCACCTGGTCTCCGACCTGTTGAAAAAATAATCCAATCGCCGGCGGTGGCTGCGCGCAAGCGCCACCGCCGCCGGCAACTTAAAATTTCATGTCGCTCCAAGTCTCCGACCTCAACCTGCCCGCCGACAAGCTGGCGCAGTTCGCCACGGCGTTCGGCGATACCGGCGGCCAGAACGCCGCGCTGCAGGGCATCTGCAACGGGGCGGCGGCGGACGTGGCGCGGCTGACGGCCGGCTATGTGATCGACCCGGCCAGCGTCACCAACTGGGGCCGGAGCATCGCCCTGCAGCGCGCGTATTCGCAGGCGCAGTTCGGCGAGATCCCCAAGGCGGTGGCGGACGATTATAAAAATGCCTGGGACGAACTGACGGCGATCGCCGAAGGCAAGCGCCTGAACCTGCCCAAGGTTTCGGATCCGAACCAGGCCACTGTCGCCGGCGGCTGGGGCGGCAACTGCCCGGTCTCCGGCCGCATGGGCCAGGGAGGCACTAATTACTAAATGAACGCCGCCACTTACAACCGTCGTCCGACCACGGACATCGTCAGCCAGCTCGTGACCAACCTCACGAACCTGCAGGTGACGATCGGCAATGCGGCGCCGGCGGCCGCTTTTAGTCGGGTGGCGATTTTCGACAGCGAGAACCTCGTGGCCGCCTTTCAGCAACTGCTCATCAGCGAGCAACGCATCTGCCTGGTTGTCGTCATGGACGAACAGTTCCACACCGTCAACCGCGGCCAGCAGCTCATTGTCACGCGCACGCTGCCGGTGACGTTGCTGATCAGCAACCGTCAGCTCGGCGATCGCGTGGCCGCCTTATACGGCAATGCCACCTCGCCCGGCGCCTACGGGCTCATGGAGCTCGTCCTGCCGGCCGTGACCGGCATGCTGCTCGCGCCGCCGAACGGCGTGACGTGCGAGCCGGTGAACAACTCCGTGCTCATCGTCAAAAACGAAAAAGACAAACAAAATTTACCGGGGCGCGCGGCCGTGGCCCTGGAACTGCATTGCTGCGGCGGCAATCTGCAGGCGGCACTCGGCCCGATCCCCGTCCTCTAATCCACGGCCAACACCACACCAGCACAAACCTCAACCCCAAATAAAATATGCAAGCCCAACCTTCCGTCATCGCCACCGGCGATTTCCTCTACTTCGCGCCTTCCGGTCAGGCGTTCACCATTCCTGGCGCCGGCGTCGTGTCGGCCTCGGCCATTCCGGATCCCACGGATCCCATCTGGACCACGTTCGCGCTCGGCACCGTCAAGAAGCCGACGCAGGACAAGGTGGACAGCAAGGAAATCAAGGTGCTCTCGCCCCTGCCGGGCTCGGGCACGATCTCGCTCCGCAAAATCATCCGGCCCCAGCACGAGATGACCATGGAGGTGGAGATGAATGAGATCAGCCGCCTGGCGCTGGCCGGCTTCTACAAGTCCGGACTGATCCAGGTCGCGGACACGGCGTTCTATCCGCTCGCCAGCAGCCAGAGCATCGAGGGCTGGCTCAAGCGCCAGCGTTATGACGCCAGCCAGGCCAACGGCACGCCGTGGATCGTGGACAACTGGTACGTGGATCTGGACTGCAAGGAAATCGTTTCGAGTGAGCCCAACCTGCTCACGCCGAAATTCCTGTTCACCTGGATCTTCAGCTCGCTCCAGGGATCGGCGATTTGACCTTGCGGTCGGCCACCATTAAAAACCAAAACTGAAAATTTATGGCTAACGAAAAACATCTGTCGGGCGTGGATCATCGCAAGCCGCCCACGCCGTATCCCGCGGCAAAATCCAAGCCGCTCGAACATCCGGCCTTTGCCGGCAAACGGCCGGAAGCCATCCACCATCTGGATCCGTCCCTCAAGGCCGGCACGCCACTGCCGACCAGCCCCGCGCCCAAAGCCACAAGCCCCGCGCCTAATTCTAAACCCAACGCCTAACCACCCGACCCGGTCGCGCGCTGCAGACCCGCTGCAGCGCGTGGCCAAAATAAAAATATGAACCTCAAATTTCCGCTTTCCGCCTTCCGCCTTTCGCTTTGTCTGTTCGCCCTGGTGGCCGTGACGCCGTCACATGCCGTGACGTTCAACGCCACGAACAATCTGGGCTCGACGCTGACGCTGGCGTTTTTCAACACCAACAGCGCCGGGCAGATTTCCGCCTTTGGCGCGGCCACCAACATCAGTGCCGGCACCAGTAATGTGCTGACCAGCACCAACACCTGGTCCGGCGTGGCCGTGGTGAGCGCCGGCGTGGGCGCGGCCCGGCTGAACGCCTTCACCCGGCTGGCGAATGTCAACGGCGCGAACACCAGTTATCTCGTCACGAACGGCGTGCTGGCCTATTACAACCTCGCGGCCGGCAGCACGCTCTCCGGCGCGATCGCGCAGGCCGGCGCGGGCAACAGCCCGCCCTCCGGAGCAACACCGCAACCGGTGGCGAACTACGCCGGCACAAATGCACCGAACGGCATCTACACCGCCGGCTATGGCTCGCTCTACAACCAGTTTGATGCGACGGGGACCAATTTCATCGCGCAGTTCGTCAAAACCACGACCACTAGCAACACCGGCTGGGTGAACAATACGAATTTTAACGCCACTGGCACGGTAGTGACGAACACGCCTGAACAATTCGGAGCCAAGGCCGACATTCAAACCGTTTTGGACATGAGCAGCACGAACGGGTCACAAATCGTTTATTCGCCATCGGCCAATTTCACAAGCGCGGACGTTGGAAAAATCATGGTGGTCTATACAACCTTATGGGACACAAACTACACCTATTCCATCATCACCAACATTGTTTCCGCGCATCAGGTTCAACTGAGCAACGCTTGTATTGCCACGCTGAACGGCGGCAAGGCCAGGTGGTATTCGGACAACGTGCCGGCCATTCAGGCGTTTTTCAATTATCTGGTGTTGAACAAAATTCCCAAAGGTATGTTAACCAACGGCTGTTATGGGTTGGGTGGGCAGTGGACGCTTTTTTGCACCAATTCCGACGCGCACAACACGAATATTTACGGGCTAATTCAAATTGGCTTCCCTTGGATGCGCGACTGGGTAACGACCAACCTTTACCAAAATCTGACAGTCGGGGGGGTATCCAGCCAAGTTGAAAGGGCGAACGGTTTTTTTAGTGCCAATACGGCGGGCCAAACCGGAGCTTCCTTCTTTTGCGCGACTCCCGGCGTTGTCGGGCGCAACGACCGTGTGTTTACTTTCTCTGGCACCAACAGTTCTGGAAACCCGCTGTTTTCGGTGCTCAACTCCACCATCAACAACGTTGCTTGCTACGCGCCCCAATGCCCGACCTTTGGCTGGTTCGATAACACTTACGGCGGAACAATCTTAATTGAAGACAGCGAAATCGGAGTTGATCAGCTTGACTGGAACCATTCGATTCAGAAAGACCAAGAGACAAACCAGCCTCCCGGAGTTGAGGCGATCACACTGGGCCGGATGTCCAACAATGGCAATCAGTGTGTGAAACACTGCGAAATCTATGGTTACACCAAAGGAATTGACTCGCGTGAGTGGGGGTTTATTGACGGCAGCACCGTAATCCATCGATGCCAGACTGGCCTCATGGTGTCCCAAGGTTTGCCGACGTATTCCCAACACACCATATTTGATGTGTGCCTGACAAATATCTGCCTGAACACAGGCGGCATCTTAAACGGTGTGGTCATGTTCGCTTTTGACGACACTAACACGAATCACAACTGCATTTTCTCGACGAATCCCGGTTGGGTTATGGACGACGACTTGCTTGTTATTGTTGAGCAACAAGTCGGGGCAAACTTGGTGCTGGGAACAAACGCTTGGCAAATTCCGCCACAGGGGTCACACATCCACTGTTCAGTGCTGAACGCCACATACGCGACGTTACTTGCAAATCCTCTTTGTGGGGACATTCAGACAATGTCCAAATTCCCTTATGGCGTAATCGCGGCGTCTCAAAACAACGGGGCGATGGATTGGACTCATCCGGTTATATTTGGTGGTTCGGTTAATACGGCCATTCAAGGGTTTGCCGCAGACTCACAATGGAATCAATTATTCATCACCCTCGGCAACGATGACTTATATGTGTCCGGCAATGCCGGCATTGTTTCTCAGCTTTCCGAAAGCACTGGTAAATATATGGCGAAAAGCTTTGGCATTTACGGCGGCGGGTCGGGTTCTACCACGGTTCAAGTGGTAGTAACGAACACTGTTGGGCCGCATGGATACACGAACTTTTACAGTGGCGGAATCATGACCAACTCGGCCCCTTACTAATGATCCTGCGCCTCACCACCCTCTGAATTATTTTATGGATCCAAAAACCATCACTCTCAACGGCGGCCAGATGCTGACCGTCAACTTCGAGCCCCCCACGCCCGACGCCCCGAACCCCGAGCCTCAGCAGATCAAAGTCCGCCAGATCCCGGTGCGCGATTATGAAACCGGTTTCCAATTCATCGACGATGAGGTGGCCCTGGTCGGTTTCCTCTGCGGCCGCGACAAGGCCTGGGCACTGACGCTCACGCCGGAATCCTTCGAGCTCGTCCTGGTGAACGGAAGGCGGGTGAATGAGAAGGGTTTTTTTCACTTCTGCCAGCGCCGTACGGAACGGGCCGAAAAACAAAATGCCGCCATGATTGGCATGATGGCCACGCTGCCCCCGGACGTGCTGAAGCTGGCGATGGAGACGGGCCTGGCGAAACAAAACCCGTCGCGCTCGCCGATCTTGTCGCCCGGATTTGTCACGCCACCGGCACGCTAGACCGGGAACAGGCCACCAGCCAGACGCTGGAATGGCTGCAACTGCTGGGTGAGGCCGCGGCCCATGACCGCACGGTGCGGCTGCTGGACAATGCCATGGCCGCCCGCGCCAGCCAGGCCACGACGGACGGGTTCAAGGAATTCATCCGCGACCTCAAAAGCAAATTGTGAAGCAAGAATGAAGAATGCAGAAACCAACACCGGCCGGCGCGAGCAGGATTCAGCCTTCTGCCTTCTGCCTTCTGCCTTTCCCCGCCCATGAGCGAGCCGATCAAAATAGTGGTCACCGCGGAAACCGCGCAGGCGACGGCCGATCTCGCGAAGTTTGTCAAGGGTACCGGCGACGGCTTGAAGGATGTCGCCACTCATGCCGGGCACGCGGAGAGCGAGCTGAGTAAGAACCGGATGGCGCTGATGGAGCTGGGCCACGTGGCGCGGTCCACCGGCGAGGCGCTGGCCTTCGGCATGAACCCGCTGCGCGTGCTCGCCCTGGAGGCGCCACGCATGATCCAGGCCAACGCGATGCTCACGGAGGGCATGAAGGCCCGGCTGTTTGCCTTCCTGCCGGCGCTCGGCGGGGTGGCGCTGGCCGTCGGCGCCGGGATCGTGGCGTGGAAGTATTACGGCGAGTCGCTGGTGGATCCCACCAAGCGGGCGCGCGAGCTGGCGGACACGCTGGAAAAAATCCCCGGCATCCTCAGCAAGATCGCGATCGCGCAGCGCGCCGGCAGCATCGATCCCGCGCAGGCGGAAAAATATCGCGACCTGCTCAGCGGCAAGACGCCGCTCTACAACCAGACCACCGTGCCGGATGCCTACGGCGGCCATGCCGCCTCCGTTAAGAATGGCCTGGGCGGATTTTTCGGCGAGGCATTTCCCCAGCTCACCACGGATCCCAACATCCGGAACTCGCGCACTCGCGCCGTCATTGGCCAGCGGCAGCCGGCCAATGAGACGGACATCGCCAAGTACGTGGAGCAGCTCATGCGCTCCGACAAGGCCACGATGGCCAACGATGCGCAGAATCCCGGCGACGAGGCGCTGGCCAAGCTGCATGACGAGGAGCTGAAGATCCAGCGCGATGCAGAGGTGGGCGCGCAAAAGGAGATCGCCCGGATCCAGGACCGCTACGAGCGCGAGCGCCGCGAGATCGCCGAGACGCGCGAGGTGGCCGTGGCCGCGCACAAGTGGACCGCGGCCGAGGAGCAGAAATACCAGGACACGCTCACTGCCAGCAAAAAAGCGGAGGCCGCCAGCGTGGCGGAGATCCAAACGCGCGCTGCTGATGAGGCGGCCAAAAAAATCGCGGCGCCGGCGGCCAAGGTGCGCGAGGAATACGCCAAGGAGTTCCGCGAGGCGAACAAGCAGATCGAGGACGGCATCACGGCCGATGCGATCGCCTCCGGCCACAAGCGCGACGAATTTTATTTCCGCGAGAACGTGGAGAAGATGGCGCTGGCCACGGAATACCTGGCGCAGGGAAAAATCACGGAGGAACAATACGCCGACGCCACGGCCGCCGCGCAGGAGAAGATCCAGATCGGTGTGGCCCGGACCACGGATGAGTACCGCCGGCAGTTGCAGATGAAACAGGAGATCGCGCGGGCGGACACGGCGGCCCAGCTCGCCGCGGTGCAAAGCAATCCGTATCTCACGCGGTCGCAAAAGCAGGATCAGAGCCTGCCGCTCATGCAGCAGCAGCAGCAGGTGCAGAACCCGCATCGGATCGCGGACCTGCAGTCGATCATCAAATCCACCGGCGACGACAACGCGCGGCTCACGGCCGAGCGCGAACTGGTGGACCTGCGGCAGCAGCAGGCGGTGCTCACGAACAAGATTTCCGAGGAGGAGCATCCGTGGGCCACGATGTTCGCGCAGTTGAAGAGCGAGGCGGAGATCACGATGACGACGCTGGCGACGACGTTCAAAAATGTTTTCGACGCCGCCACCCAGTCCATCTCCAGCAACATCACCGGGCTGATCATGGGCACGGAGACCTGGGGCCAGGCGCTGCGCAACATCTACAACCAGATTATGACCTCGATCATCGGGGCGATCGTGCAGATGGGCGTGCGCTGGATCATGACGCAGATCCTGATGGCGATCGCGGGCAAGCAGATCATGGCCGCGGCGGTGGCGGCCACCGCGCCGCTGGCTGCGGCCTCCAACGCCATCTGGGCCGCGCCGGCGGTCGCGGCCACAATCGCCACCGCCGGCGCCGCCGCCGCCGCCGCGCCGCCGGAAATTTTGCTGGCGCAGGCCACCACCCTGGCGGGATCCGGGTTTGCGGAGGGCGGCTTTACTGGCTTCGGCGGCAAATACGAAGTGGCCGGCCCGGTGCATCGCGGCGAATACGTCATGCCGGCCAGCGCGGTGGACCGGATCGGCGTGGACAACCTGGCCGCCATGCACCATGCACCTTCCGGTGGGGCACCAGCCTTCGGCGGCGGTGGCTCCGGCGGTGGCGGGGATAATTTTCACGCGATCTTCATGGATCCCAACAAGGCGGTGGAGGCAATGCAGAAGTCGGACGCGGCTCGCAAATATTTTATCGATGTCATGCGGCAGGAAATTCACCGTTTCAAATGATCCCGGTCACGTTCAACGCGGTCACCGCCTACCTGCTCGATGATCTTCCGGACTGGTCCACGAAGGTGGTGCTGGAGGCCATGCTGCCGGCGTCGTCGCTGGATCGCAGCCTCACCGGGCGCGAGACCCGCCGGGCCACCGGCGACACGCTGCGGCTGAGCTGCAAGTTCACTGCAACCATCTCCTCGCTGCCGGCGATCGCCACGTTAAGGAATTCACTGCAGGCCCTGAACGTGCAAAATGTTTTGTGCCCGCTCTGGCCGGGCGGCTTTGTGGCTGGGGAATTGCCGGCGGTCACGACCGCCTATTACGCGCTGTTCAATAATGATGGCTCGTTTGCCTCAATCCAGCCGGCCGCGGCGCTGCCGTTTGCGTCGGCCGCCTTTCCTTTGATGGTGGGGATCCTCACGGACAAGGTGGATCCGCAGCTGCTTTCCGGCGGGGCGCTGTCGGTGACGTTTAAATTTTCCGACAACGGGAATTATCCGGTGACGCTGCCAGCGTTTGCGGCGCCGGCGGGATTGACCGCCACCGGCGGCGCCGGCGCGCGGCCGTTGTTCCCGTTTCTGCCGGACTGGTCCACGCTGCCCAACAGTGGCGACAGCGAACAGGACATCACCCGCCGGCAGATCGGCAATGTGCGCACGCTGGCCACCGCGTACTACGCGCAGCGCGGCCGCCGGACCTGCACTCAAGCCTTCACGCTCGCCGGCAATGACGCCTTCAACCTGCTGGCGTTCTTCGTGGGCATGGGCGGCGAGGCAAATAATTTCTGGCTGGGCGTGGCGCTCAACGAGGCCAACCTCGCTGCCAACCTGGGCGCGGCTGATACTTCGCTGACGGTGGACAACGGCGCGGCGCTGGGGACGAACGCGTTCGTCCTGCTCGGTGATGGCGTGAACCGAGTTCCATTGGTGGTGGATAGTGTCGCCGGCAATACCTGGAATTTGCACGCCGCGCCCGGCACGGCCTTTGTCGCCGGCCGCACGACCATCGAGAGCCTGGTCCTCGCGCGGTTCGATGTGCTGAAGCTTACGCTGAATTTTTCCTCGCCCGTGGTGGCCGACTGCAAGGTCCAGTTCAAGGAATTGCCCTGGGAGACGAATGCGGTGGCCGGTGAAACCTATGGCACCACGATGGGCGCGCTGCCGCCGACGGCGAGCTTTTTCAAATACACAATGACCACGCCGAGCGGGACGACGTCGTGGTATTTTACCGGGTACGAACGCAACCTGTCCGACGGCGTGAACAACTGGCTCTCCGCGCCGATGGAGTTTGACGCCATCACCGACACAGCGGATCTCAAGCGCAATGAGACCACGATCACGAGCCGGAATTTTAATGGCAATCCATTGGCATTATTATTCCCCTTGGCGCTGGAGTGGCCGCTCATGCTCCAGATCTTCGAGGGTGACGTGAATGTTGGCGCGAGTACGGTCTCGAATCTGCGCGCGTATTTTTACGGTGAGGTGGGCGAGGCGGACCTGGAGCCGCCATTCATCACCTCCAAATGCGCCACGCTCTCGCACATCTTCGACCGGCAGATCCCGCGCCGGCTGTATCAACGCACGGATAACTGGTGCCTGTTCGAGACCGCCAACGGCCTGACGCCGGCGGACTGGCAATGGAACGCGGCCGTCGTGTCCTACGATGCGCCGAGCGCCACACTGGTGATCGGTTCGCTCACGCAGCAGACGCCGGGCAACGCGCTGTCCAATGCCACGCCGGCGCATTGGTTTGCGGCGGGTTATCTCGTCATCACGGCGGCTGCCGACAGCTCGCAGCAGGTCCGCATGATCGGCGATAACACGGCCGTGGCCGGCGGCCACACCACTATTCACCTGGCCACGCCGCTCAAGTCCGCGCCGACGGCCGGCGACGTCGTCAACCTGTTTCCGGGTTATGACGGTCAGGCGAGTACCGCGCTCACGAAGTTTAACAATTTCCAAACCAAGTTTGGCGGCTTCCCGTTCATGCCGACGGGCAACCCGACCGTCCTGCGCATCACCCAGCCCACCGGCGGCGGCAAAAAATAACCAGCGATGACTGCGTCATGGCCACTATGAAGAAGACACTCATCACTCTCGCGGCGGCGGCGGCCGCTGGCACGGTGGTTTATGTCACTATCCCGCCGGCGCCGGTGGTGCCGATGATTGGTCTGGGCTGGACGCCAAATTATCAGGCGACGAATGAGGTTACAGTGATTCTTTCCTCGACCAATCTGCTGACGCCGATGACCAACTGGGTGGTTAAATTTGTCGGCCGGACCAATCAATGCTGGCTGCCGATGACCAACCAGCAGGAATTTTTCTTTGCGGTAAACGTCCTGACCACCAACTCATGAACCCCTTTTTCAACACGCCGGAAAAGATCGCCGCGCTGTCGGTGGTGGCCAATGCCTGGCGCGGCACGCCGTTCATGCCAAACGCGGCTGTGAAGGGCGCCGGCGTCTCCTGCCAGAAGCTGGTTGCGGCAATTTACATCGAGACGGGCGTGTGGCCGGCCGACAAGCACATCCCGGAAGGCCCGATGGACTGGAGCCATGCGCATAAGGAAAGTCTGGTGGAGAAATTCATGGCGGAACAAACCGAATTTGTCCTCGTGCCTCCAGCCCAAAGCCCCGCGCCTGGCGATATGCTTGGCATCCAGATCGGCGGCTGCATTCATCACTGCGGGCTGCTGCTCACGGTGGGCGGACGTTTCATCCATTGCATGCGTGACGGCCTGGGTGTGCAGGTGGGCTGCACCCGTGATGCCACCTACCTGCAGCGCATCAAAAAAGTCTGGCGACCAGTCGCGCCGGCCACACTCTCAACCCTCAACCCTCAACCCTCAACCCGGCCATGATGGGGAATACCCAATCGTCGCCGACGGCCAAACCGTTCGGCATCCAGGATCAGATGACGGCCAACCAGCAGCAGGCGCTGCCGGTGGCGTATCTCGCCGGCACACGCAAAATCGCTGTGAAATGGCTCACGCCGATCTACAACCTGCACAGCAAGGCCGCGAAGTCGATTGGAGGTAAGAAATAATATGGGCGCTGGCGGCCTTGGAAAATCCGGCGGGGCGGGCAAGCAATATAATTATTACGGCACGCTCGCCGGCGCCGTGTGTCTCGGCCCGAACGAGGATATCGTCTCGATCATCCTCAACAGCCAGGAAGTCTGGCCCAAGGGCAAAGCCTGGGCGGTGGGCATCACCTGCGCGCCGGGCACGCTCTACGTTTTTGACGCGCAGACGTGGACCTGCACCAGCTCGCACGTCGCCAGCGCGGCGAATGCGCCCGGCTCCGGACTGGAAGGCTGGACGGAATATCTTTTTACACGCGGATCGGAAACTTCAGATGACTTCACGCTGACGGCCAGTGACGGCACGCATTACGGCACAATGACGTTTTTTTGGGGCACGGCCGCGCAGACGGTGGATTCGCTACTCACGAGCGCCAACAATGACGGCGGCGTGAAGGGCAACCTTGGCAGCGGCGACCAGCATCCGGACTATGAGGGACTGGTCTATGTGGTGATCAAGGATTTCCTGCTGGGCACGGATGTGCAGGCCGGCCCGAACATCGAGATTGTCACGCGCCGCAAACCGAACCAGACCATCATCACCGGTGCGGCCGCCCTCGTCACCGACGGCCAAGCCAATCTCGCGGCCGTGGCGGCGGAGATCCTCACGGATGAAAATTGCCTGGCGCTGCCGGGCGCGCTGATCGACACCACGAGCTTTCAGGCGGTGGCGGACTGGCTGCAAACCTACCAGGACAAATATGGCGCCAGCGTGCTGATCGACTCGGCTGAGTCCATCACCGCGATCTTCGACAAGCTCACGCAGATGTTTGACGGCTACGTGCGGTTCAATCCCACGACGCAAAAGATCGAGCTGGGCGTTTATCAGCATGGCCAGATTCCCGGCGCGTACACCACGCTCACGGCCGACTCGTTCACCAAGTTTCCCAAGTTCAACGCCAAAAGCTGGCAGTCCTCGATCAGCCGCGCGACGGTGCGTTTCAATTCGCGCCAGTTGAACTATCAGCAGACGAGTGTGCAGGTGGACGATGCGCGGGTGTTTGCCGTGCTGGGCGCGGTGCGCGAGCAGTCGCTGGACCGGCCGTGGATCGCGCGGCCGGCGCAGGCGATGATTCACGGCCAGGAGACGCTGCGCGTCATGGGCCATGCGCAGATGACCGGCGAGCTGGAGGTGCGACGCGAGATCGGCCGCAGCATCCGCGCCGGCGACTACGTGCTGGTGGACGTGGACCTGGAACCGAACACCAATTCGCTCTACCAATTCTTCCGCGTGACCTCGCGCAAGATCCCGCCGACAGGACCGATCACCCTTTCGGTGTTCGCGGACAATACTTTGGCGGCGATTCCGTGGAACAATCCGTCCACGCCGATCACCATCACGGAGCCGGCCGTGCCGCCAATCACCGCCTTCCGTTTTCTCGCGGTGCCCACAGCGCTCGCCGGCGCGCGGGAAAACATCGTAGCGCTCGCGCAGCGCCCGAACAACCTGATCGTGGGCGCCGCGCTGTATTTCGACACGGATCCGGCGGGCACCTTCTCGCTGCTCGGTCAGCTCTCCAACTTTGCCGCGCAGGCCACCCTTTACTCCGCCGTGGCCGCCGGCGACACCGCGCTGCACCTGACGGTGGACACCACTCAGGTGGACGCGGATTATTTCACTCAGCAATATTCCGCGAATGACGCGGCCAACGACGTCCTGCTGGCCTTCATCGTCTCGCTGGTACCGGCTGGTGGCGATGCCGGCCAGGTGGCGGAGGATGGCAACGGCTTTCAGCTCATGGAAATCTGCAGCGTGAGCGCGCAGACGCTCATCTCGGCCGGTCGCTATGACCTGACCGTGCTGCGCGGCCGCAAGAATACCAGCGCCGCCGCTTTCACCACCGCCCACACGGAAGTCTGGCTGATCCCGGCCGCGTTGCTGTCGTTCTTCACGCATCAACTATTTGACCAGATCAGCGCGAACCGGCTCGCCGGCACCACGCCGGACCATGCGCAGTTCCGGCTCTGTCCGTTCACCTACGTCAACCAGCTTGCGCTTTCGGATGCCACGAGCGAGCCGTTCCGGTTCCCGCTGGCCAGCGCCAGCGCGCCGTCGCTCACGCTCATCGCCCCGGCCAGCTACGCGCCGGCGTATGCGGTCACCAACTATCCACTGGTGATACCGGTCACTGGCACCTGGGCGGATCCGGATGGCAACCTGGTGGAGATCAGTGTGGCCTTGCGCAAGTCCACGGACACGGCCGACCGCGTGATTTATGACAAGGTGTTTTCGCCGGTCGCCAGCAAGACATTTAAGACCGTAGTCAGCATCGAGCAGGCGGGGAATTACCTCATCAAGCTGGTCGCGCGCGACGCCACCAACCTGGTCACCGAAAGGGATATTGCCGTCACGGTCACTGGCGCCGGCGCCGTCTGCGCTGTGGTGAATGCCTTTGATCTTAATGGGGACCAATTGCTTGGCCCGGACGATGCCGCACCCTATTACAATGGCGGCGGCCTGCTCAGCCAGCGCGGTTATTATGCCAACCCCAACCGGTTCATTCCTTACGGGCTGCTGCAATTGCAATGCAGCACTCCGGGCGCGACGATTCATTTCCAGACAGCGGGCATTGTTTATAACGCCGGTGCCCTGGAGGAGGACGCTACTGGGCAGGTATATGCCAGCGGTGCGCTCCAGCCATTCCATGGCTTGATTGCGTCGGCCAATGCCTCCAATCCCCCCGCTGTTTATACCCTGGCCGTCTGGGCCACCGCGCCCGGTTTTACTGACGGCTTTAAGACGTTTTTTACCCTAAAACTTTTCTACCCATGAAAACCCTACGCCTGATTCTGCTCCTCACCTTGGTGCCGCTGTTGTCGCCGGCGCAGAATTATTTTTACGTCCCGACCTGCGGTGTCAGCTCGATCATTGGCACCTTCAAACCCAGCGATGCTTTTTCCTACACCAACGCCAACGGCTGGATGCTGTATTCCAACGCCAGCGGCTGGAACCTGAAGGCGGCTGGGTATTCTGGCCTGAATACGAATGTAATTCATGCTTCCGGGGCCAACCCTTCCGCCAATGTCAATGGTGACTGGCCATGGAATGGTGCCGGCATTTTTACCAATACCGCCCTGGGTGGGTTTCAGATCCAAATTTGTTCTGGTTCCTATGCTGGCTTGTGGGGCTATTGCAATCCAGGGTCTCCGCAGTATCCGGCCACGGTTTCGGTAAATTTAATTACCAACACATGGAGTCTTGGTTATCCCAGCTCTCACAATGGTGATGGTCTCGTCACCGCCTATTTGGTGGTTACCAATTCCTTCACCGCTCCGGCAATCTTGGGCCCTTGGACGAATACGATCTACGCGGTTTACACCAACCCGGCGCCAGTGTTTTCCATCATCCCGCCGACGCTGCCGATCGCACCCGCTTCCCTGACCAATTTCCTGCCGGTCGCCGGTGGCACTTTGACCCTTTCCGCGTCGGGCATTTCCGTGGCCACCAATGAGTCGGTGGTCGTCACGGACGGCACGAATTTGTTCTACCATTCGCCGCCCACTTTGGTCGCCGGCGGATTGTTTAATTTGAGTGGCACTTTTCAGATGGATGCCAGCAATAATCTGACGACGTATTTCAGCCTCTCCGGCGCCGGCATTAACGACTCCAGCTTTAGCCTGGTCACGAACTTTACCGGCACCAATTTCTCGTTTGTGGTGGGCTCGGATTCCACGCTGGACACCAACCTTATTTTGACCGCCGTGAACATCACCAGCCGGCAGGCGGTGGGCAGCATCCAGCCGGTCTTTACCTGGCCGCCGGCGCCGGCGGTTTTCACCGGCACCAAGACCCTCTACACGGTCAACTCCACAAACACGGCCATCATCACCAACACGCTGGTGATCTCGAACGGGGTGATTAATTCCTGGCTGCCATGAAGACCCTATTAAACCCTATTGCCGCGCGCTGGCAGCCCCGCTGCAATGCCGGCGTCTAGTATCTCGACTTCGGCAATTTCGACCCTTTTCCGTATTTCCCGCGACCCTTTTCATCATTTATCGCGCTTCCGCTCGCTGAAAGAACTTGCCCTGCGGATGTTAGTGTGGCAATAATATCAACCCTTGATCGCGGGGTGGAGCAGCCCGGTAGCTCGTCAGGCTCATAANNCATAACCTGAAGGTCGTTGGTTCAAATCCAGCCCCCGCAACCAATTTAAAACCGAAGAATCCCCTGTGAATACAGGGGGTTTTTTGTTTTCAGCGTTTCACTTCTCTTTTTTTATGTCGGGCTTAAAAAGCCTTAAAAACGATAAAAAAGGGCTACATTAGGGCTACAAAAGGGCTACATTCGTGTTCTGTTTTGGGTCAGTGCCGGTGTAGTTTCATGAATAAATCACAACATCGCGTGCAGCTTGTGCCTCGGCAATATTTCAGGTAATCGTTTTCAACATGCGACGCCTCGATTCAAGATTTTCGACTTTGTCGAACAAATGGTTGGCTTACATCTTCCTCGCTCTCATGTGGGGCATAACCATAAAAGGTTGCGCTGGCGGAAATCAGAATCAAAAAGAAAAAGCCGAGATATTTTGTTACATCCTCCCCCCAGTTACACTCCTCATCTTGTGGTGGTTTTCGACATTTAAGCAGGTCTCACTTGACGGAGACACCTTGGTCATTCGGGGTTTTAGGCGGGAGGCGCGTGTTCCGGTGTCGCAGATTGAACGCATTGGCAAACATCGCGGATTCAGAGACCCTGATTTTATTACTATCGTATTCGTTATGAATTAACTCAACATGTCTTCTTGTGACTTTGCCGATTGGCCGTCGGTGGTAGCAAGACAGCAGCCTTTTTTGATTTCTTCGGCGAAAACGGCACCACCGCCAGTTTTTTACCAGAACCGGAATTCTTGCCGGTTTTGTAGCGCCCGTGTGACTGGTCGCGAAGTTCCATTGCCGTGTCCACGGGCGGCGTGCTGGCAACTTGCGTTCCTAAATGCTGTTCAGTTGCACTTGTTGTAGTGCAAACATATTTAGGGCTACAAAAGGGCTACACTGTGAATTTTCGGGCAAGATTTTACGGCCAAAACCTCAAAAAAACCTTGTGAAATATAGTGAATTTTAGGGTTGGAGTCGTTATTTCCACTTTGGGCTCATAACCTGAAGGTCGTTGGTTCAAATCCAGCCCCCGCAACCACTTGAAACAACAAAAAACCCCTGTGAAAACAGGGGTTTTTTGTTGTTTTGATTTCCTGCTGGTTTTCTTCAGCGCCGTCTGGAAACGTTGCGCAATGAGCCTTAATCTTTCCAGAGTCTTTCCACACATTCCCAATCAATCCCCCTAAAAACAAAATTGACTTCGTCGCTTGCAACTTACAGTTTCCTCACTCTAAATAAATTTGAAATTCAATTTCCCATTGTTGTGGCTGATGCGATTTGGTCAGAAGGTAGATGTTGATGCCAATGTTCGGCCATCCAATCTTGTGCAGATGAGACTTCCCCTGACAAATAAAAAACGGCGCGGAAGATTTCCGCGCCGTTCGTGATTGATGATTGATTTCAGGTCAGGCTGATCTTGTCGCCGTCTTTCAACGTGACGATCGCCTTCTTCCAGTGCGACGTGGTGCCGGCCTGCGCGGTGCGCTTGCGGCGGGCCTTGCCGCGGACGTTCATGGTGTTCACGCGGGTGACCTTGACCTTGAACAGTTCCTGCACAGCCTGCCGGATCTGGGTCTTGTTCGCGCGCGGATCGGCCACGACGGTGTATTGGTTGTACTTCTCGCCCTGGCGCGTGCCTTTTTCCGT
>QGNH01001310.1_pt1 | contig 41138 bp, 72 predicted proteins | sample 1735481 | NCBI WGS metagenome assembly QGNH01 (sample SAMN09239004, study PRJNA386568) | Viral metagenome, whole genome shotgun sequencing project. | reverse complement strand
ACCTCAAGCTCCCAGTTATCAAAACAACCACGGTAGCGAACATCTGGGACCTTTTTACCTCCATTGTTTAGAACAACAATCCGACGATAACAATAAGGTTTGGAATGCTTAGAAAATTGCAGAATATCAGGGTCTTTTGAATCAATAGAAATAGCGCCCTTAACTTTTTTCTTTAAAAACTTATCCACATACGGAGATGCTTCTTGAAGCATAATTTGTATACCATCAACTGGAACTCCAAAGCGCCCGTCTTTAGTTTTATAAAATGAAAATTCGTAAGATTCTTCTTTAGACAGCTTTACTGGTTCTAATCCCTGGGATTTTCTTTCCCTGCTTCGCTCCAATACCTCGGCTAATCCCATTCGGCTGTTTACTAATATCGGCCTTGTTCCTCGAAGTTTGACTATTGTTTTCGCTAGACTCGGACCTCTGATTTGTATTTTTTCTGGTTCCTCTGTCTTTGATTTCTTCATACTTAATACCTTCCTTTTTCAATATTCTAATTTCCGCAAATACACGGCCAAACGCGGCTTCAGCTCCAGCAAAATTTTTATATTGGGACTCGATATGTAAAAGAGACCCAAGACATTTATCTAACATTTGTCTACAAAGGTACGGCTGGGCCTTGACTTCATCCGAAGTCATATAAGTTCTCCCAACAACATCAACTACTTTTACATTTAGGTAACGTTTTTCATTTGTTTGAACTTCAATGATAACGTTGATTAAGTTACTAGCCTGAAGTCTTCTGAATTTTTCTGCCGCGACAGAATCGTCCCAAGTAAAATACTTATGGATTAAAGACTTTGGATTTCTCGCAAGCTCAACGATGTTTCTTGGATTTCTTTTATTTGGCGCTAAGTGTTTATCAATATATTTACTTATTTCTAGCGCGTTACCCTTTAAGGGTGAGAGATCTTTAAATGCTAATTCACTCATATGGCCCTCCGTCGATCCAGGGAATATAGCTTATAAAGCTATAAACTGGTTACCGTAAATTTTACATTGCATTTCCACGCGACGCCTTTTAGTCTACGCGTGAAGAGGGGGAAGTTATGTCAGATATCACAAAAATGCCCAAGGCGCCTAAAATTGATTTATCTCAAACAAATCTTGGGCCTAAATATAGGCCAGAGCCCTTCACTCTTAGAAAACTCTTTACATCAAATGAGACAAAGACCCACTACATTGGGTTTTTAAAAGACATGACCAAGCAAAAAGGACCGTGGCGCGAATACTTTGACTTTTACGTTTCTAATCAATCAGGCGATATCGAAACAATGAAGCCTGACATTAGAAAATATTGTGAAAAATTAGTGAAGGATGTTCAAGACAAATACTCTGAGACGATGGAGTAATGCCTTTCATTGCCCTTTCCAATGTGAAGTGTCCCTTCTGTGAGGGACCTCTTTACTCCGGGAAAATTAGGGCGCCGTCTTACTTTGACCCGACTTTCGTAAAAGTAAAATGCAAGGGTCATTACGATGGCGAGGGGATCGCAAAAGAAGGGTGTCTTTGCGACATTCTTTTAAAAGTTAAGAGAGTTCGTAAGGCAGAAAGTAAGATCGAAGTTATTGATGTGAGTTTTAGCGAAAAAGCTAAATTGATTCTTTTAGAGAGAGATAAGAAAAATAAGAAGCACAGGATGGGCGATAGAATGGGTGGCTCATGAGAATACTATTAAGCACTCCGTGCAGCGGAGCCATGGTTCACGCCGAATATTTAATGTCTCTACTTGCCAGAACAATGCTCGCCCCTCAGCGTTTAGAGAACCTCTCTCATTATGATGTTGCCCCGTATTTAACTCATGGGAATTCAGGATTAAGTAAAGATAGAAATATCGTGGCGTCCTTTGCCTTAAGAAATGGCTTTGATAAATTATTCTGCATCGATTCTGATCAGACATGGAACTGGGAACAGTTTAGATCCATAGTTGATTCAAATAAGGAAATAATTGCAGGCGTAGTCCCACTGAAAGCATTCCCGACAAAATTAAACTTCACTCCTAATCCAGAAGATAAAGATTTATTCGAAGGGGAAGATGGGCGTTCAACTAACCCATTAGGTTTAGAGAAAATGCTGAAAAAATATGGAACTGACGAGCTCCCAGTTCAGTGCATGGGAACAGCCTTCATGTGTATTGATACTAAGGTTTTTGCAAAACTTGCCGAATCAAAATATGTTCCAAAATTTGTCTACGAGGGATCTGGCAAGCAAGAATGGGTTTGGGATTTTTTCCAGACCGGAGTAGTTGAGCCTTTGTACTACGGCGAAGACTGGGGCTTTTGCTTACAGGCTAAAAGACATGGTTTTCAACCGTATATTAATGGAAAAGTTCACATTCCACATATAGGGAATCACACATATAGAATCGGGCAGAATTTAACTTACACGGAACCAACTTATTTAGGGGTAGAAAAATGAGATTTGAATTTGTTCAATACGACGAGCAGGCGAAAGTTGATCTTAACTTTTTAAAAAAAACTTTTGTTGTTTTAGAAGTCGCACTCAGTCACCACAAAGAAGGTCGTTCTAAGTCTTTGGCTTTGACCCATCTAGAAGAGTCTTTTATGTGGGTTAGTAAAATGATTAGAGATGAGCAGATCGCAAGAAACCAAGCGGATCAAGATGGCCGAAGTTAAGTTTTCAACTATAGTAGTCCCTGAAAGTAAGGTGAACCTAGGTCATACGGTCTGGGGACCTTCGTTCTCTATGCCAGGTCGAGAAACAGCCTTTATTGAGCAGTTTGAAGAGCAATTAAAATCTTTAAAGACAATTTTTCGTGAACACGGCGAAGATCTCTCAGCTCTCTCTCAGAGAGAAGACCTAATTAAAATCTATCGACACTATTCAAGCTGGAAGAAATTACCTTCGATCATCTCTATTGTTAGAGAGGAATTGATGGCTGGCGCTTATGACAAAGTCGTTCTCTTCTCTCAGCACGCAGATCTTATGAAATATTGTCAGGCAGTACTGCGAGAGTTTTTCCCTGTCACACTTTATGTAAAGACAAATCCGTATACAGCGGAAAAGAATCTAAGGAAATTTAATAATAAAAAAAGTGACGCGAAAATATTTTGTTCAATTATAAAGGCCGCAAAACCTCCAGTAGTTTTAGGGGCCGCATCTTTTGCTTTTTTCCTTCAAGATGAATTAAATACTAAGGATAATTTAGAGGCAATCTTACGATTAAACGATACTGATAAAATTTACGTGAGAAACTTCTCTCTGGACAATGATTCTACCGACAGAAGAATTCAAGAATTAATTAGATCTGAAACCTTGGACCTTTCAAAACGATATTACTACCCTTCAACGGAGGCACAGGCACATGTATAAATATACATTCGAACTGATTTTAAGAATCACAGGTGATGCTCTTCAAGAGATTGACGACGGCTTAATTCAGGCTGGAGGAGAGAGATTGAAGGCCCGTATGAATTCTAACAACGTCATACCAACTCACACCCCTCCTGCGGGACTAACTTTCGTTAACCCTAACTCTGATGAAATAGAGATGAAGAAATGAACAATTCACTTTTTGAAAGGCTTCAACATGCATCCCTTTGTTGCCTTAGTGGTTTAATGGCCAACCCTTTGACATTGAACAATGACTATCAAAAACAGCTAAGAATGAGAAATATGACCATTGAGAAAATGGCCATTATCTCAGCGTCTCAAATGCTGGAAGAATTAGAGCGATACAGAGAAGCGTGCAAGAGAGACGAAGAAACCCAAAAGAAAAAGCTATCTGTAGTTGAAGACGATCCAAAAGGGGCTTCATGAACTTTGATAAATCAGTTTTAATTCTTTTCTCTTGGGAGGGGGGGCTTGTCAATAACCCTAAAGACCCGGGCGGCGTGACTAATTTCGGGATTTCTCAAAGATCTTATCCTAAATTAAATATTTCAACTCTCACCAAAGACCAAGCCTCTGAAATATATAAAAGAGATTTTTGGGATAAAAACTCAATCGATAAATTCCCAGAGTCTCTAAAACTCACCTTCTTTGATTCTTGCGTGAACCAAGGGGCGGCTTTTGCGGTTACTGCACTCCAGAAAATAATAGGCGTCGCGGCTGACGGAGAAGTTGGAGAAAATACAATCAAAACTCTTTTAGGTCACAGCGAAGACATGGTTTTTGGCCTGTTTTCAAAAGCTCGTCTTGAGAGATACTTACAAGACAGAGAGTTTCTGGAATTTGGCATTGGTTGGATGAGAAGACTTTTTACGATAACGTTAGATAGTTTAACATAGGAGATTTTATGGACGCGACCCCGGCACAAAGAGAGAAAATGTTAAAGAGCCTTCAAGAATTAAGAGCAGCTCAAGGAAAGCTTGAGTCTTTAAATAAAGATTTAAATGAAAAGATTCAAAAAGTTAAGACTGTATTCGGAGTCAATGGGGAGAATGCCACTAAAGTAATTGAAGCGGCATGGATGGTCATGGGTCAACAGACTGAAAAATTAGGCTTCAAAGAAGAAGACTAAAAAGAGGTACCAGGGTCTGAAAACATTTGCATGTTTTTAAAAACCCTGGTTTAACCATGATCGACGAAGATACATGAGAAGAGAACTACCTAATTTCCCTCAATGTATCAATCGGAAAAAAATTTAATCTTTGTGGGGGGGATCATGGAACAACTCGAAGAAAACATTTTTGCCAAGTGGGAAGACAAAGCTGAGCCCACAGTCCCTACGGCCACACTTCAAATCTACAAATTCATAGAAACTTATCTTGCAAGACCTAATGACACCCACGTAAACAGGGCCTCGTCAGCAACAATGTGTTACAAGCGCCGCTGGTTTACCAGAAAAGGTTATCCGGCGACGCCGCTCACACCTAGAAAGCGTGTGAATTTTTTACTAGGAGATCTTTCTGAAAAAACAATGCAGTTCTTTATTAAACACGCCTGCGTCGGACCTGGACTCTTATATAGCGAAGTGGATTTCGGACGCGAAATTGGCCATTTCACTATACAAAATAAAAAAATATCTGTGTACGAGCAAGACGATCTCATTGCACAAATCGGGGACATTCAAGTCACTGCCCATGTTGACGGCTGGGGGAGAAGAAACTCGGATGGATGCTGGGAATTAATCGAGTGTAAGTCCGCCGCCGACTACGGCTTTGATTCCTTCAAAGAAGAAGGACCTGGCGACTACTTAAAGCAGGCCATGGTCAATCTTCAAACGGACAGAGCTAATCTTCTTCAGGCAAAGTCAGTAAGGTTTTTCTATTTAAAAAAGAATACAGGCCATTTATGGGATCGCCATTATCCGTTTGATCCGGAGCTCGCTAAAGAAGTCGCCGAGGAGTTTAAGATCGCAAATGGGGAAGCTCTTCCAAAGACCCCTCACCCTTTAAAAACCGAAACATTTAGAAGCAAACCTACAGGCCGGGTGATTGCTCAATTTCCTTGTACATATTGTCCGTACCTAGAAGAATGCCAAGGCCCGCACGAAGTTGATTTTAAGGGTCAGTCACCTAAATACGTTTTTAAACAAAAGGAGTTAGAAAATGTTTGAACCAAGAGAGAGTGGGTCTAAGAATTTCTTAATACTTAAACCGGGCGAAGTCGCTAGAGGAGTATTTGCAGGAGAAGTGTTCGCGTTTAAACAGCATTGGCTAAAAGCTCAAAAAAGAGGGGTTGTTTGCCCTGGCTTTGAGAAATGTGAAATTTGCGCAAAAGTCACAGACGATATGGATGATGAGGAAAAGAAAAAATACTGGCCTGGATTTAGATTCAAGGTCAACTTTATCGTCAATGAAAACGGGGCTTATACTGCGAAGATTTTAGAACAAGGCGCAACAGTTTATGACGCTATCGTCGCCTTGGCGGCTGACTATGATCTTAAAAAACATCTTATTAAAATAACCCGGCACGGCTCCGGAGTTGACACAACATATTCAATCGTTCCTGTTGCAAATGGACAGCTTGACGCAGAAAAACTTGCACTCGTTTCTCAAATAGTACTTTTACCCTTAAAAGCAAAAGAGATTAAAAAAACTGAACCATCAGAGAGCGATGATGAGCCAATTTTTTGAACCAAGGGAAAAAGAACCACCCCTTGTAGATGAGGCGATAAAACTTATTTGCCAGCTCTATAAGGTAACGACAACTAAGGACGGTGGCAGTCGCATCGTTCTTGACTGTGGGTCTGAGTCTTTAAAAGCGGTTCAACGTATTCAAACTCTAAACTCTTTGGGCGACGTTAGTCTTGCGATTGCATGTGTCCCATACAATGTTCCCTAAGAAAAAGAGAGTAGTTGATAAAAAGCTTTTAAAATCTCTCAGAAACACACCTTGTGTTGTCTGCTTTAAGACTCAAGGGGTAGTGGGGCATCACATTAAGACTCGCGGGAGCGGCGGAGGCGATGTGATTGAAAATTTAATTGGTTTATGTCCAGTTCATCATCAAGAAATTCACGCAATAGGTCATGACACTTTTTGTGAAAAATATGGGGTAGAGGAATAAATAACATCAATGGAATTGATCCAAATAAATGAGGAAATACTTTTAGATATGTTTTCAATCGCTGCGATTCAGTATTTCCCCGCAGTGGAACATGAAAAATATCCTGAGGCCGCTAAGTCTTTAGTTTTTCTAAAATCAGGCGACATGGTTTCTGTTAGAAACATGACTCCCGCAGAAATTTTAAAGAAGATAAATGGCCGCTGAGAGGTTTCTGTGTCCAATATGTGAAGACGTCTGTTTTCAAAAGCCAAAATATTTTGTGAAAGATATTTTGGTGAGTCATCCCTATGTTGAGTGCCTCACTTGTGGATTTTGGTATCAGCAAACTTTAATAACAAAAGTTTACGAAGCCTTCCATGAAGTGTCTGGCGACTTAATGTCAGATCACGAAAAGAATGTTAATTATCAAATAGCAGAAAGACTTTTTAATGCATTTCTAAAAGAAAAAAAACTGAGCACAGCTCTCGATATAGGAGCTAAGTTTCCGTGGCTCATGCATTGTCTTAATTTAATTTCTAAAAATAAAGTTCAGACATGGGCGATTGATGGCATTCCAGAGATTGAATACTTTGTAGCAAAACACAATCTGCACGTCGCTGGGCGTATGTGTGATTTTGAAGAGGCAAAAGAATATCCATGGCATGATTTAAAATTTGATCTTATCACTATGGTTCACATCATTGAGCATTTTTACAATCCCATCGAAACAATGAGAAAAGTTTATGATCTCCTAGAAGACGAGGGAAAATTATTTATCAGGTGCCCCTCTTCTGATGTTCAAGGAATAGAGAGAGATTTTACTATTGGCCATTATGATATCCATCCACAAATTTGGAATAAAAAATCTCTTGAGGCTATGGCTAAAAAAGTCGGTTTCGACATTCTTTTAAATATGGAAGTTATTCCTGGCCAGAGAGATTTGATTTTGGCAAGGACGCGGATAAGGGGAAATCATGATCTACACTTGGCTTAGACCCGGAGCAGTGGGCGATATCCTTATGATCATGAACTTGGTCAAGAATTTCGTATTTACCTATGGTCCTGAAGAGCTTAATTTTAAATGCCATCCGGATATTGCTCCGGTCGTTTATTCAGTTTTAAAGGAAATGGGTTTTAAGAATATTCTAGACAGTTCTCATGTGGGTCACTTTGGTCAGCAAATAAATCTTGTCGGCTACCCTTTAAAAGAGGGTTACCCCAATAAACCGATGCGAAAGCATTTAATAGAGTTCTTTGCTGATGAATTAAAAGTTGAGCCTGATTTTGACTCTTTTATTCTAAATGGCCGTTCACGTCTTAAAGACCTCCCTGAGAAATATATTTCAATTCATCCACAGGCCGGCTGGAGTCCTTACAAGAATTGGCCCATGGAAAACTGGAATATGGTCGTTTGGCAATTAATGAGGCAGAAGATCCCGGTTTATCAGATCGGGGGCCATAATGACAAAAAGCTCCCAAACTGTGCCGGTCGGATCATGGTTTCAAAATCAACCCCGAGACAAGAGGCCAATGAGCTCTTTAATACGTGTTTAAACGTCCTAGGACACGCGAAAGTCCATTTAGGGGTAGATTCATGGACTAACCACGCTACGAACATACAGTGGGCCGGCAGGGGCCGTACAAAAGGGGTTATTCTGTGGGGCTCGACCCAAGTTTCAGCCAGCGGGTATAAACACAATGTAAATATTTCAAAAGGCCTTCCATGCCAGCCCTGTTTTAGGGAGGACCCAAAGATTTCTTCAATGCCACGGGCTAAATGCCCTTGCCCCAAAGATCAGACTTATGAAGATCCAAAACATGACTGTATGAAGCAAATCACAGTTAAAGAGGTCTTGGATGCGGCCCTACAGGCCTGGGAAGAAAATTTATGACACAATTTGGGGTCAAGAGGATGTCAAGTCTTTACCGGATGAGATGTCTTCGGAGTGTGAGGGTCCGCAAACCTGAGCACTCTGACCCCAATCTTTACATTGAAAAGCCCATAAGTAAGGAAAAGCCAGAAAATTTACATAAGAAGTTAAACAACGAGGCGGGGAAATGATCATCAAAATATCTGTTCCAAATTGGAACAAATTTAACCCAAGAAATGACCGACCAAATAACGTCTGGTTTCGGTTCCAAAACAACTTTTTTACTGACCCAATTGTGTTTGGTCTAACGCTCGGTCAAAAAGTTTTACTGATTTATGTCTTTTGCTTAAAATCGGAATCTGGAAAAGACGAATTTGATCTAAGCTCGGAATTGGCCTCAGCCATCTTAGGGAAAAAACCTAAGGAAATTGAAGAGGATATACAACAACTCATCGCGTCTGGTTTCCTTACAAGAAATTACTCGCAACCAACTGCCAACCAACTGCCAACCAACGGTAGCCCTACAGACAGACAGACAGACAGACAAACAGACAAACAAATTGGTCAAAACGAGTTTGACCATGAAAGTCTTTATTTGTTGTATCCACGACGAGTCAAAAAAAAGGACGGACTTCGGAAGCTACGGACCTTAATAAAAACAAACGAGGACTTCGATTCGATCAAAAAGGCGATCACGAATTATACGGAGTACTGTTCAAAGAACGTGAGCGAAACGAAATATGTCTTGCATTTTGATAAATTTCTTCGTTCTTGGGAGGATTGGCTAGAACCGAAGAGTGAAACCAAGCTCATTAAAAAAACAGACATGTCTGAAATTTTAGGAGAGGACGCACATTGAACCAAAAAGTATTTGCCGAAGAAATTGATCGCCTTAAGGGGATTTGGCCCACTGCTTTTCCGGATGAAAAGATTAAATTAATCTGGCTTAAAGTTTCTGACCTTCCGGAGCATTTTATTAAAAAAACTTCTGAGCATTTTATTTCTCATAATAAAACAGCCCCTCTTCCCGTAGATTTTATCGAGCTTGCTAGGATTTACCGAAATAGCAATTATTCGCAATCCGGATTCCCAGGCCGTAGCGAAATACATCCGTCCTCGAATTCAATTTTTTCCAAAGAAGATATCTCAGAAATGTTTTCAATGATGAAAAAGAGATTGAAGAAAGAAATAACTTATGAAGAGCTTGATCAATACGGGAAGATGATTCAACAAGCAGTTGGAGGTCGTAAATGAGTTTACACCTGATGTTGGACTACGAGACTCTTGGTCACATTCCGCCGAATGTTGCCACACTTTCTCTCGGCGCCGTTCTCTTCAACCGAAACGAAATTGTTGATAAAGAATATTATATTTTTTCTAAGAGAGATCAGATTGAATAATGCAGAACAATTTCTCAAGAAACCGCTGAGTGGTGGATGAAGCAAGGCCCCATTGCTCAAAAAGTAATTCACGAAAGTGAGAACTGCGAAGAGTCTGAATACGATACTATTTCTAGGTTTCATAAATTTGTAAGTTTAGCGTTTCAGAAAAAATTAAAAGTCTGGAGTTGTGGAGCTTCCTTTGATATCCCGATTTGTGAAAATCAATTAAGAACCTACGGTCTTCAAATTCCGTGGATGTTTTACAACATGAGATGCTATCGAACTATAAGACAAATGTTCGACATCGAAGCTGGTAATAAGCGAGAGACTGTAAAGCATAATGCTTTAGAAGACGCAATCTATCAAACTGAATGTATTCAGAAGTTTCTTCAAGAACATCCTGAGGCGGATAAATGAGTGACATTCTTTTTCAAGTGACGATACCTGGTAGAGCTTACGTTAAGAAAAACGGTGCCAGCATGGTCGGTAATGGAAAATTTAAAAAACTAATTTACACGCCCCAATATCAAGCTTGGGAAAAGACTGCAATCTTACAGGTCAGGCAGAAAAGAATTCAAAGCACGATTAGTTTTCCTATAAACCTAAAAGTCATTTTTTATTTTGACAATCGAATGGCTGAGGCTGATCTTTCAGCTTTGTATGAAGGAATCCAGGACGTGCTCCAATCTGAGGGGGTAATTGCAAATGACCGTCTTATCGTGGGTCACAACGGGTCTACTAAGGTTTTTGGCGAAGGTGAGCCGCGTATGGAGGTTGAAATTACAGCGAAGGGGTAAGATGTCAGCAGCGGATGATAGGGCAAAAGAGCTTAGAAAACAGGTAGAAAAATATACTCCAACAGGGAAGAAAGAACCAAAGACGTTGTGCAAAGAATGTTTTGAAAAATATCAGAAACACGAAAAAGTAGAGCACATTATCTGTTACGTGATGATTAAAAATAGCGGCGGCTTAGATGTCAAAGGACCCGGATTTAAGTGATTGAGGACTCAGTGGCCTGTCTTTTAGATGCGAATGAAAAGCTGTTTAAACGCATACAGGCGCTAGAGGCTGAAATAAGAGTTTTAAAAGAAAAGTTAAAAACTTTGGAGGCAAAAAAGAAATGATCAAAGTATTAAAATGGACCAGCGAAGAAGAGGGGACTCTTGTTTACAGGCTTGATGATCCAGACGAAGCAAAAGTATTTTTTCAGCATCTTGTCCAAAGAGGCGCTCCAGACGATACGTTTGAATTCAGCGAAGGCTTTGATTGATGAATTGGATCGCATCTACAAAGAGAATGAGAGATTGGAATGGCCATTAGTTTTTGTAATTTTAGTATTTTGGCAAATGATTTTTTTTTGGCTAGTAGACCAGAGTCCATAACTTACGAAAGGGATTAAGAGTGGAAGAGCTTGTAGAGTTTGATGTTCAAGAAAGACGTATCTTGGGGCTGCCAATGTCCGAAGAAATAACTGGCCCGGAAGCTGTCGCCCTTAGAAAAATTATCGATACTTTCCCTCTTATTAAAACAGTCGTTGAATGTAAGTTTGATCCAAATATTTCTAAAATGGCTTTGAGTCTCATGGCATTTAGCGCTGAATTTAATAACGCGGTTAGTAAGTTCCATAATAAAAAGGTTAGCCCCTAACGTGAGTGATGAGGTAACGAGAAATGAAATTTAGAAAGAAGCCGGTAATAATTGAAGCGTTTAAATATCTAACAGACGAAGTGCCTGAATGGTGGACGATGGCTGAAGGAATAACAATAGACGTACATTCTGGATCGGCTTTTATTCCCACGCTAGAAGGTTTGATGCAAGCGAAGCCAGGCGATTACATTATCAAGGGTGTTAAAGGCGAAATATATCCCTGCAAGCCAGATATCTTTGAATTGACTTATGAGCCGGTAAATGACTGACCCAACACTATCCGACGTTTTAAATGAAAATCAGCGTTTATATAAAACAGTCCAAGAACTCACAGCGAGACTAGCAAAGTACTCCGTTCATGGAAGTGATGGCTGTAAGAATTGTGAGACTGGGCGCATTACCGTTTATGCTAAGTCACGTTGGTGTCTCGAATGTTTGAAGGTGAAGAAATGAAAAACTATAAACAACGCTTAGAAGAGATTGAAAATTCTATAAGAGAAAGAGATTTTAGGTTGCACTCCATAGACGTTGAGTACCTATTTTTTCGAGTTAAGAAACTCACGGCGGCGCTAGTAGATATTGAAAATCACATAGATAAAACAAATTTTCATGACTGCTGCGTGACGAAGACTTGTCAGCCCATTTATGAGGACGGTAAGAAAGTAGCTTACTGTACGTTTCAATACGGTGTAAACAGAGGTTTTGGTGAACTTGGCCATATCGCACGTGCAGCCCTCGAGTCTGAATCATGAGTATATGCGCAGGGTGTGGAGCCTTGAAACGTATTGAAGACTTATTACGGGAGATGAAAGGATAATGTATAAAAAAGACCTTGCTTTATTATACAGGACAGGGTATTCTGTATACATGAAAGCGAGGAATAAAATGAAAAAAGAAATATATACTTTCCAGACTGAGCAACCCCAATACAATATGGTTCATTTCTGGAAAGTTTTAGAAGATGGAACAATACTTATTAAATCTAACGTAGACGATATAAACACCACAAGGTGGTCGAAGTGGGGTTCATTCAAAACAACCTGTAAGGATCTCTTAAGCGCCGCTAAAAAACTCGAAGCGAGCAAGAAATGAAGTGTCCTAAATGTGGGTTCTCCCCGAAGCTGGGGAGGCCCAAAAAGCTTCCAGATAAAAAGATTAAGGCTTTGGCCAAGACAGGCTGGAGTCTACAGGCCTTGGCTACTACTTACAATGTAACCCGCGGAGCTATTCAGGCCGCAATTAAGAGGGATAAATGAACCCATGTATAAGGTGCGGTATTATTCCCGGTAAAGGACTTGCGGCACATCCACATAAACCGAGGAAGAAGAAATGACCTTTGATGAATTTTGGAAACAGTATAATGGCTGTCCTATGTGCCGAGAAGTTAAATCCTATAGGGCTGGCGCTTCCAATGCCTGGTATTATCAACAACACCGACTTGATATTGCGGTAAATGCATTGAAGGAATTAGATACGATTGTTTTTACCGCGTTTTCAGGAGAAGTTATGCCTAGGCATATAATTGAGGATGCCTTAGCAAACATTCAAACAGGTTCTCATCCTGCGGATAAGACGTGAAATTATTCTGGCTACAAAGAAAATTAGATGTAAGTGGAACGAGTGGGATTGGAATAGTGGCTGAAGGCGTTCTTTTTAGTAATGGCTGGTGTGCGTTGCACTGGCTAACTAAATATACTTCTGTCGCTTATTATCAATCTGTAGCGGAGCTAGAAGCCATTCATGGTCACAATGGTGCTACAGAAGTTGTATGGAGTTTACCATGACTAAACTCCCAAAAACTCTGAGAGACAAGCGGGATGCATTTATCAAAATACGATTTGATAACCCAACACAAGAACAAGTTAGAGATTTATATAATTTCAATATTGGCTACGATGCCTGTTTCTCTGACATGAGCGAAGCCGTGCAGGGGTTGGTTGAGGCATTGGAAAAACGACATGAATTTTCGGCGGCCATGATTGGTCAGAACACCGAAATGATTTAAGCGAGATAGGAAAAAACGCCCATTGTTATTTGGTTTGGAGGTGGCTAGTGCTCAATGCAAATTATATGGAGTCAAAGGCCCAGTTTTGTGGTCGCTCAGTGACCCTGAAACCTGGTCAGCTTATTTGCGGAATAAAAGAAATTGCTGATAAATGGGGCATCTCAAGAACGAATACACATAAGTGGATGCAGCGGCTCGTGTCATGGGGACGGATCGAGATTGAAGTGGGAACACTTGGATGCCTTGTAACTATTCGAGATTGGGAAGTTTATCAACATTCAGATAAACAGGAGAGTACTGCTCGAGAACAGGTCGAGAACAAATCGGGAACGGATCGAGAACAAAGTGGGACACTTAATAAAGAAGTTAAGAAGAAGAAAAATAAATATAAAAGCGATTTTGACTTCGAAGCTCTATGCGGTTAAAGCGCTTAAAGATATTAACTCACATCAGAATTGTCGCGATAGCTTTGCTATTTGCAAAGAAGCTCTGGCCATTGTCATTGGTGAGGGGTGAACATTGAAGTTCTACGACGCCGGACATCCTATTTATGAAAAAAATCTTCGAATGATGGTTGAGACGATAGTCAAATCTCTTGATGCTCCGTACGCATGGAGTGATATGGAATTGAAGTTTATTCAACAATTAAAAGTGAAACTAGAGCATAACAAACTCAGCGTCTCGCCAAAACAGTACAATTTCATTTTCAATCTATGGGAGAAACTTTGAAGCCAAGAAACATGATTGAAGCCAACGGGGATATCATAAAAAAAGCAATAAGCTTGATCACCGATGCATTTGAGAAGAATAAAATTCCAAAACCTGAAGGTGCTATAGCGATGCAGCTTTATTTAAAACAGTTAGAAGATGAGGGTCTTGTTGTAATGATACAGAAGATGCCTGAAAACCAAATTGGAGATGCCTGATGACTGATGAACTAATGGAAAAGGCATACAAGGGATGGTTTCTTTTAATTTCTTCCCCGCTATGGTTACCAGGGCTGTTGGCTTTAAAACTTTATGAATGGTTGTTGTGAGTTGGGAACAAGGCACTTATGAAATGGTTTACGCTTGGTTTGTTCTTTCCTTACTTATGTTAAGTTTATGTGTGTGGTTTTGCTGGCCAGGAAAAGGGATTGCTTTTCCAGGTCAAAGAAGTGACCATAAGGGCATGGGAGATATTGACCCCGACGTTGAATCGACCAGACTCGCTAATCTCATGAGAGATTTGCTAGGCAATCACATCTCTAAATTCGAAGAAGATCATTATAAACAAGCTCTCACATCATGCCTCGTAGCCTTAGCAATTGAAGTTGGTCGTTTAAGGTGGCTCTCGGTTGAAACGGGCGAAGTAGATGCAGACAATTTTGATCAGATCTTTTGGGAAGCGACCATGAAGCATTTCATGGAGAACAAGCATAAGTACGGATCAAAAGCTCATTAAAATCAGCTTCAAGTTTTTGGATCTTCGTTTTCACTCTCTTTAAATCTGTTCCGTCTCTACTTATTTTCTCAAAGTAGTCGATATATTGATCAATGATTTTTATGGCTTCTTTTAACTGCTCTTCTAAAAGAGCAATGCGCTTTTCTTTTTCTTCCAACTGCCACCTTTTAGTGCCCATTAATGAATAAGCCCGAAACAGTGAGTGCCCACAAGTAAAGCGCCAAAACCGAAGCTAGCAGAAAGACCGCCAACCAAAAAGACAGGGGTTTGCCAAAACTGCACAGGCGGATGATCTTCTTTAAGAAGTGTTTCGTAGGCACTTGTCACTGAGCCTAGGTCGAGCTTTGTTCTTTCACACTGCTTTTCTCTTTGGGCGAGTGCGTGTGTTTGCTCTTTGTTGAAACAGGTTTGTGGGTCTTCTTTTTTTTTACCTCTTCACTTTTTTGGGGTATCTCCACTGTCGCCGCTTGCAATGGCTTCGTTAATGATATCGTTATCAGACTTGCCAGAATTAATAGACTCAATTTCTTCATGATTTTTCTCCAACTGTAGTTGAAGCTGCGCATCGCTCGCTTCGTGTTTTATCTCATCTTCCTTTGACTGCTCATAGTCCCAGAACATCACTGCCAATGCCGGGGCGGATTCCTCAATAAGTCCTTTGATCCAATCTAAGAACTGTTGAACTGTCATGATCCCCCTTACAGACTTCCACACCGTTTAAACACTGAATGCAGAACAGAAAAAAGACCTCTTCGCCACTTGCTAAAATTGCCCGCAATCTAAGATGAGGGAAGGTCATCTTAAAGTGCAGGCATTGTAATTCTCTCATTTAGGCCGCAGGCGGATTTTGGCCAGCAAGTTTTGCTGTTAATAATATTAATTGATGGACAATGCCGTTACCAGCAAGCCCAGGGCTCACTAAAACAACAACATCCAAGATGCCGTAAACGGCTAAAGCGATTGCTGCTAAATTGGCTTTTACGAAAGCCACAAACCCAGTTGTTGCAGCGGGCGTAACTGCGGGAGTGGCTGTAACTGCCGCCACGGGGCTAGGGCTTGAGGTCTGAGCAAAGGCACTAATTGCGAACATAAGAACAAAGGACAAAACCAGAAAAAATGCGATCTTCTTCATAAAGCCCCCTTTTTAAAGTTAGTTTTCTTTTTCAATCTCTTCCACTTTACTTCGGTACGCGGGCCACTGTTCTCCAGCGATAACTTTTAAAAATAAATAGACGCGCCGAACATCGTCGCCCATTTTCTTAGTGATCAATTTTTGTTCATTTAAAGCCACACTTGATTCAGTCAAAGCTTTTGTGAGCGCTCTAAATTCATCTCCGGTAGGGCCTTTATGGCGGTTAATAAAGGTCCAAATTCCCTTAATGAGATCTCCCACTATTTTAGCGGCGAAAAGCCCCACAAGAGACATCAGAAGGCCTTTTATTCCATGAGACAAATCTAAGTAGTCGTTCATCAGAAGATTCTCAAAACTGTCCACTCAACAGCATTTGATAGCGAAGCTGTAGAACCTTCTATTGATGCGGTACTAGCAGAAGCAGCGGCTTGTATTTTAACTGTTACAGCCGACGCCGAAGCGGGTGCGTATATAGCTGTTATAGTCACCGGGCTAAAACCAATACCCCCTGATACTTGGTTCCATCCGGGACTTTGAGCAAGTGTGGTACCGGCGCTATTTGTTAGCTGGTAATAATTTGTAGCGCCCGTGGAACTGGAATTGTACGCTCCAAATGTAGCTGTCACTAGATACACGGCAGTATTGTTTGGAGGAGTCCATGTTACTCCGCACACACTAGAGGCAGCGGCGGTAAGTGTAATTCCAGCGGACGTTCTAACCGTTAATGCGTTACCCCCGGCATTTGTCGCATCAACGAATGTGGCAGAAGCCGTGGACCACGATGAAGCTTGTGAAAAGTAGGCTTGTGCGTAGCTGCCTGTAGCAGGGTTTGAAAATGTGGGGGCTGAAGCGCCATTGCCAGTGAGGACAGTGTTAACAGCTCCTTGTGCAGTGGACGCGATTGCCGTGCCAGATGTGGCATACATAGCGCCATTAGTGTTTAAGCCTGAAAAAGTTGGAGTTCCTCCGGAGTAGAGGTCATTCCAAACGGCAGCGCCAGTGCCCGTTATGACGTTATTTACGAAATATCCAATAGTCCCAGCCGCCATGGCCTGAACCGTGTTTGCTCCTGAAGATTGAACTGTGACAACTCCGGTAGAATTATTTGCGATTACATACGGAGTGCCAAGAGCAAGCGTTGAAGCAACCGGTAAAGTCACAGTCTGGGTGGTAGACCCTGTAAAATCAGTATACATGGGGCTTGAGACAGTAAGCGCTGTTGTTCCTGCTGCTGTTGCAATGGACTGCGAAAGAGGAATAAAGATATTCGCATTGGCATTTTTATTGGCATCTAGCTCGAGCATTGAAGATGCCGCTGGGGTCGTAGAGTAAGCGATAGACGTTAGAGATTTACTTCCATTGACGTTTAAAAGCTGACTCGCAGTAACAGACGAGAATGTCGGGGCGCTTGTGAAAGTCTCAACTGGAGCAAAAGTCTGAGCAAGACCTAGTGTCGCAAAGGTATCGTTAGCCGTTATATTTGGGACGCTTACTGTGAAAGAGTTCGTGCTCGTTGAGGCTATGGTCAGGGTTTTACCAGTGGTATTCCCACTTGCGTTAAATGCAATGATTTTTGTGTTATCAGTACTATCTTCGATATTTAAGACATTAGAAGTGTCTATTATCCCGGTTAAAGTTGGAGCTAACTTATAGCTCGGTGTAGAGCCGCCGTAGAGGACCCCAGATGCCTGTGCCAGCATCGACGTAGCGCCAGAGCCAGTTTGGTATGGGATGCTTCCCGCTGCCCCGCTAGCTAGGTTTGTGGCTGTTGAAGCGTTTCCGGATAAGGCGCCGGTGAAAGTCGTAGCGGATAAATTATTTGTCGAGGGATTAAAGCTTAGCCCGGTTCCTAAGTTAAAGGCCTGGTTACTGTTTGTCGAAGAGGCCACAAATAAAGGGAAAAATGTGGCGCTCGTAGAGGTTGAAACCGTGGTGGCATTTGTTGCGTTTGTCGCCGTTGTCGCGGTCGCGGCGTTACCCGTTGTGCTCTGGTTCCATGTGGGGATCGCTTCCCATGCCGGGATGCCACTTGAAATAGTCATAAGATTGGTATTGCTACCTATTCCAAGTCTCGTCGGAGTTCCTGACGAGCCCCCATATATCAAGTCACCTAGGGTCGTCATTGGGTTGACCAGAGCGGCATAAGGTATCGCAGACCAAGTGTTTGACGAGGTGCAAGAGTTTAAATATCCAGTACTCGATGAAACTCGTTGATCCCCTTGGCTACAAACCGCAGGCAAGGTAGTCGGCTGAAGCCTCAAATAATTTGCCATGACTCCTTGTTGGCCTAAAGAGACGGAACTTAAAGAGAGGACTGCAATAACTTCTAATAAATTCCTGCAATAACTTCTCATAGATTTTCTCATGCTCCTGCTCCCACTAATGCGACGTTAGCGTTGACTGTCACTGAACCTTGACTCAAAGCGGTTAACTGCGCTCCTGAGGATACAATTTGAAGATAAATAGTGGTCGGATTGGCCCATGAAGCTAAATAGTTAGTCAGAATACTTTCAAAGTTCTGATCTCCTACAGAAGCGTAGAGGTCATAATTATTGATGAACTTCGTGTAATTCCCAGAAATACCGATGCTAGAAACAACGTCTGTTATTCCACTTCCTTGGAAGGACTGAGTGGATTTTATAAAGAGACTGTTTAAAACAGTGCTCGCTGGCAAAGTGAACAAAGGAATCTGAATCGTATTTGAGGCCGTTTGAGCTGCCGCAAACCCGGTGACATAGGGACTAAACCCTGGAGAATTCGAAGACAAAATAAGCCCGTTCGCAGTCGAGTTGACCTGAGGAAAAGCGAGCTCACTTGACGCCAAGGGGACTGTGCTTGGAAGAAGAGGGCTAAAGGTTTGGCCATTACCGTCTTGAAGAGCAACACAGCTATTAATTTGATCTTGAAGCCTTTGACACATCAAAGTTAGGTAGTCAAATTGCTGAACCAAAGCCGCTGAATTTATATTTCCGTTTTGAAGTAAAGAGTAGTTTTGCACGAAAGAAGGACTTCTAGTGATCACCACATTTGAAGTAGAAGGTGGAGCTGTTCCGAAGACGACATTTCCCCCACTCTGATAAAGCCCTTGAGCGTTTTGAGTTCCGGTGATCGTGTAGTTTGTGCCTAACACTTGCGACGTTATTCCCCCTGCGACTGTGTCGAAGAGGTAAACCGCTAAATCTGCTTGTTTAAAAAAGTAATAAGGGAATGAAAACGAGGTTGTTGACCCGTTCCCATTATAAGTCACTCGATTTGTAGTCGTTGAAACGCCCATTTAATCCCCCTTATTTACCTTTCTTATAGTCATTCATCATTTGATTGCCCATTTTGGCGGCACTGTTGATCTGAAAAAGAGTCGTATCTATGATTTGTCTTTTTTGAACCGGGTCCATCGTTGATTTGTTTTGAATAAAATCGATTACCTTTCGACCTGCGCCAATAGACTTGTTTATTCCATCAAGTTTTATTTCAAGTTCCGGATTTTCTTTTGCGATCTGCATCGCAGCTTCGATATCGCCATTCTTAGCGGCATACCTTATAGAGGTCATAACTTTACTTGTGGCTTGATAGTTTTCATAAAAAGTCTGAATAGGCTGAGATTTCATCGAAGGAAAACGAGTTACAAACTCATTTAAGATAGCGGCATCAGCTATTGAACCCTCCGGTTTTTCAACCCCAGGTTTTACGCCGATCCCGGCTTTATGAAGTCCAGCGTCGGCTATCTTGATAGCGATGCCTCCAACCGTTCCAGTCCAACCACGAATATAATTATCAACCACTTCAGGGCTAGCCAGTGGATCGGAACTAGGTCCAATGTCTTTAACCGCAGGAACATAGCCAATAAGTTTTGCAAGCTGTTTTGCTGTCTCTGATGTGTAGGGTTGATATTGAAGTTCGGGCAAAAGTTTTTCTTGTTGTTCGTTTACGAGTTGTCGTCCTGTGAACATATTCTTATTTGCCATTTGATCTAAAACGGGCGAAAGCATTGTCGGCACTACGTTTGGAGCCACGGAATCAAGTAGAGATTTCGCATAACCCTTATAAGCGTCGGGATCATGTTTCATAAAAGCATCTAGAGTTCTTTCAACCCCAGATCCAAATAAAATTCCAGGCCCCCAAGGCTTTGGAAGTCTAAAGATCATTTGAGAGTTTGGGATATGAAAATTCCAATAAAGATCTTTTTGGTAGTTTGGCAAATCGTCAATGGCTTTGTCGTCTTTATTCACAAGCCAAACAGCGGCAGAAATGCCACTTAAAACACTCATTCTTAAGATTGTCCCTTGTGGATCTTCAGCGAAAGACTGTTTCATTCGGTCAAGAGAGTTAATGTGCGCCCCGATAAAAGCGATTGAAGTTCTCAAGGCAGATCTTTGAAGGCCAATTTTTTGAAAGTCAGGAGTCACTTCACGAGACATAAAAGCTGCTTCGTCTCTAGTTTTACCCTGCTCAATAGCTCTCTTGTATTCAGTAAAACGAGAGAGATTGTCAGACGCTTTAATAAAGGCCTCTGAAGCTTCAAAAGGAGTTTTAATCACGTTCCAGGCATTATTTAAGAATGGATATTTAGAGTCGCTACCTTGAAGGTCATTGTCGATATATGTAGATTGGAGCTTATCGATTGCAGCAACAGCCCCTCCATCATAGAGCCAGTTTTTGTAGACGTCTGATTTTCCAGCCATGAATTCAGATAAATTTAAAGCTGAATGATAGAACGGAATTTGGCCAGTTTTCGTATAGACGCCGCTCATTAAGGCAGATCTAAAAAAGTGACGAAACCCAAAGCCGGGGTCAATGACGGTTCCAACTCGAACGGCTGTGCTGAATTTTTGAGCAATCTTTGTGACAAGGTCTGACATCGTCCTGTCGCCCTCTAAGCGTCTTAGAGAGTCGATAACAAGGGGAGTCCCTTCTAGGGCGTGGAGCTCACCGTTTCGATAGATTGCTATTTGGCTATCTCCTAAAGTGATTTTTTGTTTTCTCCAGATCTTGATATCTTTAAATGCAGGAACATTTTCGCCTTCGTAAGCTTTTTTAATGTCCTCTAAAGTCGCATTCGGAAGAGTGGATCTGACTTGTTTTTTGTAGTCATCAAAGTCGATACTGCTAAGCTCTTCTTTTGAAATCTCTACGGGCTTGGCGTTTGGTTTTATTTCTCTAAGAAAATCGTTTTTCTTATTCCCCTCGGAGTCAACGTATGAAAGATTGTCCATGGCCTTAGTTCGAATATCATTGATCTCAGCTCTCCTAATTATCGCTGCGATGTTTTGATAAATTGAAACTCTGGGGTTTTTAAGATCTAATTCGGAGCCTTCAATTTTTTTGACGAGTTTTCCAGAGCCGATTGTCTCTCCGGTTAGCTCATCAGGAGAAACAATTCTATTAAAAGGAATGTATTCTTTATTTTGTTCTTTAGAAAGCTCTGCGACCTTAGGGTCGATAACGCCTTTTTTAACTCCGTAGTCTAAAACGTCATTTAAAACCTGAACGCGTCTTTCATGAATCTCTTGATATTTATCAGCTCCGTCAGAGACAACTTTTTCAGCGTTCTCACGATTGAAATCTTTCCAAGGGACTTTCCCGCGATCATCTAGCTCGATAGCGCGTTTTGCGACGGAATATAAATCGAAACCAGATTGGTTATCGTCTGGAACATCTTTATAAACTTTATTAAGCGAGTCGCCTGAGAAGTTCCCGTCTTTATCTGGGATGCCGTTTTCTAAGATCATCCGAAGCTGATCCATGTGACCCGCAAATAACCTTGCTTGGATATGTGGATCTTGGTCGGCTGGAAGGTCTATGCCCTTAGTTTCTTTCATCGCCTGAACAACCACTTTTAGTGGGTCGGTCCAATCGATACTTTTGGCGTAAATCTCGTCATACTTTTCTTTAAATGTCTTACTTTCAGCTTCAGGTTCTGTGCCTATTTTAGAAGCGATCTCTGCTTCTTCCGGAGTTCTCGGAGGTCCGCCTTCACCGCTGCCTCCACTAACAGGCGTTTCTTCTTTCGGTTTAAGTTCCCATTGCTGACTCGGAGGAGGAATTTCTTTTTCTTGTTCGGCATCAGTTGGTATGGTCCCTTCTTTTTGAGAGAAGTGCTGTAATTCAGCCGGAGCCGCTTGAGGGGGTAAATTTGGATCGTTTGATTGAAGATCTTGTTTTAATTGAGTGTCCCGCTTTGCGGCTTCTATTACGTCAGCCGGATGCTCTCCTGTGGCAGCATAAATATTGTGAAGTTTTGGCACAATACTTGTTACTCCGTGAAGTCCGCCTAAAACGATGGCCCCATCCACAAAATCTTGAGCGTCTGGAAGTTGTCCTTCTAAGGCTTTACTTGTCGTGGTCATGGCGGCAAGCTGACCAGCAAAATGTCCAATTGGTCCCGCCACTGCCTTTCCAAGACCCCCTGTTGCTTCTGTTGCGACTCCGGTCAATGCTCCCTTCATCGCCTCCCAAGAAGTAGACATTAACCTTGTGGCAAATTCACCCGCAGTCGTGATGTCACCTTTTTGGTAGTGATCTATGAGAATTTTCCTTAAAGCCTGGGGCACAGCAAAAGCTCCGGCCATACTTCCGGTCGCGGCTCCTGCAACAGCACCTGCGGCAGTTCCAGCCACAGGAACCACTGAACCCTCAGTAGCACCGAGGCCTGCGCCTAAACCTCCGCCGAAAGATCCACCGGCTACCATGGCGGGTAAATCCCCAGCTAGAGAGCCAATCTGATTTGCGATTCTCATTGAGCGATCTGCATCAGGAGGCAATGTCGTATCTGGCATTTTTTCTCGCCAAGCAAGACCTAAAGAAGAGCCTTGAAAACCAGCCTTTAAAGAGTCCCAAAAACCTTTCGCGGGATTTTGAGTTGGATTTCGATCTTTGAATTCTTGAGTTTGTTGGTAAGCTGCGAGATTTTTATCTACATAGTCTTTCATTGCAGACGTATCTGGAGAAACGTTTGTGACGGGATTTGAAGACGCCACAGTCGGGAGGTCGCTATCAGGAACCGCCTGAGTCGGCAAATCGTCTTCTGGAACGGCCTGAGCCTGACTCATTTATATATCCATTGACCGTTTTTAAAGACCATGGGTTTGCCTGATTTTGATGTTCCCGCTTGGCCTTCTAGAGTTTTTGGCGCAGGAGTCGGAGCTGTTACTCCAGGATTATTTTGGCTGAGAACGGGCTTTGTAAAATTGCCGGTCATTTGATTGGACAGATCCGTCATGATTTCTTGCTGAGATCTTTGATATTTTTGAAGTCTCTGTGGAGTGGCAAAATACTGTGGCGAAGAAGTGTCGTAAAGTGGGGCCACAGACTGTTTTTGTGATCTCAAGTTTTGTTCTGCATGCTGGAGATCTTGAGTGAATTGAGCCATATTAAACTCACCCTTTGGGTCAGCTTCGCCAATCATAGGATTAGCCTTCACAAGAGAAGACTTTGCGACATCTAAGAGTTGTTTTCGATTGAAGTTTAAAGCCTGTCCGCCAGGTGTGGTATCGATAAATTTTTGAAGTTTTTCAGCATCTTGAGTTGAGAGCTGTCCTGACCTTACTAGGGCTGGAACAGCCATTGGGTCAGTCAATTGCCCAGTTACAACTTTATTGACCAGTTGATTCCAATACGCGGGATCAGTGCTTTGCTCGCCAGTTGATCTCTTTAAGAGATCGGTCCATTCTTGTTTTTGTTGCCAGGTAAGAGGGGCTTTTGCAATCATGTCTCCGGTCAACTGGTTACTATGCATCTTCATCCAGGCCTGATCGCCCCAGTTTTGAGCTTGCTCTTGAGCTGCGGCTTTATTCACGGTGATAAGGCGATTTATCTCAGCAACAGCGCGATTTTGAGTTTGAACTTCTTCCGATGCCAAAGCTTTTTTATCGTTGCCAGAAAGATAGTCGTCATAAGATCCATCGGCCATTTTTGTAGTAGCGGATTTAAACCCTGAAACTGCGGCTTCTAGAGCTTCAGCTTTAGGCAGAGCATCAGCGCCTTGCTGATCAATAACTTGTTGAGCTTGAGCTGTAGCCCTATTGTAGTCAGACTGCATGATCCCGCGAACAGCGGCGTAGGAAAGTTTTTTCCCAGCATCTTGAACCATAGTATCTGAATCATGATCAGAGACAGCTCCGTTATCGACCATAGCTCCAGCGCGCTCTTGATAGGAGTCTAGAACATCACCGAATTGAGTCGGGTCACTTGTCACGGTATTTTGATCGTTATTTAGAGAAGTCGTCCAATCAGATTTTGCGTTATTTGCTGCAACAGTCGCCTGGCCGTGCATGGAGTTTCTAAGAACTGTTCCACGGAGTCTTGCTGCTTGGCGATTGAAATAATCTTTTCCGCCCGGGGTAGAATAAGAGTCATATTGATCAGCGACGTCTTTGTCGTACTGATCGACTATTGCCTGGGAGTCTAAAGTGCCTTTTTGCACTCCATCTTGGATTTGTTGATTGTAGCTCGCTCTTAAATCAGAAAAAGTAGCAGAGGCTTGAGACGTTTCAGCCTGTTCTTGACGTCTTTGAACTAAATCTAAACTTTGAGTGAGATCTGTGCCGAAATCTGAAATGCCACGGCCTGCCGCTTGAACTTGATCAAGATTAGGCGATGTCCCCCCAACGGGGCCAGAGGCTTCGACTTGCGGTAAATATTCTTCAATTCTTGGCATTTATCTTCCTCACGCTATTGCCGCAAGATCTGAAAGACCCGCGCCTTCGCCCGCTGCTTCACCCGCGGCGTCCGCCCCAGCGTATCCACCGTCTCCAGAAACATCTTCAGCTCCATCCGCAGCATCGCCAGCACCTTCGCCACTAGCCGGAGGAGGGCTAGAAGAAACTTGGTTCCCCATCCCTTGAATTGCTCCGCCTGTGATTGAACCGATGGCCTGCCACTCGCTTCCATAAACGGCACTTGCCGCACCGTAATTGTCGAGTGCTGCCTGATTTTCGTAATTGATGGCTTTTACGTCTGCTCCATGGAGAATATTTAAACGGTCTAACTCTGCATTCGCAGCACTTGAAGCTAAAACGTCTTGAACTGAGCCTGAAGACCCGGTTACGCCTGCGGCGCCATAAGCTGCGGTTGATGTACCGATCTTTTGGCTTGCGAGCATTTGCTGTCTTGTGGCGTTGTAGGCTCCCGCCGCTTCGGCTTCAGTCGCTTGAGACAATTGCAAATTTGCCTGGTTTTGCAAAGACTGAGAAGTCATTTGTCCTTGGACAATGGCTCCGGCAGCGTTAAAGGGTCCACCAAGCATTGAAACTGACATTTATTCCCTCACCAGTGCATATAAAGAGCAGTCACGTCCATCGGGTAAAAACTTTTTTGCCAGAGCACATTCTAATTTAAACCCAAGCATCTCAATTCTTCTGACCCCTTGTGGGTAGTCTATAGGGATTGAGACTTCTAGCCTTCGATATGTTTTTAACTGCTCATTTAAGAACTTCTTAATCCCCCTAAAAACCGGAACAAAATTGTCTTTAAACTCTTCGTTGAAGACAGACCAGATTTGTCCTCGTCCCGCCCAGTACATCATGACTCCGCCGCAACAAGCAGTTTTTCCGTCAATAATTAGGGTGAAAGACCCAGCGGTTTGAACTGAATCAGAAGCCGCGGATAAAAAAAAGTCTCTAACCCCTAAATTCTCTTTTTGATCAAGCAGGGGAAGAAGATGTTTTTTTTCGTAAGGGATAAGCTCACTCTTCAAATATCTTGCTCCTCCATAAATGAGGTAATGGATTGTATGCACCCAGGGAGCATTGAATTTTGTTGAAAGCAGACTTGAGACTCAAAGTCGTAGGCCGACTCTAAGCCTTCACGAACTATCCCTGAAAATAAGGGAGTAGCGGTATCAGCGTTTTGTTGGTCTTGCCTTGTAAATTCCACAGGGATCATATTTGTAAACGGTCCCGCTATCTGATTTGCCGTTCCAAGTTGAAGATCCCCAGATCTATGTATTTGTACTGCGACTCTTGTGGTCCTTCGAGTTTTACCAATAGACGTTCCATCAGCGGCCCCGCCTTCAGCTCTCATGAGCATACCCTGGCTGTTAAACGGGTATCCGAATTGAACTTTTGCAGCGGGGAATGCGAGATTGATCACACCTCCACTTGTCACTGTTACAGGTGGATGAATTGCGCCGTCTGCTAAAATTCCAATGGTTTCACCTTCAAGCCAAGTAACACCACTTATTTGTGTGATCAGTTTTGCAACAAAACCACCTGAAACCCAAGCTCCGTACCCGACAGAAGAAATCGGACTTCCATTAAGATTAAGCTGGAATGTGTTTGTTGTGGCGCCTGCAACGGTAAAAGTCTGTTCGTTGACCAAATTTGAATAAATCAAATCGCCATTTGCGTTTGCGGTAGATTGGCCTAAACCAATAACCCCAACTATTTTGACCTGATTCCCATTTGAGTATCCATGACCAGGAACTGTGACCACACAAGTGGATGCGATAGAAATTCCAGTGATGGCCTGTGGTACATAATATGTACCGCCGCAATCTCCTTGGCATGCATCTTCTTGGAGAATGGAATCATCAAAGATTTTAGTCATGTACTCGATGTAAGAAACTTGCGAGCCATTAATGTATCGAGTGACCGACATCCAAAGTTGATCAAAACTTAAATCTTGAGACGGTATAACAGCTATTGAGTTCACAATTGGAATCGTTCCAGAGCTATCAGACTGACCGCCCAATTGATGTCTTGTCCACCCGGCAGAAAGAGAAACGTCGTTTCGATCATAAATTAAAGAGTCAAGAGAGCCGTTAGAGATTAAACCCCAAATAAGAGGCTGAGTTTCTTTTTGCAGAGCAAGTTTTGTGATGCTTGGCAAAGTGATGTGTTCAGAAAGTTCCGTTAAATCAGTTGATCTAAAAGTCCCAACTTGAAAGAAGAAGTTCATCTCACGAACTTTTCTAAGAGCTCTTTGAATATATATCGCAGCATTCCCAATCTGAACAGACTCAGCGTTGGCAGAGCCATAATAGGAGGTTTGCTGAGCGTTGAAATTTGTCGGAGTTAAAGCCTCGCTTGCCGAAGAAGGGGTCATTGCCCATTCAGACACGTAAGTTCCAGCTAAGAGCCCTTGAGCGTTTGAAGAGAGCCACTGGATTTTATTTATACTAGTCGAATTAAGTTGAAATGAAATAGCGTTATCATCAGTAACGACAAGTGTTCCAGCATTTGAAGCTGCATAGTTCTCATACTGACTGGTATAACTTCCATCAAGTTCTTGAGGGTTATTTGTTGCTCCTGCGAGGCAAAGTCTATCTTGATGGAATGTTCCGCAAGCCGGAAAGCCTTGCCCATAACAATAAACACCCAAGTTCCATGAAGTAGCGACTCCCGTTGATGGGAGATAAGAATTTCCGTTACCCGTTAAATAGATGTAGGCCGATGCAGCGTTTGGGAATTGAAGATTTGCTCCGATAAAGCCGGAAAGAGTTCCAAAGTATCTGGATCCACCAATTTCAAAGGCTATATTTCTTTGATAATTATCAGTCGTATTTGGAGGCGTCATTCCTCCGGCTATAATTTCAACAATATCAGCGCTGAATAAAGCGGGATAAACAGTACCGCCTGAAGTGTACGCATGAACAAAGGTTGACCCTGAAAGAAGAAATGTTGTGGCTCCGTTTACTAAAACGGGCCAAGACGCAACAGTGACAGAAGGGGCTGTGAGTTTATCATAGCACTGAGCCTCTACAGTTCCGCCGATTCCATATATCCCGACAAGTTGCCCATTTGTGTAACCATGAGCCGCAGAAACTGTTATCTGGATTTGACCAGACCCAGCGGGGTCGGTTATAGCTCCTGTTATAGTTAAAACAGGGCCTGTAGTTAATTCGCCTACTCCAGGAACTCCGGCGGCGGATGCGCCAACACTTGCAATATTTAACTGAACATTAGTGCTGTCGCCAATCGTGGCGTATGAATTCAGAGGCAAATAAGGTCCGTCTACAAATAAAACTTGAGTAAGATCCCACAAATCTTGACCAAACCTTTGAAGTTTATATGTCGGATAATTCGGGTGCATAAGATAAAGTGTGTCGGCATTTTGTACAAATCTTAGTGTGGCAAGGTCTGAATAATTATATGGGGTCTGTACGTTAAGAGGCGTCCCCATTGCTACTGAGAAGGAATTTAAAAACTCCTCATAAGCCCCGTGATTTATATTTGCTCTATTACCAAAAAATTGGTACGCCCAGTTTTTATAACCATTAACGCTGTACCGGGTTGTCGAGTTTACGACTTGACCGTTATTTGCGTAAAATCTGATGTATTGTTGACCGAATTCCAGCATGTAGGCTTGAGTCTGAGAAAAAATAAATGGAATTAAATAAGGTGGCTGAGTCGAAACTTTTGCAGCGGCACAGTACTGAGTGGCAGGTCTTCTAATAATTGGCCCTTGAAGAGTGGGAATATAATTTAGACAGGTTTGAAGTCCTTTTTTATAACGAGGAGAATCTGTCGCGCCATACAAGAGGGGCGAGAGTTCTCCGGCATTAAACCCTGTCTGTAATAGATCTATTTTTGGCATCTACATCCTTACCAAAATCCAAGGGTCCACCGGAGGACGGACTGGTTGGTTTTGATAAGAGTTTCTCTTTTTTGCGGTGTCCATGGCGTCTTTGTAGAGAGTTTCAGCGGATGAGATCTTTGCGGTGCTTTGGGTGAGTTCTTCACAGGTTTCAATGGCTAAAGCCGCCGAAAAAGCTTCTGCGAACATGGGATCGAATTGGCCTTCTACCACAGCATTTGAAACGTATCTGATGTAAAGAGGAGAGGGTTGGTTACTTGCGATGCAAGGACCTATCCCTGGAGCATTTTCAATTTGATAGTCGTTATAAGCTACGTTTGTGTTTGGGTTTGATGGAATTCCACTTGAAAAACCAAAAGAATAATTTACGACCTGATCAGGTGGCCCAAGCATAATAAAATCAGGAGGAAGAGGATAATAGTTCGCGGGTCCAAATGCGGGGATAACAGTCGCTGATGCATTTAAAATTGCCCTTGTCATTGAGAAGTTCCAAAAATTGGAACCTAACTCTGCTAAGAGTACAGATTGATAGGCGCGATTCATAGCCCGTGCGCCTCGAGAATTTTCTTGAATTGAACTTATTGGTTGATAGCCAAGAATCTGAAGGGCGCGATTTGCAATCGACGTCTGTGTAGTGCTAGATCCCACTTTGCCCCCTCATTAAGCATACGGTACGCCGACGAGGTTTGCGTAGAGCCCGGCGACAGTTCCACCTGACAGCGCAAGCCGATATTGGCCCGCAGGCAAATCATAGGGCGTAACTTGGTTTGCGTTATATGTGGACGAATTGATAGCTATCCATGTGGCGTTATCAGGGCCTAAAAGTTGAAGCGTGCAGGCTGTAGGGTAAGTTCCGGCGATTAAGACAAGAGAGCAACGACCACCTTGCCAGGTCATGGCCGGTTGATTGGCCACTACAGAAACGTTGGTCGCTAGAATTATACCTTTTGCGGCTGCCACTTATTCCCCTTATGAAGCTGCGTATGGCCAGCTCATCCTGATTATGTACTGCTCAAATAAGTTGAGCAGAAGGAGGACCTCTTCTCTATAGATCTGTCGAGTGGTGCCGTTATCATTTACCACTGAAGTGGCTTGGTTCACTTGCAGCTCAACAGCATTTGAAGTCTGAAGAGCGCCTCCGGCCTGAGCTGTTAATTGCTCAAGGTTTTGGCCCGCTTTACCGCCGACAAGAAATGTAGACATTTAGCCTCCGTAAAACAAAGCCGTGAGAGTTTTTCTCTCACGGCTTTTAATTTCAATTAGAACTGAAAATACACTTTCAAACCAACATACCCTTGGATTTGATTGGCAACGTGCACATAGGCCACGATGTCTAAGTCAATTCCAGGATCACTGGTCAAGCCCGCAGCGCTCCAAAGAGGAAGCTCTTGGTTTTTGATCGTGTAATTTGTTGATTGGTTTGTGATATCAACCGCAGCTTGAGAATTGGAACAAGCTAGGGCTGAAGCGAATAACTGGGTGTTAATAACGGTCGATGCCAGAGAAGCTGTGAGGCCTGCTCCCACTGGGATAAATGTCGGCCACCAAACACCAACGTCTAAGGTACAGCCTGTACCTAAAGCGTCTGTTGACATCTTGACCGTGTCAACCCTTGCATTTGAGGGGACCTGACACAACCGATAAGTGGTGCTTGCGGCATCCGCAGCGCTCCCGGTTTGAACATACCCTTCGCATCCCGTTCCCGTTCCGCCGTAGACGTAAGGGTCAGTAAGGACTTTTGGGGTCGCATCTCTGTTTGAGATGATTGTTGATTTCACATTAAACGTTGCCATTTTCTAAATCTCCTTTAAGAGAAAATTATTAGTGTGACCAAATTTGAACGATTTTCTTTTCTTCAAGGCGAGTTCCACCGAAGGTACCGAACACGTACGCTTGGTAAGGAATGCCTTGCATATCATGGCGACGTGAAATGTCAGTCATGATGTCGTTCCAAATTCCACAATATCCCCCAGACTTAGCCCACATTGGATTAGCGGTCGAAGTACCAGATTGATCGTCTGTACCTGTGAACACTAATTCTGTGTGGATGAAGTCACAGCCTAAGAACCTTTGAACTTTTCCTTCAACCATAACTGGCTTGTCGTTAAATTCAGTGGAAATGACTTGCACTTCTGCAAGGAGGTTGTCGTGGTTTGTTGCGTTGATCGCAGCAAAAATGGGGTCCATATCAAGATCGACTTCGTTTGTTAACAAGATCTTTTTACCAGCCCGTACTTTTGCAACGGTGAAGTTGGTGGAAGAAGCAGCTCCTTGTTGAACGCTGACTACTTGAGTGGAGGGAAGAGTCGTTGTCGTTGCACCGTTATTTCCGGTGTAATTGGTCAACAACAGACCGTTCAGGATTTCTTGATCCATGGCGCGACCTAAAGCGTACTGAGCGTTAGTCACGTAAGAGCTCATGGGATCAATTAAGAGACGAAGTTTATCAAAACTATCGAGCAATTGGGGAAGATCGTAGTCTTGAGGGAAAACCCATCGACGATCTGTAGGAGCGTCAACCCGAGCAATCGGATTGTAACGACCCGTTACTTTGTTGGCGTTTATTGCGCCGAATTGATCAACGGGACTTGCTTGGCTACCAACGTGATGACCCTCCATCACTGCGCCACGAAGACGAGATCCACGTTGTTGTAATTTTAATTGGATATTTGAACTAAACTGTTCTACGTAGAAAACAGGTATTCCGCTATTTACACCAGCACCCATTATGAGGCCCTCCTAAAAAGTTTTTGTTTACTTTCCAAAAGAGGGTTGCCCATTGCTGGACCCAGCTTTAATACCCGCTAGACCGGATCTATCTGTCGTTCTTTCCGACTGTCATTAGGCCCTTTTCAGGGTTGTCTAAATTTAAGGCCCGAAAAACTTCTCTGACCATGAGTCATTTCTCGGGCCTAATGCTTTAAAACTAAAGGGTATGACTTAACAAAGTAAAGTAAAAAGTCAAATTTGATCAAAATTGGTCAAAAATCTAGGTCAATGTCATCGTTCCTTGATAAGCCATTTCATGAAGCCTCGTCATTTTAGCGACAGCTTCAGAGTCCCCGCTTGCATATTTCGCGGCGAAAGCCTTGTCTTGCTTCAACGCCTGGATTTGAGCTAAAGCGGTTACTGGTTCAAGTTTTGTGGCCTGTTGACGACCTTGAATAAAGGTTGATTCGCTAACGGCAGAACCCAGTTGATGATAGAGTTTCATGGTCTCAGCGTGACCCAGGACTGTGGACAAAGCATCCATCGTTTTTGCGTCATGACCCATTCTCTTAGCGCCTTCTCTTGCGATCTGAGTATTTTGATCAAGTGCAGCACCCCAGTCTTTAACAAGACTGGCCTGGGAATCTTTAAATTTTTGGGCTGAAGCTTCCTTCATTGAGGCTACGGTTTGATTGAAATATTCAGTGTCGTGAGCCACAAGTTTTTGAGCTTGAGCTTTTGTGAGCCCTAGTTCTTGGGCTGTTTTTAAAAAACCCTCTAATCTTTTTGGGTCTGCGTTTTCTTTAGGAGCTTCAATGCCGTATTCTTTTAAATCTTTTGGAGCCCCAAGTCTTTCAAAAATAGCTCGACCTTCGGGCGTAAGACTATTGGCATCGTCATAAAATCTCTCAGGGAGTTTCATGATGCGATCTTGTGGAACACCTTGGAGTTTTTCAAAATTTCTATAGGCGTCAACTAGATCCGCTGGACCTTTAAAGCCTTTGGTTCCAACATAACCTTTGAGATCATCATTGAAGCCCGCCATCCATGCGCCCGGGTTAATACTCTCCGTCGTGATGGGCGCACCAGTGGACACTCCGGTCCCTTGAGACCCGGGCGTGGCGGGCGCTCCTGTACCGGCTATTGTTCCCGATGTACTTGCACCTGTTCCTGCCGCTCCGGCGGCTCCTGCTTCAGCCATTTGTTTTCTCCTTTGGTTTAAGTGCGACATCAATTGAGATGTCGTAAGGTTTATCGTCTAAGTACCAAATAATTTCGAAATGAAACGGGTCCCATTGACCTCGTTTAAATAACTCATCAGCCACGTCGCAAATATCAGACGTCAGCTTATAGGCTGTTTCAATGTCGCATTCTCTAACAGGTCTCATTCAGGTTTTTCTTGGAGTTGTTTTGCCCTGTGAAGAAGGTAGATCTCTTCAAGGCTTAAATTTAAATTATTTTGAATTCTAAGCCACACTTCGCGTCTTCCTTCTAGAGTGGCTTGAACATGAGGGTTTGGGTGAAAACTTGAATCATGCGCTCTACAGAATTTTGCTAAATCTACAAGAACATCATGAGTAAACGGTGATTGTTTATCAAAGACTTTACTATAAGCAATGGATCGTCTTTGAAAGTAATTTTTTATATTTTGTACAGCACCTGCGATCATCTAATCATCCGTGAAGCCCACAGCCATCCATGGCTCCCGCCCGTCCTTTACTCACTGGCCAGTTCCCCCTGGAGTTTTCTGCATTTGAGCGTGCGCCTTCATCAAACCCGCTGCCGCTGGAGCTGCGGCAACAGCTTGTTGTTGTTGCTGCATTTGCATTCTTTGTTGTTTCATTTGGGCTACTTTTTTAGGTGAATTCATCCAGCTAAATGGAACGGCGTTATTTTCAGCCATTGCTCTACCCGCAGCATCCATGTCGATAATATCTAGAATCGAGGGATCACCTGTAGTTTGGGCGACGTTCGCTAAAGATTCAAAAGTACGAGCAGCGCCTGCGGAGCTCTCAGCTTTTTGAGTTCTAGTGATAGGAGAATCAAAGTCAATTTTGTACTCACCCTTAGCGCTTTTTAACAAACGAGGCATGGGTGGTAATTGGCCTTGAGAAGATAAAATATCTAATTCACGATGAATCGTTGGGCTAAGGTATTCTGAATTTTGCCTACCAATTGTGGGCGCAAGTAGAATACCTTTCTCTCTGGTTCTTTCTAATACTTCTGTGGCAGTCTGTTGTGGATTTTCTGTCAAGATCTGAAAGAGATTAATTAAAAAACTATCGTTAATTAATTTTCTCTCATCATCCATTAACTCTTTCCCGGCCTGAACATTCCCGACAGGTAGAGGCTGAATAAGCATTCGACCGTCGGCTGTGATACCACCGGCATTTACAGAGCCTGGCTCTAAACTAAATCCGTCTATAATTCCGTCGTCATGAGCTAATAATACGGGATCAACTACACGGTGCCCTTGTTTGAGCATCGTCTTTTTTTGTTCGTTAAGAGTTTTGAGAGTCGGGAGAATATCCATGGCGATGGATCTTCCATAGGCCTCATTAGCCGCTTGGTAATAACGGGATATAGCATAAGGAAAAGAACGATAACCAGAGCCTTCTGGCTTTGAAGGTTCATAAACAATTTGTGACCCCGCAATTGAAATGTAAACGGACTCAAATTCCATTCCTTTATGATCAAGTCTCTTTGGGTCTTTCTCTAAATTTGGTTTTACCCAGTGGAGAAAATAAAATGGGTTTTCTGGGAATCTGTTCATTGAAGATAGAATTTGCTCAGGGCAAGAATCGCCGAATTTCTGATAAGCCTGACGAGCGGTCAACATAAAATGTCTACAGTTTGAATCAATCATGTTTTGATGATTCTCTTGCAGATAACATTCACCTAATTGAACACCCTTGTAACGTAGGCCTGGAGAGCCTGACAGGCCGTCAATAAATAAAATGCCTGTGCCATAAGCGCCAAGAGACATATATTGATTTTGATTTTGTGCTGCGAAATTTGAAGTCGAAGCGTACCTACGTTCAAATAAAATATTATTTACTTGTTCAAACCAAAGCCTACACGCCTTGTCTTTATGAAGTATGGGGTCAGACGCCTTTAGGGTGTGCCAGATCGCATCTCTAGGAGTAAGTAGAGAATCAAGGATAGCACCAAACTGACGGAGAGCCAATATTCCTGTCGAGTCATAAACTTCAAAAGTTCTTTTATCCCCTTGAGAGGAAAGTTGTGAATAGTTTTGAAAAAGCCAAGAGTCCATGGGCAATATTCTTTGAGCAATTTCGGTCCACTGATTGTTCCAATTCCCACGAAGGCCAAATAAATATTGCCACTCTTTAATTAATTCTCCGGCTTTTTCTTCGTCTGCAGAACTTATTTTTTTAGAAGTACTGACATAAGACCCATCATATTTTTCCATTTAGCTCCCCATAAGGACGCGACTAGTTGTTGTGGGTTGATCTAAAAGACCCTCACCGCCGTTAAGAATTGTAGACGTTGAGTTTTGAAATTTCTCTGTTGATAATTGATTCTGAAGGGCCGTGGTATTGGCATTGCCTAAAGTAGGAGTGGAGCTTTGAGCATCAGGGCTTTGAAGATTAGGAGTAGACGGAGGGTTTAGGGCATTTGCCGCCGCTAAGCCCACACCTAAGAGATTTGTATATTGTCCAACTTGCCCTGCTACTGTGTTATTTCCAAAAACCGCCCCTACGGGATTTGCCACTTGTTGAATTACAGAATTCTGCCCCACTGATCCCCCGTTTTTTCCCCGAAAAAATTCTAGACTAGCCAAAAATCTTGTAGTCTAAGCCTTTTGCCTTCCGACTCTTGTTTCTAATCCCATGCTTTGCAATTCTATTATCTTTTCTTGCCACTTTGGCATGAAAGGTTAGAGCAAGAGCGTCTGCATGATCAGGTGAAGAAAGCCCTCTTTTCTTCATCTTTTCCTTTGACTCTAACTTAATTTTGTCTTCCCGCCCAAAAAATTCATACTCAGGCCCGCACAAATCGTCTCTTAACTTATCAAGATCGTCAATCATGGCCCCGGGTAACCAGTCTCTAAGTCTTGCCCAGAGCTCAGTTCTATGATCTGCCCACTGAGGCTCTTCACTTGTGGTGCCGAAACCGACTTCAATAACTTTGTAACCCATTTCGCCCAGTCTATCTATAATTCCTGAGCCTGCGCCGGCATCAATGAAGACTGCGTCTGGTTCAAGTCTATCAATTAAGTCAGCCGTGATATTGGCGACCTTCATATTGTCTGCACCGTTTAATATTGTAGGCGGAATCGATCTAGCATCTCGTCCTCGACGGAAACGAATGACCGTAGAATCGCCTCCGAATCTTGCGGGGTCAACGCCCATGACCAGGGCGGCATAGTCATCAAGCTTATCGAGATTTCTCCCTCTTGCTTCATCGACCTGGGCTCTTGAGATAAATTGACGTTCTCCGACTGTAGGGAACTCTCCGTAGACGTCCCACTTAGCCTGATCAGAATCAACCCCGTGCTTTTCAATAATTCTCTCGTAGACCGACATATCGACATCTTCAACGGTCCTGGCATCAATTTTCCTCGTATTCCAAAAATTTCTAAATTTATGAAAGCACTCAAAAAACGCACCTGTATTTCTACGGGGGTTAGAAAAATTTATCCAAAAACGATAGATTGATAAATCTGTGAAAAACCCCTCACTCACATCCCAAATAGGCTGAGGAATCCCTGAGGCTTCATCGAATATTAAAAGCATTCCGATCTGAGAATGCTCACCCGCAAAAGCATCCGGGTTGTCTTCATCCCATAAAACCCCATCGGCATAATACTTCGCGGCGTCGATTTTTAATTTGTCAGCTAATTCTTTTGCAAACCAATCTTGAGGTTTTATCTTTTTCTGAATCGGCTCAAACCAATACCCGCTTAAACACATGGTCAGCCATTTTCTGATCTCGCCAAAAGTCTTATCCGTTAACTGAGAATCAGTGTTTGCTGAAATAACACTTGTCCCGCCGATGATACATGACATGAACCAAAGTACCAGCATGGCCACAAAGGCAGACTTCCCAATCCCTCGACCACTGGAGATAGCCAAATGATAAACCTCAGGCTTTTTCCCCTCACTGACTAACCTTTTATTCTCCGCAATATGAAGAGCAATCTTCTCAAACTCCTCACGTTGCCATTTTTTCGGCCCCTTGAAATTGTGAAGAGGAGTCTTCTCCTGACCCCATGGGAATGCATACATAACCCACGCCAAGGGGTTGTCCTTGAACTCAGGCCTCCACATTGTGCTCATGATACGTTCTGTGTCCTGAGGCCTTATATGGCTATCTGAGCGCATTTAATAGACTCCATTAAGGCTGGATGAAAAGCCGTGTTTCTGAGCATTCAAGCAATATAGAGCATTTGGCAAGGTCAATTGCCTAAGAAATAGGCAGCACTTTAGGCTTAAGGGTGAAATATGAGAAAAAAAATATACTGAAAAGTGATTAACAGGGTGAGCAGGGGGTAGGCAGATCTGAGAGCGGAGGAAACTTGGGGGTAGCCCGGTACCACCCCTCCCCATAGGGCAGTTCCTTATATGGAGGGTCCTAAAAAGCCATGCCTTTACTAGATGGTAAGTGTGACTTATGACTATAAGACACACTATTATGTATGCGTATTCATTATAGATCATTCAGTTTCACTAGTATCTTTAACACTACGCTCTAATACTGCATTAGACGAACGATCTTCACTAGACCCTTGTGGTTGTATGGCCTGTTTCATCTCTATAAAGGGCATTGCACGGTTCTGAGCAGCATCCAATGCTTTAGTTATATCGACTGTGTGGTTGACGTTGATGTCGATCTTATCGCCAAATACTGATGGCATCTTCTTCGCTGCCATCCATTTATAGTTGTCTGACTTACCACGAGCAATCACAGCCTGCTCCATTGACACACAGCCATCATATACTGTGTTTATCTTCTCAGCTATGATGTGAGCGGCTTCTGCGCGGAGTTTTAGCAGTTCTTTTTCGAACAAAGGGTCCTTCTGCCTCATCCTCCAGAACGTCATCACCGATATATGTAGGTGTTTACAGATGTGTTCTATACTTGTGCCTAGGAGAGTTTGTTCTAATGCGTACTGTTTTTGATCATCTGATAAGGTCAATTCTTTGCATCCCATGTCATAAGTATTTATTCGGTATCTAGGTGAGAGTGTAAAGTCCTAATTTATAGTGTTCTCTTCTATGTATTCGGGCCATGGCGCGAAAATTTCCATGTTTTTCGATCAATGTACCCTGATCGTGGTACGTGACTGTCGACTTTTTTTCATACACATGACTGAAACCTATTCAGTGTAACCGTTTGGTTACCTAACTAATTAGTTATAAGGTGGCATCAAGAATGCAATGCATAGGGTCATGAGCAATAACGCTCTTTAAAAAGGAGACCGTATGAAAGCATTGGTTGTTTTAAGTCTAGTTCTCAGTGGAGTCATAGCTCAGGCTGATGGTTTAGACACCACATATACAGAGTCTTGGAAGATCGGCGCGAAAATCTTTACTAATAAAGCTGAGGCCGTCAGATACGTCATCGCCAATAACTCTCAAGACGAGATCGTTCATACGCAATGCGAAATACTGACCAATAAACTCACCTTTAAAGCCTGTCCTAAGAATAAAAAGGCTTCTTGGGATACTGAGCAGTTTAAATCCCTCGCTGATACTAAATAAGGTCGAAACGGGGATTTTTCCCCGTCTGAGGTTATTGACCTCACTGACGAGACCAGGTTGTTTCATTTGCGGAGGTACTTATGTGTCACATTTCTGATGTTGAAGATCTTCTAGATAGACATCCTGAAGAGCTCACTGAGGCGGAAATTTTAATCAAACTCGATCTTATTGAACAGTTCGGAGGTGCATAATGGGTCAATATCATACGATTTATAATAAGACGAAAAAGGAAAGTCTACGAATTGGTGGTGCTAAGCTTTGGGAACAGACTCATTCAGCTACCGCTGCAGCACTTCTTTTATTACTTAGTAATTCTAATGGGCGTGGTGGTGGGGATTTTAATGCCTATCCTCAAGACTACGATAAGTTAACACCCCAAGAAAAAGCAGATCAAAAAGTAATTGATGATGTATCTGGTAGATGGGCTGGTGATGAGATTGTAGTTCAAGGCGACTATGCTGAAGAATCAGACCCTGGATATATTAATAAAGAGTCAACCCTAGGTTATATCTCAATATCTCATCTTGTAGCATCGGCACTATTAATCGCAGATAACGGTGATAATTCAGACGTTGCCACAATTATAGAGTCGGAATGTTCTAATTCATTTTCTTCTATTAGTTGTTTAGTAGTTACGAAAGTTCAAAAAACAGATCGTAACAAACGAACACGCGGTGTTTACCAAGCTACTGATGGCCTAAAGATTGGAACCAAACGAGCACCTAAGAAAAATGTGATCAGTATTAAGAGAGGTGCCAAATGACTGCATTAGCTAAGAAAAAAGCACTGAACACTTTAAAGAACAATGACTTCTTATTAATGAAATTATTATTGGAATGTTGGAACGCTGAGACACCACACTTCGGTGGTTGCGGTCCGCATCGTTACGATAATAATTCAAAGTATTGTGGTTACTGCAATAGGCCTAAAGATTGGGCGAAAGTTAACGCTAGCTATTCAGCTAACGAGATATTGGAAGGTGCCAAATGAGTAAGCATACTAAAGGACCTTGGAAAGTAAGACGTACCGAATACTACTACATTGTCGAAAGTGAAGGTTATCTAATCTCAAAGAATGAACTCAAAGCAGACGCCCATCTCATCGCCGCTGCTCCAGACATGTTAGCAGTCCTCCAACACGTTGAACGCATGCTTGAATCATTCACTAAGGCAGAGCTACAAGAACCTCTTTTAAAGAGCCTTGAATATGTGAGAGCTCATGTTGTTAAAGTTATTGAACAAGCTGAAGGGAGTTAGATGTGAAGTTATTAGACGTTCTTTTAAAAGTGGATATTAAAACTACAATTAAAGCTTACCTTTCGATGTCGGGCTCAACCTTAGGAGCTCGAGTTGACGCTATGGAAGAGCGTATTATCTTAGACGTGATTCGCGAATTAAATAAATATTATGTACTGGAGTTGAAAAAATGAAGACTTATTTAGGTGACGGTTGCTACGTGGAGTATACAGGTTATTCATTTATCCTGACTACATCAAATGGAATATTTTTGCAAAATGAAATTCATTTAGAACTTAAAATGATCCAAAGTTTAAATGAGTTCGTTGCGAAAATGTTAAAGCCGGAGGCCAAATGAAACGTACCTTCACTAATATAAAACAAGTTTGGAATGCTATTGACCAAGGTGAGACCGTTTATTGGCATAATGAATTATACAAGTTAACCGTCGAAGAGAATCACCCGACGTGTCCAAATTTCTGCAAACGTGGCAATAATCACTTAAGAGTTACATGCATAGTGAATTATTTTGGATCTGTCCTTGAGAAGAGTGAAATACCAGATTTATTCACGAAAAGGGTGAGCAAATGAAACTACTAACGTTAGTACTTATTAGTATTCAGTTCTCCGGATGCGCGACGACTCCTCAGCATATTGGGTCTCGATGCAATAAAGACTCTAAGGTATGGGTTTTTGATGGATGCTCGGATAAACAAGTTTTTCAGCACTATAAACCAAGGCCGGGGCTCAGTACTCAAATACCACAAGAGAGTTATGAGAATTCTCAAAGGAATGCGGAAATTTATAACATTCAAATGGAACAAATAAGGATTGAAAATGATCAAATTAAATAACTTAAAGAAAATTATAGACATAGACCGAGGGTTAAAAAGAAAGTGGGTGGCCGAGCAGATAGAAATAAGTGAAAGCTTTTTTAAACAAGTCATGTGTGGTAACCATGATCTGACTTTGAAAAAAGCCATTGCTCTTGCGAAACTTTTAAAAGTAGATCTCTATGAGATCTGGAGTGAGAAATGAAGAAGGTTATTTTTGCCGGAACTTATGAAGAGTACGTTCGCTGTTGCCATCAGAAATGTCTAAACGTCGCCGAAGTTCCATGGATCACTGAGCCTACACAAATTGAAAAAATAAATGAATCAATTTATCCGATCTACTTTGGGACTGGCTGGCAGACGGAGAAATATCCTGCGATTGAGAGACTTATGCGTGGTAAGGGTATTTGCGAAAGTGGAAAAAGAATTAGAGATAGAATTGAACGGATTGAACTTAAATGACTAAACCCGCACTTCCTTCAGGACCTTTGCGTTTTGCAATTGAAGCCATCGGTTATAAAAAAGGAAATCCCATGATCTATGCGGTCTTAAACTTCGGCGCGACAATTGAGTTTGTTAGAATATGTGAGCGCTGGCATAAAGTAGAAGAACCGGAACCTCCTGCTAGGTTAGACGCAGAAGAAAATGGATTTTTAGAAGAAATCTGGAAGCACGAAACCAGGCGTTTGGGCATAAAAAAATAAAGCCCTTGACTTTCTCACGCGTGGAATTCTAACCTACGCGACAAAGGGGATAAAAATGCCAGATATCACAAAAATGCCAAAAGCTCCTAAGATTGATCTATCTCAGACAGCAGACCTAAAGCCGAAATATAGACCTGAGCCCTTCACTTTGAGACGCTTATTAACGTCTGATGAATCAAAACCTTTCTACATTGGTTTTCTAAAAGAAATGGCCAATAAAAAAGGACCCTGGCGCGAATATTTTGAGTTCTACGCCGCCAATCAATCAGGCGATGTTGAGACGATGAAGCCTGAAATAAGAAAATACTGCGAAAAATTAGTTAAAGACGTTCAAGAAAAATACACAGAGACAATGGGCTAATGCCTTTTATTGCTCTATCGAATGTTAAGTGCCCTTTTTGCGAAGGGCCGCTTTACTGTGGAAAAATAAAGGCCCCGTCTTATATGGACCCGACTTTCGT
>QGNH01000124.1_pt1 | contig 41215 bp, 56 predicted proteins | sample 1735481 | NCBI WGS metagenome assembly QGNH01 (sample SAMN09239004, study PRJNA386568) | Viral metagenome, whole genome shotgun sequencing project. | reverse complement strand
GCTCTACGTGGCGGCACGAAGCATGGATTGGGGCCAGGGCGCTGTCCACCGCGCAACCGCCGACTACGGGACAAAGTTTATTATCGTCGCCGGCCTGTTGAATTTCGTGAGCGCCGTCGACGCCTACCACATCGCGAGCGGGAAGAAACAATGACTCTGCAACTTTCTCACTTTAGCGCCGTCTTGTTGTTCGCGCTCTGCGCGTCCATCGTCTTCGGAATTACGCAACGCAATACCACCCGGGAAATGCTTCGCTACGGAGCGTACTGTTTCGCGCTCTTCGTTGGCGGAGCCATCGTGGCCGGCTGGGCGATGTGGATTATAAAAAGATAGGTCGGGCATTTTCCGCGCGGGCAGTTTCAATTTGAGGAACTTCTCCGCCCAACGAAAAGCTCATTGGACAGCCGGGTGCCCCATTCAAGCGGAGCTTGGGTGGGGCTTTCGTTCATCACAGCACTGTGCAATCACTACCCCGCCCTAGCTTCGCTAGAACGGGGCACCCGGCCACCACTGTGTCATCGTGAGGAGGTTTGCCGCTTTTGCGAACCGACGTGACGATGTATGTATTTCGTCGAGCTGCGCCCAAGGCCCGAAAAAGCGAATGCATGGACCTCACGTCGCGTCCTAACGGACGCTCCTCAGGATGTCTGTCAAGTATAATCGTATTTTCCAATAAAATAGTCAAAATCACTATGCCCTCAACGACTTGCAGGCAGGGTCATTTTCCGTTTTGCCTATAACACTGCATTATTTTAAGGGTCAAAAACGGCAAAAACGGATACAAAAGGATACAGGATTGAGGCAGCGGAACTGGTTTTGCGCTTCGAGTTTTACTTCGGATTGAGATTACTTTGCACCGCCGTCCCAAACGCGGTAAAGTTTCGCCTGTTCAGGTACTCACGATTGGTGACCGCCATGAAATTCTGGATTAGCCTTTTGGGCGTTCTGCTGTTCTCGTTCGTCGCCTCTGCGCAGACCACACGCATCACCATTCTCGACAGCAACGGCAATCAGGCGACGGGGACGGTCAGGAACGGAAACGTATATTTCAACGACAGTAAAGGGAACTCTGCCTTCGGCACGATTCGCAACGGCAATGTCTTCCTGAACGGCAGCAACGGAGAAACAACTTTCGGGACCATCCGCAACGGAAACGTCTTCTTGACGGACAATAAGGGAGTGACCACGGGGTCAATCCGCAACGGGAATATCTTCCTGAGTAACAGTGATGGCAGCACTACCACTGGCACGTATAACCGGACGACCGGGACTATGTACACGTCCACTACAGGGGTGCCGACTCAGACGGTACCACCGCCGCAACCTCAAATTGATCTGGAACGCCAGAGACAGATTCAGCAGGAAAATTTTGATGCCGGGTACGCTGTGGGTACTGCGGTCGGGAATGTAATCGGGGTGGTGATCGAGCGTAGACGGGAAAAGAAATTCTGCCAGAAGAGCCCCGACCGCTGTCAGAACGGGCATGTCATTCAGGTTGTCGCTGCGCATCAGAACCCGTATACCGCTCAGATTGAGTGGATGCACGGCGATATGAAAAGGATGATGGAAGAGTCGAGACAACAGATAGCGGAGCACCCACATCCGGACATTGATGCGCCCTATTGGAAGACAGCAGTCACTAGCCTTTGTTCGGCGTTCCCCTCCGATACATACACCGATTTGGACGGCACGGTTAAAAGCTGCAAGTCCTCTCACTGATTATGCTGCTGCCGCTTTCCACCTTGACCATCGTTCGAGCGCCTTGGTGCGAATCTTTTGCTTGGTCTCTTCGGATACGCTGTGACCAGTTAACTTATCACGACGTTTGGCTATGCTCTCTTTCGTAAATACTTGCTTGGCTCTTATCTCACGAGCCCGTTGCCGTGCCTCGGGTGTGCCTGCGATGGCTCTTAGTTTCGCTTTGTGCTCTTCAGACAGCTTCCGTCCAAGATTACTGCGGTTTCCCATGTGGGCAAGGCTCATCTTGCGGCGGGTCTCTGCGGATGCATGGTGCCTCGTGCGACCCTTCAATGGCGAGACATACCCATCTGCTTTCTTCTTAGCTACACGTTCTTTTGCACGCAAGCTGATGAGCTTTGCCCGGTGTTCGGGGGCCATGAGTTTGGAACCTTGCTTTCGCAGTCTGTTAGTCATGTGATACACACTGTAAGCAGGTACACCTAACCGCTCCGCTATCTCGCTTGCATCATAACCTTCCGCCATGCCATCAAAGACGGGCAATAACATAGGTGCTCTCTTCGCTATGTGCGCCCGAATCTCACCGAGGTAGACATACAGGTCTGTGTTCGGATCATAGACAAGGGCAGACGGTAATGCTTTTGCTCTCCCGTCCTTAAAGTCATTCTCTTCTATGATGTGGTATGCCCCGATGTCGGGGTTACTGCGACCACGCTTGTCCTTGAGTGTCAGGTACTTTTGCAGGCACATCTTTTTGATAAAGTAAAAGAGTATATTCTGCCGATGCTTGTCGGATGGTGCATCAATTACCGGCGGAATAGCGCCTATCCTGTCCTTGCCATTACTAAGCGGAGCCATCAGATGTAGCAACAAGTCATGTGTCAGGTCATCAACATCGGCTTCAGCGCCTCTATACCTAAGCAGATTCCGTGCTACATTACGCACATAGTCAGGGTATTGGGCATAGAACTCCGCAAAGGTTTTTGGTTGAATCCACATACTAAAGGATTTGGTATTCGGGCGGATTACTGCTGCGGTTCTGAGCCCCGTTGCTGAATGTCGTTGACCAACTTCGCCATTCGGATGTTCATCCGGTTCTGCTCGGGCTCCGTCAACTTGGCGTGCTCCGTCTTCCTGAACGCCACCATCTTCTTCAGCACGACAGGCGCAAGCTGCTCACGTTCGGCGTTCGTGGCTTTATCCCACACATCGAGAGCATTCGACATAGGAAGGCTTTTAACCACGGACTGAAGCCGAGAGACCTTACTATCCTTTGCAATCTTTTTCACATCATCGGGAGCCAGCAATCCACCTTGGGAAGCTGCCCGAACATCGTTCATCGCTCCGGTGTCACCACTCCGCAATCTATCTTCTAGCTGCATTACAAGGTGATGCTTCGCCAATTGTTCTGATGGCACGGGTCCGCTGCCTGCCCTTTGGCTGGAAAGCCTGTAGGCGGTCTGCTCCGCTGGCGAAAGGTTCGCCCGTGTCGTAGCGCCCGCTGCGGACAAGGCGGAATCTGACCATGACGCATTGGGGCGTTCTGTGCCTCTCATCTTGTCAACCAAGCCTTGCGCCGGGATCGGCGTCATGTTCTGGAACAAGTCTGAAACCTGTTCCGCCATGGAACGGGTGTGTCCCATTTTGTCTTTGCCTGTAATCGCCTCAACCGCTGTTCTGACGGTGACGGGATTCAAACGATTGGCGGCGAAGTCCATCGGGTTCGAAACCGCATGGTAAATGTCGCTGGGCATTGTGCGGACAGAGAATACCTTCTTACCGTCATCTGACACGACGCCGAAAGGTTCTTCCATGTGAGGCTTGCCTGACACCATGTAATTCAGGGCTCTGGCAGCTATGAAATTGTATGTGGCGATACGAGCAAGGTCGGTCGCCCCGATCTTCGGGTATGCCAAAGCGAAGCCTGTATCCCGTACCTGTGATTCAATCCAATCAGGAGCGAGCAGCGTCAACCGCATAATGTCCTGAAGTTCTTTGCTGCGCCCCATGGCTAAATAATTTAATCCGCCGAAACGGGCATTCGCCATCTGTCCAGCAACTTTGTAACGGGTCATCAGGTCAAGGTCGGGGTTGCTGTCTTTCAATCGTTCGGCAAACTTCAGAGCCGTGGTCAACTTCAGACGGTCGATGAATCCGCTTGGACCAAACAGGTTCTCGTTCGATTTTTCAATGACGGAAGACAACCCCGGAATCTTGGCGAGCAAACCGCTGCCCTTAACGCCTTCGGTGAAAGCGTTTGCGCCCTGCTCTATTCCGGGCTGAATTCCGCCAGCCTCAACAAGTCGGACGTGTTCCGGGTTAGTCATGTCCCATTTTTCAAGGTTGAACGGGTTGGTGCCAGACTCAATGCCCCTGAGCCCTTCCTGTACCCAGTGGAAGCCAGAGCCGCCCAATAATGTGTGCTTGGCAAACTGCCCTACATTTAGCAGGGCGTTACTAATCGGGTTCTGGCGTAACTTCGAAGCCTCTGGCGCAAGGATCATCTTCGCCTGCTCGGCAATATCCGGGTGGAACGCTACGGGCGCTTTGACCAATACATTGGGAGCCCCGCCATACGCATACCCGTTCGTCTGGGGCGTCCGAATGGAGTTGTCATAGCCACTGGTGTCCCAGCGATACTTACCGCCGTCCTCAGTCACTTTCCCATCGGACACGAGTTTATCCAGCCCGTCTTGACCTAACGCCCCAATCTCGGCTTTGGTCAGTGTCTTGTCGGGAATCGAATTGCTGTTGGTAATCGTCGGACCTTTAGCTATGGCTGGGTCAGTGGAAATATCATCTGAGTTGTCCCTGATGCCCTTTAGGATGTCGGCGTTCGGGTGATCGTCAAGCGGGTCAATCGTGTGACCGCCTCCGGATTGAACGGCAAACGGGCGCAAATCCTCTGCTCGTGCCTTTCGGGCATTTTCAACGAAAACTTTCTTGGCAATCTCTTTGCCTATCGCCCGGTGATAATCGGCAGCGATGTCGGCGGAATCAAGCGCAAAGCGATTACCGACCTTGACGGGCTCATACCCGTTTTCCAAACCGTCAACCGTGGTTGAAAAAATACGCTGCTTGGTGTGGTTGGGTTGGTTGCTTTCGCCTAATGCGACCTTGGCTTTTGCGACGTTCTCCTCTTCCACTGGCTCATCTGTCCAACGGGCACGGGCGACATAATCAGTCTTCTTGCTTTCGGTCGAAAGAACATCATGGTCAACGGCTTCCTCAAAGTCGGGGTCGTAAAGTTCCCGCAGTTTTCCAGCCTGTGCGATTTCTTCCGGGGATAGCTGCTGTGCTTTTTTCAGCGCAGCTACAGTTTGACGCTGGAGTGCAGGGTTAATATCTTTGGACGCCTCAATTCTCTGCTGCCAATCAGCAAGTTTAGTGGCGTCTCCCCCGGCTTCGGCATGGAACTGGATGGCTTCCCGTGTCCCTACATCGGGTACAGCCTTCTTGAATTCGGTGTTGAACGTCCGGGCTTGAACGTCGTCCTCTTTCAACATCCGCTGGTAAGTGCCAATCAGCTTGTCTTTGCTGGTGAACTTAATCTCAGCCGGATTACCAAAGTAACTGTCATAGGCGTGCTTGGCTCCCAGTGCCGCAGCGCCCAAACCAAACGCCATTTGTGTGCCGATCTCCAGCGCCTTGTCGGTGTCGCCGTTCAATACAGCCTGTTTGAAAGCGGGTTCGGCATCGGATATGCCCTTCAACTGCAACCCTGTGAAGCCGACACTGGCGAGCTTGCCAGCGGTCTTGGCAGCCGCTAACAATTGCGGACCTACCAATTGTGCAACTTTAATTCCCATGGACTCCAGCAACGGTCCAGCGCCGAACGTGGCGAATGCCAGAGCAACGGATAATGGGCTGGTCAGGCTGGAAGCAACATCCTCAACCCCGGCTTCAATCCCCGTAGCGCCTTCACGCTTCAAATCCACGGTAGGCTCATTAGCCCAATCCCATGCTCGTGAATACCACGGCTGGTCACTGTTGTCGGGTTTGCCTGACGGTGCTGTCGATGCAGGAGCCCCGCCAAGGATTGAGGCATAGGGGTTGTGTTCCGCTGTGGCAGCGGGTGTGCCCTTCACGATATTCAGATATGGATTGTCACTCTGGGCGGGCGCAGCCGGGGCGGACGTGCTCCCACTCTTCAGGATTGCAGAGTAGGGGTTATCGTCCTGCGGGGGCGTCCCTGCTTGCGGGGAACTCCCTGAGGGTGGGCTACTTCCAAGGATCGCTAAATATGGGTTTGCGTCAGACATCTATTTCCTTACTGGAAATTTGTGACCCCGGTGTCTTCGACCGGGCTGGTTGCTACTTCCGGCTTTGTGAATGCCCCTTGCGAATCGAGCCAAGTCATAATTCCGGGGGTCTTGTTTCCAAGTACCGCTTGAAGATTAGCCTGAACCTGTTCGCGGGTTTTACCCCCAGCTATATCCTTCTTCGCTTGAGCGAGCAATCCCTGTTGCTGCTGCGGCGTCAGTGCTTTTTCAGGAGCCGTGCTAAACAACCGCTGGCGCTTGATGGTGGTCTTTTCGCCGTTCTCGTCCTTGGTAATCGTTTCGCCGTTTCTCGCAAAGTCGGACGCTTCTTGGCTAGACAGAATGCCGAATGACTTCGGGTACTTCTGCTGCATAACCTGTTTGGCTTTGTCGATGTCGTTACCAGCTTCTTGCATAGCTGCTGCCCAATCCTTGGATACCTGACGGGCTTGCGTCTGATCTTGAATCTGACCTGTGAGCACGGTAGTGTGAGCATTGGCTTCGGCGGTCTGAGCCTGCTTCGCTTTGGTATCGACGTACTTACCCCATGTATCGGAGTAAGTTTTATTTTCCTGAGTCAGCGCCGCCATTTGCTGTGCAACCGTCCCTTTACCAGCGTCCACGGTGCCAAGCACCTTACGTTCGGGCTTGCCGTCCTTGCCGACTCCCCATGTGGCGATTTCAAACGGATTGGTGTTGTTGGTCTGGTAGGGATCGCCGGGTAGGTCATACAGGGTGCCACTGCCATTCAGCTTGGAAACAAAAACCTTTTTGCCAGCGGCAATATCATCGGCATCTTGCTTCGATAGCTGGTCATAAGAATCAATCACCCGTCCATTGGTCAGCCCCATATCATGGGCGGACTTGGCGAGATTCAATTGGTGTTCCTGCAATGAGTCTTCGGCTTCTTTCAACTTCAAGGGCGCAAGTTTCGCCTGTAGATCGTTCTCGTGGGTCAGGCGAGCATTCTCCAAAGTGAAGTGCTGTAACTGCACTTGCTGAAGCGTGTGCTTATCGGCAGCCTCTTGGGCTGTTTTCTTGTTGGTGAAATCCTGCTGACCCTGAGCACGAGCACGGGCATCTTGGGTTTGCTGTGCCTGCTCGGCACCAACAAAACCTGTTGCCAGCCCCGCACCAAAGCCGGGATTCCCTTTTAACTGAGAACCAGCCGCCATGCCGTGGAGTGCACCAACTAAAAGGTTTTTGAATAGCTGTCCGGGTGAGGCTTCACCCTGTACTGCAACCGTTTTGCCGCTGTCATCAACGTTGTAGGTCGCTGGTGGTTTCCCGCCAAGGTTGGTCAGGATATGACCAACGTGGGAAAGGAATCCGCCTCCACCATCGCCGCTGTCTGGCGTAGCGTTTGGCGTACTTGGCTGTGCCTGATTCGGATCGCCAATGGTTTCGGGATTAACGACGGGGGTTACATTCGGTGTTGACATAGATTACTCCAAGAAGAAAGACAAAAAGGTCTTTTCGCTAACGTCGGATTTCTGTAAGGCGGCTTTCAAAAACTTAACCGCTCGTTCAATTTCGGTATGTCCATAGACGTGCAGCAAGTCAGTTAAGGCACTCGCTGGTTTGAGCTTCGACCGTGAACGTCCTGAACATTTAGTTTTCAGGTCATAAAGCAAAGCCTGATAACCGTCAAGGAACGAGTCGAATATCCTGATCTGGTCGCCGTCCATCTTGTGCTTCAAGGCGAACGCCTTCAACAAGCCGGGGTTTCCATTGCGGAAGGCAACGGACTCTGGGTCGTGGAAGTTATTTAGGTGCGCCAATGCCAAAGCAAGTGCTTCCAACTTAGTCATTCTTCGTCAACCATGCTTGGGCTGAAATCAAAGCCCTGTTGAATAGCGGGGTGATCGCCAGTTTCAACAGAGTCGATCTCTTCACCGCCCATGCGACCTGCCTGCCGATTAGGAGGTACACACTCATTACCGCACGTCCATACCAGTGCTTGGTGAATTGGGTATTGAGCCAGTAGCGCAGCTCGATGGTACGGATATCGTCAACTCCGTAAATCGCTTCGGCAATCCAGCATCCGAATGCACCGCCCTTACCGTAACCGGCGGTCAAAACGGAAGCGGCACCGCCCAAACCAGCACCAACCAGCGAGTAAATACCAGCGGTGGCGGCTGTGTCGGCTTGGGTCGCAGCGTTGACCGCTCCGGTTGTGGCTTGACCACCCCCGGTTGCGGAACTGGCAAAGTTGTTCGGATTCCAGTCGCTAATCAAAGAGTCTTCTTGACCAAGTGCGCTTTGGTAGTTGGAAAGCCCCTGAGCATAGCCAGCCGTGGTAATAGCGTTTTCGGCAGAAGACACACCCTGCGCCTGCTGCATTCCAAGTTGCTGTGTTAGCTGTTCCTGAGCCCCTGAGGGTAAACCAGTCCCGCCACTCTGGGCGGCAATCTGGTTGCTTTGAGCGACACTCTGATTTTTGAAATTGGTCGAAGCAGTGTTGATAACGCCAGCATTCAAGGCGGCGTTTTCAGCGGGGGTAAACCCGTACTGTCCGGGTCCGCCAGCGATGATTGGCTGAATTTGCGAATTTAGCGAATTCGTCAGGGCTGTGAACTGACCAAATGCCTTTTGATAATTCGAAGTCAACTGATTATAGAAGGCAGCCTGGGCAGCCTGATTGGCGTCAGCCGCACTGGTGTTTCCCTTATTGATAAAATGAATGCGAGCTTTGTGTTGAATTCTCATGTTACTTCCTTCTGCATAACGTACTGGTCTTAGCTTTCAACACCTTCGCATTCATTACTTCGAAGCCATGGTCTTGTGCAAAGTCGATAAGATGTTGGTCGGTTCCTGCAAACCAAATCTCACCGACCCCTAACTTCGTTGCGGTATCGGCAATCTCGTGTACAAGTTCCCTGATCGCCAATGCTCTTTGTTGTCTTGACGCCGTTGGGTTCGGGGCTAAACTTTCTAAAACAATCGTCAGGTGATAGGGCATGTACATCACTGGTTCGCTGCCGTCGTCAGCCGCCAATATCCGGGTACTCTCGTATCTGAATATCTCCGGGTCGAACGTGTTCAAGTCCCGATTGGCATATAGCCACTCATTAAAGAGTGCTATATCGTCCTTTTTGAGTTGTCGGGCTTTAATGCGTTTCATCTTGCTGCTTTTCAGCTTGCCTGTTTCTCAAGGCATCAATGCCCCGAATCATTTCTTCATGTTGGGCGGTCTCATTCGTGTCATGCTGCTTCAGTGCTACCACCATGTCATCCGATGATTTTTGCAAATGGCTCATGTGGTTATTTAGCAAGGTGTTTCCCCAAGCTCGACCCTCTGTAAGCAAATCTAAAAAGTATTGCTTTGCCTGCCCATACTGATAAGAGAACTTCACAAGATAGCCCAGCCCAATCACAATACCTGCTGACACTAAGCAATCCCGCACGATGGTAGTAATAGTTGCGACTTCCGTTGGAATCATCATGGCTTTGCGCCCCTTCGTCTTATTGAACCGTACACTCAACCCTGCACTCGTAAACATTCATAACCACGTTGTTGGCAATCGCCTGCACCTGTACTTGGGTCAGGTCTTGCGAAGTTGGTAAACTCACAGCGTCGTAATACTGGGCATGGCTGCTGGTGGAATAGATCGCCGTCCAAGTTGCGCCATTGTCAAGGCTGTAATTGAGCGTTCCCGTTCCGCTTCCAGACACATACGTCATTACCTTCAAGGTGTTCGCTTGTACGGTCAACCCGCTGGGTGGATTGCTGAAGCCGTAAAAGGTTTGCCCGGTAGGGTAAGCATTGGTGCCATCTACGCTACAGGCGGTCGTCTCATTACCGTCATAGGCGGACGATCCATTAGCAAACAATGCCCCATTAGCTGGGTATGCGTAAATTTCTGCCATATAACTCCTAATGAGAAGGATTCGACAAGTTGAAATCGTCTAAATCCCAAAGATAAATAACCTTGATGGCGGCTGGTAAATACATATCTCGCCTCTGTCTAGTTTTTTCATGGACAGCCTTATTGACTTTATTTACCAAGACGAAGCTATAAGGCAAGATAGACAGACCATGTTCAAGACACCTGTCATGTGCGTGACGTAATGACGTGGACGAATTACAGAGGTCATCTACCAGCAGGACTGGGCGGTCTACACGTGGAACGCCTTCTATCCAATTCAGCAGTCCATAAGTCTTACGGTTCTTGCGTACACTGAAAGCAGGAATGTTAGTCTGTAATGAAATGCCTATAAGCAATGGCACGGCGGCTGATTCCATTCCTGATAGTTGAAAGTTGCAATGACCAATCTCCTGCTGCACTCTCTGCGTGAACATTGTTACCACGGCTCGTAGGAATTCGGGGTTATATAGTGCCCTTCGTAGGTAGAACATCCACGTATATTTAGTTCCGGGCTGTTTCCCCGGAATAGCATGGGCTATGTCTCGACGCTCGATACAATGGGTGTTGATGTAATCTTTTCCCCACTGCCACAGTTCGGTATAATTAGCTTCCTCCACCATCGCCTCCTCCGCCTGCATCGCCACCACTACCGCCGCCATCACCAGTGCCGCCACCGTCTCCGGTGATGCCATCGTCGGCTCCAGTGTCGTAATTAATCATGAAGGTCAAGCCTCCGTCTTTCTGTGCGTAGCCAATCTCAAACGGATAGACTCCGGGCGATGGGAAATTCATAAGGTAAGAGTGCTGGACATACATGTTCTCGGGTCTGTTGTAGCAGCACAAGATCGGTAGCCCTTGCATCGGGCTTGGTGAGCCATAGCCGCCTTGCGGTCCTAAGTTTGAGTAGACAGTGCTACCTTGAGGCGTGGCACTGACACTGCCACCAATCGCCAGCCAGAACCCGTCATCTGAACTGACGTACCATAAGATGTTGCCAGCCGTACTGACCACGAAGGAGCCTGTGACAATCATTTCGAAACTACTGAAACCACTAGCACCAAGAGGAAACAACGGGAAGTCGTTGTCAGGGTGATAGACGCCTGACCCATCTACCCCGTTATTGACCATTGGCTTGGCGTTCACGTTCTGGCAATTGAAGATGACGGAAACACCGTTCCATGTGTATGCAGGAGTGCCGATATTGCTGCTGGTGCGTTCGTTAATCCCGTTGTTAGAACCTGCCCATGCGTATATCTGGACATTGATTGCGCTTATCCCATTTGGGTATGGACCGGACGCTAGTGCCATGGCGTTCGCTGTCGGATACTCTGATATGACGAACGCGGTCACGCCAACCGATTGCAACGGGGATTCGAGTCCACTGGTCGAAGATGCCGATACCCAGTAGTAATAGACGGTGTCCGTGTAATCCTGCTCGGTCTGTATCCCGATGTTGGTTGTCGGCTGCTTGACATATTTCCAGCGGGAATATGGGGGAACAGGGGTCGTTGGAGAAGTTGACCTGTATAGCCAATATCCGTCAACCACGTCATGTTCAAGTCCGCCAATAACATTGAAACCAAACTCCCACCCGACATTGCCGGGTAAGGTGGTACGAAACTGAGCGATGCTCGGAGACGGCGGGGCGGACACAACCCCGTCAAGGGCAATGGTGCATGTGGGAGCGGACTTAAAATCGGCGCTCAACCCGGAAGGACCAACCGCAACCACGGTAACAGTGACGGTCTCGTGCGTCGTATCGCATAGGAAAGAGATGGGGCTCTCTGAACCTTGGGACATTAGCTGGGGAGTGGCAGTCCCGTTATACCCGGTAAACCAGACCTGAGCGGAAGAAAAGTAAGGGTCGCCAATGGCGGGAGTGAAATCTATCCCCACAAGCGAGCATAGGGTGTTATCCCGCAGTTTGTAGGGCGATTCCGTAGCAGAGATATTGCCCACCTGTAGCGGTATCCCTGTTCCTGTATTGTTGACCGTACTGAGAGTGCTGGCGATTGTCGTAGCCTGAGGCGAAGCCGCTGGGGGCGTGCTTGTCCATTGCCAGCCCATCTGGCTTGGCACCCCGTTGCCCTGTGCGGCGAAGACGCCAGCGGTGGTCGTGTCTAAAACCTCGGTAGGATCGGGTGCTCCCACAACAGGGATTAACCGCTGTCGGTCGCTCACGAAGGCGGCGGCGTCAACGGCGCTCGTGCTTATCACCGGGGTGTTTAACGTAATCGTGCTGTCAGAAATTGAAGGCATATTATTCCGGATGTATCGCCCCGAATACGCTGAAACCAAGCAACTCATTGGCGGCGTTCTCAGCAAGGAAACCAATCTGAATCTGCAAGTGCTGGCAAACTACAGGCTTCTGCCCTTGGCTTAGGTAAAAGCGATTCGAAAGCAAAGAAGTGCTTGACGGTAACTGCGGCGGATCAGGCACATATTTGCTCAACGTTTCGAAGTCGCCGGATATTTCACCAAGTAGAACGGACACCGAAGCCTGTGTTCCAATGGCTTTGCTCTGGAGCGTGATGCTCTGAACCTCAGCCAATGTACCGGGCTGTGCGAGTACCAAGCTGCCAAAGGTCACGTATGCTGTATAAGCCGTGTTGTTGTCGCTGAAGTGCGTCCAATCCCGATACCAGATGTTGTTTCCTGAGCCCGTCAATAGCTGGTGAACTCCGGGGCTGGTTTCGACAGAAGACATAGCCGTCGCTCCCCCGGTAATCACACCCTTCGGGCTCCAGCATGGACCGCCTTCAGGCATCTGGTTGGGGTTACACCTAAAATAGTTACCCGTGCCATCGGCGATGAATACTGCCTGATCCTGCCGCCCAAAAGAGTGATAAGCGACATAAGTCGTCGCTGGATTAAACGAAGCCAATTGGTCAGCGATAGGAAAACCCAAATCAACCACGCCACTGCTGGGAGTAATCATTAACAAGCGATGGTCAGAAGTGAAAAAGTAAGTGTTGGTGCCATCCCAATCGACACAGTTCCACGAAAGTAGACCCGTTCCACGTTGGGATATATCGCTAAAGAAAATTGTGCCTGAGGTTGCACCCGCAACAAAGGCGGTAGCTGATATTGTTCCCCGAATCTTGTAAATATCATCCAAGGTGAACACGTAAATGCCGTTGGCATAGGGCACTAAGGCGACTACTGTGCTTGGATACTGGAAATAATTCAGTGGCGGGAATGCCTCGTTGCCATTGCCGTTGACACAATCCGGACCCGCTGAATAGTAAACGTAGCAACCCTGAGCGTTGTTGACCGCTCCCCAATTGCGTCCTGCGTAATAGCATGTGGCGGTAAGCCCAGCAGGCGGGGGATTGTTCGCCATAGCCTGAGGCGCAATGATGAACTCGTTTAGCTGCGTGTCTGGTGTCCCAGTGTCGGTGTAGCTCCATGTGCCTGAGCCGGGGTTGGCAATCGTCGCCAGCAGAAGATAAGTTGCCCCGCCGTCAACCGTGCGGTAAATCTGAACATTGTTTACCTGTGGATCGGTGCTGGCGTTTCCCGCCAAGCCAACCGTGAAGTTGCTTTGAACGTTGGTGCTGGCGGAAACAGGTGAGGCTGTCGAAATATGCCCCGTGGTGCTGTTCTGGAAGCAGTAAACGTAACTCCAGCCCGTAGGCTGGTACGTGTTCGCCGTGCCATAAGTAAACGTCAGGGTCGGGGCGGACATCGGGGGATTGATGCCCCATTTTTCCAATGCCGTGCCATTCCACTTCAAAAGGTCGGTGCCGTCTGTCATGAACAGCCATGGACCTACGGGCTGAAAGAATGTCTGCCCTGCTCCGGTGCTCTTAGCGAATAGCTGAGTGGCGGTTGTGCTCGTGACCGTGTAGACGGCGGTAGCGGTATCGGCATGAACCGATATGGTCTGGTCAAAATGTCGAAACGAACAAAAGCTGATGGCTGGCGAAGGCAAGCTGGCGGTACTGTATGGAGTGAAGCCCGGACGCCGGATCAACGTGCCATAATTTGAAATTTCGGTATTCAGTCCATCCCAAATCGAATCTTGCCTGCCGCCATAAAACTTGGCGTCAACCCGTGAACCGGGTTCGACAAGGGGATTACGATTTGTCCATTCGCCCGTGAACTGACGGCGAACGGTCAAAGGGGTGAACTTTGAAGGTTTGACGGGCTGCGCCCCAGCGAGTTGGTAAACAGAAATGTCTGCCATGCTTTACCAACCCCAAGGTGTGAACGTGCCGGGAGGAGCACCTGAATAATCGTTCGGAGAACTGCCTTGTCCGCCTCCACCCTGCAAACCACGAGACGGATACATCCCGAAACTTTCGGCTTCGCGGTCGGCACTGCCAACCGCCTTTTTAATCATGCCTTCGAAGAGGGCGTATTCTTTTTCCCATCGGGGGTCTTCGGCTAGCTTCAAAGCCTTGGCAAAGAAGCCCTGCTTATAGACATAGGACAAGTCATCGGGAATCGGAGCCCATGTCTGCCCGATGCTGGTGATAATCGTCGGCTTCATTTGGTAATACGGCTGAACCTGCCATACCTGACCGTTCTGTGGCGGTAGCGGCGAAAGGCGGAAAGTGATGCCGTTCGGGTCAATGCATGTCCATGTGACGGTTCCATCGGTCGTGGTTTGACCGGGCGTCGTCGCCCATGTGGGCTGTGTGCTTCCCGTGGTGCCGTAGCTGGTGATTACCTGAATGTTGCCGTTGGCATCCCTGATCTGGGTGAACGGCTGCACGGGGCAAGCGGCTGTACCGATTGCATTGGTAAACTTGGTGTTGGCAGCCCATTTCCCGCAGATAGCCTCTAAGTTGCAAACCCAAGCGATCTGAAACGGGGTTCCCTGATAGCTGGTCTGAAGAAGTTCTCGAACGGATTCCAATCCCCTGATCTGCTGCGGGGTGCTAGTGTCGCTGGTATTCAGGCGGGTTGCGTTCTCCAACCAACCGATGTTCGTGATTGATGTCGAATAATCCTGCTGAAGCTGATTGACAAGAAACGGGGCTGGTTTGCCACGGTTCCATTTATAGTCAAACGGCTCGGCAAGGACTTCAGACATCACTTCATTGGCAATGTTGATGGGGGTGTTAGACCCGCCATAGCCTGCTACTGGCGAACCAAGAACACTGGTAAGACTGGCAACGGTTCTGAAGTAATCGACAACCTGCTGTACTGTAATTGTTGATGGCATACTTACCCTCTTGCCTGTCTGCCTTGCTGCACACCTAACATCTCCGCTTGCTGCTGCCGTGCGGAAATCAATCGCTCGCTGAGAAAAATGTTCTTTTCGCTTTCAAGCAAACCAGAGTTGGCAGCGACTAGCTGACGCATGAATAGGTTCATTTGGGTCGGGAAGCGAGCGTCGTCAACCTGTTCCAAAGCATGAGCAAGGAACCCGGAGCTATAGAGGTACAGGAGCTTGTCCGGAAGCGGCGTCCAAGTCTGCGTGAGAGCTGTAAACATTGGGGCAGCCATCTGGAAAATCAGCTTTACCGTGTAGACGCCATCGGGAACCGGATACAAACGGAACGTGATGTTTCCAGCGCCGTCATCAAGGTAGGGCGAGATGTGAACCGGGCGGCCAGTTTCGACCGCATCCGGTAACAGCATCTTGACTTCAGCCTCATAGGTGCCAGCGGTACTGGAGACTACAGCCTTTTCCAACCAACCGTATGTCGATAGGGATTCCGTGTAATCCTGCGTGCTGGCGGTCGTGGTAAAAGTCGCAGTCGTGCGGTTCCATGCCCAAGCAAACGGGGGAGCCAAGATAAACTGCTTTACCGTGTTGGCGATGGTGACGGCTGGCTCAGTGTCAATTCCGCCTACGCCCGTTAGGGGCTGAAGGCGGGTAAAGGTTTGAGCCCAATTGACGGTGCCTTGTAAGGTGATCGTGGAGGGCATTAGACCACCTGTCGGGCGTTGCCCAGCTTGTCTTTCTTGATGTATTTGAGCAACGTCTCGTACTGCGGATCGCCGGGAGCAAACTTACCGCCGCACTGCGGACACATGAAACGAATCACGCCGTCGCAGCATCGCTGACCTTGGAGATTCCACGTCCCATCGTCACGCTGGTGAGTACAGGCATTCTTAATTGCTTCCATGGACGCCAGTCGGGCATCTTCTTGCGCTTTGTTCTTGGCTTGCTGCTCTGCCTTCTGAGCCCGTTCCTTTGCCCGGAGTTCACGCTCTTCCTTTTTCAGCGCCTCTGCATCGTCGTCGGTAAAGAGCGCCTTGAACTGCTTGAATAACTCCATAGTTTCGGGGGTAAATGTTTGCTTCAGTTCATCTGTTTTAGTTGCCATTCTGATTTCCTAAATTCCGTTGGTTTTTATGCCAAGCCAACTCTTGGAGATAAAATCGTGCTGCTTCGCCGTTGGTCGGTTGACCAAACTGCTTTAGTGCCTGTTCTTCGCTGATAACCCCGGCTTTAATCAACCTAAGTAAAACGGTGCGCCATCCCCGCTTTTCACGGACGGGACGGTTATGCTCGTTAACAATGACTATGCTGTATTCGGGCAGGTCGCCTTGGTGTGTCCAAACCAGATATGTGATTTCGTCGGCAATAACCTGAAACAAGGAAACGTCATTGCCGATTCGTCCATCACGAACATGTAAGTTCGGGATTATCCGCTGAAGGCGTAGCAGTAACTCACTGCTATGCATCACGTGACCCCAGCGAGCGGGGGAGTTTTTACGCTCTTCCTGTCCCGGAAGCTCATAAGCCTTGTTGCGATTAGCCATATCCTGCTTGAGATAGGATTCGACTTCATCACGAGCGAGACGACTGTCGTAAAGTCTGTTTACACACTCTAAGCACATGGCATTTTCGTCGCCTGCTTGTGCCTGAGCCCGTGCTTGTGAAGAGAAGTCAGAAGACGGTTTTGGGGTACGGCAATAGTTGCAGTAACAGCGGTCGAGAGAAACTACATTGGACATAGGCGGTCATGTAAAAAATGGGCTGGCTTTAACACCAGCCCACGTTGGTTAAGGGGTTAATTAGGAGCAGGCGCTTTCTACGCGGATGCGCTTGAAGCCTTGGCTTCCGCTTCCTGTACCGGGACGGGGGGCTGCAACATACTTCAGGTTGAAGCTCACAGCACCGGGAATCTGCCCAGCGGGATCGGCAGCGCTCGCAGCAAAGGTTTTAATCTCTGCTTTGAAGTTGCGACCCTCGGGAACATCGTTTCCGCCCAGCTTGACGCCGAACATTGCGTCCAGCCCAGCAAGGTAGCAGGAGTATGCAGACTTGCCCGTGGTCGGTACGCCAGAGGTCAGCGGTACGTTGGTTGAGGTAATCCAGCGGGTTCCAGCGAAGTCGATGACTTCGTAGTCGTGACCTTCGCCCCAGCCTTCCTGAATTAGCTGCTGTCCTTCGACGCTGCGCTTCACGATGTCAGTGACGCCATTTACGGTTACATCATTGAATAAATCTGCGGCGACGTAAGGGCTCATGATGCCGTGCAGCTTGCCATCGGCGAACGGACGGACGTTGCGACCAAACAGCGACCCAGCCGCATTACGAATGACGCCAGCGGTAAGATAGCTTCCGTCAGCCACATCAGTAACCGTGGTGGTGTCAATTGCACAAGCCGCATCGAACTCCATCTGAGCGATGGTGTCTACGATCATGGAGCCACGATAGCCCATCATCTTGTTGAGGTTTTCCAGCATCGGGTCAATCGCAACATCCAATGCCATATCTGACACGGTGATGTAATCGACGTACTGACCCATAACAGCCTGAACGTCCGGAGCGGTCGGAACCAGCCCGGAAAGCACGGTGCCTTCTGTTGCCTGAGTTAATGTGCTTCCCGCAACGACGCCAGAAACGAAAGGCGCTAGTGCGTAGGAAAACAATTGAATGGTGCGTCCACGATGGAGGGGTAAATCCTTCGGGGTCGTGAGGGTGTGGAAACCAAGGTTGGCGAAGAAAGCGTCAATTGCGAGCGAGTCGTAATAAACAGCTTGCGTGTTCGTCAAGTTGGCATTGGTCACTGCTGATGCTGCTAGGGACATATATTCTCTTTGTTACTTGGGTTAACCAAACCTTGGTCTGGTCACGCCAGCATGGTTACTGCTTCCGCATCGAGCGGAGGACAATCCGTCTACGCTCGTCGGGGGAAAGCTTTCTCATGCTTTCGACACTGGGTTCGTCCGGCTCTGGCGTCACGTCATCTGCGCTAGATGAACGTGGGCTGATACCAACGTGCGCCCGTTTGTTCCGCAACACCTTTTCAGGCTGTGCGGGTACTACTTCTTTCTGATCGTTGACCTTCACCAATCCGGTTTCGGTCAGCGCATCGAAAGCAATCTCATAATTGTTTGCGGTAGCTGCCATGTTGTGTTCGTGCAAATACGCCATCATGGCTTTTTCGTTTGCCGCATCGTTCACATACTCAGGGTGAGTGGTGATAAACTTAACCGCCTCTCGTTGACCCTGTGCCTGCTGGGCTGCTTGCCTTGACTCTGCAAGTACCTCACGGAGTTCTTCCGGAGTGACCCCTACAGTAGATTTGAATAGTTTCGCAATTGCCCCAGCGGGGTTAGTCTGCAACTCTTGCGAAATAGCAAACTGCTCATCTACCGTCAGTGTTGAAGGCTCAAACTTCACTTCAGCTTTAACAGGTTCGGGCTTGACGTTCTCTTTGACCCGCCTGTTAAGCTCACGAATCTTTTTCGTGGCGTTAAGCTGGGCGGTCGAGAGGGCGTCTATAAGTTCGTCTTTGGTCTCACCCTCAAAAACCTGTTTGCCGCTACCGTCGCCAAGGTCGATCTCCCGTACCCATTGCTTACGCTTCGGGGTGGTTTCCGTCGCTGGTGTTACTGGCGGGGTAACTGGAGTAGTCTCGCTATCTATAACAACCGGAACTTCCGGAATTGTTGGTTCTGCTGCGGTGGCTTTATTGTTAAACTCCGCTTCGGCGGCGGCTCTGAGTTTTTCTAAATCCATAACGTTGGCTCCTGTATGCCAATCCGGGCATAGTCGGCAGTTGGGTTAAAAGTGAAGGTTTGCGATTATCGAAGGCGGATCGTCCGCGTATTCGACATAAGAATTGACCGTGGCGGTGAGAGACTCAACCAACTCAGTGACCGCACGTTGGCGGCATTTGAGCAAGAAAATCTCATGAATATCGGTACTTTTGCTGCTCTCCAACTTGGTTTTCGCTCGGTCGGCTTCTTCCTTTAAGAGCACCATGAGCAATTGCCATCCGGGGTCGTCCATGCAACCACGAAGCCTGCAACCACGGTCATAAGCTGTTACGGCTTCCTGCTCGTCGGGGGTCAGGTTGGCTTTCGTTAGCATGACGGCTCCACCCAAACCCCGCCATGCATAGGAGTGGCATCCCAAGTCCAATGGCAGTAGCAGGCGGTTAGGCGTAGGTTGTGGCGTCCGGAGACACAGCGGTCAGCCTCGGGTATCTCATGAGAGAGCCCGCCTTCTTGCTTGGGTAATGGCTTGGGTTTCTCGCTCCAAGCAAACGTCATAACCTTGTTTTGGAATTGTTCGGGCATTACTGGCTTCCAAACCCCTCGTTGCCGGGGGTGCCATTGACAGCCTCGGACGTGCCTGATTTCTCAAGCACCTGTCGCATGATTTCCCGGAAGGCACGGGCGGAGTTCTCAGAATCCAGCACTTGCAGCTTGCTGTCGGTCTGTCCTGCTTGAGCCTGCTTATCAGCCAACATCTTCTGCACAGCCGGATTCTGCATTGCTGCTCGTTGCTCATCTTCAGGGGTCATATCCAGAATTACGTCTGCCTTGTTCTTCCAACCGCTGACATCAAACAGCATGTTTACGAGTTCGATTACGTTCACTTTCTTACCTTGGGCAGCCAACATCTGGTGCATGGGGTCGGTGATGAGCGTCTGTAGCAACATGGGAAGGGCTTGCGCCATGTTTCGTTTCGCTTGCATCCGGGCAGCGGCGAGAATATCGAAAGTGATCTTGGCATTGAGAATGTCAAGATGGTCGCCTTCATACGCCTGTGCTAATTCGTCATTGAGGATGTAGCGGAGCCGTTCCAAGGGGAGCAAACGGCGGTTCATCTCGTGGAAGGCATCGAGCGTGGGCTCAAACACCTGATCGCCGATGCGCTCAACGAATGCTTCCAACCGTGCGCCGGAGCCTGCCGCCAGTAGGTTGCTGCCCGTGGCTGTACGGGTGATGCTCGTCCGTCCTTGGGCTGGCATGTTGCCTTGGGTGATTAGCTCGTTAGCGCCTGATACCGATTCGGCACGGGCTTCCGACATCTGCACTTCGGCGAAAGCTTCCGGGACCGCCTGAATGCGATCCATCGGCTTGATGGCATTGACATCGTCAACTTTGAGGAACTTGCCAAGCGCCATGCGGATGTTCTGGACGGGTACGTTCTTACCAGTTTGAATTAGGATCGGCAGATTCAAGTTGAAGAAAACTTCGTCCAAGTGGGCTTCGGTCAATCCCTTCTGGATTAACTGTTCAAACGCATGGGTGATGCCGATGCCCAAACCATAAAAACTGTTTGGCACGTCATACCATGTAACCGATTCAAACGGGATGCGACCCCAAGGGTTACGCTCATTGCGGATTACCAGCTTGCGATTCAGGACTGTGACAACCTTGTTTTTGTCCCAGCGTTCCAGTAACTCAAATTTGCTGTCATCGAAAGCCGGGTCAACGGTGTTTTTCTGGTCACGGCTGGCGGCTTGGTGAGTAAAATTCGGAGCAATCTTCTGCGCTTCCAGCAACGATATTGGGGCTTTCTCTTCGGGCGGAAAGAGTAGGTCGTGCAACTCTTCCTTGGAAGGAATGTCATAGCCTTCATAATTGCGAAGGTCTTCCAATTCCTCCGCATTCAACTTCATGCGGTGAATGACAAAATTCGCCTTGCGGATGTCGGGATACCGAAGAGACGGGTCAACGAACACTTCACGAAGATCGCAGTTTTCTAAAATCGGGCGGTCAACGTTTTCGGTTATTTCCTCGACTTCAATCGTGTCGCTCTCGCTGGTATGCAGCGTGGTGTCGGGCATACCGGGGACGGTGGACGGGATCGTTACGGGGTCTTTGCTGCGGTGGTAAACCTCATCCTTGCGGGTGAAGCTCTGCCATGACCATTTCCAGATGCCAGTGCCAAAGGTCAAGCAATCACGGGTACCGATGCGAATCTCTTCCCGGAAGCCGCAATCTTCAAGCTGGTAATGCAGCAAGGCGCTAACAGCACGGGCGGTGTCTTCTGTCACTGAGGGGCGAGGAATCAAAGAGAATGGCGGATCGTCGGCAAACAAGCCATTCATGATCTGGGGCAGAATGGATTGAACATGCTTGGCGACGGTGTAGAAATTGACGTTCGCTCGGGGTACGTCGGTCCCTTCCCATGTGTTGTTGGTGATAAGGGGCTCGTACATTAACTGACTGAAAGCCCAGCGGAGTGCCCATTGCTTTGAGCGAAGCCATTCCTCGGTACGCTGGTAGTCTTGGCAAACCAGCTTGAGAGCGCCGGAATCGGTCGGGATGCCACCAATCTTGATTTCATCGGCGGTAATAGGGGCGGTTACGGAGACGTGCGGTTGGTCAATCAGTGCCATATAAAAGGACTCGGTATGTGAATTTGTTAGCGAAGTAGCGACATACCGAGTAAGCCGGACTGATTACCAGAGGGGACACTAGCGGGGGTCGTATCATCGAATAACATGTGTTCAAAAGCCCGTCGCCTGAGTTCTGCTTTATCAATCTTTGCGACGGCGGGAGTAGTTAGCCCGGTTAGATCACCGACATGCAGAACCAACATTGATAGTGCGTCGGAAATATCGTCATGACGGGCGTAAGGGTATGCGGCAAGTTCTTCAAACAGGTACTTCAAGCCTTCGACGTAGTTAGCGAACCAAAGGCGGTCGCTGCGCAGCATGGTAGCCAGAAACCCAATGCGGGTCTTCTTTGCGTCCTTGAAGCGGGGCGGGGTTGCCCACATGACCGGGCAAATAACCTGACAGTCATGGGCAATGCGGACAATGGTGGGTTCCAAGGCACGAGCGCCTTGGGCATCTTCAATAATCGTGGTCTCGGGCTGCCATTGCTTGGCGGCTTCGACTATTGCTGTCGCTTGCTGAACGGGGTTGTAGCGACCACGAATTATGTCCAAGACGAACAAACGGCGTTGATCGTCTACAATGCCAACCACGCCACACGTGTAATCGTTCCCCGCCCGTTGCGAGTATCCCGACAAGTCCCAACAGATGTACTTCTTCCCGGTATACGGAAGGCTGTCATACGGCAGCTTATGCCTGAGCAGCATGTCCAGCGGGAAGGATGCCTGCAAAGCCTCAATCAGCGGGTCTGGCTGGTTAAGCTGCTGGCAACTAAAAGCGTATGGGTTAGCCCGGTACTGCTTATTCAGGGTGCTGAACTTCAGGCGTTCGGGGTACAGCAAGTCAACGTCATCGGCATGGATGATCGGAGCCCCGTAATCATTCTGCTGGAGGGTGACTCCATCTTTGACCTTCCAAGCAGCCATCTTGCAAACCTGCAAGGAAGGCGGTTCCCCTGCTGCTAGGGCGTCCTCTTCTCGCTTGAGCAGTTCGCCATACAGGTCGGTGCTTTCCCAGCGGGTGCCAATAACATCGACATAGCTGTCAGGTTCGAGCAGGTAAAGGGCATCGGCGTAACAGTTGATGACTTTCTGAAGTTGGTCCGGGGTCTTGCTGTTGGTATCTCCGACCGTATCGTCAAGCACCAAGCATTCGTAGTGACCACTAGCCTTGGCGCTGGATATGGTTGAATTGGAGAGCGACGGTTCCCGCCAATCGGTGGGGCGGTTCGGAATCGTGAACTCATTAGAGTATCCCCATTGTTTATCGGCGGCGGGAATGCCAAGCTCGGGGAACAGGAGCCGGATACACTCGTTCTGAAGGTAACTCGTACACTTGGCAACCATGCGTTCGCCCAAATTCTGAGTTCCCGTTAGCAGGAGAATGCGGATACCGGGGAAGCTAAGAAACCATTGCACGAGGTTCACTTCGTCTATGCTGGTCTTCATCGTGTTGCGGGGAGCCAGTAGAAGGCGCTGCTTGATCGGCGATTGTTCCGCAAAGGGTAGGTCAGGGTTTTTCTGAACGAAATGCGCACACATCGGACGGTGTACACGTTCATTCAAGGGGATGCCGTAGACATCCTTAGCCAAGAAATAGAGGTCGGTCTGGCAGCGGCGTTTTAATTGGGCGAGAGCGTCAGGTGTGAGCTTACGAATTAGGTCGAGTGTTACTTTAGTTCGGGCGGCGATAATTATGCTCCGGTAGGTTTCGATTGCAAATCGGACAATTGTTTTTGGAGTTCGCCGATCTGGGTCTGGGGCTGGTCAATTATTACGTTTTTTTGTTTGCACGCTTCCCGAAGGAAGTTAATGACTTGAGTATCTTCGTCTATTGGGCTGAACATAAATCGAAAGTCTGCCATATTTATAAATACTCACTTTCTCGTCTGAGTGTCTTTGTAGCGTCACGTTTACGGATTAGCCAGCGTCTCTTATGGGCTTCACTCATTTTGCGTTTGGTTTCTTCAGTGTGAGGCGTGTGATGACCTTCAGTTACCTTTCGTGCGTGGGTTAGGGAATGTCTTTTATGGGCTTCACTCATTTTGCGTTTGGTTTCTTCAGATGCCGTCTTCCCATATTTTCTCGCACTTCTCATACATCTTTCGCTACAGAACCGCCCTGACGCATAACTACCATCATGTTCATTTTGGCATCTTTCACACACTACACTACCTGCGACCACATGCATGTGTTCATGGATATAACTGTCGGTAACATATTCCGCCGCAGTGCGCCTATCGTCGAAGGGAGACACAATTGATAATGCGAGACACAGTGGGTCATAGTAGATACGTTTCTGCCATTGTCGAAAGTATGTCTGGCACATCAGGGTTATATATTTGTGTAGATCGTCTTCGCTCGCATGTTCCCCGGTAACTACCCACAACGCCTCTATTTTGTCGTTAACTTCTAAGTCGAGTGGAGGAGTCATAAGCATCAAATAAAAGTCCTGCTCCACATCTTCAGTCGTATAACAGTGCCTATACCGTGTTGATAGTAGAAACGTCTTTGCTATCTGCTTTACCTGTCCGGGGTAGGCTGTTAGATACTCTGCGAAGTTTTTGGGCTGGCGCTGCATTTAGTTACATAGCCTCTAACCTTAAATGCAGAGCGAACTGCATAGGCGTACCACCGCTGGACGCATAACCTGATGTGGCATATGTGATATTCGTTAGTGCCTCGGCGGCCACGACGAAATCACCGGCAGCTAGTGTTGTAAGTGAGTTCCCTGTGGGGGATGCTGGAACCAATGTATATGTTTGCTGTGTAAGGTTAGCAAGGTCAAAGAAGGTCAACACGACGGACGGCAACGTTGATGAGGTAGACGCCGCTTGTGTCACAATGATATACGCTGAAACCCTGTACAAACCGGCTCCGGACACGGGAACAGCATACAATGTAGTCGTTCCAACATCACCGGCCTGCGTGATAAGGTCTACCGTACCTGCCGTAATCTTGCCAACTACGTTTCCTGCGAGCTGGAACGTCGTCGTAGCGTTGATCGTAGGAGCAGCCAGAGTTCCGATGAATGTTGGGGACGCCAGCGGAGCGTAAGTACTAAAAATCGGCTTGTTCAGGATTTCGGCCGCGCCAGAAACGGCGTTCCAATCGGAATTGACTTGGGCAGCGGGGATGGTAGGCTTATCCGGCAAGTTGGCATAGGTGACGCCAAGGTTGGTGCGAGCCGTGGAAGTGCTGGCTACGTCACCAAGGTTGCTTGCTGCATTCAGGGGGGTGAAGCCAAGGGAAGCCTGCTTGCCAGCCAACCCCGTATCGACATAGCTCTTGGTGGCGGCATCGGTCGGATTGACCGGGGGCTGCACTTGAACCTCACCAGAGAATGATATGGGACCATTGACGGTCCCACCCGCTGGCGGGACCGTTGTCGTCGTCGGGATATAAGAGTCAAGGCTCCACGTAGTACCAGAGACCACGACGCCTGTGTATTTGGCGACGGGCTGCCCCGTGCTGTCGGTAATTACGATCCGGTAATAGAAACCAGAGGGGGCGGCGGTCGCTGGATTGGCGACTTGGAAGCTACCAATAGCGCCAGCAGAGATGGGGGTGATAGCAGGGGATGTAATTACCTGACCATTGCCGCCAGCCCGAAAAGCAATAGGGGCTCCGGTTTGGTCTGTGGCTTGGAACGATAGGGTACCGCTGGCAAGGGGTGTGCCTGCGGCGTTCTGGATCGAAGTGGCGGTAATGGTGATGTAGTTGGACATTATTGAATGACCCGCACATTAAAGGCGCTTGCGGTAGGGGTAGATGCCAAGGCGGCGGTAAGTCGTACCGTCACGGTATTTGAGGCGGACACGTAGCCATCCCAGCAGAAACCATCCCCCGGATAAACCGTTGGCGAGACCGCCACTACCATTCCGGTTGTAGCTCCGGTAATCGAGACGTTGATGGTTACGGTCTGTCCAGCGGTCATTGCGGAGCCGCCAACGTTGGTGGAGACGCCGGATAGAGGTACCACGGCTACTGTGCCGCTTGCGGGATAAGTGGCTGTCGAGCTTCGCCCGGTACCACCTTGGCTGGCAGGCAGGGGGGAAGCCAGATGGGTAGCCGTGACCTGATTACTGGTGTTGATGTCCGTGCCGGACAAGACGGCAGACACGGGTAGATTAGCTACGGGGAGCAGTCCGCTGGAGTCAAGGGGAGCATAGCCGCTGGCAATTCCCTTGTTGGCGAGAGATTCTTTACTGGTATCGGTGGGGTGAACATGGTCAGCACGGGCGAAGGTGGTAGATGTGCCAACGGCGGCAGTGCCATCCATAACAGGAGTGGTACTAGATGCCTGACCAATGACAAATGCCGTGGTAGCGACCTTGGTGGAGCTATTACTCGCCACTTGGGTAGTGGCAGTGGTACCGCTGGGCAAAGCGGAAACAGCCGACAGTAAGGCGGCGGAACCAGTTGTATTGGCGGCGTTGTTGGGAATGTCTCCGCTGACTAAAAGACGCAGAGACGGAGCGCCGCTGGAGCCATCGGGAGTGGCGAATACTTTGTTGGCGGTGCCAGTGGTAACGCCAGTACCGCCCTGATTAACTGGTAAGGCGGCTGCTAGGTGAGTGACGGTGACGTGGTTGCTGGCGTCGATGTCGGCTCCCGACTGCACAACCGTGGTCGGAAGATTGGCGACGGGCAGACGGGCAGTGGAATCTAGCGGAGCATACCCATTCGCCGTATCCTTATTGGCGAGTTCTTCTACGCCCGCGAGTCCGGAGAGTGCGCCTTCGTATAGTGCCAGTGAACCTGAACTGATCTGAGAGAGCTGCCAGTCCGCCCAGCGACCAGCGAGAAAGAAGGTCTGATCTACCCCGCCTGTAACGCAAGTACCAGAGAAAAGCACGGCACTGGTGATGGGGTCGATAATGCTGAAGGTATCGCCAGCGGTTACGGGGGCGTGCCAGATAATCATGGATGGGTTGATTGGCGTCCGGTTACCAGCGACGGAGCCGATGGTGGTCTGGTAGCCATGGGACATTACGGCGGTCAAAGTGATAGGTCGTGCATTAAATGTATTGGACATGTAGGGGTTCCCTACATAGAACAACCGGAAGTTTGGAAAAAGCGGGTCGTGCGGAAATGGACTATAAAGAAGATGGTGTACGGGCTAGGAATGGTGCTGGAGATCGGCGGGAACTGGTTAGCAGTGAAATGTCAATTGACCACCAACCACGGCGACCGGGTGCCGGGGCTCCCTCCGCCCTATGTCTACAGCTAAGTCGATGGTACCTAAAGACTTAGGATTGGAATTGGCAACCCCAACCCCAAGCCACAATCTATAGACAATATCAAGGGACAGTTTCCGAGGATGTATTACTCTCGTTGAAAACAAACGGCAATTGCAACTTTTGTAGCCGTTTTGTACCCGTTGCAGTCGATTTGTTGCCGATGTGCGGTCGATTCGCCTGAGATTTTCGGCGGGTTTGCCGTGCAAGACTCGGCGAGCATCGGGAGCTATGATTTTTTTGGCTCAGTCTCAGGGTCAGCCTGCAATATTTGATTAAGCATCTCTATGGTGATCCCTACTCCGGACTCACCTTTAACTGGCTGACCCTTACTGCTTGTTGGTGCTGTCGGCGGTCTCACAGCTTGTAATTCTCCAGCAAACCCTTCCAACCAGATCAACCAGACAGCAGCATCTAACGCAACCTGCATGTTCGTAGTCTGCTTGGCAAGCCTTCGAAAAATTCCAATCAATTTGCGTTTTCTATATTCGTTTGCCATGTGCCTCTAATTAGTTTTATATAGTCAAAATTTCACTCAGATTGGCAAACGATTGTCAAGCGATTTGCAAAATATTTTAGGAAATTTTTATCAGCATGAAATCACAGTGACTTAGTGCGACCGAAAGGAAAGTTTTCCACAAGCAGATTCTATAGGCGTTTGAACTCGTGTGCTAGTTTGCGAATCGAAACAAAAACGCATCGGGTGAGTGCTTTGAACACTTGCCCGATGCTGACCAAAGCAAATCACAGGAGGATTCGCAATGGCTACCGTCTACGATACCATCACCGAACGAATAATCGAACAGCTAAATTCTGGCGTAGCCCCATGGCATAAACCATGGCTTAGTTACGGCGGACAAGCTACAGCACCTCGCAACTTAATCAGCCAAAAGCCATACAGGGGCATCAATGCTCTGCTGACTCTGGTCTCGCCTTACTCATCCCCATTCTGGCTTACCTATAAGCAAGCTGCTGGCATAGGCGGTCACGTCAATGCTGGTGAGAAATCTACTCCAATCGTGTTTTGGAAGTTTGGCAAGGAAGAGCAAGCCGAACCCGATGGCGAGATTACCACGACTAAGACTTGGGCAATGTGCCGTCTATACCACGTGTTCAATTACGAGCAATGCACAATCCCCGGTCTCAAACTTGACTCGACGCCAACCACACCCGACAAAACTTTCAACCCGATTCCGATTTGCGAGAAAATCGTTGCCGAATTCGCTGGAAAACCCCCAATCCACCATGCCGGAGATAGGGCATTCTATACGCCATCCCGTGACACTGTGACCATGCCTGCTCGTGAGTCGTTCGATGGTCCTGAAGAGTATTACAACACGCTATTCCATGAGTTGACCCATTCGACTGGGCATTCGTCTCGCCTTGACCGAGAAGGCATCAACGTCCCTCACTTCTTTGGCGATGCTGTCTACTCCCGTGAAGAGTTAGTCGCAGAGATGGGAGCAGCATTCCTGTCAGGTCACTGCGGTATCGAGAATAAAACCCTGAACAATTCCGCCTCTTACCTGCAATCGTGGATTAAAGCACTGCGGTCGGATTCGAAACTGGTAATCGTTGCCGCTGGAGCCGCACAAAAAGCCGCTGACCTGATTCTTGGCGTCACTGCCAGCAAGGGGGTGAACTAGCCATGGAACATCTACTCAAGTCTGGCGATCTCGCTTACTTCGATTCGTTTGCTGGTTTGGTTGCTTGCCGAGTGCAGAGAATCACTGGCACATCCGGAATTGCCAGCACGGCGCAAACGGTTCGCTTCCGAATCACGGCATCTGGCAATGGCACTTACAAGCACGGGGAAATTCTGGAAACCCATGGCTTGCATGTTTGTCCTCGTCCTGCCGTGCATCGAATCGGCTATTTCTTCCACATCAACCGCTATCAGGTCGAATGCGACAAGGGGGAGCTATGACACTGTCCAACGGTACTGAAGTCCTCGAATATCAGCACGAGAACGGCTCAACCATTGCCGTAATCGTTCCCGAAGATAGGGCTATGACGGAAGCCGAATGGCAGGAGTACGTCATATACCTCCGGAAGCTAAGTTCCGAGCAGCATCGGGAGAGACTCGCAAACCGCAAGATTTATAACCGTATGGCATTCGAAGCGAAGAGGGGATTTTAGCCATGACAAACCAAATCGGATTTGAATTCCCACAACCACTGACGGAAAAATATCGCCCAACCCGGATAGCTGACTTTGCGGGTTTGGACAAACCGAAGAAAATCATGTCCAAATTGGCTGCCAACCCGTTCCCGTCAGCTTGGCTGTTCACAGGTCCAAGCGGAACAGGTAAAACCACCATGGCGCTTGCCCTTGCTGCTGAGATGCAAGCGGAATTGCATCACGTTCCCAGCCAATCGTGCAATCTGGAAACCATCGAACGAATTCGGCGGACTTGCCAATATGTCCCAATGCAGGGTTGCAAGTATCACCTTGTCCTAATCGACGAAGTAGACCGCATCTCCCCGGCTGCTCAGATTGCCCTATTGAGCAAGTTGGATGCTACTGACTTTCCACCTAACACCATCTTCGTTGCCACATCCAATGACATCAGCAACCTCGAAGGGCGACTGGTATCACGGTTCCATGTCTTAGAGTTCTCCAGCTATGGGCTGAGTGAACAGGTTGCCGATTTATTGCGGCGGGTTTGGACTTCCGAAACCGACTCACCCGATATGCCGGACTTCAAACGGTTGGTCAAGAATGCCGGGAACAATGTGCGGTCGGCTTTGATGGCATTGGAAACAGAACTTATGGCTTGCTGAATCCACGGGGCGGGTTTATCCCGCCCCAACTAACACCGTCCCATTGGACGAAGGAGAAGACTATGAGCACATATATCGTTGCTGACGCTACCATAAACCGGGTGATTGATTCTCTGGTTTGCGACCGCCGTCGTGAGTTCGAATGGTACAAGAAAGCGATTCTCACGGCTGCCCAAATCGACTTATTTGACGACGATTGGACGACCAAGCTGGGGGTGTCCATGTCTCAGATGAACGATGCCGCCATGGATTCCCGATATAGTGAAGGGACGGCGGCTGGCGATAGGGCAGGTAAAGCGTATGAATACCACATGGAACGCCCCGACAGCTTGATTCAGGTTTACAAGTCCCTTGGCTGTTACCTATATCAGTGCTCTGAGGGTGACGTTCCGGAAGCCTTTGCCCTTTACAAAGCCTTGGAAGATTACAAGCACGCCCTTGCCGATCACATCATTAGCGACCTACCCGCCTATGACAAGGCGGAATGGGCTTAGGCTGCCTGATGAGGCTTATTGAGCCGAAACCCGGAGTGATCCGGGTCGCAGTCAAATTCGCAGGAGGAAAATCACATGGAAGACGAAATGGCAATCAAGTTTCCGTCAAGCATTGGCAGGGCAGTAGCGGGGGCGCTTGAAGTTGGTGCCGAAGGAATCGAAGACCCAGAAACCTACAAACAAGTTATGGCTTTAGTTGCTGGTTTGAACGATGCATTAAGCGCTTACGGCTTATGAGCGCATCTCAACAGGAGGGAAAGACAATGGCTGACACATTCTTGCCAGAAACCGTCACAGCCCGTTATCGCTGTGCTACCGCCGTTGAACTCATAGAGGCGCTTACCAGCATGGTATCGCCCGATGACACTGTATTGATTGAAGATGCCCCGCTGATTGTGGAACTGGTTGAAAAGAAACTCAGTGATGGTTCGCCAGTTCACGACATACGAGTGTATCGCCAGCGGAACTGTTAGAATATCGGGGGAGCCACCAATGGCACTAGATACACGAGATGCGATCTTGCATAAGCTACTGGCAGAGATGCCGGAACTGTTAGCTGATTATCTCCACCTTGCCCAAGACGTTGATGGCAAGGTGGATGCCGTCCGGAAGCAGAGGCATCGGAAGATTACCGCATTGCTGTTCAAGTATCAGAATTGGCATTCGGTTCGCTAGGATTGCAGCAGTAAATCGGGGTAGGTGACAGCCTACCCCTTTTTTATATGGCAACGCAATGTTTCGTTCCATCTTCAGCGGTCAACAGGATTCGGGTCTTGTCTTCACACGTCCATCGTGTCTCTGGTCCTGTCAGGCAGACAGCGTAGGGAGATTTCAAATTGCATGGGTGATCCGCTGGAACCGTGATTGTGATCGCTGGAACATCGACCGGGACGGCGGGTTTCATGTCGCCGATGGTTGGTGGGGTCGCTTGCGCTAGTAACAGGCAGAACAAGGCGAGTGCATTAGTCATTTCTTTCCTTTGCGTTTCGTTGCGGGTTTCTTGGGCTTCACATGGTCGGGCAGCTTGCTGTAATTCGTGCCATGAGCCCACTCATCGACCGCTGATTGTCCACCAAGGGCTTTCTTGCCTTCAGGAGTGTTAGCCCATCGTTCTTGAGCCTTCGATTTGAACGGCATACCTATAATCCCTCACCCCGACCGTAACTATCGCCCAGAAGTGAAGCCTGAGCCATGGCGAGGTATATTTTTAGTTGAGGGAGAACGGCGATGCGTCGGTAGGGTATCAGCCCGGAAGGGCGTCATGGACTCATGCCCGTCCCGGGCAAAGCAGGTTTGACCCATGCCGTCATCCCTCACTGCTATGAATAACCGGATCGGTTGCGGATTGCGGTCGGATCGGGAGACAATAGCTGCGGAGGGAAATCGATGAAACGAGATTTGAATTGGCACAAGAGCCCGAACGGTTGCAAAAAATGCGTCCAGCTTGCGCCGGGTAAGTGGCAGTATTGCGCAGAGGCACAACGTCTAGCCGAGCAGGAGCAAAGCGGAGCAGCAGAAGCACTGTTCAATGACGAAGAGTCGCAGGATAAATAACCAACCTTCGGGCCTTTCCAGTATTAACCAGCAACCAAGGCAGAACCTCCGGGGGCGTGTCCTGATCCAACACGCCCTATTTTTGTCTATACAACATCCCGATAGTCGGCTCCTATGACTTCCCGCAATGTCCTTGCGATCAACTTTGCCCGGACGTTTGACCGGGCGATGCCGTTCTGGATGCCGATTTTTCGTACCGTCTGCGGAGCGCATCCAGATTGTTCGGCAATCTGTTCGGCTGTCAGGTATGGCTTCGTTTTCAATAATCTGATAACCAAATCGTGGTCAACAATCGGATCGCCAAACGGACCCCGGCGGCGAACCATGCCAGCTTTGTGGGCGTGGTGACCTATGGTCACTTCACTGACGCCACAAGCCTTGGCTGCTTCTCTGAACGTCATGTCGGGATACTTACGAAGCAGTTCCAAACCGCGTAGGGTGGCTTTGGACTCATGGTTCATACGCCCGGTTGCCCGTGCCAGACCGTGTTGGTAGGCAATCTTCTGGACGGTCATCTTGTGAACGCCGAACCTCTTGGCTACGTCCGCGTAGCAAGTCAGAGGATTCTCCCGCAGGTAGGTGATGACGGGCGTCTCGTCCAACTTGTGCTGCCCCCGTTTGCGGCGGATGCCAGCGGCGATGGCGACCAGTGAGACGCTGCTCACTGGAACACGCAGTTGCTTGGAAATCTGACGGTAGGTCGTCGCCGGGTTACCAGCGGCGAGCCTGACGATGTTGAGCTTGGTTTCTTCTTTGATAGACATAGATTCTCCTATATGCAGTCGCATCCGAAAGCGGCTGGAACGACGCCGCAGTGTGGGCATGGTGGTTTGCTGTTTGGTTTTGCTGTTGTCTTGCTTGTGACGCTTACACCTAACGGCGTCTTATGGTCATCCAACCAAGTGGTCCGTTGCACGTTAGTCCATGAGTTGAAATCATCAGGCCATGGAGTTCCGTCCTTGGCTTTATGGTTATCAGATGAGTTTGAAGTTTTTGCTGACTTGTTTGCGGCGTTGGTTGGTAACTCTACCAATACACGACAACGAGAGGGAGAGTCATACTGTGAACTTGAATCATACTCCGAACCATAAGAAGAACCAATAACCAATAAACCTTTGTAGGAATTTTGGGGTGTAGGAATTTCTCCTACACCTGAAATGTCAGTTTTACTGGTTAAATCGTCTGTAGGAATATTTCCTACACTTGCGTTTGGTTGAATGGGTGTAGGAGAATTTCCTACACCTTTCTTTGGAGTCGGATCGTCCACTCTTACTACTGGGATTTTATTCATTCCACGACGGTCAAGTGTAGGACTTTCTCCTACACTTACTACAGACTTACTACAGGATGACTCCAGATTGACTACAGGTTGACTACATTTCCGCTCCGCTTTTGTAGTTGGATCATCTACACGGACGACTGGAACTTTCCATGAGCCTGTGGTTGGTTCTTCATACTTGGAGCCAGCCACTTCGCCTGTTTCAACTAACCAGCCGTTCTCCACGAGATAGCGCCTCCACTTCATGACTGTCTTGGTGTCCATGCCAGTTAACGCGGACACACGGCGGATAGAAGGCCATGCTTCTTGACCTTCCGACTCACACATGTAGTAGCATAGCCAGAGATGAACGGCACCACTTGGTAATCCAAGCAGTGCCTTGCGATTGCAGTCCAGTAACTTATACGACATCGTCGGCCTCGTCCATCTTGAAGCCTTCGCCTACGCTGACCACATCGTCGTCATCGTTGCTCACTGGCTTCTTCTTTGGTGGATCGTCCTTGTCCACTTCCTTCCACTTCATGATTCCAGATACATACTTGAGGAGATCAAGCCTGCCTTTGTGGTGAAGTCGGATGGCTTCGTTCCACTTGTGGATTTCGTTGTTGTATTCCGCTGTCTGTTCAGTGGTTGGTTTCTTGATGGCTTGATATTTGGTCTTGGCCTTGGCGAACTTTTCGCGGTCTTCTTCCAGCAATTGTCCGTGCTTGCTTACCCAGTTGGCTAGATCAGAGATGGACTCGGACACCACGTCAAAGTTGTGCCGGGTGAGCCATATCATGCATTGTTTTGGATCAGGAACTGGTTCGCCGATGATGGTCAGCCAGAGTTCCTGTAGAGCAGAGATGTTTTCCTTGGCTTCTGCCAATCTTGCAATCAGCATGGCAGCCTTGGAGCCTTTCGTATAGTTCATACATTATCCAATTATGGTTATTAACGGTTGCCCGTCACTTACGATTTACGAAGTCAAAACATTGAACTAACATGTGAGATTGTGTAAGTCTTTTAGAATTAAAGACTTATAATAGGCGTACAAAAGGCGAAATTGTGTTCGCTTTTTCTTCAATTCGTAGTCTTTAGGCTTTTCTAGTTAGCAGATCGAGCGCATCAGCGGTTATGCCGAGCACGTCCAAGTTGGCGGCAATCTTGCTCAGGCAGAGGCAGGCGTAGCGGTCGCCGGGTAGTTCCAGCAGTTCCAGCCGAGAGATGCTATGGTCACCAGCACAGACCCCCAGCGGATAGTCATCGCACCGGGTCACATGGGTTTGTCGCCATGCCGCATGCTTCTGTTCAAACTCACGGTCACGTCGTTTTTGAGCTAGCCGGGATAGCCGCCTTTCTTTCTGTTTCTGTCTGGGGGACAGTCTTTTGAGTTTTTGCTTGGGTCTGATCCCCTTGATGGCGTTGTTGACGGATGCGACTGCCAGTCCTGACCAGTAGGCGATCTGCAACATGGAGTGTCCCTGCGTAGCCCATTCCCGAATTTTCTCTTGACGCTTTTTCCGATCTTCTCTTGTTAGCTGCATACCCATGCAATACCAAGTCGGCATGACCAAACGCAAAATTCTAGCCACAACAATAGTTGCGTTTGGTAACGCAAATACGCAACCACTTAACAAGGAAGAAACGCTATGTCATTACTGAAAGATTACCTTACACACGAAGACGGGCGGCTCAACCTAGCGGGTAAGCAGTTCCTCCAGAACCTATACAACCTAGACCACCAGATCGAACTCGGCAAGGCTCGCCTCACGGCCCCATGGACAGAAGCATGGGAAATTCCCATTAAGAAGGTGCAGCCATGGCAATAATGAATCAGGATATCGTTTACATTTACTTGTTCCACGAGTCGGACGATGATGGCGTCATGGACGCGACTGGGGTCGCTATCGCCAAGGTGCTGGCACTTTCTGTCAGGACAGTCCAATACAGCTTGCGGAAGCTGGAAGAAAAGAACTTGATACAACGTTTGCAACGCGGTCGCTATGCCGTAACGGACAAAGCGGAACGGGCAGACATTGACGAAGCATTATAGGCAATGCCTAAGAAGTCGATTGCAGGAGCCAAGGGACGCTGGCGTCCCTGCACCAAGGAAGGCTCATATTATGTCAAACGCAGAAGAACAAGCATTGAAATACATCGGGATGTGGACGGCTGCCAGTGCCAAGCGTGAATCGCTGGAAAAGGCTAGGCAATATCTCATTCAATTATCACTGGAACGCCCGGACGGTCAGGTCAACGCTGACGATGCCAACTCGTTCATTGAACACGCTGACCTGCCGCCACTCAAGAACGCCGCTGGATCATTGTTCAAGAACAAGAAGATATGGGAGCAGACTGGAGAGTGGAGGCCCTCGGAACGTAAAGGCAACCATGCTCACTTGAACCCTCAATGGCGTCTACGCAGGGGCTATGACGGCGTTGGTGACCATCCTGAGCCCGTGTCGGCAACAAAGAAGAAGACACTGACCCCGTCTCAAGCCAAGAAGGAACTGGCGGCATTGACCGATTTATATGAGTCGAGTTCTGCTGACGACATGTCGGAAAAAATGTATGAAGCACTGAAATCCGACATCTATGGGAGGATGCAGTAATGACCTACCTAGAACGCCGTCAGCGGATGGCAAAACTCAGGGCCGAGTATGGAGACAGGGCCATCAGCCGATATCTATATGCGTTGGAGACGCTGCGATCCATCAACGCCCCGGCATGGGAACAGGTCACGGAACTTGAACTTATGCTGCTGGATGGGTATTAAAGGTTTGCGGGGACGGGTTCCGGAAAGCATCGACGCTCGGACCAATCCTCAAGGGGCTTCTTCTGCTGGTCAGCCCCGCTATGGCGGATGCTAGTAAGCCGTTCCCGCAATGCAGTTATCTTCCCCTACGCTTCGCCCTCCTTACTTCTTCTCGGCTTTGCGGTCTCCCACTATTACCCAGCCCCGGAGGCGGTGTTTTCGAGTCTGGCTTAATCGCATCGATTCTTACCCTAAGCGTTGCACAATCGTCACAGGTGGGTAACTGTGGGACGATAAGTTCGCCAGACGACGGCTTGCCGCATAGCGTCTTGCCCGGTTCCCCGTGTAAGTGCGTCTTTGGGGTTGTGTCCATAATGTTCCCCCTATCCGGGCTTTTCTCTTCTAGCCCTTTGCGTCGATTAAGGTTTGAACTTGTTCGGCTAGAGTGTTAACTGTTTCTCTGAGTTCATGTATTTGTTTGAGCGCCTGTGTGGGTAACCCGTCTACACCTTCCCCAACGATCACGTTTTCTCTGACTTCCTGTAAATCCTTCGCAATTCTCAAAAGCGCCTGTTTGGTTTGTTGTGGATTTGGCGAGCCTGTCGATCCCGCCAAGAATTCGATTAGCTGCTTAAGGTCCATTGTGCTCAAATCCATATATCCCCCTTATCCGGCTAAAGATGTCTCCCCACCTTTCTTCTTAGCTGCCCAACGTTTCTTTGTCGCTTTACGCAGTTTCTCTCTAGTCTCTGCTGACATCGGCTTCCGCTTGTGGGTCTTAGCGGCTGGTGCAGCCTTAACGGGTGCCTGAGTCCGCTTCGCCGTTCGCTTCGTGGTGGTGCCTGACGGCGGTGTAAACTTGCGTTGAAGCGTTCGGGTCAGCGTCTTGATTGCTGCGTCTATTTCGTTCCGCTCCTGTTCCATAGCAGCGAGCAATTCCGCAGTATCTATTTTCGGCATAGTCATCCTTTCATTCAAATGGCTTGGTTCAAAATTTGACCACACGCTCTCGACGGCTGGGGCGTTGGTGGTTTTGTAGGTCGGAATACGAAGAATCGGGTCACCCAAGACCCTATAAAAGTCATCGTCATCTTGATACTCGCTTAACACCCATCGATATGGCGCACGTAACAGCGTTTTAAGCAGCCCGGGGAAATCAATGCTATGAGTGTCATAAGTTCCCACGTTTGCTTTTCGATATGGTGGGTCAAAGATACACCATGTCGCCCGGTCGGCATTGCGCCAACACGTCACGGTAGTCGATGGCGGTCAGTTTAGTTCGCTTCCAATTTTTCTCCAGCAACACACCAGCCCCATAGAAGAGGCGGGACATACCTTGCTTGGTTATACCACTGCCCGTTCTCATGCTAGCGCCTCTGGAATTATATGTACCGCCGTCACGGCTGACATAACATTCTGTTGCTAAAGATGCGGGCTGGCGATTATGTTTTTCAGTCGCCTTTGCCTGTGCCTCTTTAAGCCACCCCAATATCTGTCTCACAGATACTTTTCCCCCAGCGACTGCGGGCTGCGTGAAGTCAACTTCCGGGTGAGCCGCTATAATCTGCTCTAACTGGGGGATTAACTGTTGTCGATTAGCCCCCACCGTTTCCGCCTTGCTTTTTTCGTAGAACTCTCTGGTTCTGTCTTTGAACAGGTATTGCCCGGCAACTGGGGCTGGTCCAAGAAAACGAATCTCACGGAAAAAGTCGATAGTCCCCAAGGCATTGATCCAATAGCTGCGGTAGTTAAGCATGGACATTACAGCCCATGTGATATTTCCTCTCCCAGCAAAAACATCGACAAAGCGGTCACCGACCGGCGGGAACAAGCTGACGATGCGCTTGGCATGTCTGGCTTTACCGCCGGGGTAGGAGAAATGGGGAACGTCAGCCACAATCGCAAAAGCATACGCCAAGCCGGGTATATGTGGCAAGCCAGCCGTCCGCTCGTTCACCAACCGTGATGACGGCATCACCAAAATCTGGCTGTGCCAAGAGCATTACAACTGGTTTATGAGTTAGCAACAGCCTTACCACAATCGCCAGTAAATGAATTTTCCTGTTACCGGAATCACGGTAGAGGGACTTTCATGGTCGAACTGGTACTGATACTTAGCGGTTGTTTCTTGGCGGGACGGGTTTCACAAGGTCTGTGGGGGCGTTGGCAGCGTGGGCGATAGGGACAGTATGATCGCCGAATACACCCCAATGGCTCAGAGGATCGGTCGGGCTCTCGCCGGGTTGGTGCATCTGCCTGCCGCCGATGCCCAGCAAGAAGCCGTCATCGGCTTGATTAAATGCATTGACCACTACCCCGTGGTTACTCCGCAGCTTATCCGCATGTGTGTCCGCAACCACCTGCTACGCCTCTCCGAAAAAACCAAAACTGCTAAACGCACGGGACAGACAGTATTACTCACTGACAACGTATCTTCCGACAATACCCTGAATTCAGAAGTGTTGGCGATTGCCGCCGACAGGGAGCAGGTAATTGGAGAACGCTGCCAACGGTTGGGGATGGGGGTTGGGCAGACATTAGCTCTGCTGGTATGCCTGTTCAATTTGTCCCGCTCTGATGAGAGCCCGGACCAATCGCTGTGGCTCGAATTGTCAAACTTATCGCCTGAGCAGGCGGCTGGATTTACCAAGCGCAAAGCCCGGAGACTGTTAGCCCGGTTAATTGAACAGGTAGCTGAATGAGCAAGACACATTACATGTTCTCCGATATCGACCAAAAATCATCAATGCCCTGCATCGCAGAAGTGCAGGCTGGGGACACCTTATGGGTTAGCACGGACGGCGGGAACGTCGTGGATGCGCTCGCTATCTATGACGTGCTTTCAATGCGGGACGTGACCACCATTGCGACTGGGGCATGTTTCTCATCCGGCTTGATCGTCTTACTAGCGGGGAAGCGTCGGTACGCCACTGAGCATTGTCGGTTCTTGACTCATCCCGTACTAAGCCGTGGCACAGACCGTGTGCAAGCGGACATCGACGAAACTGCACTTCTCCAGCGAATGATGGTCGAAATCATTGCTAATCAAACCGGCATGTCTACCGCCCGTGTGGCGGGACTCTTGAGACCTGAGCAGTATTTCTTTGGTGCGGTCGCAGCCATTGAAATGGGAATTATTCATGGAGTTTATCAGGAGAGCCAACTTTGCAAGCCCCTTATAGGGGGCTAGTTAAGTGACGACGGATGACTTTTTAAAAAGCATTATCGCTCTTGCACTCTGGCGGGAAGATAGAGGCGGTGGATTAGACGGCATGATTGCGGTCGGCTGTTGCCTTGCTAATCGAGTGAAAGACTGGAAGCAATCTTGGCAGCAAGTGTTGGAAGGCAAGAACCAGTTATCAAGCATGACGGTGAGGGGCGACCCGGAAACCGTCATTTATCCGGATACCAGAGACCCGCTCTTCATTAAGTTGCTGGCGGCGGTCGATGACATCTACGGTGGGCGACAAAAAGACTTAACCAATGGCTCCCATTGGTACGCCAACCCGGCAGCCATCACTAGCGGCTGGTTCAAGGAAAACATCGTTGACCAAGCTGCGGCGCATCCCGTGGTCGCTCGTGCTGGCGGGCAAACTTTCTGGAAATAACAATGAAAGAATACCTAGACGCATTTCTCAAATTTCTCAAGTCCGTATTTAGTGAGGCGGACGGTACCGGCAGTTGTTCCCGTATCCTGTCCGCCGTGTTCTCGCTTGCTGTGATCGGTTGGGTTACTCATATTGTATTGAAGACTCACGCCATCCCGCCGCTTGGTGACGCCACAACCCTGATAGCAGCCCCTTACGGTATAAACAAGGTGGCAACCAAGATTGCCGATGCCGTCTCGGCTCTCGCCGGGAAGAAAGACGGTCAGTAAAAGGTTTTGGGGGCTGATCCAGAATTAACCCAGAGCCTCGTTGTAAGTAACCCGCAAAACAAAAAGCCCCGGTTCGTCACCGGGGCTATGCTTTGCTCGTAATCTGTTATCCCCAAACAGCATCGAGCCTGCCGCTGGCAGCTAGTTCCTCAGCCGTCGCAGCATCAAGGTAGTGTTTGATAGAACCCAAGTCACGATGCCGTAAAAGGTTCCTAATCTCAGGGACGCTGAAATCCCGATTCTTGCAAAGCTGGGTCGCAAAACTTGACCGAAAATTTTTCGGTTTGAACTTTGTTTCGTCAACCCCCGCCCGACGAGCAATCTGCTTGCAATGTAGCCAGAGGTTCTGCTCAACCCTTCCCGATGGGGTTGGGAAGCAGACATTTGATTTTGCCGTTTTCTGCAACTCTTCCAGCATCGTCCATACGTCAACGGGAATCGGCACATCACCGACAGACCCCTTTTTCGGTCTGAACTCTACAGTGTGGTCACCGTCCTTCATCATCTTCTTTCGGATATGAATGACGTGTCTGGCAAAATCAATATCACCCCACTCTAGGTGGGCAATCTCACCGCTGCGTAGTCCACATTTCAAAGCCAGCGTCCAGATGACTTTTTCCATACCCTCACAGGCTGCGAGAAACTTGTCTCGCTCTGCGGCTGTGTACACGGTGACCGTGGGTGGGCGGTTTAACACTTCGCTGAAATCCGCCTTCGTCACTGGTCCTTTACCAGCCGCTAAACCAAGCGTGACTTTGACCAGCTTGTTTACATGGATACACTTCCAACAACTCGTGTATTCTTCGTTGCCGTTACCCTCTTCGCTTTCAAGATACCGTTTGAATGCGAAGATGTGAGCACGGTCAATTTGATCGACGTAGGTCTTGCGGGTCTTGGCTGTCTCGTGGTTCCACTTTTCAAACTGCCGTAGGTTGCGGGTGTATTGCTGCACCGTGTTTCCATGCCCCGTCAGGTCAGCCAAGAACCCGTCTATTGCGTCGGTGATCGTCAGACGGACTTTCCCACTGGTCGGGTCTTCCACATGTAGACCCTGAGCCAGACTTTTCAAATACTGTTCTTTTTGCGCTCTCTGCCGCAAGGCATCCCGCATGGTCAGGATGTATTCGCTGTATTTCTTCGTGGAGCCTTCCCGCCACACAAGCAAGAACTTGCCGTCACGGTCGTCTTTTAGGTAAAGTCCCTTGCCATCAGGACGGAGTTTTGGGGTTGGGACGCTTTTGGTCGTCCATTTACCATCTTCGGTTTTGATTCTTTCAACGATTGAGACTTTGAGATTTGCCATTTATCATCCCTCTGTCCCCTAATACTGAGTTGGCTTCTAAATCCCAAATATCCACGGCGCATAACGGATACAACGTGGATACAAGCGACTGAGCCAAGCTGTAAGTGTTGGGGATTAAACAACATACGAGGGGATGGTAAACATCCTCAGGGTGACACGCTGGAATAGTCATTTGTGAAATACACCAACTCTGCAGCCGCTCTTCCTGGAACACTGCAACCCCTAAGAATAAAGCCGCTTTACCCTTCCCAGACAAAGGCATCGAAGACGCGAGCGGTGGAGAAGCCCAGGCGGAGGTATAGTTCGACGGCGTGATCGTTGGCTTGGGTGACGGTCAAAGTGAGCAGGGCAAAGTTGCGCTGCCGCAGCGCGTCGCGGGTGGTGGCAATCAGATGCTCGCCGATTCCCTGGCTGCGGTATTCGGGCAAGAGGCAGACCTGCGTGACGTGGCCGGTATCGTCCTTGACCCGCGAGCAGAGGATAAGGCCGACGTTGGCGCGCGTGAGGCGGTGAACCGCCACGAACGAAGAAGCCTCGTCAAAGACCCCGCATCCGGGGAAACGGATGATGT
>QGNH01000590.1_pt1 | contig 41298 bp, 100 predicted proteins | sample 1735481 | NCBI WGS metagenome assembly QGNH01 (sample SAMN09239004, study PRJNA386568) | Viral metagenome, whole genome shotgun sequencing project. | reverse complement strand
TTTTTCATTGCTCATTCCCTCCTTTCTACATGTTGAATATGCGCGTCGACGCGTAGCAAAGCAAGCCCGAACGTCGGGAATGGTTAACAAAGGGTTAACGCAGGCTGACGGCGTTAACCCTAATTAGTAGGGTTAATGGTCGAGCGCCGAGTAATGAAAAAAGCCGCGCCGGACTATCCGGCGCGGTATGTAGTAACCGCGTTATGCTGCGGCCTTGATCTCAGCCATGCGGGCAGTAAGCGCCCACAGAGCTTTGTTGAGCTTCAGGTCTTGATCGATGCCCTTGACCTCGCGTGAGGTAAAGCGCTGGCGATGACCTGTCGAATTGACGCCGCGCGCAGTCAATCCGCCGCGAACGGCGTTTTCTTGCAGGTTATTGAACGTTTGCCAAAGATCAGTCGCCTGATCCTCCGGACGGCGAGCAATCAACAACTGCGCCGGCTGAATCGGAGTCGACACGTTACCGTCAGAGTCGGCGAACCGCACGAAATGTGCTTGCTCGGCGAGCGCCAAGCGCTCGTCACGGTTCAACTGAATCTGTGACCAGTCTTGCGGCGCCGCTAGCACGTGCTCCGCTTCGTTGAGCACGCGGTAAGTACCTTCGATCACCTTGGACTCAACGTCGCCAGTGTGGCGAACCTTGACGGGCTCGAAAGTACCATTGTCGACGAACAAGCCGTTCAAACAACGAATTTTTAGAAGCCCGGCGAGGAGTTCATAAGCCGCCGTGCCATCGTTGGCGTTGCGGAGCCCAATCTCAAAAATTGTATCTCCGACGGTTAGCGCCTTGAGGTTGTCGAGCCGGCGAAGCCGGATCATGTGCTTCGTGAAGTCGCGCTTTCCAGGATCACGAGTCGTCGACTGGGTGACGCGAACGGGATGAAAACCGTTGGCAATCAATCCCTTGAGAATTTCCCAGGTCGGAATCGCGTGGAACCGGTAGGAACGCGACGAATGCGGTTCGGTGGCGAAGATCGAAGGCGCATGGGTGCGCATTTCGTCTTCGGTCAGCGCTCGCGCGCTGTCGAACCGCGCCGAAGCGCCGAAGGTATGAATGCTCATGGGGTTACTTCCTTTCGTTGGTGTTTCGACCGTCACTGTATGCGCCCAAACGAAAAACGAATCAAACGAAAAGTGAGCTTAGAAACCCGAAGCGTGCAAGATGGTGAAGAATTAACCTTAACGCGAGGTCGCCGGCTGCTCGGCGCGTTAACCCTAATTCGTAAGGTTAATCTCCCCCCCCCCCTATTAACCCTAATTCGAAAGGTTAACGGCGTTAACCCTAATTAGTAAGGTTAAGACGCCGGCTCCACCTAGCGCACATTAGCCGGCTGGAATGGCGCAATCCCGCCGTTTCGGCAATCCATAATCGAGCTTAGCGCAACCAAAAGATCGCTGAACGAATCGTTGACAACCTAGCCCGATCTGATAGAATCTAAGGATAGCAAGGGGAAACGCTCGCCGAGCGCTCCCATGTCGCGGTAAGGTGAAGGATTAACCTTACCCAGGATGGTTAACGAGCGCCGTTAACCTTACCGAGTGTGGTTAACGGCGTTAACCTTACCCAGCATGGTTAACGTCGCCGCCTGGGCGCCAAAAACCCGCGACTTAGGCGGCGACTTAGGACCGGCGACTTAGGCGGCGACTTAGGATCACGATCGCCGCGACTTAGGATCGCCAGCCGAAACCAAAATTGAATTGTCCAGCTCGAATTTTTAGCAAAAAATTGCTAGAAGCCAGCAAATTAGAAATCCATGCTACTTTCTCGTTGACTTAGCAAATTTTTCATGCTACGAAGCCTTCTGCCGACTGACCAAGCGCACCTGCTGGCACGAGATCAGTCGATGAGTCCCTGGTTAGCCGTGCCTCCTCACGGTGAGCTGCCTCTGATGCGGTGTTCATGACGCACCAGACGACTTCCGGGACGATCCTCAGCTCTCCGGCTGTACCTTTCTCGTTTGGTGCGGTCGGAGAGCTGACTTATCAGGTCATAGCTTGATTTATCATACGATTTATCAGGTCACAGCCTGATTTTTCGCCAAAATAGTAGATTAGAGCCTCATTTATACTATGATTGCCAATTGTTAATGAAAGCAACGCGCAAGTATAGCGCAAGCAACACAAATTCATAAAAAGCGGACCCATCAAATTCATAAAAAACGGAGATGGGCTAAGTTTTTGGTTTTGCTGGCGATTTCGAGCTGGCAAATTCATAGAATGAGGAAACTATGAATTTTTTAGACTACTTGAACTACTATACGCAGAAATTGGCGTTACTTTCGTTCGGCTGGGAGGGATTTTTCACGATTCGGGTCGATTCGCTCGCACACTGGACGAGCGCCTTATTCAACCAATCGGTTAAACGACCTATATTAGCGTTTGCTAATACTATCTTAGCGGTCTACCGCGAAAAATAGCCGTCATGATTGTAGGCTCCTCGAAGCCACGAGCGGCGATCTCCTTTTGAATTTGCTCAAGCCCGCCGATAAGGTTGCGAACTGGCGGTAATCCAATATAATTTCGACCAGCCACTATACTTTTCGGTAAGGTACCGTCCTTTGGATTTGGCAAGGTACCTGCCTGAGAATCTGACAAGGTACCTGCTCCCTCAGAATCTTTACGGTCCTCAGTCAGCTCTTGAAGCTTCGCCTCAACTTCCTTCCTCGCCTTTTCATTGTAGTTGCGAGAGCCAGCATAGCCGACGCCAGTCAGACGCTTAGTACCGTACTTACGCTTCGGACGCGCCCAAGCGAGATATTGCGAAGTCGAGTCGCCCTGATCCTTGTACTTGGTCTCAGGCCAACCAAATATCTCAGCTTCATATTCTGCTAGCCACCCTGAATTCTCAGGTAGATGGACCAGATGCGCTTCCATCATTGGCGTCACACCATCCATGCGAAACTCTTTCGTAGCGTTATCAGTTGAGATAGCGATAACTGCACGCGGGCAATGTGGCGAGTTTGGATCGGATTGCTGCTGAATGTACTGAGTACCAGAACCCTTGTCTTCGACGAGAACACAATCCACATCTCTCAGCTCAGCAAGCTTGTTGAGCTTGTTTGCCATCTCAAAGAACTCCACACGCTTGCGGTAGACCTCGATCAAGTAGTGATGGTTATCTTTAGTTTCATCCCAAATCGTTGCAACCGTATAAGCTGCACGCTCGTTGTTCTTGTTGGCAGTGTCGACTGACATAACACGACGCTTCACGTCTTTGCGCTCAGGACCGATGCGATAGCGTGTACTTGTGAACCATTCACGCTTGATGACGCCACCTTGCTCGTCGATCGGCTTGCCCATATACAAGCTGTTCCAATCCTTTGCGGATTGCTCAGACTTGATCTGCGCGAGAACATCTTTCGAAAAGAACTCAGGCCAAAGCGGATCACCAAACTGGCGTCCGATTGGATCGGGAACTGAATCGTCCAAGTAAATTGCCGGCAGGTTAATGATTTCCCAAGGGGCTCCATCGACCATACCTGCCTTGATCATCTTGTTTTCGGCCTCTAGGCGTCCGCAAAGATCGTCCGAATGCCAGCGCGTCGCCACTATGAACAGTGGAGCTTTGGGAAGCAGACGCGTAAGGTAGTCAGCCTTGAACCAAGCATAGGTTTTATTGCGGATCGTATCGGATTCCGCATCCTCTCTCGACGCAAATGGATCATCGACGCCAGCAAGATTAGTTCTGAAACCTGCAATTCCTTGTCCGACACCACGTGTCAGATAAGCAGAGCCGTTATTTAGCACCCAATATCCGGCGGCGCGCGAAGCTGTGCTTAGCTGTATGTTCGGAAACACTTCAGCATAGCGATCAGACTCAATTATATCTCTGCACTTCTTACCAAATTCGTTCTCGACGAAGTTCTGGCTGTGTCCGGCTTGAAGATATTTCGTCTTTGGAGCAACACCCATCTTCCAGGTTGGAAATAAGCGCGAGGCATACGTCGAATTATGGGTTACAATATGTCCACGACCAACAAGAAACAAACCATCTTCGCGTTCGACAGTAATGCATTGAGTCGATTGAGTTCCTTCAATCTTCTCGAACGAAATGTAACGTCCGTATTTACCTTCAAACTCAGTTGCACGACAGACCTTGCGCCATAGCTGAAACGCACTCTTGAAGTAGAAAGACACGCGCCAATATTCACCGCAGTCTTTTCCGTTCAACATAGCACGTCCAGGGATGATTGAATTCTTCACCCCTAACGAAAACAGAAGTTCACTCACTGCGTCCCTCAAGCGAGAATTGGTTGAACAAAACGAACACTGTCCTGACGGCGAGACCGTTCCATCACTATCCATCAATCCTTGTAGAATTGATAAACGCACGTGATAAGAATTTCGAAGATACAGCTCAGGAACATGCTTATTGTTCAAGACACCAAGTGATACCAGATGCTTTCTAATGCCTAACAAACCAAATGCAGTCTTAGTTGTATGATCAGAAGTATGAACTCCGCACCATTCAATGCGCTCACGTACTTCCGGCTGATCCTTCACATCACATGTTATTGTCGGTTGATCGGAATGCCCGTCGCCTAACCAATATCCAAGAACATAAGGATCAAGCGGAATCGTACGAGCCTTATATTCGACTGCTTCAAAATTTGGAAGTTTTGCACGGCGAGGAGATGTTCGATTGGCAAGATATTCAGTTGGATATGTCTTCCAATAATCACGCTTGCGATCTAATCGAACTGTCCACAAATGTTCCCCATCAACTAAAACAGCTTGTCCATCATCAGTGTATACACGATAGATTGTACGATTTTCAAACACCGGCGATTTTGCGATTATCTTAGTTGTTGTGCCGTCTGGTCCGTAAACCTTGTCACCGACTTTCAACTCAGCAATCGTTTTGTAACCGAGCGGAGTTGGAACCTTAGTATCCAGCACCATCGCTTTTGCATGTCCTGGTGGCGCCGATATCATTAGACGCGAGTGCATTCCCTGTGACAAATCTGTCAGCTTATTCAGCATGAAGACATGCCAATCAGCCGGTGGTTCATCCGGAAAAATGTATTCACAATATGCAGTTAGGTCTTTTGGCGCGAGCTGAAGCAGAGCGCTCATGTACTCATTCGAAGTGCTTTCGTAAAGCTCTTCAAGTGCAATCAGCTGTTGCGCGGGATCGGTAGTACCTGTAAGTTCTATTATGAACTTAGTCTTTGTCGGCGTCAACATCGACTGACGTATCAGTGATGTTTCCAGCTCCGTCGCCACCATCTTCAGGTTCGTCAGTGACTTCCGTATCTGCTTGCGCGTCTTTTGCGAGATTATTTGCAGCATCTTCTTGTTCTTTATCCATTTTTCGGAATGTATGCACTAGATTTGCGAGGCTCGAAGCAGTAGGTGCCTTAGACTTTTTCGTTTCAGAAATTCCGCCACGATCAACACCATTTTTACCGAGCTTACCCCACATTCCAAGATATTCGCCCATCAGTTCAATGCAACGAAAAGCTGCGTTATGCTGCTTTTCTAGCTTTGCGTTCTGAGCAAGCAACATAAGTTGTTCAAGCACCCACGTCTTTGTGAGTTCAAGGTCTTCGTCAGTCTTCGGACCATTCTTGAGAATGTCATCGATCGCCACAATCGATCCTTCAGCCGCCTCTATCTTCAGTTCGCGTATGCGCGCCTGAATCTCAAGCTGATGAAACATTTTTGAAGCGTTGCCTGGGTTTGGCGAATATCCGGCTTTTTCATATGAATCAGTAATGCCGCCGCCACGAACTATCAGGCTGCAAAAGTTCTCTCGACGAATATCTTGTAATTTCATCATCTTACTTCTTGTTTGAGCCACATGATCAATGAAGAGTAACCAACCGACCGACCACTTATCTACCCACGTTTTTATTCTGCGGGTCTTCCTTCGATATTTTCCAATACGTATTTTCTGCTGATGTGCAAGCGGACTCCCTGGTTCACTTGGAAACGGTTTCCTTCCCATCGAATTCAATCACTGTTCTTGGTTGGTGTCCCTGATCGAACACACCATACATCGCAATCAGGCTGGCTTCCGCCCTGCCGTCGTCCTTTTTACGCTTGAACTGCGCGGCTGCACTTGGAAAGAGCTTCGAGGCACGCGCACGCGACAAATCCTTGTCAGCTCCGCATCCCATGCGCGCCTTCCAGATTGAAGGACGAACTTTGACAACCCTTAAGCGAAGTGATGCAGCAACGCCAAGAATCGTCCCAAGGCTGGCGCCGAAGGTGAATCCGTTCACACCACCATCGTGGACCATTCCCCAAACATCCTCTATATAAAGGATATTGCTCGGATGCTTACGCAGCCAACTGACGACCGCGTACGCATCAACCTCGCGTCGATTGGCAGTAGCTCCGAACACGTGGACTGGCATATCCAGGATGGCTAGCTTGCCCGCATACTCGTCAATCGCGGCTAGAGCGCCGGAATTGCCTGGATCAACTCCAATCGTCCAGAACCCGCTCCCAAGCCCGGCAAAGTTCTTGTCATCGACGAACCTCGCCTTGCAATCAGCCAGCGTCTTACCATCTCCGCCCTCTGGCTCCGCCAGATGGCTTCCCGCTACGCGGGCCGAAACCACGTCGTTCGCACGATCTTCAGTAAACATACTTCGTACATGCCATACAACAACGTAAAAGTAAAGTAAAAGCACACATAGGGTCATTTTGGTTTGGTTCCCCACACCCTTCCGTGCGGGGCGCGAAAAGCTAAAAGAGCAACGTTCAAAAAGTAGTGTTTTTTAGCAAAAGCTAAGCTTTCTGCGGATGTGTCATAAAATCCACAACTTTTCGACCTACCACTTTTGGCCCCAAAACCCTTTATTTCTTTAGATAAGATCAATCAAAAGAATAAAAGAATAGTGGGAACCAGGAACACCAAACCAGTCAGGGTAAAACGCTTCGAAAAAATTTCTGTGCCTGAGCTGGTACAGTGAGACACCGGCGCAGATATTTGTGCCGGGCATTTTCCCCGCGACTGGTTCCGTGTTCCTCATTTACACTACGGTTTTTGAGCTTTCGTTGTAATTCCAAGCCTTTTCACAACAATTTAATTGTTGATATTGACTTAATTGACCGTTTGTGCTGTACAGCTTGACAGAAGTCACTATTTGTGCTATCAACCGACATCGCACAAATAGTGACTTCTGAGGAACCAATATGACTCTTTTCGTTAAAAACTTCGAGGAGCTGCACCAGAAGGTGCTCGACTTCGATCCGATCGTTGCCAATCGGCGCGGGCGTGTTGCGCTCCGTCTCAAGTTCTTTTGCGAGTTTGGCAACCGTAAAATCAGTGTTGGCGTTTATGCGCTCGCTAATGGAGCAACCGAACGCAGGCGCTGTTACAACATCGCTGACGCCTTCAATTACCTCAATAAGTGTGGTGTTGAGCAAGATATACCAAAGGTCGAGCCCGGTCATGCAATTCAACCAGTCCGCAAAGTCAGGACCGGCAATAACGAGTTTGCCACGTCGGCGGTTGACAGAGCGATCTTGCTCAAGCCAATGCTGGACGCTTGGCACGATGGCGCACGCCGCCGCAACCCGCGCTTTCGCTACAATGGTGCAATTGAAACTCCTTGGGGAACAATCGATCTCGTTGGCTCTTACGATGGTAGGAAGCCACATTTCGAATTTCAAGTGACTCGACAGGATACCTCGAAAAAGCTTCGTTACAGAGAAGACGAGCTGGAAAAGGCGTTCGGTGATCTATTCCGTGGCGCGAATGGCGTCGAAGTCGAGACCTGGATTGAGCCGACTGACGATGATGTAAGCACCTATCCGAAGGCGGCGCGTTTTCCAACGATGCGCCCGAGCCGTAGAAGTCACGCACATGAAAGCTAATTGGTACGAACAAGGGCGCGGAGCTGCACCGCTGCCAAATCCGAATCCTTTGCCTTGGCCTTATAGTGAGATGACAACGGAGCGTGACAACGCCAGTCATGTCTTGAGTCAGCTACAGAAAATGCCGATCCATGAGCTTCAATTTGCCAAAATCTACCTGTTCACCAGTCCCGATCCATGTGAGGTTGTTCGGCGTCTGATGGATGAAGTTCGTTGGACTAAAGACTTTTCGGAAACGTTCTTTCTGGCTGGTTCGGTTATCTGGAACATCCCGCAGCTGGCTTTGTATCGTTGGACCGTTCCTCACCCGTTGCCACATAAAAAGCTGCCGGGTGTAGCTGGATTAGTCTTGTCAGACTACGTTCCATACCCATTTTCGATTTCTGTTGACATTTTTTCGAGTTCGTGCAATTTAACAGGATGACTGACTATTTCCTCTCACTGCCAAACCGGCTCGCCGAAATCGAGGCTGAGGAGCTAGCGCCCGATGGAAATCTCACCCCAGGTTTCTATCGGTTCTGCCGCAGCTCCAACGACACGCCGTCAGCGGCTGTGGCTCGCAGTCGTCCTAAGACACGTTCGCAAAGGCAGCGCTACGCCAAATATATCAGGACGCCGAACACGCTCAATCCGTCAAGGAGCTTCTAGCCGTGCCGCGCAAGTTTATGTACGCGGTCCTCGCCGCGTCGTTCCTGTTCTTGACGATTTCACTCGTGAAATACGTGGGTGTCGAGGAGCGCCTTATTCTCCAAATGCAAAGCGACGCAAGGGACCGCGCAAAGTCTGACGCTGTGTGGCTCGATCGCATTCGCAAGATGGAATTGAATCAGACCCTGGCGCCGAGCAACCCGGTAATCAAGCCGTGCCCGTTCATCGATCAGCAACCTCTAGCCACGGGGTGCAGCAAGTGACAATGCATCTGCGCTTCCGTGTTGCCGTCTGGCAAATCTTGCTCGGACTGTTCGTTCTGATTGGCATCATAATGTGGGCAGTGTTGTAATGCTGACACAATTGCAACTCAATATGGTGAAAGAAGCGATCGGCAATGGTCACGATTGGCTGAGCACTTTCGCCTGTATGGACAGGAGAGCTGACAGCATGCTTGGCTTCGATCCATATGCACGTGTAATGGTGAAGGTTGTCAACCATGACTCTAAGTCATTTCGAACGGCTGGTGATCGGACTCAATATCGTTATCCTCACCGTAGTGATGACGCTCGACTACTACGCCGTAAGCCACCAGCTACAGCTGTTCATGTCCTCACCACTTTTCTGATTTTGGTCGGGATCGTTGTCGGCATCGAAACCGGCGTCGTGTGGGGAAGCCAGTGTGGTTTCGGTTCGTTCAATTGTGTCGTTCGCAGCCTTGGCCTCGCGGGAGCTGACGCCTACTATGCCCAACGCTTTGAGAACCATCATGCTCCGCAATAAGGAACGTATGTCGACAATCCAGAAGCTCACCGTCCTCGGCGGTGTTGCTTTTGCTTTCCTCTACTGTGCGTTCATCATTTTTGGGATCATGCATGCAACCACGGAGCCACCAATCTACTATGAGTGAACGCCACAATTACAGGCACTGGACACCTGGGATGTTTTGGAGCGCATTGCTACTTATCATCCTTTTAGGTTTGGCAGTGTGGGGAGCGATCGATTATGGACAATCGATCGACTACGCTTTTGGACATCTCTTCACCCATGAGTGAGTTTGACTTCTGGACGGGCATGTATTATGTCCTCGCGCTCGGCATAAGCTTTGGCTTGGTGTGCGGCCTCGCATGCGCGTGGTTTGCCAATAATCGAGGCAAACATGCATAACTGGCGCCGTTGGTATCTCTTCGGACTCTGTATTCTAGGGCTCGTCGGTGTCGAATTCATTCAGTTCAGTTTCGAGCCGCCGGACAAGCCGCAGGTTAGCAAGGAACACTGCGATCTGCAAGCCAGACAGATTTGCATAGCTAATCTTGATCGGACTGGCAAGGTTGCCTCTCTCAAAAAGCCGGGAGTGTTCTGTTCGTGCTGGCTGAATGGTAAGGGAATAGAGGACAACATATATTATCTGCAATACGAGCTAGACAGGGCGAAGAAAAAATGACCCTCGAACAGCACTCTGAAGTTCTACGTCGTCGCTTGGAGGCTTTAGCCAAGGCTTTGACTGATGCACATCGCGACGGCTACGAAGTTAAATATACCGTCGGGTATATTTATGGGGAGACAATGCGTTCGAAATTAAAAAGCTGAAGCTGACAAAGGACTTTACACACAAATGAAACATGAAATATTGAAGCTGCTGAAGCAGAAGATGTCAGTCAAAGAAATCGCTCAGATACTTGGTTTGTCTGAGTGGACCGTCGTCGCTTACATTGGAGTCAGGAAGCAATGTTAGCTCGTCTTGGTTATCCCTTGGTTGGTATGTTTGGCATCGCCTGCGGAGTCCAGCCTCAGCACCATGCTTCAGTCGAGCCTGATTGTATCCAGGCTCGCTGGTCTTCGTTTGTGTGCTCCTGATGCCACTCACAACGAACGACCCTGAGCCGCTGCACCCACGGGCTTCGGACCTCACCACGCGCGCAGATTGGGAGGAGCGCGCGACACAGGCGACGCCCAAGGCTGAGCTTGAGCGTCAGATCATGAGTTGGAACGTCCCGAAGAACGAACGCGAGTGGTGGGCGTTGCACGAAATCGAGCGCTTGCGTGAGATAGTTCGTCTTAAACGCCCGCATCCTGTTTACGGCTTGGCGATACTCATGGTCGTGATCGCCGCGCTTATCCTCTTTCGATTCTGGCAGGGCTAAAATGATTTTCGCCGATTACCCAACAGTTTCACATTCGCTCGAACGTACGTCGCCGAAGGGTCCAGGGATGCTCTTCATCGGCACCTGTCGGTTGTGTGGAAAAACAGGGTTGACTTTCGAAGATATGAAGCGCGAGATATGCCCGAACCCGCGCGGCGTCACCGCAGACGAAAACCTGCTCAACGCCGTGAAGGGTTTCGGCGAACCCGACGTGTCAAACAAACGGAGTTAGAACCCGAATGGACGCTGAACTAAAGAAAAAGGTTGAGACCTTGTTGAGGAAGGCTGCGGATGCTACCAATGCCGCAGAAGCCATGAGCTATTCGCAGGCAGCGTGCAACTCGGCAAACGCCTTGCGCGTGCTGGCAGAGATAGAAACTCGTTACGACAACAAAGTAGAGGGCTAACCCGCCCCCCAGCGCCCCAGCCCAAGCTACGATGTTGTCGGACGCTCCGCTGCCGGCCTCGGCAGCGGAGCACTCTTTTCCGGGAGGAATTCAATGGTTAATTATATTGAAACATCGTGCTTTCAGTTTCCCTGGTGGGTTTATTTGATTTGGATCGGCTGCGCTTTCGCCGGTGCTCTGTTATTTTCATGCGTGCTTCAGCCGGCGTATAAGTGGTACAAAACGTCGCGGGCACAATGATACCCCCCTAAAATTGGGGGGAGGAATAAAATGATTCGTTTATTGCGTTGGTATAGCTACAAGCGGCTCGATCGTATATGCTCCCGCCGGCTGGTCGCCATGGGATGTTTCCAGGCTGATTGGCGGGCTTACAATGCCATCATAGAAAAGGTGGGCTTTCCACATGACGACTGATGACAAAAAAGACACGCAGATCAGTGAACTGCGTAGCGAGGTAGCTGATTTGCAGAAATCGCGCGGGTTGAGAAATTTCGCCCTTGCAAAACTTCTCTCGCGCTGCCATCAACAACTCTTACTAAGATCACGGGTGTTTTGGAACGTGCTCGGGCTTGCCGGTGCCGTTGCCATCGGCATCGCATGGGCGGTTTATCACTGAACTCCGGGGGAGAATGTTATGGTTCGTTTGTTACGCTGGCGCAGCTATAAGCGGTTCGATCGCATGTTTGCCAGCCGGCTCATAGCCATGGGCTATCTGTTGGCGGAATGGAAATGTTTCGAGGAGATTGGAAAAGTCTTCACAAATCGGCATAATCATCGCCCGTAAGCTCTACGGCGGTGATCTCGGACGGTTTGCAGAAGTTCTCGCGAGCTGCCTCGCCTACGCTGTCATAGCCCTGCTGGTCTGTCCACTTGATCACAGCTTGGAGCACGTCAGGCGCGGTCACGACGTGCTGCGGAGCTTCGCCGCAGTAGATTTGATATCGACGCATAGGTTGCTCCGGGGAAACCGCAGGCTCGGCTATCTCGGAAAAGGAGTCGAACCGAGTGGGCGCCCGCAGAGCATCCCTAAAACCGAACCTGCAACGAACGACATAGCCTGTAACTAGCTCCTTGTCAAGGCCCGAAATAGTTCTCTCATGGAGTCTTCGGTAAAATCCGGACGGCGGCGTGCTTCGTTGCGCTCGCGAAGGACGCGCCGCATGAGTATGTTGACGTGATTGCTGAGATTGGTGGCTATCTTGGGAATTGCTGTGTCCTTAACCGTATGATCAGGAGGGATAGCCAGGGCGGCGATGCCGGCGGCGACCACATTGAGGGCATTGGCGATGTCGACGCGAGTGGAACCGCGCTCGTGTTCGTCGTGGACCCAACTCTCCGCTGTCTCGACGATGCCGGTGGCGAGTAAGCGTCCGAGAGCGCGTTTGCTAGCGTGTTCGTGAAGCAATAAGTCGTCGATCATCGCTTGGTCGACAAAGCCGGGGGTATGCGCGTCGGTCATGTTTCCTCCTCTCGTCTTGCATCGCGTGTAGGATCGCGACCTGTGCCTGGGGTGCTTCTGACTCCGACCATGCTAGCGCTTGTCGGAGGATTGCCAAAGCCTTTTCTGGATCGTTTTCTTCGAGCACATCAGTGAGCGCTCGGCGAGTCCAACTGCCTTCGGATACGTCCGCCATGATTTTCTGGATAGCTGCCCGCGTGTTCATATATTGGCTTGTAGCATATTATCCCTCGCGAGATTGGAATGACTTGGTTTATGGTAAATGCCGAGTTGGGACGAATTGTCTTAATTCCGACACAGTTTTGCTGCATAGGTTAAAGGATGAAACGCCGATTTTACGAAGAGAAGTGGCTACCGCTAAGCATTGCTAGCGAAGGACGTGTGAAAGCCTTGAATAAATTGGCGACGGAAGGTTGGCACGTTGTCAATTTCGTCCCGCACGAAAATGGCTTTCTCTATCTTTCTCTGCAAAGAGAATCCAACATGACCTCGCTCGCTGATACCCTTCAGGCTGTTTACCGTCAGCGTGACCATGGCATCAAGCCGCGTGTCCATGGTAACGGCTTCATTCAGCTCGATATGGCGCGTGACGTTCGCCTTCATGTGTGGGGTGATCCGCGCATTCCACGCCAGAAAACCTTCTGTCAAATTCACGACCACATCTTTTCGTTTGACTCCGAGCTGATCGTCGGACAGCTGATCAATATCTGGTACGACACGGAGTTGGTTATAGGCGGTCACGGCGCCTACAAAATTTACGAGCCGTTCCCGCGCGGCGGACAGGATACTGGTTTGAAAGACACGGGACATACGGTTGATATTTTTCAAAAGCCACCGGTTCTTTTAAGGACCATGCATCCTTTTGCTGACCACTACCATATGAAATGGGGTGAGTTTCACGAAACGATTGCGAGCGGTCCTGCTGCGACCATCATGCACAAGAATGGTCCGTCACAGCTCGAAACATATACCAGCCTCGGAATCGATCTGAACAACATAAACCCTGATGGCAGTGACTATCACCTGATGGATGCGCTCGACACCCGCAAGCCGCGTGTGCTTGTCCCTGTCGGGCAAGAGCCGGATAACGAGTTCCGCCGTGACATGTTCGACGACAGGTTATTGTGGACAATCATTTTTGATACGTTGTGGGAGTACAGTCGATGATTCGCGAACGCAAGGTTGAAGCAACCGCTGGACCGGAAGGGCATCCTGCCGGATACCGTGTTACCGCCAACGACGAGAACGGCAAAAGGTCTGTGGCATTCTTTGCCCATACCCGCGCCGACGAATATCGCCATGCCGAGTTTATTTACTCGCATCGGTCGAGCCGCAACGGCAAGCCGTACCGTTCCAAGGCTCAAAAAGAGCTTGCGCGCGAGAAAGCCAAGCGCGTCGATGGGACATGGGTGACTGCTACCGGAAGGTCGTTTCACGACAGCACGCCGGCAAAGCCAGCGGTGGCAGCGGCGTGAATATCTGTCGCGACTGTCTGTACTACGGCGAAGGGTATCCAGGCTCGCCGGAGTGTTTCCATCCTGTCGCAACAACCAGCGTCGCGGCTTATATCGATCCGGTCACGGGAGAGCCGCACCAAGCGTCTAAATGGCAGTCGAGCTGTTACCTGATGCGTTTGCATTCTCACCAGTGTGGTCCAGCCGGACTGCTTTTTGCGCCGGCTAGGCATGCGTAGAGGGTTCGAACGATCTAGTAGACCCTGGCGCCTTCGTGGATCGTTTGATGATCGATCTCGTACATTCCTAGCCGACGAATCGGTGTAGCATGTGGAGAGGACTAAACGCAAGCGGCTTCGGCCGCTTTTTGTTAACTATTTGCGAATTTGGCTCTTGCATTTGCCTCCACGATCATGCATCTATTGGTGCAGAAAGAGTTACGAACATCGCGAAAGGAGTTCAGATGCAAGCGTTCACCGAAGTCGATTGGACTCTGTGCGCGAAGTCCATTCTCAAGTCCAAAATGAAGCGGCGAGGCTTCACGTACATCGATCTAGCCGAGCGGCTTACTTCTCTCGGTGGCAAGAAGGAGACTGACGCCAATCTGCGGAATAAGGTTAGTCGCGGAACATTTACGGCGGCGTTTTTCCTTCAGTGCCTTGTCGCGATGAACGTCAGAACGCTTCTGATCGACGAAGACATGGAGGTTGAACGTGACTGAGACTCCATACCAGCGTATCGGACGTGAGCAGCGTGAGCGGCAAGTCGCACGTGCGGCTAAAATAGAAACCGAGCACAAGGCGAAGATTCGCGACGCTCGTAAGGCGGCGCGGATCGAGCGCGAGGCGCGCAAGGAGCGTGCCTATCACGACGCCCTGGTGTCGGATTTCAACATGGACCCTGGCGATGACAATGACGGAGGATAGAATAATGGTGCGCGGAACCAGAACCCTTCGTGATGCCGTCGCGGTCACAGACGAGCCTGTTTTTGCGTTCGGCGTCACAATGGGTAAAATCGACAAGGCGCTGACGATGGGCGAGATGGGTAAAGCCGAAACTAGCGAATATCGCTCCATCGAAAACGAGCTGCGATTTCGTAAGGCGCAAGTTGCCGCCGCGTTGAGAGCGTTTCAGGATTATAAGGCGCCATGACCGCCTGGACCCGCACTGGTACGCCCTACTTCGTCAGCCTGAAGACGGCGATCGACTACCATCGCACTTATGGGGCTACCATTGCCGCCGTCAAGCGCAAGATTGAGGCTGGCGAAATTCACATCGGCAAACCGCCGCTCAAACCCGGCGACCGGCTGGTGACGATCGACAAAGACACGCGGTACGCAATCGAGACACCGGAAGGGAGGAAGGCGTGATCACTATTAAGCGGCGCGGCGCTCGAATCAATCTCGCTCAAGCCGAGCGCTCAAGCTACGCTGTTTATAACAGGGGTGACGGACTGATCTGTGGATTCACCGTCAACGGTGACAAAGGCGTCTACGACGTGCGGATTACGCAAATTGAGTTGGTGGAGTTATTGCAGTCGTGGGAGCGTTCGATGAACCACGATTTCAACGACACCATCGGCGTCAAGCTGCCGGCAGAGGATGATGAAACCGACACTGGTGGGTGGCAACCATTTGCTCACGACGCAACGGAAAGGGAAAAGAAGTGACAACCGTGAAAAAGAGGCCCACCAAGCAGCCTAGCCGGGGTATAATACCCATACACTCGATTCAAGCCCGGTCGCTGAACATACGCGAGAAAAGCGCGCTGGCATCTTCGAGGAGCTTTGAAAACACGCACAAGGGCGTGACGCTGCCACACCTGAAGTTCATGGACGACAAACCGTCTCCGCCGCCAAAAAAGAGGAGCCATCATGCCCGAACGTCCGGTTAGGTATCTCGACAAGAAGTTCTTCGTGCGCGGCGGGTTTGAGGTTGAGCGCAATGGCAACCTTTTACTGATACGCGACGCAGAGACCGGCGAGGAACATTGGGCAGCGCCACATGAGGTTAGTCGCGCACCGGAAAGGAAAAACGATGAAAAAAATTCAGGATAGCAAACACTACGCGGCTATCGTGCTTGCCGCCACTGGATTGATACCACTATCGGTCAGGCACGAGTATCGTCGCCCGCCCGGTGAGTGTTCCTACTGTGACAGCCATCGCACCGATTCCATGATGCCGCCGCACACGGCGAGCAGCCAGTGCGAGAGTGGCAAGCGCGAACACTGTACGTGCGACGTGTGTTTTTGACATGGATGCGCTCGACACTGCCGCCGAGAAATCCCTTCACCGGGTTCTCAACGATCTTATCGTTGACGCTTATCGTACACGGCCAAAGACTGTCGCAGCAGAATTAGCGGAGATCGTCGGCACGATTCTGGTGGACGACTGGTCCATGCTGTTTAACGCGGTTCGGTCGTATCGGCAGGCAATGGGCGATCCTTGCAGCGACGATACTCTTGACGTATATGCTCACGTCCGCGTCACGGAGTTGATCGCGAGCGATTATTTCGAGGGGTATGAGTGATGGGCGTTCACAAAAACATAACCGCGACCACTTTTCCCAAGCAGGGTAAGTGGGTGGGGAAAAGGGTTAGGGTACAGTTCCATTACGGACCTGATGAATTGATCGGGAAGTTTATTCGGGTAGATATGGAATCCCCGTACGCGACGATCATTCAGCTGGACGACGGTCGAGTCGTTCTCGGAGAAGAGTGTCAGTATTCTGGTCCATTGGAGGAGAAAAATGACGAAACTTGATCACGGCATATCTGTTTCGATATCCGAAATCCACGCGGCTATCGCCAACATCTCGGAAAAGTCTGACGAGCAGGTTGGCACGATCCAGGAGCTGTCGAGCGCCCTGGTTAATGCAATGTCGCTCGTCAACGCCTTCACACGCGGTACCGACGACGTTGCCAACGCTGTGAGAGCCTGCGCTGAGAAGGCGCAGCAACGGGCTGCGAAGATAATTGGCTTTTAACCATCTTCGGCGTCAGTGCTTGCTTTATTACGCACGATTGATAAGGTCTATTTGAAACGAAAGGAGCTTAACAAAAGGAGGTTAACAATGACACGGAACAAGACACGGAACATTGGTACGCTCAATCGGAAAGACCTGCGGGGAATTCCGGAAGAGGCGCTGGACAACTACGTCAACTTTCACGAAAAGCATCCACTTCTTTCCCGGTACGAGGAAGAGATCGGCAAGGTTTTGGATTCGTGGGGCGGACCAGCGATTGCGCTTTCCTCGATGGCGATCGTCGACGCCGTGCGCGCCGGCATGATGCCGGTTGAGGCTGCGCTGAGGATGCGAGTCCTCTACCTGGAAAAGGCTCTCGTGGACTATGTGCGCGACGTGGCGACACATCCGGACGGTCCCAAGGTTTACGGACTTGCGGCGCTGCGCGCGGCGCTAAAGCTCCCACTTCAGGAAGCTATGGACATGTACGCACGCTTCGAGAAAGGTGTGCCACGTGCCCAAGAGCCTCAGTCGTCACCTGTTGATCCTAACGTGATCTGGCGCGAGGAGATGAAGGCGTGGACTCGTGGATTTGCGGAGCTTGAGAAGCGCGTCGACAAGCTCGAAGCGCTGGCAATGCCAGCGCCAGCACCAGCACCAAAGCCGCTGCCGAGGCCGCGTCGAACAATCGATCGGACAGGAACCAAGAGGACAGTGAAATGAACCGGACTATCGTACTCGCAATGCTTGCTTTTACAGCGCTAAGTAGCGCTGCAAGCGCGGATTGGGTGATCCCACAGAAGGGAGCACCGGACGTGCTGGTCATCGGGACACCCGATGATTTGAAGGCCGGCAACTTTACCAACGGCTGTGCCGATCCCGGCGCCGCAGTTCCGTGCATCGTCCCGCACGGCGAGAAGCTGTACAAGTGCAGCACGCCGGAGTGTCGCACGCAGGACCGGCTTGATGCGGAGTCGCGGTCATACCGGGACTTCTTGGATCATTCGAGCAGCGTACTCGACAGGCTTGCCCGGTAATGGCAAAGCCGCTTGTGAAGTCCAAGCTTCACACCCCGTTCGAAGCCGAGCGCGCGATGCGCAAGGCCGATCGCAAGACCGGGTACAAGATTGTCGTGGAGTATGCCTCCACGACAAACAAGTTTGTTGCGCATGCTTTATCCGACCGGGAAGTCAACGTCGGTATCGGGCTCACGATTAAGGATGCTGTCGACGAGCTAGTGTCGAAGCTATAAAATACGTGTCATACTGGATTGAGCTTCACTGCGACGTGCTGGCGGACGGAACGCCGGATGGTATGCAGGCGTGCCAGACGAATCACGGCGACAGTCCAGGAGTAATGGTCGAAAAAGTCTCTGACATTCCAGGGGCGGTTTTAGCACTGCGACAGGGAGCGCTAAAACACGGCTGGATCGCCTTGAACAAGGTGAAGTTTGCCTGTCCATACTGCAAAGGAGTCAACTGATATGCAATTTCTCACTAAGGAAGACCGTGAGGCATTCTCCCGACAGCTGGCAGCGATGCCTGTAAGAGATAGTATGGTCGCGCTAGCGATCCTGCATCTGGCGGAAAGCAATCACGAGATCGCCGATGCCATCGACGGCTTGACCGGTGCGGTTCGAGATGGCGAGATCGGCGATAATATTGCCGGCGCCATATCCGAGCTTGCTACTGCGGTCACGTCGATCGCTGGTCAGCCGACTGCATGAAAGGAGTTTAGTCATGACAATGAGTAAGAAACCGTTGATGGATGCGCAGGAGATCATATACGACGCATGGGAAGAATCCAATCCTCGCGTCCGTGTTGCTCTTGCCAACAAGGCACTTGCAATTTCGCCGCTCTGTGCGGATGCCTATAACCTACTTGCCGAAGCGGCAAAAACGTTGGAAGAAAAACAGGAGCTGTACCACAAGGGAGTTAAGGCAGGAGAAAAGGCACTCGGGTCCGCAGGGTTCAAAAGGTGCGCCGGGGTTTTTTGGTACGCCATTGAAACCCGACCCTACATGCGCGCTCGCTTCGGTCTTGCGCTGATGCTTGAAGAGCTTGGTGATTTGAAGGCCGCGATAGATCACTATCAAGCTATGCTGAAGCTCAATCCTAGCGACAACCAGGGCGTTCGCTACTCTCTTTCCGAATGCCTGATGAAAAACGGCGACACGACGGCGTTGAAGAAACTCCTCAAAGACTATCGTGAAGAAACCGCGTTCTGGCTTTATACCATTGCGCTCGTTGGCTTTCGGGAGAAAAAGAATGTCATAGGATTCGCAAAGCGAGCCTACTATAGCAACAAGCATATTCTTGCTGCCTTAATGGGCACTAAGCGAGTCAAGAAATCGAGACATGGAACCTACAGTCACGGCGGCATAGACGAAGCAGCGATATATCTCGAAGGTTGGACCTCTCATTGGATCAACACACCCGGTGCGGTCGACTGGCTCATGAAGACTGTCACTGTTGCATGAAAGGCCGGGACTGGCTCATTGCCCGTGGCGTTCCTGTCGTTGAAGGCGATCCCTTCAACGACAGCGACGTGTCCGAGCCGACGTGGGTGCCGACGCAATACGCCTGCGGCTATACCCTGGACCTGTACTGCGATCGGCAGACCAAGGAGTACATGCACAATTCCGATTTTCCGCACTCCTTCTTCGGTGAGACCTTTGCCGACTGTGCCCGGCAGGCTCGGGCGAGGGGTTGGGTAATTCATCGGAAAACGCGGACAGCGACCTGTCCGCGCTGCACAATAAGAAAGGGTAAGTAAGATGCTCGCCGACGAAATCCTTGCTCCAAATAGCCTCTCGTCAATGTTGGAGGGCTCGAAGATCGGCGCTCAGTTTCTGCGCGATTCGATTAGGCGAGCCCAGCGCTTTGAGCTGAGTGAAAATTTCACGGCGACGGTTGATTTGATTGTTACCGAGAATCCTAACGCGCTTAAGGAGGTTGACCGGGTTATCGAGTATGCCCGTCCGCCTTACGATTATTGCTGGTTTGAGTGCGCTTATGCGGATCGAAAGAAAAGTGCCGCGAGGCCAGCACCAACCGAGCCTGATCTGAAGGTGCCTAAGCGGGTTGGCGTCCTCATTCAATTGATGGACCCTGAAAACCTTTGCTATATGATGACGCTTTGCTGGTCGTTTCATCATGGTAATGAAGAAGGGTATGCGATTCAAATCGCGCCGCTTGCGCACTTTTTTGATCTAAGCGCCGGTCAGTCACCAATCGTCAAACTGCTTGCTCGGCAAAAACCAACCCGCGAGAATATTCTTCGTGAGATTCCTGATTTGACCGAAGAGGAAATTAAGCTACATATGCGGCTTTCAAGTTTCTTTGGATGGAATTCGCTCTCTCTATATTGGAGCGAGATATTGGGCGATCCAATGCAGGATCAGACATTGGATTGGGCCGAAAGGATCGACAAGACTGCGTGGCGCAATCAGCAGCTTGCAGCCTCGCAGGGAGATTGGCTCGGCGAGCCACAGTTCTGGTTGGTGGCTCTCGCCTTTATGCAGATACGTAACGCCGTTACGCTTGACGAGCGCCCGGTGCCGGAAAAGTTGAACAAGGCTCGCCTGCGCGCGAAAAAGGAGCCACTGGTTTCCTTCACTACCTGTCGACTTTCCGAGCGTATCATGCCATCAAAGGGATTGTCGGCGGCAGCAATGCGTGCTGGCATTCGACACCACTTTGTGCGTGGACATTTTAAGGTTAGAAAGTCTGGTCTGTGGTGGTGGTCATTTTTCTGGCGTGGCAATCGCGGTCTCGGCGCCGTCTATAAGGACTACAAGGTGGAGTGATCAGGAGGAAGAGGAATCCGACATGACCGACAACGTTATCGAACTGGACAAACGTCGTAAACTTACCGCCGTATTGAAAAGGCACAGTGCCGGGAGAATTAACATCCCTGGTACTGAGCTTTTTTTCCCGCAAATTTACCGGCGGGTAGCTGTTGGTTGGACCGAGGACGATAACCATAGAGGGGTTCCCGGCCTCAGACAGTTCATTGAATATACGCTCTCGAATGTGGACGACCATCAACATGCCAGCTCCATTTTCATGCCGATCGATCACATCGATTCGGAATGGGACGATGGCTGGCTAGTTTTACGGCATCACCTGACTGAGGAATCTTCGAGTTCTTACACGGATGCCAACATGGATTATCCTATCGATCCTTTTCCGCGTCAGACGTGTTTTCAAACCAGCGATGGCTTCTTTACGTTGGTTCATTACCCGCCGCTGCCAGAGCTACCAAATTTTTTGACGTGCTTCTACACCAGCAGCGACTATGACTGGTCGCTGGTCATTGACAAGGACGGAAAAGAGTTCACTGCGGAAATTTTGCAGCTGGTCAAGATAGAGGTTGTGCCAGACAGCTGGCTTCCTCCAAAATAATCCATTTTTTGAGTTGACTTCATTTTCGTTTCGTTGTATGGTTCAAAAATTGAGCGAAAGTGAAAATGAACTAGCTAGGGAGGCAATCATGAAGTAATCATGACGATTTCCATCAAAGAAAGCGACCCGCCCGGCAAGATTATCGTTTTCGACAACGGACTAGAAGTCCATTGCGAACTCGAATACATGGCGGCGGCTCGATGGGTCAAGCAAGAATTTGGGCTTACGCACAACGATATGCGCAAGCTCTTCGCCGGCTACCATGAGGATTTCAAGCAGCGCTATCCATGATAGTAGATTGGAAAAATGTAGAGGACGAACCGCTGCCTGAAATCGGTCGATTTTTTGTATGGCTTGAAGAACCGTACCTGCATTGTACACATATGCAAGTTATGGTTCGTTATTCAAATCTATCATACATTGGCGGTAGTTTTGCTTTCGATTGTAGCAAGGTTCTGTATTGGTCCTACATGCCGGAAGGCCCGAATGGGCTGAAGGATAAGGAATGGACATGAAACCCGAGTGTGGTGCCAGCGTGCTTACCGACACCGGGCTTGGTGTCATCAATCGGGTTAGCGGAATCACGGTTACGGTCGCCGGGCATAAACGGACAGACGGGAAAGATATCCCCTGGTGCGAGTTCTATTGCTCGCACTCTTTCGAGGAACATTGGAATCGCAGTTTACATTTTTTCGACATGCGGGGTGTGATATGAAAAGTAAAGTGATCCAGCTGCCGACGAGAAAAGCAGCGGTTCAGCAATCGATCATCGAAACTCTCGAAGAGGCTTTGGATCGCGCTCGTGAAGGCGAATTTGAATCGGTCGCCGTCTCGGTGATTTATGCAGACGGTAGCAGCGGCTGCTTTACCAGCCTGTCGGATGGTTTGAGCGCCCTGATTGGTTCGACGTTTGAAACGACAGTTGCGTTGACGGCACACAAGCTTGAAAATGGTTTCAGGCTACCTGAAAGACCAAAAAAGGGGTGACGTAATGTCCTGGTCCTGGTTTTGGTTTCGCTGGCACTGGCGCGAGTTTTGGCGCTGGTTTTGGAATCAGTGGCGCGGTACAACGCCCAAACATACCGCAACCACTGTGTCACTCACGTTTGGGCAGATAGGTGATCCTCTTATGAGCAAGATCGTTCTGAAGCTGGGTGACAAGGGCGCTACAGCGACTCTCGTGCCCAAGGATGCGCAAGGCAATCCGGCGACGCTGAATGGTGCGCCGGTATGGTCGATGGGTACGGCAGGCGTCGCCGCGATCACACCGTCAGCGGACGGTTTGTCGGCATCGTTTGTTTCGATCGCGCCCGGCGACACGACAGTCAATGCCGTCTGCGAAGGCGATCCACAGGCAGGCATTGATACCATCAACGCGACCGGCGAGATTCAGGTGCTTCCGCTCGAAGCAGCTACCGTCGACATGAACTTCGTACCGAATCCGTAAGCCGTTCGCATAGCGTCCGGCTTCCAGTAGAGCCTCGCGGCAACGTGTCTGCCGCGAGGTTTTTCTTCAGGGAGGATAAAATGCCACATCATAGTGGAGACAGGCGAACGCTGCTGAAACAGCTGACGCAGCTCGCCGACGAAATGGGAGCGATCAAGGTTGATAAGATTCGGCTTAAGGATCACGACGCGCTCGACGTGGTATTGTCGAACAAAGCGAAGTTCCGATTCATCTGCAATCCGAATCCTATGAACCGATTGAACAATCTCCTTCAGTTCAAGCGCAAGGTTCGGGAGTTAACTATTCCAACATCTATGGCTTGACGAAAATCCCGAGTTCGCGTACATTCTCAAATAGACCCAACGAGCGGAAACCCAAGAAGCCCGCAAGTCATCCAGGGATAAGCCACACCAGCGGGTCGCAACGTGGCACTTTGATTGGAATTGCAATGCCTTGGACTAACGGAAAAGGAGTGGTGATTTCTGACGAAAAGGGCTGGACTCAGTTCGCGAATCAGTATGTCATCAAGCTCAAGAAATGGGGTGGCGGAGTCAAACACAGCGGTGGTGCCGGGCGTACTTCGCGTGGGTATCACGCAATAATGAGAGCGCTCGCCGATATTGGTGTGGCAGCGCGCAAGGCACAGAGGCAGAAGAAGGAAAGGAACTAGAAGAGGATCACTATATCTTCGCTTTTCGTTGGCGTGGAACAGATTACTACGTCAATGAGAAATACTGTAAACCACGCGGCGCGTTTGCTTTTCGCTGGCGAGGAAAAGACTACTACTTCGAGAAAGGTCAAGGATACCGATAGCAGTTTACCGGAGCGGAGTTCCACTCAGGCATTCCCGAAAACCAAGCTGATCACTTGGCATACCGACGCTCGTTCCGAAGTACAAGGACTCGTCGAGAGGGGATTGGATGGCGCGCGTGCAAATCGACGCCCTAAATGGAGAGTGGTTTAGTGGCCTTGTGCCTATACCGCTGTCGTGCAGGCCCAACCTGCGCCCGTTCCGGTAAGCTGCTATAAAGGAGTTTGAAATTATGCGCGCTGGATGTATGATTTTTTTCGTCTGGTTGGTGGTCGTCATCGGCGCCGCCTTTGTCGTTGCTCACTTCGTCGAGAAGTTTTGGTAGCTAGTGAACCACGCTGAGTTCAGGATCGGGGAGCGGTTTCGCACCGGCGCTGGCTGGTGGCTTTGTACCGACGTAGGGACGCGGACAATCATCGCGATTCGCGATGATACTAAACATAAACGTGATCTCTCTGGACCGCCTTACATGTTCGCTGAGCATATTTTTGACGAATACGACATCGGGGGATGCGAGAAATGATCGGGCAGATGATGACGATCCTGGCGCGGACGACAAATAAATCCGATATTGTTCGTGTCGATCTGCACACGCCGCCGGATGTATCCGTCCTCTCACGCATTCCTGACTTTGATTATTATCTCGAACAGCGGTGCATCGCCTTCCATGACAAGAACGGTGGACTGTACAACTGGACGGCGACGGCAATGTGGGAAGTTGCTGCGAAGCGTAACGCTGGTTCGCTTGCCGGCACGGTCTTCGTGATCTTCGGCGACGACGAGCTGATCGACGCATTAACCATGCCGTAAGCAGGAGCTTGCCAAGAAGCTCAAACGCGCTTATACAGTGTCCATGACCGAACTCAAAGACTCTGGCTTCTGGATCGAAAAGCCTATATGGGCTGCTGACCGTCCGAAGAAGTTTTACACTTACTTCGTGGTTGGCAGGGGCATCTTTCCGCTCGACATGCTGCGTGAGCAACAGGCGTGGCCTGCGTCGAAGTCGGATGTCGTCGCGCTTGACAGCGTTGCCTACAAGTCCGATCGTACGGTTCAGCTTTGTTCCTATGCCGAGCCGTCGCGGCAGCGGTGGCTGTCGGCTGGCTGGCCTTGCACTTCACAACTAAAGGAGAAGACAAGTGGCGCCAAGAACGAAAGAACCGCCTAAGCCGATCCTGGCTGTCAAGTTCGACTTTTATGAGAGCCTGGACGCTTTTATTCAGTCGGGTATGAATCTCCTTCAAGCGGCTGAGTTCACGCTTGCGCACGGTGATCTAAAATCGCCGGTTCATGACAATCTCAAGGAGCAGGCTGACAAGTTTCGCGCGCTGCTATCGAGCGTATAAAGGGAGACAAAGGTGGTCAACATTGAAAGCTCTCCGCCACGCGATCACGCGTGATCCGGAAACCGGTAAGTCACCCGTGATACCAGGGTTAGGGTTCAACATGTGCGACTTTGGCGCGCGGGTCGGGCATGACGACCGCTATTATCCGATCAAGGACCATCTCGACGCTTGTGGTACGGTCGCTTGCCTGGGAGGCTGGTGCTACGCCATACTGCATCCCGAGCTGGCTGACGATCAAGGAGTGATTCTTGTTCCTAGCTGTAGAGCCTACGATGGGGCAGGGCGCAAGGTTCTCCAAGAGGCAGGAGATTGGTTAGGTTTAACCAGGGAGGAAGCGCACTGGCTTTTCCAGTTCGATATGGATACAAGCAGCCAGTCACTATCGAAAGTCCCGCTTGAGAGAGCGTTGGCGGTTCTGGATCGCATAATCGAAACGGGCGAAATCATCAGAAGCTGTTGGAAAGACGCGCAGCTGGTGCTCGCCGGTTAACTATAGCAATACATTCGGGTTGCTATTTTTCTGAGTTGGCGTACATTTCAAGCAACGAAAGGAGCCAAAGAAATGTGCAACGCATACGAGTTGATCCCTGGTCGCAATCCCGACTCGATCTGGTGGCGGGATTGGAACGATGCGCCGGCTGAGATACCGCCGCGAGCGCAGAAGACCGCGAAGACGCGCGAGCGTGAGCGGGAGATCACCATCCTCAACCGGGATTGGCAGCGGTCATGAGCCCGTTCGAAGAAGCTCTCGACGATCTGATCAACAAGTATCTCGGCGACATGGACGAAATCATCTCGGTCTTGGAGCTGAAGGTGATGGCGCTCAAGGAAGAGCAAAGACATGCCAATGACGGCGATCGGGAGGGCGCATGAAATCGATCGGCGCTTCCAGCATGCTTGACCGGGCTATCAGCTCTTTACGAAAAACGTATGAAGGCAGAGTTTTTGCCTTCACCGTCGTTACCAATCAACAACAGCACCCGCAGTTTGCGCCCGCTGTAGCGATCCTGGGCGAGCCCGGTTATACCTGTCTATCTACCAAGCTGTATGGCGCCCATGACGACTACAAGGTCATGGCAGCGCTCGTGGACGGCGCCAACGCCAAGCTTGGCTATACGTCCGACACGGCTTTAGCAATCGTCGCCGACACCATGCATCGTTCGAACTGGAAGGCGGACCAGGAGGCGGGCATAACGTCGGTGAAAATGAGCAAAGAAGAGCTGATAGCTCTGAAGGAAGTGCTCGACGCCGCCGACAACTACGGTTCGTTGGGCATCCTCAAGCGTTATCACGAGCGGATCGACGACGCAATTGAAAGCTACGCTCTATGAGTGGTGATCGAAAGTTTCCGCTGGTAGGTATCAGGCGAGGCGATGACGGTCACAGTAAGGCCGCGCAAGTCTCTTGCTCGCGATGCCCCAGGAAAGGCTACATGCCGATGACCGGCAAAATGGCTCCGCCGGAAGTCGTACGGAAAAAGTTCATCGACCTTGGTTGGTGGATTGGCACACGTCATGAGAAGGGCGACGTTTGCCCTGATTGCGTCAAACTCGAAAGGTCTAACAACATGCTTTCCACTAAGAAAATAGGCGTGCCCGCGCTCGCCGCCGTGCCGCCGCGCACGATGACGCGCGAAATTCGGCGATTGATCTTCATGAAGCTCAACGAGATTTATTTGAGCGAAGAGGCGGGGTATGGTAAGGGCTGGACCGACAAGCGCGTCGCCGAAGATATGGACTATCCCGCCGCGTGGATTGTGACCGTCCGCGAGGAGAATTTTGGTCCGCTGCGTGACAACGAAGACCTGCGTGCGCTCCGCGAGGATATGGCGAAGCTCGAACGCGACCGGGTGGTGCTCGACGATTCCGTCAAGGCGATCGTCGCAAACCAAACGAAGCTCAACGCGCGGATTGACGATCTGCTGCGCCGGGCGAAGGAGATTGCGGCGTGAAAATCGACAAAGAGATCGCCGGCTACCCGATGAAACCGGTTAGGAACTTCCTCAAGTGGATGGCTCTCCGCCAAAATGGAGTGCTCCTGGAAGATGCCAAAGTCGAAGCCAAAGCTCATGGAGTTGCGGTATCACGACTGATGTCTGCCGGACTGGTTACAAAAGAAAAGCACTTATATCATGCAACCGATCTTGGCATCCGCATCGCTCGTACCCTTTTAATTAAACGATTCAATCGAGCCACGGCAACACGGCTGATACGGGAGCTACTTGATCGGGCCGAGCAAATCAACGCTGATCCTAAGCTGGCGCATTTTATCAAGGAAATTCGTTTGTTCGGGAGCGTGCTCAATAATTCGACTGCCGATGACTATGGTGACATTGATTTGGCACTTATCCTAGAGCGTAAAACAAACTGGAAGGAAATTCTTAAAGCGGAATACGGTCGTCGGATTACCTGGACCGTCGATGACTATATACATGACCGTAAAAAAGTTCAAAGCCTTTTGAAAAATCGCGATGGACGCTTCTCATTTACCGATCCGGAAAATTTGAAAGATATTTTTACGAACAACGTGCAGCTCTATCCAGTTTGTGAGATTGAGTTGTGAGTGACACCTTCACCCTGATCGTGGACGTGAAGCAGCGGCGTCCAGGCTGCGCTTTGATCCAGGCTGTCGGCGGTGACACCATGCTCCTCAAGCAGCTGTTCGACGCAGAGAGCTGGCTTGTAGCGCCGACGCCGGATATGTACAGTGTGACCGGCACGTTGGAACAATGGGAGGACTTCGCGGCCGAGTGCCGGCAGCGCTTCCCGCTGCCGAGGTTAAAGCCATGAGAATCGATATCCATGTTGTTGAGGATACTGATCGTCACACTCGGCAGGCGCTTGCCGATGCGCAGGAAGCCATGTTGGTGGACGACTACAGCAAGGCTCTCGCCATGTTGCGGATCGCGCTGGCGTGGGCTGATGTAGAACGCCCGTCTGCCCGGACCTATATCATGTGGATGATAGACGGTACGCGGCCTCCATGAGCTTTTTTACTTGACAACACCAAGAAAATATGGAACATAGAAAAAATGGCACAAGTTCCGAAAAATCAATCTGGCGTCCCTCTCAAGTGGAAGGACCATTTTCCGCTAGGCTTCATCACGAAGCCAGCTGGCGGCGCCGGACAAGGCTACAAGTCGAAGCGCACCTTGCTCTACGATCGCATGGGCAACCTTCTTGGCGAGTTCGATAGCCGCGTCGCGGCGGAAGCCGAAGCCGAACGTTACCGCAAGGACCCTGATTTGCTTGCAACGAAAGGAGGGAAGACAAAATGAGTCGCCGTCAAGATGCCATAGCCCACGCCCTGAAGACAGCTAGCATTCAGACAGGTGCTTTCGGTCGTGTGAAAGCGCTTAGTAATGCCCTTGTCCTGAAGTCACGAATGCCGGAGCGCTATCGAGATGACGCTGAGCAGCTTGTCGGGCTGCTGAGCGAGTTCGAGGATCGTCCTGGCTCTTACATGCTCTCGGCGCACGCCGATCTGCACAAGAAGTCCCGGCAACTGTTTCAGCGCTTACTGAGGACGGAGCATCCATGAAGATGTCCGATGTGCGCGTTGGAATGCGCCTACGCAGCACTCTCGGCAATAGTCCATTTACGCCGATAACCGTAACCGCGCTTACTGAGCGCGGCTTCGAATATCGGTTCGACGAGCCGGTGGCGCTCGTGCCACGTTTAGGCATCATCTATCCGACCGAAGGGCACGAGCACTTCGGCCTGGACGGCGAGGCGTTCTATGAAGTTTTGGAATGAACTGATATGGACACCAGATATGCGGATGCGATAGTAGTCTTCGAAGAGGCGGTATCAAGCGCATGCGAGAAGGCTAATCGGGCAGGCGTCACCGATAAAGAGCTTGTGGAAGAACTGCGACGCCTTGCGAGTGCTCTTGAGAAGGAACTAAAATGAACACCTATGACGCATTCTTGAATTGGGCGGTCAAGGAAATCCCGGTCGACGACATGGGTGCTCTTCGCGGTGCCTGTCAGGCAGCTGCCTTTATTTTCCGAAGGAATCCTGGACAGGTCCAGAACGACGTGCGCGAGCGCCGTGCTCGTCTTTTGTCGGGTGTCCATGCCAGCTGAGTGTCATGACCAAGCGAAAACGAAAACAAACTCGACAACCTGAAAAAGAAGAGAGAATAAAGATCGCGTTCGACAAGGACGATCCGGTCGACCGTTTTCTTTATACGCTTCGTCGACCGTATCCACGCATGATTTGCAGTATTTTTCTTAACGGCGGCTGTTTCGAACTGTACAGAATTTTGAAAGAACGCTGGCCTAATGCGATTTGTTATTATGCATCGGTCGAATCTCACATCTATACCAAGATCGGGCTGAAATACTACGATATTCGCGGTGCATATTCCGAGCTGAATCGCGACGCGCATATTGCCTTGTCAGAAACCATCGAAAAAGCAAAGAAGTGGCGCGAAGGCTTAACGGTCGGTTGGCTCGTCGACTGCATGTACAAAGACCTGGGAGTTGGAGAAGACAAAGCCCATGACCCTAGAGAATTCGATTCCGATCATGAGCTTGACTTCTAACGAGTTTGATGTGCTGCTGCGTCTATACGAGTCACGCTCGGGGCGTGCTTTGTTCATGGGGGAGCGCGCCAAAAACGCCCGTAGACTCTGCTTCAAAAATCCGCCACTATGCGGCGGCTATGAGATGGGTAACGACAGCTTCGTTGCTTCGATAACGCCAGCTGGTTCGCTTTTCGTAAACGAGAGACTGATGGCAGAGGCTGCATGATGTACACCATCGACCAATGCATCACCATCCTCGAAGGTGATACCTCCCTTTCGCGCTTAGAGGCGCAGTCGATCTTGGAGCACTTGAAGGAACTTAAAGGGCTCGCCGCCTATCACATTCAACTTGGACATGAGTTGGCACAGCAAACTAAACGTCACAGAAAATTGACTCACACAGATGCAGTCGACATTGCTGCCGGCGCCGAAGTTGGTAAAGTGACGATCGCGGAAGCTGATGCGGAGTGGCCTTTGCCCGGCGGTATGGCGCAAGCGCTTGCTGAAGGCTATCTTGGCGGTAGCCCGCAGAATGAAGGGTTGGAGCCGCACAAATGAGCACGATGATTCAGCGTAACAATGCGGCGTTCAATAATCGTGCAATGATGAATCGCGAACGCGAAAGAATGAAGCGCTCGTGGCGTCGAAAGCAGAAACACCAACTCTTTTACTTTGTGCTTCTGTTGGCAGGGCTTGGTAGCATCGGCTGGCTCGCCTGGACCCGCTGCATTATATGGTCGATGCCGCTCGATCCCTACGGTTACTGGATATTCAGTTTTACGGCGGCGTGTCATTGACACGCTGTCCAAAATGCGGCGCCTTTTCCGGCGACGATTGGAAGCAGTGCAAAGGAGGAGAATGTCCTATGTCCGGAGTGATACCGACGCCGATGTCCAGTGATCCAGCTGAGTTTGACGGGACGCACATAATCTTTCGCATTTGTGTTGAACCGGGAGACAAGCGGAAGACGGCGATATGGCTAGTCGCCTCAAAATATGGGGGCGATCCTCTCGGCTACGTGAAGTGGTTCGCGCGCTGGCGGAAGTACAGCTTCTTTCCGGCGGATGGTTGTGTCTTCGAGGGCACCTGCATGCGCGAGTTGTCTCAGTTCATTGAGGACCGCACGCGCGAGCATAAGACGGGGATTTGAAAGTGTCTAAAGTTGGCATGAGCATGCAGACTGCCATGGATATCTTGGATACGAGAGAGGGTCCATACGAAGTCAGTGATGTACTATCAGGATTCTTTCTCGACGGTGACGACGATGGGCACTGGTACGTGATCCCCGTTACGATGCGCAAGCAGTGGCAGACGTGGATCAATCGCGCTGCGGGCGATCCTGAACCTTCCTGGGCGCTTCCGGTTGATGATCCGTCGAAGGTGATCTTTCCTAGCTTCACGATACCTGATGACACACGCTAGTGAAAATTCTCGTTTGTGGTGGGCGCAAAATCACTGACAGGGGCTTTGTGTTCGATGGGCTCGATACGTTTGTCGAAGAATACGGCAAGCCTGACTTCGTTGTGCAGGGCTATGCTAAGGGGGTTGATAAGCTCGCTTTGCAGTGGGCAATTCTGCGTCGAATTCCGAACTCGGGGCAGACGTATCGTGCGGATTGGGCGGGCGAAGGCATCGCTGCTGGACCGATCCGCAACCGGCGCATGCTCAACGAGCAGCATCCAGATTTTGTGGTTGCATTCCCAGGCGACGCCGGCACTCACAATATGGTGGAACAATCCTTTTCATCCAACGTTTCAGTCGTTTTCGTGACCCTGGATCGCATTTTATGTGCGCCCGTGTCGTCCTTCGAAGCCTTGAAAGTGCAACTTGAGGAGTCTATCCTATGAAGTAGAAAAGCTAAACGGGTCTTGATTATATCAGGTGGTGGCAATGCAAAAACGGAGAAGGAACTGGAAAAAATGTTAGACAGACCTACTGTCCCTGTCGATCGATTTGTCGACTTCGACAACTTCATGCGGCTGTACACTGAAACGAAATCGCCGAAGAATCGGGAGTTCTTGCGGAACCTCTACGACACAGCGCCACATGTTTTTGGCGCAAACGGTATCGTCATCTCGGCCGAAGTTGCCAGCGAAATTCGGGCACTGACAACGCGCGAGCATGAGGAGCCGGCGGTGCCGCAGCCAAAGCGGCGGGAGCCAACGATTGAGCCCGAGCAACCGAAAGTGATGCAGACGTTCAAGTCTTTCGCAGAGGCTTTCAGCGATAACTAAACGGCTTCGACGACCAACCCAACGCCGCTAGAGAGTCAGCTCTCTGGCGGCGTTTATTTTTCGCTTGCTATGTTAACCATATTGTGTTAGCGGTTTTTCTCGAAAAAGCGAATGAACTCGAAAATTTTCGTTTCAAAGGAAAACCAAAATGACCGCAAAGAAAATTTCTGTATCGTCGTCGGCTAACAGGTACGGTGGTCTTCCAGACAAGCTCTGGCAGATGCTGTCTCTCGCGCTCGACGATTTAGCTGCGGTCGAGAAGATGAAGGATAAGTACGTCGTTCGCATGGACATATGGTACATGCACGGCTATGTCAATGAAGCCGTGCGCGTGGCTAATCGTCCAGATTCTTTCGAGAAATACGACGACTTCATGGCAAAGCCGACAGAGATTTGCGGAATCTGTTTTGCCGGCGCTGTCATGGCTTGCACACTCGGCGACGGTCCTGATGATCTTCAGCCAGAAGATTTTCCCGAGTTTATCAAGTGCAAGCTTAAGGCTTGTGATATGGCTCGCGGCGGCGGCATGGAAACGACGCTCAATACCTTTTACGGTAATTGGGATTGGGACCCGGATTCAAGCAAAACCAGAAAGCTGAAGAATGTTGTCGTGCCAGCGTATGATCGCGATCGCGCCGGCTTCAAGCGCGGGATTAACACAATGATCAAGCAGTTAAAGGCAGTGGACCTTTAGTAATGAAGCAGGTATCAACCGAAGGTCCGATCCTTTTCGCGAAACATACCTTCAAGACGAAAAAAGGCGAGCGCAAAGTCGAGACTCCGGTCTTCGGCATCAATTATCTCGACAACTCACGCTATCCGCGCGGCAAGATGAAGCCTTGTATGTATTCGATCCCGCTTCCAGTTGCGACGACTGCGCAGGACATATCCCACATCGCGGCTGCGGTCGCCAAACGTGAGCGCAAAAATGCCAGACGCGCAGCTCACTGATGCCGAGCGTCACCGTTTCGTCGATTATCTCCGCCTCGAAGCCGCGAACGAAAAAGAACTTGTCAAGCAACTAGCAAAAGCGGCCGGTCCTGTGACGACTGGTATTGTGGAATCAGGTGTCCTCAGTGTCATGCCAGAAGCAATTCGGCGCCGCATGATGGAAATCATAGCGATGGAGTTGGTCGCTAACATGCTCGACGAGACGGAAAGTGTAGTGGTAGAATCATGATCGAATTCATCGGTGAAGCTGTAGTCATCGTCATCCTGGTAGTCGGGACGCTGAAAGCTCTACAGTGGATATCTCACAAACAAACGACTACCTATATCGTCGAAAATGAAAAGGACAAGGACGAACATGCCTAGATCAAATTTCGGTGACAGTGAAAGGGGCACACGCAGCCGTTCTCTTTCATTCGGTGGCATCGGTCTGATCGTTGTCGTCGTGCTCGGACTCATAGTAGCCTGGGATGGCTATTACACGGTCGATGCCACGCAGGCGGCGATCGTCAAGCAATGGGGCGCCCTTTCTGACGTGACCTTCGAGGGGCTGCATTTCAAGATACCGTTTGCGCAGACCGTGGAGTATATCGATCTGAAGCAACAGACCGATCTGTACAATCCGGTTGAGGGCTATACAGCTGATCAGCAAATCGCCAATATGTCGGTTGGCGTCCAGTGGCACGTCAATCGAGATCGCGCCAGTCTGGAAGCGCTCTATCGGCAATACACTGACGTGCCCGGCGTCAAGGCGAAGCTGATCGACTCAAACCTGCCGACGTTCCTGAAGAATGTCTTCGGGCAGTACACGGCGGTCAAAGCCATTCAAGATCGTGCCAAGTTGAACTCTGATATCACGACGGCGATCGTCGCCTCTATCGGCAAAGACTCGCCGATACAGGTAGAGCACGTCAACGTACAAGATATCAAGTACGATCCGACTTATGAACGCGCCATTACAGAGCGCAATCAAGCCGAAGTCGCGGTTCGTACCAAGGAACAGGACTTGGCGAAGGCCAAGGTCGAAGCCGATATTGCTGTGGCGCAGGCGACAGGTCAAGCAAATTCTGCACGCGCTAAGGCGGAAGGCGATCGTGATGCCGCTATCGCCGCCGGCAACGGCAAGGCCAGCGCTATCAAGGCAGTCTCTGACGCGCTCACGCAGAATCCGTCCTATCTGGAACTATCGAGAATTGAGAAGTGGTCCGGTGGGGTGCCCCAGCAAATGATCCCCGGTGCCACGGTGCCGTTCATCAATCTCGGACAACCGGTCGCGAGCAAGTAACTTCCTTTCCTTCCCGCGATCGGAAACTAGCCGGGGAGTAAAATCCCCGGCTTTTTTGGAGCCATACAGTGAAAAAGCGTAAAATCAAATCACCTACAGCCTTCTTGCGCGCGGTGGAGAAGAGGATGCACCATAATCGCGCCATTTCGTCGAGACAGTTTTACACTAGGAAGGGAGCCAATAGGCACGCAAATGACAAAAATTCATGACACGCCATACACGTTCGCCGGCATGCCGGTGGTCGTCCACGAAGCCAAGATCGTTACGCGCACCTGGAAGGAACGCCTGTTTTCTCGCCCCTGGCGTCCGTTTCGAAACTTCAAAATCGTTCCGCCAGCAATCCCGGATGGACAGGTTTTTCGTGTGGTTGACACATGGCATATGACTGTTGTCACCTGGAATAACCTTATGAGAGAGCTTGAGAGGGTTCCTCGAACCTTGGAAATGTGAACGAACTCAGGAATCCTGTCATTTCGAGATTATTTTTCGAAAAGCCTTTACATCTTGGTTAATAAATGCTATCTAGCCGAAAGTTGACGCGAACACTCGCGCCTTTTGGTAACAATCACAAGGAAAATCCATGCGTCTGACTCCCCAAGACATACTCGATTCACCAGAAATCACAGAACCCGCCATTCTCATTTTTAAGAGCGGCGCTGAGATTCTGGTGGATGATTTGTCACCCGTTCAAGATGACGAGACTGACAACTTCGTTGCCGACGACTTCGGCTATTGTCGCATGGTAGCGATCGATGAAGCAGGTGCTGTCCTGGTTTTTGACAGTGACGCTCTCGAATCGATCACATTCAGCCCCAAAGACAGCGCCGCCATCATCGGCGACGAGTATGTCGAGCAGGGCGCTTCAGGTGAAGCAACGCTCGGCTATGCCGATTCGGCGCCTCCCATGTACGCCGACAACGGTGGCTTCGACGAAGACGAGTACATTGGTCCGGACGCCGATCCCGATGGCTATATCGACGAAGCGGACTTCGCCAATCTCGTCAAGCTCGGTTTGAGCGACATCGACGATAACGATGGCGAGGGCGAGGAATACGTCGTTGGTGGCTTCCGCGAAGACAACGGAATGCCGTACGCTCTCACGGTCACGATGTTTGATCCCTTGACCGGCGAGGAAGTCGAGATGCCGGCGGAGCTTACGGCGGTCCTCGATTCCATGTTCCTCGGCCTCGGCGGCGAGAATATCCCCGACAACGGCTTCCTGGACCCGTCAGCGCAAGCTGGTGCCGGCGTCGGCGACCATCATGCTCGCATGTCCGTTGAAGGCGCCGACACATGGCTGGATCGCTCCTAATCGATCCCAAACTTCGATCGATCACGACAATCAAAATCATCAACAACGCGGATATCTTCCGCGTTGTTGGCGGTGATTTTGTCTCGAAGAGGACACCTGACAATAATCTGGTTCACTATCTTGTCGAACCAGATGCGAATGAATGCGGATTTTGCATTCGCGGCATGCACATGCCAGAAGATTTTATTTTCAGTATGAGCGTCATTACCGGTTCTCGTCCTTATCAGGATTCTCCTTATTGGAATGCAAATTTCAGTTACTTTAATATTCTCAACAATGTCTTATTTTTGACAAGAACTGAGAGTAACGAATACATACTAACACAGCCGGAAAAGGTTGTTTGGAGTAGCAAATGAATGTAGATCGTCTTAGGCGGCTAGCAACCGCTTTGCGTAGTCGAGAGTTCCCCGAACATGTCGCTTTCAATCTTTGCTATGTGAAGCATGACTTCGCTTCCGGCGATCTGACAGTGGATGCGGACGGAGATTTGTACGACACCAGCATGGATGTGAAACTTCACGTCAATGGAAAACAGCCGAAAGGCACTGACTGGTGCGGGACTTGTTGCTGCAATGCCGGCATGACCATCATGCTTTTTGAACCGTTGACTTATTGGGACAAGTCACCACGTTTTCCAGCTTACCAGCTGGCGCAGAAGCTCCTCGGGCTTGACGACGACGAAGCGGAACAGCTCTTCATTCCTGATCCTCGCTTCTGTCCGCTCGATTGGGAGAAAGTTACGCCGGAGCAATCTGCCGACGTGATTGACAATCTGATCGCGACCGGGAAGGTTGACTGGTTTGTAATCGCTCCGCTGGCAATGGCGGCATAAAAGGACGAACCATGGCGATGCGCTTTGTTGACCCGTCCGTCTGGAATGCGGTCAAAGTTAAGGAAATGACGAAGAAAGAGATTCGTGCTCTGATCAAAGACGCGAAGAGTCTTCAATTCTTTGTTCATCCTGGGTACTGCACCTTTACCGACGAGACAGTCTTTCGCGTCGAAGTGAGCAAGGCTTGGGCGAGCGAGTTTGTCACTACTGTCCCGGTTGATGATCTTCCAGGCATTCAGGTGATCGATTACGAGGGTGAAAAACTAATGCGTTTCTGGCCGAAGGGAACGTTCAACGTCATCTCGGGATGAATAATCATCTTGAATATCAGCGAGCTTGGACAAAGAAAAATCTCGCTCGCGTACGTGCTCAGCAGCGAGCATGGTATCAAAGAAACATAGAGACAGTACGGAAGAAAGCAAAAGAGAAAAACGCTTTACATCCTGAGATAAAGCGTAACGAAAAACTTCTAACGAGATACGGTATCTCGGCAGAAGAGTGGCAAAAACTCTTCGAGACTCAAGGGTCGTGTTGTGCTATTTGCCGGACGCCCGAACCCGGTTCTCAGGATTGGCATACTGATCACGATCATGCGACTAAAGTGGTTAGAGGTATCTTGTGCTTTAATTGCAATATCGGACTTGGAAAGTTCAAAGAGAGTTCCGATTTGCTATTAGAGGCGGCAGACTATTTGGACAGGTTCAGATGATAGCTAATCCGAAGGAAAGGTTCGCTACGAGCTTCATTCTCGTCGTCGTCACCTTTGTTGTCGTATGCAGCTTCTTCGCAGCGCTTGCGGAGATACGGAAGTCGCCATACGCCGATCTTCATGATTGTTCTGCGGCGGAATTTCTCAATTTGGAAAAGCCACCGGTGTGGCATTGCACGGATCGATATCAAACCAAAGCAGAAGCTGCGGCTGAACTTCGTTGGGTTCAACGTTATTTCTATGAGGCCAACAAGTGACTTTTCGCTTTCAATCAATGATAAAGCGCGCCGATCTTCGGGAGAACCCCGACGTGATCTACCTCTTCGGCGACAACGACCAGCGCAGCGGCTACGGCGGGCAGGCAGAGGAGATGCGTGGCGAACCCAATGCTCGTGGCGTCCGCACGAAGAAAGCGCCTAGCAGGCGTCCTGATGCATTCTTCTCCGACGCGGAGTTCGAAGAGAACCGCTTGCAGATAGATAATGATCTGTTCGGTTTGTGGGACCACCTAGCAGCGGGCGGCGATGTAGTCTGCCCGATGAATGGGCTCGGAACCGGCTTGTCAGACCTTGCGGCGACCGCGCCGCGCACTAACAATTTTTTGAGACATCAGCTCGAAAACTTGCACACGCACTTTGGATACGAGCGTCATCCGGAGCGCCTGGAATCTGCCCGTAAATGCCAACCTAACAGGAGCTACTAAAATGTGGGACTGGTTTCATCAAATCTTCGCCGGTACGCAGACGCGTGTCGACTTCATCATCGCTGATGCGAAGCGTGTTTCAGATCGTTTCGACACCTTCCAGCAGCAAGCCACTGTCAAGGCTGACTCGCTGGTCGTGAAGAGCAGCATGCTTACCGACCAACATGCGGCTATGGTCGCTCGCTTGGACGCTGCGCATGCCTCTACGCAGGCAAAGATCGGCAGCTCTGTGGTCGACTTACACACTCAGGCTGCGATTGCCGCTACTGCCAAGGCTGCGCTCGCGCCTGTCATCGCGCTCGCGCCGGCAAAAGCATGACGCTGAATCTCTATGGCTCGTGCCCTACCTGCGGCGCTCAAGGCGAATATCGCGAGAGGCGCCCAAATGGCAACGATAAGTGCGTCAACGGGCACACCTACCCGTCGTCGAAAGCCATCGGGGCGCCAAAAAAGCCTAGCCAACCGAATCTTGGCAGGCTTGCTAAGTCTCCATGGTGGAAACGTCAACATACCTGAGCTGCGTTTGTCGTCGGGGTTCGCAAATGAATCTCGAATTGATTTATGGTCGATAGACCCGTCACCGGCAACCGGCAATGTCGCGACGGCTTACGAAATAAAGATCAGCCGTGACGATTGGAAAAGGGACAATGCGATCAAGCAGCGCGGGGCTCGACTGTTTGCCGATCGCTTCTACTATGTGACGCCGCCGGGCTTGCTGAAGCCGGAAGAGATTCCGGATTGGGCAGGACTGATCGAAGTTGATCCAGACGAGAAAGACGCCTGGGATAATTTGGTTCGGTGCAAAACAATTGTCACCGCGCCAAAGTTGGACAAAGCACACCCGACTTGGGGTTTGGTCGTTTCCATGCTCCGTCGTGTGCCAATGGAAGTGTAAAGCAAATGTTGTGGATGATGCTTGTCTTGTTCGTAGGCTCTTCGACGGTTGTTCCGTATGAAGTGCCATTCAGGTACAACAGTTATCAGGATTGTGCTGACGCAGCTTTGTGGATTAGTGGGCAGGCAGTCCGTTACATTGGTGAAATCTACTGCGTTCCAGATCATCCGGCGAAGTTTCCGCAAGACATGAAACCATTGAAACCATATCAGTATCAGTATGTCCCTCGTTGAGCCTTTCACGAAAGACGAAGAGATTGATCGTCTTCACCAAGTAATTGATGCCCGTCTGTTTGGCACGCGCGTTGGAGCTGTGCGCGAGCTACAGTATAAGGTTAAGGTATTCGCAGAGTGCTTCGATATTCTCGATACGCTGCCGCTGGATGCCGAAGCACGTATAGTGATCGAAGTTTGTAAAGACAGGCTAGGAGTGAAAAATGGCAACGGGCATTGATTTTCCTGAAGCGAACTTTACTTATGGTCCGCCGGCAGGGATGACCGAAGATCAAGTGAAGTCGTTGCGCGTTTTTACCGGTCCTACCCATTCGGAGGATCGGTTAGACCGTGAAGTCATCTCGAAGTGGCAGCTCACCCCGGAAGAGCTTGCAGAGATAGCCCGCACTGGTGTCGTTTGGCTTTACATCATCGGCGATGGTCATCCGCCAGTCTATGTCACCGGTACATCACCGTTCGCGTCTGTCACTAAGACCGAAGAGAAGGCTGCGCAGACGTGGTGGGAGTGGTTATCTGGTTGCGATACGAAGTACGTCTAATGCCGCCACTCAAGCCGGGTCATTATTGCTACTTGGCTCGCTGTGCGACAGATACGTGCGCAAATGATCGGTATGGACCATTCGACAGCTCCGACGAGATGTTCGCTTGGTTCAAAGAGCATAATATAGAATACCGTCCAGGTGCGCCTTATTTCGGCCGTGCGCCACTTTTCTTCGAGGAAATGTCGGATGGCGAAGCTGATCATCCGTGGGCAACCGGAGCTTACTACCTATACCCAGCTTTAGCTAAGGCGTTTGAAAAATGATCGAACTCAAAGTCATGTACTATCCGAACGGTGAGCGTCATCGCGCCAAAGAGATAGGCTATCTGCAAATCTCCAATATTTCTGATTTGGAGGATGTCTCGGACTATGAATATACTTTGCACAGCGCAACTTCTCCGATGACGTGGCGCGGGCCTGAAACTCACCACGGCATCTGGCGTGGACACAATCGCAAGCATGAAAGCATCTGGTCTCTCGTGCGCAAAATCCTAGAGCAGAACAAGGACTGGCTGTGATTTACCTCCTCGCAGCTGTCGTCTTTGGCGTCATTGTTCTTTGCACTTACGTAGTTCTGAAAGGGTAACGATTATGAGCTGGTACGTTTTTGATCTTGATGGCACGTTAGCCGACAACGCACATCGGCAAAATCTGCTTCCAGATAATTGGGATGCTTTCTTTGAGGCGTGCGATAAAGACACGCCGATTTGGCCTGTCCTCGATCTGATGACGAACCTATGGTCGGACGGACACCGTATCGAAATTTGGTCAGGTCGTGCCGCTGCGGTACGTGACAAGACCGTTCGTTGGTTCGAGGATCAGTGTGGCATCTTTCTCGACTTGTCCAAGATCGTGTTGCGCATGCGCATGGAGAGCGACTATCGTCCGGACGAAATCATAAAGGCTGAGTGGTTGGCGGAGTCACCTGCAAAACCAGATATCATTTTTGACGATCGCCAAAAAGTCGTTGACATGTGGAGAAAATCTGGTGTCGTCTGCGCCCAGGTCGCGCCCGGCGATTATGACATGAAGATTCGTCCGTCGAGCAGTGTCGCGACCGGCGAGGATCACATCCTGGTCCTCATGATCGGACCTTCCGGAACCGGTAAGTCCAGCTGGATCAAGCATGGTATGGAGATTTGGGAAAAGAATGATCCCGACGACTATGATCCTACCTGTGTGATTTCGACCGATTTCATCCGCGCAAATCTGACGAACGATTATAAGAATCAGAAGCGCAATGGGGATGTTTTCAAGGCGGTCGAAGCCTTGGTTCGAACGCGCATGAGCTGCGGACTGCGCACGATCGTGGACGCCACTCACCTGGACCCGGCATGGCGCAAAAAACTTGTCTCGCTTGTTCCGCCGGGCATGAAGGTGATGTATTGTGTTGTCAACGCAAGCCTCGCCGTCAAGCTCGCGCACGCAAACGGACGCGAACCAGATGTGATCATAAGCCAGCATCATACCTTCAATCACCAACTTTCGGACATTCTCGCGGGCGATGGCTTGCCCAATGTGATCGTCCAGGCAGATATTCACAATGATGACGGCTCCTCAATCATTATCGATCCCTACGAGAATGATCAGTGACTGAAACAACCGTAAAGCGTCGTGAGTACATACAGAAATGGCGGCGCGAACATAAAGAGCATATACTAGAAGTCCAGCGAAGATGGCGTGAAAGTCCAGGAGTTCGCGAACGAATCCGTGCTTCAGGGCGAAGAAGTCATGAAAAGTATCGAGATGAAAGAAATAAACGTCAGCACGCTCGTCGACAGCATCCAGATTACAATCAGATGTTTGAACAACAAAATGGATTATGTGCTATTTGTAAGAAACCTGAAACAAGCATAGATAGTCGCTCTGGTAAGCCCAAACAGCTGGCTCTTGATCATGACCATATCACAGGAAAAATCCGTGGCTTGCTCTGTCAGAAGCATAATATAGGCTTAGGTTGTTTTGACGATGATCCTGTGCTTATGGAAGACGCCGCCAGCTACGTTCAAGAGCATCGTGATCTACAACGATTCGAGAGTATGCTAAATGTCACCTGATTCACTAGATTTTCAAATGGGCATCTCAATTGGCAGACTAATTGAGCGATGCGAGCGCAAGCAAAGATTCGATATGGTCGTCGAAAAGGTGATCGTCGAGCA